>Ga0316626_10001414_pt1 | contig 10639 bp, 8 predicted proteins | sample OWC_Aug_T1_C1_D5_FD_207656 | JGI IMG/M metagenome (GOLD analysis project Ga0316626, IMG submission 207656) | Wetland soil microbial communities from Old Woman Creek delta, Ohio, United States - OWC_Aug_T1_C1_D5_A | ecosystem: Environmental > Terrestrial > Soil > Wetlands | place: USA: Ohio...
ACGGGCTGGCGTGCCGACGCCGCGTCTCGATGCCGAGGTGCTGATGGCGACGGCGATGTCGGCGGACCGTGCCGCCCTGTACGCGCGGCTGCGCGATTCGGTGCCCGGCTCGATCCACGCCCGCTTCGTGACCGCGATGTCTCGACGGCTGCGGCGCGAACCGGTCGCGTACATCGCCGGCGCGAAGGAGTTCTGCTCGCTGCCGTTTGCGGTCACACCGGCGGTGCTGATTCCGCGGCCCGAGACCGAGCAGCTGGTGGATATCGTCCGCCGTCTCACGGCGGATCGCGTGTCCCCAGTCGTGTGTGATCTCGGCACCGGTAGCGGTTGCGTTGCCGTCGCGATCGCCCGAACCATCCCGGATGCGCAGGTTGTGGCCACCGACGTGTCGCGAGCCGCGCTCGCCGTTGCGCGCCAGAACGCGGTGCGGAATGGGGTGGCCGCGCGGGTGCGGTTCATCGGCTGCGATCTGTGGACGGGAATCGGTGCTCACTCCCGGTTTGATGTCGTGGTCAGTAATCCGCCGTACCTACGTCCCGGCGACCTCGTGTCGCCGGAAGTTGACTGGGAGCCCGCGGGCGCCTTGGTGGCCGGCCCCGACGGTCTTGCCGTCATCCGCCGCCTCGTACAAGGTGCACCAGCCCTTTTGCGGGAGGAGGGGTCGTTGGTGATGGAGTTCGGGCAAGGGCAGGCGGACGCGGTGCGTGAGCTGGCCGCCGCCGCCTTCGCGTCGGTCGCAATCGAGAGCGATCTTGCGGCGATCCCTCGTGTGCTCGTCGCCGCGTTCCCGCGTCGCTCTGTGAGAGGTGGTGCAGGCGTATGGACAAGATCCTGATTCGTGGCGGCAAGCGACTGGCGGGTGAAGTGGAGGTGGCGGGGGCGAAAAACGCGGCCCTGCCCATTCTCTTTGCGACGCTGCTGACCCCCGAGCCGTGCGTGTTGCGCAATCTGCCCGACGTGGTGGATGTGCGCACCACCTTGCACCTGCTGGAAGACTTGGGCGCGCAGGTTCAACGCGAGAATGGGTACGTCCGCATCGAGGCGGCGCGGCTGACGGGCCGTGAGGCGCGCTACGAGCTGGTCAAGACCATGCGGGCATCCTTCCTGGTGCTCGGTCCGCTGCTGGCTCGCTTCGGCAACGCCCGCGTCTCGACGCCCGGTGGCTGCGCGATCGGGGCGCGACCGGTGGACCTGCACCTCAACTCGCTGCGCAAGCTGGGCGCCGAGATCGAGCTGGTGCACGGCTACGCCGAAGCGCGCGCTCAGCGGTTGCAGGGCGCGCACATTCCGCTCGATCTGCCGTCTGTGGGCGCGACGGAGCACATCATGATGGTGGCGGCGCTTGCCGATGGCGAAACCACGATCGAGAACGCCGCCTGCGAGCCGGAGATCGTCGCGCTTGCGCGCGCCCTGACGGCGATGGGTGCGCGCATCGAGGGTGCGGGCGAGCCGGTGGTGCGCATCTGCGGCGTTTCCCGCTTGCACGGCGTCGACTTCACGATCATTCCCGACCGGATCGAGGCGGGGACGTTCATGATGGCGGCGGCGATCACTCGCGGCGACGTCATCGTCCGCGGCGCCCGGGCCGAGCATCTCCAGGCGGTCATCGCGAAGCTCCGCGAGGCGGGAGCGACCGTGGAGGAAACGGAAGGCGGGGTGCGCGTGCGTGCGGATGAACGCTGTCGTTCCGTCGATGTGAAGACGCTCCCGTACCCAGGGTTTCCGACGGATCTGCAAGCGCAAACCATGGCGCTCGCGACCGTTTCGGAGGGCACGAGTGTGATCTCCGAGACCATTTTCGAGAATCGCTTCATGCACGTGCACGAGCTCAACCGTCTCGGGGCGGACATCAAGCTCGAGGGAAAGAATGCGATCGTGCGCGGCGTCACGCACCTCAGCGGCGCGCCGGTGATGGCAACCGATCTCCGGGCCAGCGTCTCGCTGCTGCTGGCGGGCCTGGCGGCGGAGAACACCACCGAGGTGCGGCGCGTGTACCATCTGGATCGCGGCTACGAGCACATCGAGGAGAAGCTGTCGCGCTTGGGCGCTGATATTCGCCGGGTGAAAGGCGCGCAGGGATGAGCGCGGTCGTGCCGGTCCTGCGCGCGGACCAGCGGGATTTCGCGCGTGCCTTCGCGCGCCTGCGAGCCCGCGGCGTCCAGGAGGAAGCGCGGGTGGAGCGGACGGCGCGTGACATCGTCGAGCGCGTGCGTCGCCTCGGCGATCGCGCCGTGCTGGAGTACACGCGGCGGTTCGACGGCGTTCCGCTCACGCCGGACCGTATGCGCGTGAGCCCGGACGAAATGAAGGAGGCGCTCGGCGCGCTGCCGCCGCGGGTCGTTGCGGCCCTGCGTCTGGCCGCGCGGCGCATCCGCGCCTTCCACCAGCATCAACTGCAACGATCGTGGCAGTTTCGCGACCCGGTCGGCCTGTTGCTTGGCCAGCAGATCACGCCCTTGCGGCGTGTTGGCGTCTACGTCCCCGGAGGCAGGGCGGCGTATCCGTCCTCGGTGTTGATGAACGTCATCCCGGCGCGCGTTGCCGGTGTGACGGAGGTGATCATGGTCTCTCCGGCCGGGCGCGACGGTCACCGTCCCGCCGTCCTCGCCGCCGCCCACATTGCCGGGGTGTCTGCGCTGTACCGGGTCGGCGGAGCGCAAGCCGTGGCGGCGCTGGCGTACGGCACGCGCAGCGTCCCGCGCGTCGACAAGGTCGTCGGGCCGGGCAACGCGTTCGTGCAGGCGGCCAAGAAGCTCGTCTACGGTCAGGTCGACATCGATTCGACGGCTGGACCAAGCGAGGTCCTGGTGATTGCCGACGGGACCGCCAACCCCGCCTATGTCGCGGCGGATCTGCTCGCCCAGGCGGAGCACGGCAGCGGGGATGAGTGCGCCATCCTGCTGACGCCGTCGGCGCGCGTGGCCGCCGCAGTGAGTCGCGAAATCGAACGCCAGCTCCCGCGGTTGCCGCGTCGGAGTGACATCGCCAAGGTGCTGCGGCGCCGCGGCGCGCTCGTCATCGTGCGCGACCTCGACGAAGCGGTGGCGTTGGCGGAGCAGGTGGCTCCCGAGCACCTCGAACTCCTCGTCCGCCGCCCGCAGCAAGTGGCGAAACGCATCCGCAATGCGGGAGCGATCTTCCTCGGACCCCATGCACCCGCCGCGCTGGGCGATTACGTGGCTGGCCCGAATCACGTCCTCCCGACCGGCGGCAGCGCGCGCTTTTTCTCGCCGCTCGGGGTGTACGACTTTGTCAAACGGACGAGCATCGTGTCGGCCACCGCGCGCGGGCTGCAGCGGCTCGCGCCGGCAATTCAGACCCTGGCCGGCCTCGAACATTACGACGCCCACGCGGCGGCGATTCAATGCCGGTTGGAAAAGTCGAGAGTCGAGAGTGAGCCGTAGGGCCTATTGCACCGGCCATTTCTTCCACGATCGCGCGAACGAGAGGATTTGCCGGGAGTTGACTTTCGAATGTCAACTTTGGACTTTAGACGTCGAACTGAGGTGCGCATGCCCCGAACGCAGAGCCGAAACCGAACGAGCCGGAACGGACGGCGTGCCGACGTCGTGCGGAAGACGAAAGAAACCGAGATCCAGGTCTCGGTAAACGTCGATGGCACCGGCAAGACCGATGTCGACACCGGGGTGCCGTTCCTCAATCACATGCTCGACAGCTTCGGCCGGCACGGCTTCTTCGATCTGACGGTGAAGGCGCGTGGCGACCTCGAGGTCGACCAGCATCACACCGTCGAAGACGTCGGGTTGACCCTCGGTCAGGCGTTGCGCGAGGCGCTTGGGGACAAGATGGGGATTCGTCGCTTCGGTGACGCCGCGTGCCCGCTCGACGAGGCGCTGGTGAATGTCGTGGTCGACATCAGCGGGCGGCCATTCCTGGCGTACAATGTCACCATCAAACAGGCGCGGATCGGCCGCTTTGATACCGAGTTGGTTCACGACTTCCTGCTGGCGCTGACCAATCAGCTCGGCATGAACTGCCACGTGAACCTGGTGCAGGGGCGCAACCCGCATCACATCATCGAAGCGTGTTTCAAAGCCTTGGCCCGCGCGATGGACGACGCGACGCGGATCGATCCGCGGGTGACGGGCGTGCTGTCCACGAAGGGCACGCTGTAGCGCCCCTTCGCGCGTATCGCCGGCCGATACGCGAGACGCGATATGATGGAAGTCGCCATCATCGACTACGGCATGGGCAACCTGCGCAGCGTGCAGAAGGGCCTCGCGCGCGTTGGCGTGCCGGCCGAGGTGACGCGGGATGCGGACCACATCGGACGCGCGGCGGGTGTGGTCTTACCCGGCGTCGGCGCGTTCGGTGCGTGCATGGACAACCTCCGCCAACTCGGTCTGATCGGACCGGTGCGGCGCGTCATCGAACGGGGGACGCCGTTTCTCGGGATCTGCCTGGGCATGCAACTGCTCTTCGACGAGAGCGAAGAGTTCGGACCCGTGGCTGGCCTGGGGCTGTTTCGCGGGCGCTGCGTCCGGTTTCGCGAGTCGGACCAACCCGACTTCCGCATCCCGCACATGGGCTGGAACCAGATCCGCAAGCGGCAGGACGTCCCCCATCTGGGCGGTATACCCGACGGCGCCTTCGTCTACTTCGTGCACTCGTACTACGTGGTTCCGCAGGACCCCAACCTGGTGGCGACGACCACCGACTACGGTGGGGAGTTCGTGTCTGCGGTGGCGACCGAGAATGTCTTCGCCTGCCAGTTCCATCCCGAGAAGAGCCAGGAGATCGGGCTGCGGATCTTGAAGAACTTCGGGGCGGTCGTGGCCGCGCGCGCGGGCGCAGGCTGATCGCACATCGCGAGGCGCAGCGTCTCTTTTGGCGATGCGCGATCTGCGATTAGCGATAAACGATGCTGATCATACCGGCCATCGATCTCAAAGGCGGCAAGTGCGTGCGTCTCCTGCGCGGCGACATGCAGGCCGAGACGGTTTACGGGGACGATCCGGTTGCGATGGGCAAGCGCTGGGTCGAGGAGGGGGCGCAGTATCTGCACGTCGTCGACCTCGACGGCGCGGTCAGTGGGGCGCCGCGCAACATGGATGCGATCACCGAGCTGTGTGCCGCTCTACCGATTCCGATCGAGGTAGGCGGCGGTGTGCGCTCGCTTGGTCAAGCGGCGGCGCTCCTCGAGGCGGGAGCGGATCGGGTCATCTTCGGCACGGCGGCGCTGGCCCATCCGGAGGTGGTGGGCGAGGCGTGCCGCCGCTTTGCGGGCAAGATCGCCGTTGGGATCGACGCGCGCGACGGCCGTGTGGCCGTGCAAGGGTGGACCGAGACCAGCGCGATCACCGCGGTCGAGCTGGCCCAGCGTGTCGAAGCCCTGGGCGTCGCCCGCGTGATCTACACCGACATCAGCCGCGACGGGACGCAGTTGGGTCCCAATGTCGAGGCCACCCGGATCCTGGCGGAAGCGGTCCGCATCCCGGTCACCGCTTCGGGAGGTGTGGGCTCGCTGGCCGACATCGAGCGTCTGCTGGCGTGCGCGACCGCCGGCGTGGATTCGGTCATCGTTGGCCGTGCCCTCTACACCGGCGCGGTGCGGCTCGCGGAGGCTATGGCCGTGGCGGGATGCCATCGGGGGCAATCATGATCGGTTGCGCTCTCGTACTGACGCGGCGACGCGGGGACGCGGGGACCCGGCGATCCGTGATTCGGTCTTCGCCGCGTGGCCGCGTGGCCGCGTGGCCGCGTCAGCCCGCGACCTCTTGACCGACCGTTCTCGCGACATGCTGGCGAAGCGCATCATACCTTGCCTCGACGTGAAAGACGGTCGCGTCGTCAAGGGCGTGAACTTCGTCGGGCTGCGCGATGCGGGCGATCCGGTGGAGATCGCGCAGCGCTACGACGAGGAGGGCGCCGACGAACTCACGTTCCTCGACATCACCGCGTCACACGAGCGCCGGCAGATCATTCTCGATGTCGTGGCGCGCACGGCCGAGACCGTGTTCATGCCGCTGACCGTCGGCGGTGGAGTGCGCGATCTGCAGGACATCCGCAATTTGCTCAACGCCGGTGCCGACAAGGTGTCGGTCAACACGGCGGCGGTGCAGCGACCGGAATTTGTTCAGGAGGCGTGCGAGCGCTTCGGCAGCCAGTGCATCGTCGTGGCGATCGATGCGAAGCGTGTCGATCGCCGCGTATCGCCTATCGCCTATGGCTTATCGCCTGAAAAGGAGCCGCCACGGGGGGCTGGGGCGGACGATAAGCGATCCGCGATAAGCGACATGCGCGCGGCGCCGACGGTGCCGCGGTGGGAGGTGTATATCCACGGTGGCCGCACCCCCACGGGCCTCGACACCATCGAGTGGGCGCGGCGCATGGAGGCGGCGGGCGCGGGGGAGATTCTCCTCACCAGCATGGATCGCGACGGCACCAAGGAAGGCTACGACATCGCGCTGACGCGCGCGATCGCCGACGCCGTGCAGGTTCCGGTGATTGCCTCCGGCGGCGTCGGCACCCTCGAGCACATCTACGAGGGCCTGACTGCCGGCGGTGCCACCGCGGCGCTGGCCGCGTCGATCTTCCACTACCGCGAGTACAGCATCGCGCAATGCAAAGAATACCTCGCCGCACGTGGCGTACCGGTGCGGCCGGTATGGGTTGCTGGGCGCCCCCTAACCCCCTAACCCCCTACTCAGGACTCCAGAGGCAGCTCGCTCTGGGGCTGAAAGCGGTCGCCGTAGAGGATGCCGACGCGGCGGTAGTCGGACTCGGTGCGTTCGGTGATCAGCCCCAGCCGCTTCAGGTTGGGCACGACGGTGTGCATGTAGATCTCGCTATTCACCACCGGCCACTCGGGCATGTCCAGCACGCTCCGGGTCACGTTCTCGGGATCGAGGCCGTACTTCGGACCCAACAGGAGCAGCATGTCGAGCTGCTGGTTGGCATTGAGGGTCTCGAGCACGGAGAAGGCAAAGTCCTCCATCTCCGCCAATTCTTCCGGGGTCGAGTCCTTGACCACCTGGCGCATCGACAGGATACCGAACGCCGCGTGCCGCGACTCGTCCACCTGGATGCGGCGGATCATGTCCCGCACCAGCGGGTTCGTGCTGGCCTTGGCGATCATGTCGAAGATTCCCACGGCCATGCCCTCAAAGAGGGTCTGCATGCCCAGCGTCTTCAGCTTCCAGGTTGGCGCCTGCAGCAGAAGGTCGAGCAGAACCTTCAAGGTCGGGTTGATGGGATAGATCGTTCCCATCTTGCGCGACAGGAACTTCGACAGGGCTTCGACGTGGCGCACCTCGTCGATGACCTGCGAGCCGGCGTAGAACTTGGCGTCGATGCCGGGGCAGACGTTCGTCAGCTGCCCGCAGAGCTGCATTGCCGCCTGCTCGCCGTGGAGCAACTGCGACAGCAGGTGCGCGAACTCATCCCACGCCGCTTCCTGGCAGGTCTTCTCGTCGGCGCCCATGACCGTCAGGACCGATGGGAGCAGCAGCGCACCCTCGCGCGGCAGGAACCATTCATGGCGCGGAAAGGGCGTTGACCAGTCGAGGTCGTCCTCGGCGTTCCACTGCCCCTTCTTGCCGCGTTCGTAGAGGTTGCGCAGCTCTTCCGCCTCGCTCGCGTACTCCCACGTCCAGTGGAGATCGAGCGGAACGTCAACGTCGATGTGCTCGCGGATATCAGCGGCCTTCCCTTCGTCGACAAAATCGACGACCTCGAAGTCGCCCAGGCGGCGACGGTATTCCGCAAGAAATCTGCTCTTCATGAAGTCTCTCCCTGTCCTCGCCCTGGCGTGCGCACCAGCCGGCGGTGCAGCCAGGCGATGAGTTCGTATTTGCGGTGCCAAGCTGAGGCCGGCGCGAACGCAGCAGCCCAACGGTCCGGCGTATACGATGCTGTTGGTCAGTAGTCAACATGACCTGTGTCAGCATGACTGGCGTCACTGAATCATTGGGCGGTGAGGATGGGGCTTCCGATCTGAGAGGCTGTGAAAAATCGACCCTCGCCCTTCGAGAGCCTCAGGGCGAGCGGAAAAGCGCAATGAAATCAAAGGGCCGTCCCGCTCATGCTGAGCTTGTCGAAGCATGAGCGGCGATTCTTTCACAGCCTCTGAGTCCTTCCCCCCGCTGATTTTCCCTTTGACGGGGAACGGTGGTCATGGGTATAGGGGGGCTCGCAGGCGAAGGAGGATGCCATGTTTGGATCGTTGAGGTGGTCTGTCTGCATGCCGCGACCGTTGCCGTTCGTTCTCGCAGCTGGGTTGCTTCTCGCGTCGTCGACGCCGGGGGCAGGTCAGACGGGCTGCGTTGGCGACTGCAACGATGACCGGCAGGTGAAGATCAACGAACTGATCCTGGGGGTCAACATCGCCATAGACCAGGCGTTACTGACCGACTGCTCGTCATTCAACCTGAACGGAAACAACCAGGTGGAAGTCAACGAGCTGGTCACCGGCGTGAACAACGCCCTGGACGGATGCCCGGCCGTGCCCACCGCGACGGGTAGGGCCACCGTGACACTGACGCCGTCGCCGACGGAGACCGTGACGGTTACGCCAACGGCGACGACGACAGGTGAGATGGCGACTGAGACCCCCACGCCAATGGGGGCCGCGACGGTCACGCCGACGGCGACGACGACGGGGGAGGTGGCGACTGAGACGCCGACGCCGACGGCAACATCGACAGGCACACCGCCTCCCACGGGAAGCGTGACAGCCACACCGACGGCGACGACGACGGGTGCGACCGAGACCCCGACTGCGACGGTGACGAGCACGTCGTCGCCCACGGCCACCACGACCACGTCGATCGTCAAGTCCGTTGCGGGCGGTGCCGTTGTCGCGGTGAACGGGGTCAGTGCCATTCCGAACGTGATCGGCGCGATCGTGGTTGGCATTCAGACCGGAGCCGCCGCTGGGGTCTTGGACGGCGGAGCGGCCGCGTCAGTCGACAATTGCCCGATCAGCGGGACCGTGGAACGGACCGGGAGCTTGTTGTCGAGTCTGACCATCGATTTAAACAATTGCGAGGTGCCGAGACCGGACGGTTCGGTGCTGTTCGACGGTGTCTTGACCGTCAACCTCACCAACCCCCTCACCCTGAGTGGAACGGCCACCCTGGACGCCGAGGTGAAGTTCAAGAACCAGCAGGGCGACGACACGCTCAGCACCGATGCAAACCTGACGGCAACCGTTACCCTTCGGGTTCAAGCGGTCGCGGCGGGAACGGCCTGCAGCTTCTCGGTTCTGACGGGGAAGGCGGTGCTCACCGGACTCGCGATGACGCTCAAAGGCCCCTTGGCCTCGACTGCGGCTGACGGCAGCTCGGTGACCGTGACGTTCGACCCCACCAACGGCACGCTGGCGGATCTCACCATTAACCAGTACGGCTCGGACTGCGTTCCCAGCGATTACGTACTTGTTCTCAACGGCATGGCGACGCTGTCGCAGACGACCCCCCCGCCGGGCGGGTCACTCTCGTTCGGCCTGACCTTCACCAGCTTCAGGATCGACGCCGATGTTACGGGCGTCGATATCTCGGGACAGATGACGGCAGACTGCTTCGGCGGGCCGGTCACCCTGTCGACCGTCGAAAGCTTGCAGCTCCTCACCGGGCAGTTCTGCCCCGAGGCCGGGCAGATCACGGTGCAAGATTTGGGTCGGATTTTCTATTCGAATCAGACGGTCTCGGTGGACACCAACAACGACGGCACCCCGGACCAGACGTTCGACCCCTGCACCGACCCAGCACTCCTTCAGTGTGTGAACTGATTGTGTGCCTGAGCTGAGCGGACGGAAGCGAGGCAGACCCTCTCACGGTTCCTCTGCCTCGCTTCCGGCTCGCCGCCGCAAGACGGCCTCTCTTCAGCCGTGCTGCGCTTCCAGCCAGCGCTCGGCGTCGATCGCTGCCATGCAGCCGCTGCCGGCAGCGGTCACGGCTTGCCGGTAGACGGGATCCTGCACGTCGCCGCAGGCGAACACCCCGTCGACGCTGGTGTAGGTGCTCTTGCCCTTGGTGACGATGTAGCCGTTGGCGTCCATCTCGAGCTGGCCTTTGAACAGCGCGGTGTTCGGCTGGTGGCCGATGGCCATGAACACGCCGTCGCACTTGAACTCGGTCAGCTCGTTGGTCTTCACATTGCGCAGCCGCGCGCCGGTGACCCCGCCCGTGCTGGGTTGACCGAGGATCTCCTCGACCACGGTGTTCCAGATGAAGCCGATCTTCGGGTTACGACGCGCCCGCTCCTGCATGATCTTCGAGGCGCGGAGCTGATCGCGGCGGTGCACGACGTGCACGCGCGCGGCGAACTTGGTCAGGAAGATCGCCTCCTCCATGGCCGTATCGCCACCGCCAACGATGAGCAACTCCTTCTCCTTGAAGAAGAAGCCGTCGCAGGTGGCGCACGCGGAGACGCCATGACCCATGAGCCGCCTCTCCGATTCGATCCCGAGTAACTTGGCCTCGGCGCCGGTCGCGATAATCACGGCCTCGGCTTCGTACGAGTCCTTCCCCGCCTCGACGCGGAAGGGACCCCGGCTGAGGTCGACCTTGGTGACCTCGACCGGAATGCACTGGGCGCCGAAGCGTTCGGCCTGCTTCCGGAACCGCTCCATCATCTCGGGTCCCTGCAGACCCTCGGGGAAGCCGGGATAGTTCTC
>Ga0316626_10001416_pt1 | contig 10631 bp, 9 predicted proteins | sample OWC_Aug_T1_C1_D5_FD_207656 | JGI IMG/M metagenome (GOLD analysis project Ga0316626, IMG submission 207656) | Wetland soil microbial communities from Old Woman Creek delta, Ohio, United States - OWC_Aug_T1_C1_D5_A | ecosystem: Environmental > Terrestrial > Soil > Wetlands | place: USA: Ohio...
GCGGGATTTATTCATTCCTGCGCGCGCCACACTGGGGGCGATGAATCATGACAGGGTTCTTGTTCGTATTGAGAACCGGCAGAAACGTGAAGGCAGCATAATCAGAGTCATTGAAAGAGTGCACGCAAAAATAGCCGGGAACTTCGAAACGACAGGAACCGGTTTTTATGTGAAGCCAAAGGACAAGTCTATCCCCTTTGATCTCCCGGTAGCACCGAAAGACCGCTCAGGGGCAAAAAATGGCGAGACGGTAATCGCAGAGGTCATTGCATATCCATCCGGGAGGAGACCCCCTGCTGCCAGGATACTGAAGATTTTAGGCAAACCCGAAGATCCCAAGTCAGAAGTCGAATCGATTATTGATGAATTTGATCTCCCAAGAAGGTTCCCGCGGACTGTGCATGAGGAGGCAATAATTTCGGGCAAACAAAAACCATATGTACCGGGATCAGGTCAGAAGCGGAAAGACTTGCGGTCTCTTCCAACGGTTACCATCGATGGTGAACGCGCAAAGGATTTTGACGACGCGGTTTCGATAAAAATATCTAAACACGGATACACCCTCTACGTCCATATTGCTGATGTCGGTTTCTTCGTCGGGTGGAATTCTGCGGTTGATCAGGAGGCACGGAAGAGGGGAACGAGTGTCTATTTCCCGGACAGGGTCATACCGATGCTCCCGAAAGAGCTTTCAGAAGACCTGTGCAGCCTGAAACCTCAAGAAGAACGGTTTGCATTAACCGTTGAACTTGACTTTGACAGGCTTGGTACGAGGCTCAGTTCAAAATTTTATCCGAGTGTCATTGTCAGCGACGAGAGAATGACATACACATCGGTAAGAAAGACCCTTATCGACAACGACCCCCGCGAGCGGAGCAGGTATGCTCATCTCCTCCAGGATTTCGAATTCATGGGAGAATTGTGCGGTATTCTCAGGAGCAAAAGGCTTGAGCGTGGAAGCCTTGATTTCGACCTGCCTGAGCCCGAGGTACTTCTCGACATACAGGGTACTCCGGAGGCAATTCTGCGTGCAGAAAGAAATTATGCTCATATGATTATCGAGGAATTTATGATTGCGGCAAATGAGGCCGTCGCAGAACATCTTGAGGCTCTCGGCGTTCCGATTCTTTTCAGAATCCACGAGGAACCGGACCCGATGAAGCTGGAGGATATTGTCAGAGTCATGAAGTCTGTCTCCCCGTTGAAACATCCTCTCAAAACAAGGGACTTCCCTGATATTTTGAGGAAGGTAAAGGGCAAGCCGGAGGAGGAAATTATTCATTATATGGTGCTGCGGAGTCTCAAGCAGGCCCGCTATTCACCGATCAATGTCGGACATTTTGGTCTTGCATCAAAATGCTATGCGCACTTTACATCACCGATCAGGAGGTATCCGGACCTCATTGTACACAGGATTTTGCGGGAAGTTCTGCAGAAGAAACATCTGCCGGACAAACGCATTCAGGAGCTACAACAACTCCTTCCGGATATGGCGTACCATTCTTCCCGCATGGAGCGTCATGCCGATCGGGCAGAAAACGAAGTCATTGATGCAATGAGGGCATGGTTTATGAAGGACAGGGTCGGAGAGGAATTTGATGCCAGGATAGTGAGCATAACCCCATACGGCCTGAAAGTCAGATTAAAAGACTTTTACGTTGATGGATTTCTCCACGTATCATACATGACAGATGACTTCTATCAGTTTGATGAACGTCGCATGAAACTCGTCGGACGTAACACAAGGCGTTCTTATGCAATAGGAAACGCATTGAGAGTCAGGCTCGACAGGGTTGATATGGAAGAGCGGGAGATCATACTGGATATAATAAAGTAGACAAGGGTTCAAGGGGCCGAGGATTCGAGGATGCAAGTGATAATTTATTTCCTTTCACTTGAATCCTTGGACCCTTTGACCCTCGAATCCTTTTTTTGAATTATGGATTTTCAGGAATTGTTACATATCATGGAGAAACTCCGCAGTAAGAACGGTTGCCCCTGGGACAAGGTACAGACCAGGGAATCCCTCAAGCCATACATTATTGAAGAAGCATACGAACTTGTTGAGGCAATTGAGGCAAATGACCCGGGAAACATAAAAGAGGAACTGGGCGACCTTCTCTTCCAGATCGTCTTTCAGTGCCAGGTTGCGAAAGAGAAGGATGAATTTACGATGTCTGATGTCATCAGGGGAATAGGGACAAAGATGATTGCACGGCATCCCCATGTCTTTGGAGATGCTGAGTGCCGGACCCCTGAAGAAGTTATCGGGCAATGGGAGGTATTAAAAAAAGAGGAGGGCAAGCTCCGCGAATCAATTCTTGATGGAGTCCCCCGGGCAATGTCTTCCCTGCTCAGGGCTCACCGGCTGCAGAAAAGGGCTGCCCAGGTAGGATTCGACTGGGAAAAAGTTGAGGATGTTTTGAAAAAAGTCGATGAGGAGATGCTTGAATTCCAGGAGGCCCTGAAATCAGGCAGAAGAGAAGAAATGGAAGATGAACTCGGAGACATATTCTTTATGCTCGTGAATCTTTCAAGATTCATCGGAGTCAACCCTGAAGACGCACACCGGAAAACCATCAGCAAATTCATTCACCGTTTCCGCTATATCGAGATGAAGGCAGCAGAACAGGGCAGACAGCTTTCAGAAATGACCCTCGAAGAAATGGACAGATTATGGGATGAGGCGAAGGGGAAAGAGGGGAAAGGTTAATGTTTCAGATTCTCAAAACCTTCCTCCGTATTTGAAAGCTGATAAGCAGGCAAATGGGGGATATATGCCTTTTAAACGCATCTTTTCTCTAAACGATGTTTGTATATTCCTTTACTTATTTCCCCTAAGAATAGTATCAACCATTTTGCCTCTCAAAATCATCCGTCATATGGGAAGTCTGCTTGGTCATACTTATGGCTCACTATTGATGAACAGGAGGAAACGTATACGAGAAAAGCTAACCTTGATCTTCAAGGACTCTATGACAAGAGAGGAAATTAATGTTCTATCATATCAGAGCATGCGCTCTGCTGTTTCTGCATATACAGATGCACTTATAGCGAATAGAATAGGCAAACACGATCTTTTAAAGTATGGAAGCATAAAGGGGCAAGAAAATGTTGAAAGTGCTCTTTCTTTGAAAAAAGGCGTAATACTGGTGAGCGGGCATTTTTGTGGTGATGTCGTGGCATCTCGTTTCCTCCGTGCAATTGGGATGCCGATACTTTTTGTTACAAAAACAAAGTCTTTTGACCCTGAGAAAAGCCTATTAGAAAACAAATATTTAAAACCGTACTGGTCTAAAGTTTTCAATCAATTCCAGGAGGATAATATTTTTATTGAAGATGCCGATTTCGGTTTAAAAATCATAAAACATTTACGTGAAAATGGATTGGTCAGTATCAAGCTCGATGCACCATTTTCAAAGCATTTAATTGAATGCTCTTTTTTTGGTACTAAATACTTTTTTCCCGCAAATTTCCTTAAAATATCATTTTTGACCGGCGCTCCTATTGTTCCTATGCTATGTACAGGTAATAGCGCTTCTTTTGAAATTTCTTTTGAAAGAATGGTTGAACTTCAGGAAGTTTCCAATAAAGACGAGTTCATCTCTGTGAATCTTAATAAATTGGTCAAAATATTGGAATCACAAATACTCCGATATCCATCACATTGGCTATTCATTGCACGGAACAGCACACAGATATTGACCAATTAAGCCATATGAGCTTAAAAAGAATAATTATCTAAGGCTTACTACGATGACTATTTAAAGCATTACAGAGCAAGCAAATGAATCTGTCTTCAAGAGAAAACACAAAAGATAGGATAAGTAAAGTAATTATTCGTGACCTCCAATTAAACTTGCGTGAGGACGAGATCAGCCACATCAAGAAATTGGATGATTTATTTGGTATGGATTCAGTAGCCGTCATTGAGCTTATCATAGGTCTCGAAAAAGAGTTTAATATAGCAATTCAGCCGGGGTATTTGGATTATCAGATCTTTAGGGATCTGGATGCACTTACTGATTTTATAAACAAACTCGTCTCTGTTAAAAAAGGGAGTGATTCATCTTCATAATAATCCATTATGAATTTATTGAAAAGGGCAATAGCTTAGATGATTGAAGACAAATTTGCCGCTGTGGTAAGGAAATATCCTGAACATATAGCAATTTCTGACGGTCTAAAAGCAATTACTTATTGCGAGTTATACTCTCAGAAGCAGGGGTATGTTCAATACCTCAGACAGGTGTTACACTTACAAAAGGGTGAAAGAATAGCGCTTTTTCTTCCCAACTGCGTCGAGTTTATTTTTCTTTTTTTTGCAATCGCTGATGTTGGCGCAATCGCTGTTCCCTTAAATATCCATTTGAAGGAAAATGAACTTCAATACTATATAGTTAAATGTGGTATTACGGTAGTAGTCACAAATAGCGAGCTCCTTACACAGTGGGGGGAAATGCCATCTCAGGGGCAAGGAATAAAATTTATTCTTATTGACAGATTAGAAATTCCCCGAAAAAAAATGAGGGATATGCTCTCCCCGGAGGATGATCTGCATCGTTCAGGGATAAATTCCGTTGATACTGAAGTTCTTTATATCAGCACTTCAGGCTCCACAGGTCGGCCGCATATTGTTTCAAGAATGCATACCAATATTGTCTCCGGAGGAGAGAACGTTGCCAAAGCTCTTGAAATAACAAGTTATGACAGGTTTCTGAGCGTCACTCCCTTCTTTCACGCAAATGGCTTTTCTAATTGTATGATTCTTCCCCTATTAAAAGGATCCACCATTGTCCTGATGAAACACTTTTCCCCGAGAGAGACCCTGCATCTTCTCAAGGAAAAAGATATTACCATTTTCTTTGGTTCGCCATTTATATTTAGTACATTGACTGATGTCGCTGATCCAATATCCCTTCCTTCCTTACGGTTCTGTCTTTCAACGGGAGCCCCCCTGACTGAAGATCTGAAAAGGAGGTTTTTTGATAAATTCAGCGTGAGATTACGTCAATTATATGGTGCTTCAGAAACAGGTACGGTCTCTATAGAATTGCAGAATCAGCATGGAGAAGGCTCAGTTGGTACGCCTATTGACAATATTCAACTCAAGATCATAGATGATAATGGTTTTGAACTTCATCCCTTTGAAACAGGAGAGATTATTGTGAAAAGCCCGGCAATGACAAAAGGATATGTGGATGAACCTGATCTGAACAGAAAAGTCTTTCATAACGGTTATTTCAGAACTGGAGACCTCGGGATGCTTGATGATCGTGGCAGTATATTCATTGTGGGACGTAAAAAGAAGTTTATCAACGCATCGGGTGTCAAAGTTGATCCTGTTGAGATCGAAACTGTCCTTTTATCTTTTCATAAGGTCAGAGAAGCGCACGTTGTAGGAATGAAAAACGACAGAGGTACGGAAATTATCAAGGCAACCCTTGTTACTCAACAGGACTGTACGGTTCAAGAGATCATCATGTATTGCAAAGACAAGCTGGCTGATTTTAAGATGCCTCGAATTATTGAGTTCAAGGATAGCATTCCCAGAGATGTTATGGGAAAAGTTATTCTTTATTAAACTATTTCATTCACAGGAGGGAAAATGACTTTTCCAATTCACAGACTAAGACGACTCAGAAAAAATGATGCAATAAGAAGGTTGGTCAGGGAAACTACACTCACAACAGATGATTTGATTTATCCCTTATTTGTTGTCGGTGAGGATAACATCAGATCTGAAATGTTAGAGATCTCTCGTTCATATTATCTGTCAGGACAGTATTTGGTAGAAGAGGCAAAGGGAATCAAAGGGTTAGGTATTCCTGCAGTGCTCCTCTTCGGCATTCCTTTAGAAAACCAGAGAGACGAAAGTGCTTCGCTGTCTTACTCTCCCTTAGGACCGGTTCAAAAGGCTGTCAAAATACTAAAAAGTGCCGTGCCCGATCTGACCATAATTACCGACGTCTGCCTTTGCGAATATACGACTCACAGACATTGTGGCATCATAAAAGAGAAAAACATTGATAATGACCTCACCCTCGAAGTTATTCAAAAGATAGCTCTTTCTCATGCAGAAGCTGGTTCAGATGTCATTGCACCTTCTGCTATGATGGACGGCATGGTTCAGGCAATCCGAAGCATTCTGGATATCCAGGGATTTTCTCATACCCTGATCATGCCATATTCGGTAAAATATGCCTCAAATCTTTATGGGCCCTTCAAGAAAAGCACGAATTCTAAACCCGTAATCGGTAAAAATCAAACTCATCAAATAGATTTTGCAAACAGCAACCAGGCACTTCGTGAAGCTAAGGCGGACATAGACGAAGGAGCTGATATCATAATTGTTAAACCTGCCCTTACGTGCCTCGACATAGTGTATCGCATCAAACAGACATATAACATTCCCGTTGCTACCTATAACGTTTCAGGCGAATATTCTATGATCCATGCTGCAGGCGAAAAGAATCTTATTGACAGGGATTTGGCAATATATGAGATCTTAACGTGTATGAAACGAGCAGGTGCGGATATGATCATTACCTATTTTGCTAAAGAAGCTGCAAACCTTTTGAACAGACAAAGGGTTATCAATACCATTCATGCTCAATGAAACAGTTCATTTTGAAGCATAGAATTTCTCCTCCTTCCTGAAAACGCATCGTTGAAACCTGATTTAACAGTTCGCAGTATCACGGGAATTAAACACTGGCTGGTCGTAATCCTCAGGAAGAAAACACCCGGGGTTCTTTCTTTTCATTTTTATCATCAACGGGCCCGAGACTCTCAGACCCTCAAATGATCCGCTGGATTGTTTTATTGCAATCTCAGAATTTTTAATTGTCTTTCAATTTCTTTTTGCTCGGCTTCTTCCATCATCATAAAGTAAATATTATTAATAAAAGCTTTTCCTGTATTCGTCAATACAAATGAGTCGGGCGTTTCCTCCAGCATCCGCATATCAATCAACTCCCTCAATTTATCCCCATATCTTTCTTTCATCTGTCCGGAAAGAATGTCTTTAGGCAATCGCAGCAACCTTGGAAATCCTACGATAGGAATCCTCTGTAGTTCATCTTCCGTCAGCTTTCTTAAGGACAGGATTGCCGGCACTTCAGATTTCAGATATTGAGCATATCGTTTGTTTCTGTACTTGTATCCGTTTATAATACCCAACGAGCCAGAGCCAACCGCGATACAATCGGATTCCCCAAAATATGCTTTCTCAAGGAGTATCTCACCTTTATTGCAAAACAAATACTCGGTGGCTTGTACATATCCTTTCGATTCCAAGACAGATGTTGCAGATAGAATAACCTTTACCAGGTCGTCGCTCGAGGGAAAGGGAAGTCCCTGCTTGCTGATCCTCTGCGCCAGCGGGTTGTGGAATGGATAATACTGTGAAAAATCAACGCCATCGACCCCCAGTTCTATCGCTTTATTAACATCAGATTCCACGGTTTCTAACGGGTTACCGGTGCCGAGGTCCGGGAATCCGTACATTATGTCCACGTACGTAATAATCCCGGCGCGTTTTAATTTTGTTAATGCCTCAAGTGTATCATCAAGAGATGAACGTATATTGAGATGCCCCCTCAGCACAGGATCAAAAGTCTGGACCCCGACACTGACTCTTGATATCTTCTTATCCTTGAGCAGGCCAATCATTCCGTCATTAAGAGTTATGGGCGAGCACTCGATATTCAATGGAACATGATCGGCCCTGAATCGATTTCTGACATCATCAATCAAATCACCGAGGATATTTTCCGGGAGAAGACTCGGAGTCCCGCCTCCTATGTGGATACCGGTGATTTCCAATCCCATTACATACCGTTTTTCGGCATAATGATCTATTTCGGACATCAAAGCGTGAATATATCGGGTCAGTCCAGCGAGATCGTACGCTTTGTCAAAGCCGCAGAACGAGCATTCCGAATTGCAGAAGGGGAGATGGACGTATATCAGGCTTTTCCTGAGGGCAGTTTTTGCCAAAGATAACTCAAATGCACTTAATTTCTCCTGAGTGGCCCTTTCCCTTGTAATATCTAAATAGGGGAAGTAGAACTGATGCGGTAACAATATTTTTTTCATCTCAGCAGTCCATCCTTAGAAATGGAGAGCAAAAATTCACGGTTGACTTCCTTTTTCGGAAAAATTCTTTTTTGCGATATTGTATACTAATCGAATTCTTATAGTGCAGCAAGGAGACATTCGTGAAAAAATCTGAACCCCGGATACTGTCCGGATTTCCTCAGGATCTCGGTTATACAAATATTGGCCTTCAATCAAACACCAGCAAAGAGATCCTCGAAAGATTTTTGCTGATGAATTCCGTGTTGATGGACAACGCCCCGTTGCATATCGCAGTACATTTGATAAAGAACATCGATACCCCGCCAGACCCCTATGCTCAAATCCATTGCCATCCGGAGTGTGATGAAATAGGCCTGATCATAGCCCCAAAAGACGAGCTTGAATATGAAATTATCCTTGATGGAAAGGAAACCCGTGTGAAATCTCCTGCCGCGGTTTACATACCTGCCGGCACTTACCACAGGGCCCGTGCCGTATCCGGAACCGGGGCCTATGTTTGTATCATCCTTGATCCGCGGGGCCCCCTCGCTGACAATATTACGGTAACCGGCTGATTCCCGCGACGAACCGCCAAGAAGCAGCCCTTGTTCCCTCATCGAGGCCGTTGAGATAATAAGCCAACTTTTCTCGTGTGCTATTCCGCTACCAGGGACCGAATGACTTTACCCATGACATCGACTGGAATGGTGTCTGTGAACTCTATAAGCCGTGGTATTTTAAAGGCCGCCAGCCGATCCCTGCAAAAGGTTAATATTTCCTTTGCCGTACAGTCCGGATGAGCGACAATTGTTGCCTTGATGACTTCCATTCCTTTCCTGTTCCTGACCCCGGTAACATAGGCATCCTTAACTTTGGGGTATAATAATAAAGTATTCCTGATTTCAGCAGGATCTATCTTGATCCCGGCCGTATTGATAATTGCCTTGTTTCTTCCGACGATATGCAGATTGCCCTCTGAATCGAGCATTCCGAAATCGCCGGTCTTGAAATAACCACCCGAAAACGCCTCACTACTGAGCTCAGGCTCACTCAGATACCCCTTTATCATCGAAGTGCTGCTGACGAACACCTCGCCTGTTATGTCAGGAGGAAGTTGCCTGCCTTCTTCATCAAGTATCATTACCTTCACGTTATTCAAAGGCTTGCCAACTGCTCCTATCTCATCAACGTCTTCAAATTGAACCGAAATAGGACCGGTTTCTGATGCGCCATAGTGCTCCCTGACCTTGATACCAAATGTATCATAAAATTTTTTCTTCAGTTGTGCCGGCAAAGGAGCACCTGCAGAAAGGCAGCAACGCATGGCTGAAAAGTCAAAGGCCCTGTCTGCACAATCACAGAGGGAACTGAAGATAAACGGCGAACCTATCAATACAGTGATTTCCTCTTGTTCCAAAAGATCAAGCATGCGCCTTGGTGAAAATTCTCTCATGAGCACAAGCGATGCCCCCTTGATTATCGGAAGAAACATGCAATTCTCAAGGCCGTTCGCATGAAAGAAGGGCGTGACGCAGAGAAATCTGTCCTGACTGTTGACGTCCAGAGCCGTTCCTAAATTTTCCGCCCCCGAGAATAAAAGAACAGGAGTCTTGGGAATAATCTTGGGTCTGCCCGATGACCCTGAAGTACAAAGATAGAGTATATCTGAATCGATGGTTTCTGCATCAGGAGAAATGGGACTGATTTTGAGCAGGGAGTCGGCCATGATATCCGCTATCGGCAACTGAAGTTGGTCCATGAGCACAAACGTCAGTGTTTTATCCTTAAAAGGCGTCTGTCCCCATCGCGCAAGCAAATCACTTTGCGTGATTATAGTCTTGATTCCGCATTGGCTTATGTAGTATCGGAGTTCGCTTTCTTTAAAATTGATGTTCAAAGGAATGGTAACCGCACCGATTTCTGCAGCCGAAAAAAAGGAATAGATAAAATCAGCACAGTTAGGGAGATAAAATGCTATTTTGTCGCCATTTTGTATGCGTAATTCCTCGGCGAGATATTTCTTGACCCTCTCCTTCATAATGAACAACTCTTCATAGGTAAGCAGTAAATCCCCACACCTGATCGCCTGTTTCAGGGGATGCGCAACTGCCAGGGCACCTAAAACATCTTTCAGCATTGTGTTTTATCCTGTCCCTCTATATGCATGGTCGTTTTGTCATGCAGTCGTTTCTCCATATATTCAGTCAGTGATTCCAAATCCTGGAAGATCTCAACAGAAAGGTCTTCTGCGGGAATCGTTATGTTAAATTCCTTCTCTATGCCTATGATGAGTTCGGTGACGGCTATGGAATCCATACCGAACAAGTCATCCAGTCTGCTTGAGCCATGGACTTCGTCTGGATTTAAGGTCAATTCAAGTTCACGGATCATTACTTCTACAATCCTGTCTTTTACGTCTTCAATAGACAAGTGCACCCTCCGAGAATAATTTGTTAGATCAAAAGCCAGTGAGCTGGATCTTTCAATATCTGCGATTCAAGAATCCTGACAAGTATATCGATATTTTTTGCAACAAACTCATCCTTGCG
>Ga0316626_10001419_pt1 | contig 10629 bp, 8 predicted proteins | sample OWC_Aug_T1_C1_D5_FD_207656 | JGI IMG/M metagenome (GOLD analysis project Ga0316626, IMG submission 207656) | Wetland soil microbial communities from Old Woman Creek delta, Ohio, United States - OWC_Aug_T1_C1_D5_A | ecosystem: Environmental > Terrestrial > Soil > Wetlands | place: USA: Ohio...
CAACGAGGGCAAGATGACGGTGGCGGAGGCGCAGTATGCCGCCATGAACGTCATCAAGCAGCTGCGGTACGAGGAGAAGGAGTACTTCTGGATCAACGACATGCAGCCCCTCATGATCATGCATCCCTACAGGCCGGAGCTCGACGGCAAGGACCTGTCGGACTTCAAGGACCCCAACGGGAAGCGGCTTTTCGTGGCCTTCGTGGACACGGTGAAAGCCAGCGGCGCCGGGTTCGTGGGCTACCTCTGGCCGAAGCCGAACTTCAAGGACCCGGTGCCCAAGATCTCCTACGTGAAGGGGTTCAAGCCCTGGGAATGGATCATCGGATCGGGGATCTACCTCGATGACGTCCAGGCGGTTTTCCTTGCCGAGGCGTGGAAGTACGTGATCGTGACGGTCCTGATCGTCGCGCTCATCGTCACGGTCAGCCTGCTGCTGGTCAGGAGCGTCAACCGCACGATCGCCCAGGCGGCGCGGGTCTCGAACGGCCTTGCCGAGGGCGACCTGACGATGTCCATCGTCGCGGCAGGCGGGGACGAGATGGGACAGCTGCTCTCCTCCATGCAGGGCATGGTGGGCAAGCTCCAGGAGACCGTGGCCGGCGTCAAGACCGCGTCGGATATGGTGGCCACGGGAAGCCAGCGGCTGTCCGAAGGCGCCGAGGTGATCGCCCAGCGGACGACGGAACAGGCGGCATCCGCAGAGGAGGCCTCGTCGGCGGTGGAGGAGATGCACGCCACGATCCGGCAGAACGCGGACAACGCCCTGCAGACAGAGAAGATCGCCCTCAAGTCCGCGGCCGACGCCCAGGAGAGCGGCAGGGCCGTGGCGGACACGGTGACCGCGATGCGGCAGATCGCCGAGAAGATCGGCATCATCGAGGAGATCGCGCGCCAGACGAACCTGCTGGCGTTGAACGCCGCCATCGAGGCCGCCCGGGCGGGAGAGCACGGGAAGGGGTTCGCGGTGGTGGCGTCCGAGGTGCGGCGGCTGGCGGAGCGGAGTCAGGCCGCGGCAGTAGAGATCGGCCAGCTGTCGGGCCAGAGCGTGGAGGTCGCGGAACGGGCCGGGACGATGCTGGCAAAGCTGGTGCCGGACATCCAGAAGACCACGGAACTGGTGCAGGAGATCACCGCCGCATCGAGGGAGCAGGCAAGCGGCGCTGACCAGATCAATGCATCCATCCAGCAGCTGAACCAGGTGATCCAGGAGAACACCGGAGCCACGGAGGAGATCGCATCCACGGCGCAGGAGCTGTCGTCGCAGGCGGACGTCCTCCGGAAGGCGATCGCATTCTTCCGGCTGGACAGTGCGCACAGCGGTCCGGGATCGCCGGCCCCGGCCGCTTCACGGCGTACGCCGGTCTCCGGCGGTCAGCATCCCCTTCCGCGTCCGGCTTCCCCGCAGCGGACGCTTGCCCTGGCGCCTGTCCCGGCGCAGGGAAAGGCACCGGGTGCGTATCTCGACATGGGCCAGGCCGGCTCGCACCGCGGCAACGGCAAGAACGGGGACAGCAGGGACGCGGAGTTCGAAGCGTTCTAATGACCGGGAAGCAGCGAGTGCGGCCCGGACGATCCTGCATGAACTGCGGGCAGTGCGAATGCTACCGGACCGTGCGCGCCGAAGAGCGGATGCGCTTCGTGCCGTCGGCGGTGCTGCCCGAGAAGCTGAGGAAATAACGGCAACCCCGTTCGCGGGGAAGAGCGGACGCGTTCACGCAAGCGGCATGGTCGGGCGGGGATTCAGCTCGAGGCCTGAGCGTTCGCCGCGCGGATGATGGAGGTGGCCCGCCAGCGCGATCATGGCGGCATTGTCGATGCAATAGGACATCCCCGGCAGAGCAGGCCAGGGAAAAAGATGCGCAGACCACTGAGTGGCTGAGAATATTCCCTGAAAGGAGAAAAGCGATGAAGAAGCTTGGGGCAATGATGGTTGCACTGTTCGTAGTAATGCTGTTTGCAGGTCAGGTGTTGGCGGTGGAACTGAAGTATGCGGGCTCGGTGACGGTCCTGGAGGGGGTCATGAAGGACGCGGCCCCGGTCTTCGAGAAGAAGGAAGGGATCAAGATAGGTTTGAGCGGCGGCGGTTCAGGGGCCGGCGTCAAGGCGGTCCTGTCGGGGCTCGTGGACATCGGCGGCGTTTCCCGGGAACTGAAGGACGAAGAACTGAAGCAGGGACTCGTGGAATATTCCATCGGCTGGGGTGCGGTGGGTCTCGTTGCGCACAAGGGGGTCACGGTGGATAGCCTCACGACTCAGCAGGTGAAGGACATGATGACCGGAAAGATCACCAACTGGAAACAGGTCGGCGGCGCTGACCTTCCCATCAAGGTGGTGATCAGCACCCCGGGCTGCGCATGCCGGGAGGAATTCTCGGAGATGGTCATGGACAAGGAGCCGTACGTGACGGGCGCCGTGATCTCTCCCATGACGACCCTGAGCACGACTGTGGGAAATACGCCAGGCGCGGCCGGACCCCTGGCCACAGCGGTCATCGACACGACCAAGGTGAAGATCATCAAGATCGATGGTTTCCTTCCCTCGCCGGAGAACATCAAGGCAAGAAAATACAAGGTGTCTCGGAAGATCAACCTCGTTACGAAAGGACCCGCGACGGGGAACGCGAAAAAGTTCATTGACTTCATGCTCTCCCCGGAAGGACAGAACCTTCTTGTGAAGAACTTCGTAAAGATCAAGTAGGATGGTCGATCGTGCCGGGAGGACTGCCATGAAGGCGCTTACAGGAGCCGCGTTCAACAGCTTGAAGACGAAAATGACCCTGGTGGTCGTGGCGCTCATGGCGTTGACGCTCGTTCTGATGGAGGGGTACGGCTATTTCGGTCAACGACGGGAAGCGATGGATATGACCAGGGAAAAAGCGGCCGCCATCGCGCGCCTGATCAGCGGGATCGCCAGCAACACCTTCCTCACCATGGACTACACGCTGCTCGACGAAACGGTCCAGACGGCGATGGAGAACGAGGACGTGCTTGCCATCAAGGTCCTGGCCAGGGACGGCAGCATTGTCCGGGACCAGAGCAAGGGACAGCGTTCGAAGCATTTCCTCGAGGTGAAGGAGGATATCGTGGTGGCGGGATCCCCAGCCGGCGCCGTGGCGCTGGTCCTGTCCACCGAGGACATTTACATCATACTCCGCCGGAACATTCGTGACGCCTTGCTACAGGGGATCGTCGGGCTCGTCCTGGCTTCAGGGGTCCTCATGTTCTTCCTGAACCGGCTGGCGGTGAGGCCGATCGCGGATCTTAAAGCGATCATGGAGAAAGTGGCCGGCGGCGACCTGCGGCGGACCGTTGCCGCGGGGAGCAAGGACGAGATAGGTGATCTCGCGAACGCGACGAACACGATGGTGCTGGACCTCCGGCAGATGATCACGCGGATCCGGGAGATCGCGCTTACCACGTCGTCGAAAGCGGAGCAGATCGCAACCGGCGCCGGCCAACTTTCCCAGGGCACCACGGAGCAGGCGGCCTCGACGGAAGAGGTATCGGCATCGGTGGAGGAGATGCACGCCACCATCCGGCAGAACGCCGAAAATGCCCAGCAAACCGAGAAGATCGCGAACAAATCGGCCTCCAGCGCCGAGGAGAACAGCGAGGCCGTCCTCAATGCTGTTTCCGCCATAAAGCTCATCGCCGAAAAGATCGCGGTGATCGACGAGATCGCCCGCCAGACAAACCTTCTTGCCCTCAACGCCGCTATCGAGGCGGCGCGGGCGGGTCAGCAGGGGAAGGGCTTCGCCGTGGTCGCCGCCGAAGTGAGAAAGCTGGCCGAACGGAGCCAAGAGGCGGCGGCCGAGATCGGAAAGCTCTCATCATCCACCGTCGAGGTAGCTGAACAAGCGGGGCTGATCCTCACGAAGCTGGTTCCCGATATCAAGAGGACCGCTGAACTGGTGCAGGAGATCAGCGCCGCGAGCAGGGAGCAGGCGGGCGGGGCGGACCAGATCAACTCCTCGATCCAGCAATTGAACAACGTGGTCCAGCAGAACGCCGGCGCCGCGGTGCAGATGGCTTCTGCTGCCGACGAGTTGAGGGGGGAGGCGGTGACGCTGCAGCAGATGGTCACGGTTTTCCGAATGGACGGTGAAGGTGCGACGGCAGAGCAGAATAAACTTGCGCCTGCCGAGAGTCCGAACGCATTGAAAAGGCTCCCCGGACAACGTATGTCGTGACACCGCCGTGCGACCCGAAGCACAGCGGAGCAAGGTCAAGGCCTTTGTCACGGATGCATGCGGATTGCATCCCGGGATTAATCAGGGTCCTTCCGGAGTTTGGTCCATGAAAATCCGTGTCAAGGACATTGCTATTTTCAGCCCATTGCCGTCCCTCATTCCGTCCCGGCCGCTGGTGAATCATACTCAGAAAATACCCCGTTTTTTCTAGTTATGGATTTCTTTGGCCAAGGTCGATGCTGTCAGACTTGCGGAGAGGTGAGAGGAATAACGTGATTCTGCAGTCGTCATGCCATGTTTTTGCAGTGAGGTATATGGCATGCAGCGTATGCTGTTCCAATGCTACAGCGCCATGCTCGCCTTGGGATTCAGGTCGAGGCTGGAGCGTTCGCCCTTCTGATAGCGGAGGTAGCCGGCCAGAGCGATCATGGCGGCGTTGTCTGCCGCCGAAGCGGGACTGAAGATCTTTCGGGAGCGCAGCGGCAGATCGCCCTGTCCACTTCTATTCCCCGTACGGATATTTTGCTATAATCAGCACTGCCGGAGGTCGAGCGTGATGGGATCGAGAACGTACGTGCCTGTGCTGCTGGTCCTTGCTGCGGCGTGGTCTGCGATGACCGGCTGCAGCGCGCGAACGGTGGACCAGGCGGGATTCACAGCCGCGGCCCGGGTAGCCGTCGTCAGTGTCGTGATGCCGCGCGTCGCCGACATGTCGCGGGACGGGAACCGCGCCGTGCTCCAGGCATCGGTGAACCGGGCCTGCGAGCAGGCCCAGAAGGGCCTGGCAGCGGCGCACAGCTGGAGCGTCGTCGATCCGGTGAAGGAGCGAAAGGGGAAGGCGGTCCTTGCATTCGGCAAGGTCTCGGACGGCGATATGGCGGACCTGTTCCCCGATGCAGAGGAGCGGAAGCGCGTGCGCGGTCTGGTCCTCTCGGAGCTGGCGGCGTGGAAGGAGCAATTCGTCGGAGCGGAAGGGCTGCCGCCGGTCCCCCGGCCGGCATTTGCACGCACTGACCAGGATCCGCAGACGGACCCGTCGGTCCGGATGGTCATGCTGCGGCAGGCCGGCAGGCTCTGCGGCGAGCTGCAGGTGGACGCCGTAGCCTTTGTCCACGTGCGGGCACGGATCGCCCATCCCCGCGCCGAGGCCTTCATCGTGGCCGATAATCGGACCGACGGGATGCTGAGCATGGCGCAGACGATGGTGATCGTGGACAAGACAGGCAGGATCATCGCCGACATGGGATGGCCGCCGCTCGACAGCGATGCACGGGCCCGGGACCTGCTGCCCCTGTACCGCGGCGCCGGCAGGGATTCCGTCAAGGACGAGAACATCGACCTCGCCGATCCGAAGAAGAAGGTCCCGATGGCATTCACCGCCCTGATCGATGAGACCGCGCGGGACCTCCTGGCAGCGCTGCGGAAGGCCGCGGGGAAGTGAGCGGCGCGCCGGATGACGGCGAGGCAGGCGCGTGAAGGGAACGAAGACCCTGCGGAAGGAAGGATGCTGATGAGGGGGACCGCTGGTACCATCGCCGCGCTGATGCTCATGGCGACCTGTGCCGGCCACGCCGATGCGGGTCCGCTGCTCTTTTCCGGATCATCGACGGTCCAGAAGCGCATCCTTGAACCGGCGCAGAAGACCCTCGAGAAAAAGACCGGGGCCTCCGTCGAGGTCTCGGGCGGGGGAACGATCAGAGGGTTCAAGGACCTGATGACGGGGGATGCGGCGGCAGCGATCGCTTCCTGCCCGCTGGACGTCGCGTTCCGGGAGACGGGGATCCCCACGGAAGGGACCTTCCAGGAACATGTCATCCTGCGGGACGACATCGTCGCGATCGTTCACCCGTCCAATACGGTGAAGAGCCTGACCCTGGCCCAGCTGGCGGATATCCACGGCGGGAAGATCACGAACTGGAAGGATGTCGGTGGCCCGGACAGCCGCATCGTGGTCGTGATCCCTCCGGCGAGCTCAGGCACGCGCGCCGTCGTCCGGGACGAGCTTCTGAAGGGTGCGGCGTTCGTGGATGGCGCGTACGTGACGGTGACCGACCGAGAGGCGGTCGATGTGGTGGCGCTCTCGCCGATCGCCGTCGCGATGCTGTCCGAGGGGTTCGCGAAGGGGCACACCAGGCAGGTGAAGGTCGTGAAGGCCCCGCCGATCAGGCGCCCGCTGAGCATCATCACCAAGGACGAGCCGTCTCCGGAGCTGAAGGCGGCCATCAGGTTCCTGCAGTCGAAGGAAGCGAAGAATCTGTTCAAATAAGGATATGCTCCCGGAAGGTGTCACGTCCTTCTGGAAATGCTTTCGCATCTCGTTGCACTTTTCTTTCCAACTAACTTCCTGTATAATTCCTGCTGTCGGACGGGACGCTTCTTCCACCTACGGTTAATTGTGCTAAAGAGGAGTTATAGAAAGGCAGGAGGGGAGTAGGTTACATTCTGGATCCGACAATCGTTGACCCCTCGTGGTGGTTCAATCATATTGATCGAATCGCGAAGTTAGTGAATGCTTCAGGCTGCAAGCCTGAACGAGCAGAAAGGATACTAAAGAGCGGTGAAATCCATCATTGGATTAATATTTGTCGTCGTTTTCTCAGGCTGCGCAACGCTGCAAAGCCCAAAAGAAACAAGTATCGCTGTCAGCGTGTTGTTGGACGAGCTGCAAATTGCAATCAACGAGATCAATCTACAGACTCAGGGGAGCTCTTTGCCGCCATTCAAGAACGCTGAAGTAGTTCTTTCAACTAAAGCGGGGATAACGAAAGAAGGATCAGCTGCTTTGGTGCTTACCGCGGAGGGAAAGAAAAGCACAATTGAATCGAATACTCTTACCCTCGTATTAGGCCCAAGCAATGCTCAGAAAGCAAATCTTGGGGCAAGTACCGGTAAACAACTGGCTGAATATGTCGTCGCCGCAGTCAATGCTATTGATAGTAAGAAATTCCTGCAGCTGCAAAAACTGATAGTCGAAACCGCTTTTGATGTAACGAGTGATTCTGCCGGTGGTATTAAAATAGACGTTGCGAGCGTTTCGTTGGGAGGAAAAGCTTCGAGCAGTTCCAGTAAAGGACATACGCTAAAACTCATATTCGAAAAAACTGAGAAATCGAAACAGTAAGACATATCATTCAAGTCAAGACTGTTGTGCATTATGATTGACGCGGTCAAATGGATTGCAGGAAAGGGCGCGACATCCATAAACGATGGTAGGGTGTGTCTTCGCGCTACAGCGCCATCCTCGCCTTGGGGTTCAGGTCGAGGCCGGAGCGTTCGCCGCGCAGATGATGGAGGTGGCCTGCCAGCGCGATCATGGCGGCATTGTCGATGCAGTAGGACATCCCCGGCACCACGAACGACAGACCCTGTTCGCGCGCTGATCCCTCCATGCGCTTCCTGAGAGCGCTGTTCGCAGCAACCCCTCCCGCGACGACCACCGTTCTTACCCCGGTTTCCCGCGCAGCCAGCAGCGTCTTTTCCACGAGCGTTTCCACCACCGCAGCCTGGAAGCTCGCCGCCACGTCGCGGACGTTCAGCGCCGGATCGAGCCCCGCTTCCTTGGAGCGGAAGAGCGCGACGTGGTTGCGGACCGCGGTCTTGAGCCCGCTGAAGCTGAAGTCATACCCCTCCTGCCGGCTGCGGGGAAAGGCGATCGCCATCGGGTTTCCCTCCTGCGCCAGGCGGTCGATCACCGGACCGCCGGGATACGGCAGGTCCAGCAGCTTGGCCACCTTGTCGTAGGCCTCGCCGGCCGCATCGTCCCGCGTCTGGCCGAGCAGCCGGTACCGTCCGAACTCCTGCACATGGTACAGCGCCGTATGGCCCCCGGAGGCGAGGAGCGCCACGTAGGGATACGCGAGGTCCGGGTGGTCCAGGTGGGCGGCGAGGATGTGGCCCTCACCGTGATGCACGCCGATGAAGGGAATGCCGAGGCTGTAGGCCATGGCCTTGGCAGCCGACACGCCAACCAGCAGCGCGCCGATGAGCCCCGGCGTAAACGTGACCGCGATCAGGTCCAGGTTGCCGGGGCCGACGGAGGCCCGGTCGAGCGCCTCCCGGACGACCGGCAGGAGGTTGCGGAGATGCTCGCGCGAGGCGAGCTCGGGGACCACGCCTCCGTACTTCTCATGGAGCTGTACCTGGGAGGCGACGACGTTCGACAGGACCGTGGTGTCCCGGAGGACCGCCGCCGCCGTCTCATCGCAGGATGTTTCGATGCCGAGGGTTATCATGGAAAATCCGTTAGGCGTGAAAGGTGAGAGATGAGGGGGAGGGGTTCATTGTCAGGGTACGCATTCTGCGTTCGCCCGTTCTTTTCCTTGCGCCGTACTCCTCACCCCTTACGGGTTCACTGCATGAGCCGCGAGACCGGCACCACCTCGATCCCCAGTTCGGCGGCCTCGGGAAGCCATTTCCGGAGCTCCTCGATCGTCGCCGGGTGCGGGTGGCCGATGCCGATGGCCTGGCCGTGCTCCTTCGCGATGCGCGCCAGTTCGTCGAGCTGTTTGCGGATGGCGAGGGGATTATTGCTCTCGTTGTCCAGGAACACGTCGCGCTTCGCGGCCCGGAGGCCGAACTCCTTCGCCACGGCGAAGGCCAGGCTCTTCGGATCGGTCATGCTGTCCAGGAAAAAGAGGCTGCGGTCCTTGAGCGCCGACATGAGAAAGGTCATGGCCTGGCGGTTCTCGGTCAGCGAGGACCCCTCGTGGTTGTTGACGCCGGCGGCGCCGGGCACCGAGTCGAGGTTTTCGTTCACCTGGGCGATGAAGTCCATGGGCGTCATGTCCGAGCGGAGCATGCCGGGCGCCTGCCGCTTGTCCGCCCGTCCCTTCGGCTCCATCGGCAGATGGACGATCACCTCGTGGCCCTGCTGGCGCGCGAGCTCGGCGATCCGCTTCGACTGGGGCAGGAGCGGCATGACCGCCAGCGTCACGCGGTCGGGCAGGGAAAGCACGTCCCGCGCGGGCTTGAGGTCCTGGCCCAGGTCATCGATCACGACGGCCACGACCGCGGAGATCTCCGGGGGGTGCGCGCGGTCCGCGCGCTGGCGCTTCTCGCGCGGCTCGCGCAAGGCCAGCTCCTGCTTCTTCGACGGAGCGGTCTGCCTCGCCTTCCGGTATTTATTGAAGGGGCCCCAGAGCAGCACCGCGATCGCGACGACCGAGACGATGATGCCCCAGAACACGATGCGGTCGAAGCGGCTCTTCCGCTTCGGACCTTTTGCGGACGGGTTTTTTCTGGCCATGTCACGATTTTATACACGGTCGAGGCACAAAAGACCACACCTTTTTTGTTTTTCGCCTTGACTTGGCGCGGAGCCGCTCTTATACTGCATCTCACCCGTCGGGGCCGTCAGGCGCGGCGGGAGGGAGGTTTCCGGGCGTCATGGGCTTCGAATACGTACAGGAGATCCCGCAGCCGAGGACGATCCTTGAGGACATGCCGCTGTCCCTGGACCTGTCGGTCGTCAAGCGGAAGCGGGACCAGGAGATCCGGTCGGTCTTCACCCATCAGGGAGACAAGCTCGTTCTCATCATCGGGCCCTGCTCGGCCCACGACGAAGACGCGGTGTGCGATTACATTTCCCGCCTCGCACGGGTGCAGGAGGACGTGAAGGACAAGGTTCTGCTCATCCCGCGCATTTACACGAACAAGCCGCGCACCACGGGCATCGGGTACAAGGGCATGGCGCACCAGCCGAACCTTTCCGAGAAGCCGAACATCGTGGAGGGCATCAAGGCCATCCGGCGGATGCACATCCGCGCGCTCAAGGAGTCCTTCCTGCCCGCGGCGGACGAGATGCTCTATCCCGGCAACTATCCCTACCTTGAGGACGTGCTGTCCTACGTCGCCGTGGGCGCGCGGTCCGTGGAGAACCAGGCCCACCGCCTCACCTGCAGCGGCCTCGACATCCCCGTGGGCATGAAGAACCCGACCTCGGGCGACGTGGAGGTGACGCTGAACTCCATCCAGGCATCGCAGGCGCCGCACGTGTTCAGCTACAACCGGTGGGAAGTGAAGACGCAGGGCAATCCGCTGACGCACGCGGTGCTGCGGGGCGCCGTGGACTACCATGGCCTCGCCGTGCCGAACTACCACTACGAGGACCTGGTCCAGTTCGCCGAGGCCTATCAGAAGCGCGGCCTCGCCAATCCCACCATGATCGTGGACACGAACCACGCCAACTCGAACAAGAAGTACGCCGAGCAGCCGCGCATCGCCATGGAGGTGATGCAGAGCCGCCGGCACTCGCCGCTCCTCAGGGAGATGATCCGCGGCTTCATGATCGAGAGCTTCATCGAAGAGGGGGCGCAGAAGGTGGACGGCGGGGTGTACGGCAAGTCCATCACCGACCCCTGCCTGGGGTGGAAGGACTCGGAGAAGCTCATCCGAGACCTGGCAGGAATGGTATAACCGGCACGATAGAGAGATACATA
>Ga0316626_10001420_pt1 | contig 10628 bp, 7 predicted proteins | sample OWC_Aug_T1_C1_D5_FD_207656 | JGI IMG/M metagenome (GOLD analysis project Ga0316626, IMG submission 207656) | Wetland soil microbial communities from Old Woman Creek delta, Ohio, United States - OWC_Aug_T1_C1_D5_A | ecosystem: Environmental > Terrestrial > Soil > Wetlands | place: USA: Ohio...
CGCTGCCGCGGGCATCACCCCCGGCGACCGCGTCGCGATCTGGGCGCCGAACATCTACGAGTGGATCGTCGCCACCATCGGCCTGCAGTCCGCTGGCGCCGTCCTCGTCCCGCTGAACACGCGGCTCAAGGGCGGTGAAGCCGGGTACGTCCTCCGGAAGAGCGGCGCCCGGATGCTCTGTGTGGCCGAAGAGTTTCTGGGCAACCGCTACGTCGAGCTGCTGCAGGGCGCCCTCGGCGGACCTGGCAAAGGGCGACCCGTGGCAGATCTCGCCGATCTCAAGCAGATCGTCATCCTGCGCCCAAAACCTCCCCTTGGCCCCCTCCTTGGCAAGGAGGGGGAAGGGGTTGATCGTGGTGTGGTGCTGTGGTCGGAGTTCCTCGCCCTCGGCGACGCTTTCTCTCTCGAAGCGGCGCAACGGCGCGTGGCGGCGGTGTCGCCCGACGACCTCTCCGACATCCTGTTCACATCGGGCACGACCGGGAAGCCGAAGGGCGTCATGACCACTCATGGCCAGAACCTGCGGGCGTTCACGGCCTGGACTGACGTGGTCGGTCTGCAGGCAGGCGATCGCTATCTGATCGTGAACCCGTTCTTTCACAGCTTCGGCTACAAGGCCGGGTGGCTGGCCGCCCTGCTGCGCGGCGCGACGATCCTGCCGCAAGTCACGTTCGACGTCTCCGCAGTGCTGCAGCGCATCGCCGCCGATCGGGTCAGCGTGTTGGCCGGACCGCCGACGCTCTACCAGATGATCCTCTCCCACCCCGATCGGTCAGCGCCCGCCCTCTCAAGTCTCCGTCTCGCCGTCACCGGTGCCGCGGTCATCCCCGTCGAGCTGATCCATCGCATGCGCCGCGACCTCACCTTCAAGACCATCATCACCGGGTACGGTCTCACCGAGGCCAGCGGCGTGGTCACCATGTGTCGCTTCGACGACGATCCCGAGACCATCGCCACCACCTCCGGGCGCGCCATCCCGGACATCGAGGTCCGCTGCGTCGGCCGCAACGGCGACGAGGTGCCGCGCGGCCAGCCGGGTGAGGTCGTCGTCCGCGGATACAACGTGATGAAGGGCTACTTCGAGGACCCTGCTGCGACCGCCGAGGCGATCGACGCCGATGGCTGGCTGCACACCGGCGATGTCGGCGTGATGGACGCGCGCGGCTACCTGCGCATCACCGACCGGATCAAAGACATGTACATCGCCGGCGGCTTCAACTGTTACCCGGCCGAGATCGAGAGCACCCTGCTGACCAACGAGGCGATCGCACAAGCGGCCGTGATCGGCGTTCCGGACGAACGCCTCGGCGAGGTCGGCATGGCGTTCGTCGTACCGAAGCCCGGCGCCGCTCCCACGCCCGAGTCCATCATCGCCTGGTGCCGCGAGCGCATGGCGAACTACAAGGTGCCGCGTTTTATCGAAGTGGTGGAGGCGCTGCCCATGAACGCATCCGGGAAAGTCACCAAGTTCGTGCTGCGCGAGCAGGCGCGCACACGCACGGCATGATTCCCCACCCCAAAGCCCCTGCCTCTGTCTCTGATCTCTGTCTCTCAACATCGCCGTTGGCGATGGTCAAGTTTTCGACCGTGAAGCTGACGCTGCTACTGCTCACGGAGAAGATACCCCAGTTGTTTGCCGGGCATCTCCGGGCTCGCCGATCTCCGCGGAACACCGGCAAAGCGACCAGGGGTGGCCGCGTATGCCCTGCAAGTCCGTCTATGAGATAAACCCACCACCACAAACCCTGAGTACATCGCCAGTGACATAAGACGCCTCATCGGAGACCAGATACAGCACTGCATTGGCGATATCTGCCGGTCGCCCGAGCCGATTCAGCTTCAAGCCCTCAATTATAGCCGTTATAGTTTCCTTGGGTATCTGTTCAATCACGCGGGTCTCGATTACTCCCGGGGCGACAGCATTAACATTGATTCCGAAGGAATTGACCTCCTTCGCCAGCGCCTTGGTGAAGCCGATGATCCCCGCTTTGGCCGCCGAGTAATCGGCGAACCCCGCTTGCCCCGAGATGCCGTTGACCGAGGCGAAATTCACAATTTTGCCACTCTTTCTTTCCATCATGTGGTTGATCACCGCTCTGGTGCAGGCAAGTGTCCCGCCGAGATTGCGCGCGATCGTTGCATTCCAGACCTCTTCCATTGCTAGATGAAACATCGAGGCTTTCTCCCGTGCGCTCCCACCGGCGTTGTTGACCAATATGTCGATTCGCCCAAACGTCCGAAGGGTGTCGTCGACCATCTGGTTGATCTCTGCGCTCTTCGTCACATCGACTTTGCTGGCCAATGCTTGGCCACCTGCGGCCTTGATCTCATTAGCCACATCATTCAGCGGCTCGATGTCGATATCACAGATCGTCACCTTGGCCCCTTCGCGAACAAGAGTCAGAGCGATCTCGCGTCCAATCCCACGCGCTGCCCCCGTGACTATCGCTACCCTGTCAGCCAATTTCATCTGACCGCTCCTCACTATAAATTCTGTATGCTCTCTAGCAGACGTTCCGAAAACCGCTGACGTCCGCGGTCCGCACCTATACGGTTCGGCCAAACCGCCTGTCAAGCCATCGGCTCGTCCGGCAGCTTCCATTGAACGAGTCGATGGTTAGGCTAGGATAGCCGCCCATGGGTTTATACGAAGAGACGATTCCGCGACTGGTTCGAGGGGCCGCCGAACGCTTTGGAGATCGGATTGCCATCGAGGAGGGGAATCTCGCCCTGAGCTTTGCGGAGCTTTCCACCGCTGCGACGCAGGCCGCACGAGCGTTCATCGCTGCCGGTGTCGAACTGGGCGATCGCGTCGCGATCTGGGCGCAGAACATTCACGAATGGGTGGTGGCCGCAATCGGTCTGCAGACCGCAGGCGGGGTGCTGGTGACGCTCAATACGCGGATGAAGGGAGGTGAGGCGGGCTACATCCTCGAGAAGAGCCGAGCGCGCATCCTGTGCACGGTGGCCGAATTCCTGGGCACCGATTACGTCGGCCTGCTGCGCGATGCCCTGGGAGGCCCGAGTTCAGCCTGCCCGATCGCCGCGTTGCCGCACCTCGAGAGAATCGTTCTCCTGCGGGGGGGTGAGAAGGCCGCGGCGGACACCACTTCCTGGCCCGAGTTCCTCGCCGAGGGCGAGGGCGCCAGCGCGCAGCAAGCACAGCGGCGTGCCGAGGCCGTCTCCGCCGAGGACATCGCGGACATCCTGTTCACCTCCGGGACGACGGGGAAGCCGAAGGGGGTGATGACCGCCCACGGCCAGAATCTCCGCGCCTTCGAGGCGTGGAGCGGGATCGTCGGGCTTCGGGAGGGTGATCGCTATTTGATCGTGAATCCGTTCTTCCACAATTTCGGCTACAAGGCGGGATGGTTGGCGGCGATCATGCGCGGCGCGACGATCCTTCCGCACCCGGTGTTCGATGTCCCGGCGGTGCTGGAGCGGGTCGCAAAGGAGCGCGTCACTGTCCTCCCGGGTCCGCCCACGCTCTATCAGTCGATTCTGGCCTACCCCGATCGGGAGAAGTTCGATCTCTCCAGCCTGCGCCTTGCCATCACCGGCGCCGCCTCTATCCCCGTGGAGTTGATTCACCGGATGCGCCGTGAACTCGGCTTCAAGACCATCATCACCGGCTACGGGCTCACCGAGTGCACCGGTCCGGTGACCCTCTGCCGCGAGGACGATTCCCCCGAGACGGTCGCCACGACCTCCGGCAGGGCGATACCGGATATCGAGGTTCGGTGCGTGGACAAGGAGGGGAAGGAGACCCCTCGCGGGGAGCCGGGCGAGGTGGTGGTGCGCGGCTACAACCTCATGCAAGGCTACTTCGAGGACCCTGCCGCGACCGCCGAGACCATCGACGCGGAGGGCTGGCTGCACACCGGCGACATCGGCGTCATGGACACGCGCGGCTACCTGCGCATCACCGACCGGATCAAAGACATGTACATCGCCGGCGGCTTCAATTGCTATCCCGCCGAGATCGAGAATACGCTGCTCACCAACGAGGCGATCGCACAGGCGGCCGTGATCGGCGTTCCCGACGAGCGCCTCGGCGAGGTCGGCATGGCTTTCGTCGTGCCGAAACCTGGCACGTCTCCCACACCCGAGTCCATCGTCGCCTGGTGCCGCGAACGCATGGCCAACTACAAGGTGCCCCGTTTCGTCGAAGTGGTGGACGCGCTGCCCATGACCGCCTCCGGAAAAGTGACCAAGTTCGTCCTGCGCGAACAGGCCCGCCGCGGCTCGGCATCGGCCTGACCCCACTGCCAAACAACCTGCCGGACGACCGTCGGGAAGACCGTATGCAAACGATCATGAAGAGATCAGTCGTGAAACTCGTGGCCCTTGCCGCTGCAATGTGGCTGGTCGGTCCTCTGGCGGCCGCTCATTCGGCGTCCGCGGCGGACGAGGTCGCGCCTGGGCTCAAGGTGGGCGACGTGCTGGAGAAGAGCAACTGCCAGCTCGCCAAAGACCTCTTGCCCCCGGAGGTGCTGCGGCATTACTGCAACGGCGAGTATCGCAACCGGATCGTGGCCTACCCCACCGGAAACTACCATTGCGAGAAGGAGTTCGAGGCGGCGACCGAGCAGAACGCCGCACAGCTCGACGTGGATTCGATGGGAAGCATCATCTACAAGTCGTCCGGGAAGCAGCCTCCGTATTACTATGGAATTCCCTTCCCGATCATCGACGAGAAGGAACCGAAGGCGGGCGTCAAGGTCGTCTGGAATCAGTTCCTGTCGTACTGGCAGGGCGGCACCTCGTACAACACCTCGAAGATAACGATGCTGACGCCGAACGCGCTGGATCGCGAGCTCGTCGCCGATGGGTGGTGGAAGTTCTACGAAGGGCAACACCCCAAATTCCGGAACGGCGCCAACCCGCTGAACTTGCAGAGCCAGTTTCTCGGCGCCGTCACCAGTCCGGCCGACCTGCAGGGAACGGCGACGTTGACGTGGCGCTATCGCGATCCGGGCAAACGGGATTCGGTGTGGGCCTACGTGCCGGCCCTGCGGCGGGTGCGCGCGGTGAGCCCGGCGAATCGCTCCGACGGCTACCTCGGTTCGGACATCAGCGCCGACGACGGCTTCTTCTTCGATGGCAAGCCGGAGGAATTCGAGTGGACGGCCGCGGGCAAACGAGAAGGTCTCGCCATCGCGGACCCCAACTCGGTCTCCGGTCCGCTCAAGATCGACCCCGTCGAAGGAGGCGGCTGGCACTCGCTCATTCCCCCGACCCCGCCGACGATCGGCTACCTCACGCCGGGCTGGACTGGGATCAGTTGGGCGCCCGTCGATCCCGCCCTCGTCAAGCGAGTGTTCTGGGTGGTGCAGGGCGTTCCGCGCGACAAGTACTATCTCTATGGCAAGATCGAGCTGTGGATCGATGCCGAGACCTGGACCGGCGCGTGGAGCCGGAAGTTCAACTGGACCGGCGAGCTGGTCCAGACTTACAGCGCCACGGCCAAGGTCAACCACCCCGCCGGGCCAGCGGACGACCGGGAGTGGATCCCCGCGAACAGCATGATCTGGACGTGCGCGGAGAACATCAAGATGAACCGCGCCACCATCGCCGGGCAGCTCCCCTACGCCAACGCGGCGTACTACCGTCGCATCAACATCGACGCCAACCACTTCGAGCCGAACACGTTGAACCGCTTCGGGAAGTGAGCCGGATTTCCTCCCGCAGTTTACGCGGAGCTGTTCCCGATGTCTTTCGCTCTCGCCGACCTCAACGAAGCGCTCGGAGACGCGATCCCCGAGCGCGAAGCGATCATCACGTCCACGCGGCGTCTGACCTGGCGCGACTTCCAGCTGCGGACGCGCCGGCTGGCGAATCTGCTCATCGGCAGGGGTCTCGGCTGCCGCCGTGAACGCGACGCGCTCGCGCCGTGGGAGTCGGGGCAGGATCATCTCGCGCTCTATCTGTACAACGGTACCGAATACCTCGAGGGGATGATCGGCTCGTACAAGGCCCGCGTCGTCCCGTTCAACGTCAACTACCGCTATGTCGACGAGGAGCTCGCCTACCTGCTCAACGACGCCCGCACGCGCGCGATCATCTACCACGGCAGCTTCGCCCCGCGCATGGCGCGTGTGCTCCCGCGGGTCCCAGACGTCGCGTTGCTGCTTCAGGTCGACGATGGCAGCGGCGAGCCGCTCCTGCCCGGCGCCCTCGATTACGAGCAGGCGCTGGCGGACTCGAGCGACGCACGTGTCGGCGTGCGGCCGAGCGAGGACGACCTCTACATTGTCTATACCGGCGGGACCACGGGGACCCCGAAAGGCGTCCTCTGGCGCCAGCACGACATCTTCTTTGCCGCGATGGGCGGCCGTCTGCCCGGCACGGATCCGGTCGGGAGTGCGGAGGAACTGGTCGAGCGCGCCCGCGCCGGAGGCGGGTTTCTCCGCCAGCTGCCGGCGCCGCCGTTCATGCACGCCGCGGCGCACTGGTCGTCGTTCATCATCCTGCACCAGGGTGGCAGCATCGTCCTTCCCAGCAACACCCGCCATCTCGATCCCGACGACATCTGGCGCACGGTCGAGCGCGAGCGCGTGGTGCAGCTCACTATCGTCGGTGACGCGTTCGCCCGGCCGTTGATCGATCAGTTACACAAGGCCAGTTATGATCTGTCCAGCCTGCAGATTCTCGGTTCGGGCGGCGCCATTCTCTCGCCGCCCTTCAAGAAGGCGTTTCTCGAGCTGCTGCCTCACATCATGATCGTCGATGGATTCGGCGCCTCGGAAACCGGCGCACAAGGGACCATGGTCGCCGCCGCGGGGATGATGGAGTTGACGCCCAGTGCCTTCCGCATGGATGAGCACACGGTCGTCCTCGACGAGGGGCTGAGCCGGCGACTCCAACCGGGCGAGGAGGAGATTGGGTGGGTCGCCCGCAGCGGCCACGTCCCGCTCGGCTACTTGGGCGACGAAGCCAGAACCCGGCGCACCTACCCGGTCATCGACGGTGTGCGCTACTCGGTCCCGGGTGACCGCGGTCAGGTTGCCCCGGATGGAACCATCCGCTTCCTCGGCCGCGATTCGGTGTGCATCAACAGCGGTGGCGAGAAGATCTTCGCCGAGGAAGTCGAACGGGCGCTCAAGCACCACCCGGCGGTGTACGATGTGCTCGTCACCGCGACGCCAAACGAGCGGTGGGGCGAGCAGGTCACTGCCGTGATCGCGCTGCGGTCGGGAACGACGGCCACCGAGGAGGATCTGCGCGAGGCCGCCGCCGGCAGCCTCGCCCGTTACAAGCTGCCCAAGGCGTTCGTCTTCGTCGATACCATCGTCCGCTCCGCCAGCGGCAAGCCTGATTATCGTTGGGCCAAGGAGACGGCACTGTCGCGGCTGGCGGCGACAGGATGACGGGCCCGAGGACGGCAGAAGTCAAAAGGCAAAGGACAAAAGAAAAAAGTACCAGTCAGGAGAATTCCACTTTTGACGTTTGACTTTTGACTTTTGACTTCTGCCCTCCGGCCGGTGCCGCCGGCCGGAGGGCCCGTGCGCCAATGAGCATGGCGACGGCCATCTTCAGGAAACGCCGCTGGCGCTCCACCGCCGCGGCACTGCGCGGGTCCTCGTCAAGCACCGCTTCGAGCAGCGCCGCGTTGGCGAAGTAGCCGAAGATGAGGTGGTAGAGTCCGGCCGCCACGTGCGGCAGCTCGGCCGGCTGCCACGGCCCGCGCGCCGTCTGAAGAAAGCGCAGGCCCTGCGTGTACACCGGCCGCAGGAGCCGGCTCACCGCATTGCGCAGGTGGCGGCTGTCGTCCAAGCCGGCGCGCTGGATGAGGCGCGGCAGGTGGGGGTGCTCGGCGAGATAGTCGACGACACCATCGAGAAACGGAGCGCCCACCTCGACTGCGGCGACCGCCTGACCATCACTCGGCGTCTCACGCGTGCTCTCCGCCACCATCGACAGGATCGGCTCGATGCCGCGCGCCAGCACGGCTTCGTACAGGGCGCGCTTGTTGCGGAAGTGGTGATACAAGCTCGCTTGGTTCTTGAGACCGGCATCCGTCGCGATCTCGCGCACCGACACCCCCGCGAACCCCCGCTCGGCAAACCGGCGCTCGGCCGCATCGAGAATCAGATCGCGCGTCGACGTCTCCTCCCGCTTACGAACCGTCGGACTCGCCATCGGCCGGCCGTCTACCAAACAAGTGTTTGGTTTGCAAGGAATCAGAGGACACGAACCCCGAGCGACGAAGTCACCGTCCCTTGAAGACCGGTTGGCGAGGGGACGTAGGCGTTCAAGGCGATCCACCTAACAACTAACAACCTAGATCTCGCTGCTCACGATCCACATCGAAAAGTACTGCGCGCCGCCGCCGTAGGCGTGACCGAGCGCGGTCTTCGCCCCCTCGACCTGGTGCGCGCCGGCGCGGCCCATCACCTGCAGCGCCGCCTCGCCCACGCGGAGCATGCCCGAGGCCCCGATGGGGTTCGTGCACAGGACGCCGCCGGAGGGGTTGATGGGCAGGTGCGCACCGAACTTCTGCTCGCCGCGATCGACGATCTTCCAGCCCTGGCCAACCTCACAGAACCCGAGGTTCTCCAGCCACATCGCCTCGAACCACGAGAACGGCACGTAGATCTCCGCCACGTCGATCTGGTTCCAGGGATCGGTGATGCCCGCCTTGTCGTATACGGCTTTGGCGCACACCTTGCCGGCCTTCGGGCTGACTTGATCGCGGCCCGGGACCCACATCGCCTCGGCGTAGGAGGCGCCAGACTTGATCCACGCAGGCCTGCGCGGGCCCTTCTTGGCCTGCTCTGCGCTCGCGACGACGAGCGCAATGGCGCCGTCCGACGACGGACAGGTTTCCAGGTAACGGATGGGATCCCACAGCATCGGCGATTGCATCACATCGTCGAGCGTCATCGGCTCGCGCAGGTGCGCGTACTCGTTGCGGCCGGCGTTCTCGCGGGCGTTGACGGCAATCATCGGCCCGATGTGCGGCGGCGCGCCGGCGCGGGCGATATAGGCGCGGATGTAGGGGGTGAAGTACCCGCCCGCTCCCGCCACCAGCGGGGCGACGAATGGCAGGTTTGGTGAGAGTGCCCACATGGCGTTGCCTTCGGACTGTTTCTCGAAGGCGACGGTGAGGACGCGGTCGAAGAGCCCCGACGCCACGTGAGTCACCGCCGTGAGCGCCGTCGAGGCCCCCACCGATCCGGCGGTGTGCACGCGGATGACGGGCTTCATGTGACCACCGACGGCCCCAACCAGGAACTGCTCGGGCTGCATGACCCCTTCGAGCATGTCCGGGGCCTTGCCGATCACCACCGCGTCGATGTCGCGGTGCTCCAGCCCCGCGTCGAGCAGGGCGCGGTCGATGGCCTCGCGCACGAGGCCGGGGATGTTCACGTCGGATCGCCGCGAGCTGTGCTGCGTCTGCCCGACACCGACCACCGCAACCGGGCGCTTCATGTCCACCTCCGCTCGCTGCCCAGGACCCAGACCAGATTCTGTTGGAGACAATGGCCCTGCGTCGCGTGCGCGATGGCGCGCCGAACTCCGGCGACCGGATGTGTTTTCACGATCCCCGCGAGCTGGCGGAAGACCTCACCCAGTCGGATAAGCCCGGTCATCATCAACGGGTGTCCGGTGAGCGGGCCGCCGGATGGGTTGATCGCCGGTCCCGAGTCGCCGGTGCGTGTCAGGCCCATCGCTTCGCGCAGAATCATCTCCTCGGCCGGGTTCGCCGCGCAGACTTCAATCAGGTCCACCTCGCGCGCGCTCGTCAGCCCCGCCATGCTCAACGCCTTCTTCGTCGCCAGATCCGTGCTGGCGCTGCGGGTGAGATCGCGGGCGCCGAGCGTCTGCATTTCGGCGCGCTGGTCGACCCCGTGAATCCATGCGGGCTTCGCGCACAGCTTCTCCGCCTTGCCTTCCGCCGCCAGGACCAGGCACACGGCGCTCTCTCCTAGCGGCGGGACGTACCCCCGGCGAAGTGGCGCCACCGCCCATGGCGTGCGCTGCAAGTCGTCCGCCGTCGCCGCCTGCCGCACCTGTGCGTCGGGGTTGCGCGCCCCGGCGGTGCGGCTCCGCGCCGCACCCTCGGCGAGATCACGATCGGTCACGCCGGCGCGTGCCATGTAGGCGCTCGCCTGCAACGCCGCGGTCGAGGTCGGATCGAGACCGATCACGGCCTGATAGTACGGGTCGAGCTGAAGATTGAGGATCCGTTCGGGATCGCCTTCCGACGTCTTGCCGTATCCCGCCACGATGGCCGTGTCGCAGTCGCCCGTCTGTATGCGCAGCCAGGCGTAATAGGCGGCGAAGGCCGCGTCCATCTCGACATGCAAATCCTGCTTCGGCGGCCAGCCGCCCATGTAGTCGAGCGCCTGAACGAACCCGAACGGGCGCCCGTCGATGTAGTCGGCCGAGCCCGCCACCTGGTAGTCGATCGCCTCGCGATCGACGCCGCACTGCGCCAGGGCGCGCCGCACTTCCGGAAACAGCATTTCCTGCGCGGTCCGGTGCTCGTCGCAGGTGACGATCGGCGCCTGCGCAAACCCGACCACGGCAACGTTACGAAGCTTCATCATCAGATTCGCCTTGATCCAAACAAGTTCTCACCAGCGGACGCCGGAGTTAACCCTGATGTGACAGAAAACCCT
>Ga0316626_10001421_pt1 | contig 10627 bp, 11 predicted proteins | sample OWC_Aug_T1_C1_D5_FD_207656 | JGI IMG/M metagenome (GOLD analysis project Ga0316626, IMG submission 207656) | Wetland soil microbial communities from Old Woman Creek delta, Ohio, United States - OWC_Aug_T1_C1_D5_A | ecosystem: Environmental > Terrestrial > Soil > Wetlands | place: USA: Ohio...
GACTTCAACTGCATGGGGTACTGCGTGCCGGCGGCCATCGGCGCGAAGCTCGCGCAGCCGGACAAGCCGGTGGTGGGCATCGTGGGCGACGGCGCCTTTCGCATGACCGGCCTCGAGCTCGCCACCGCCACCGCGCAGCGGCTCGGCGTCGTCGTCTGCGTGTTCAACGACGGCGAGCTCGCCCAGATCGCACAGGCGCAGCAGATTCCCTACAACCGCAAGACCTGCACCGTGCTCGGACCCCTCGACCTGGCGGGTGTGGCGCAGGCGACGGGCGCCGCCTTCGTGCGCATCGGCAACGACGGCGACGTCGAGCGCGCGCTCGCGGAAGCGTTCGCCGCGGCGGCCACGGGCCGCCCCGTGCTGGTGGACGTGCTGGTCGACTACTCGAAGCGCACGCGCTTCACCGAGGGCATCGTGAAGACCAACCTGGAGCGCTTCGACCTGCCCACCAAGGCGCGGCTGGTCGGTCGCGCGCTGTGGCGGCGCGTGACGGGCTGATCGCGCGCCGTCAGCCCACGCGATCCTTGAGCCCGAACAGCACCATGATCCACGCGCCCACCGGGTGCGCGACCAGCATGATCGCCACGATCAGCGCGAGCAGCCCGGGCGAGGGCTGCCACACCGGCGCGACGGCGAGCAGCATGCCGGCGAGGCTGTCGAGCTGGTCGACCACCCAGAACACGCGACCCGCGATGCCGCGGCCGGCCGAGCCCGGCGCGATGCCGAGCTGGCGCTTGGCGAAGCTGTTGGGCAGCTCCCCGGCGATGTAGCCGGTGCCGAGCAGCAGTCCCCACAGCAGCGGGTGATCCTCGGCGAACGGCACGAGCGTCGGCAGTGGCCAGCAGCACGCGTGGGCCTGCTCCACGCCCCACGCGGCGAGCGTCGTCGTACCGATGGTCACCACGGCGCCGCGCCATGTCTTGTTGTCCCCGAACAGGCGCTTGCCGCGGAAGGTGAGCCGGCCGTCGATGGGCATGCGCCGCAGCGCGGGCCAGAGATCGAGCTTCATCACGGCGAGGTGCACGAGCCCGGCCGCGATGATCGGCAACGCCAGCCACAGCAGTTGCAGTACCGTGGTCATCGTGCGCGCGGCCTCACTCGATCGGCAGCACGGTGGTCTCCTTGATCACCGTGACCGTCACCGAGGAATTGATCGACTGCACGTTCGGCAGCTTCGACAGGTGGTCGAGGTAGAACGCCTCGTATGCCTTGATGTCCTTCGTGACGATGCGCAGCATGAAGTCCCACTCGCCCATGGTGGTGTAGCAGTCGAGCACCTCCGGCCGTTCCCGGATCGCCTCGGCGAAGGCGGCAATGGCGTCGCGGCCCTGGGTGGAGAGTTTTACGTGGGCGAAGATCGTGACGTCGAGGCCGAGCGCCGAGCGGTCGAGAAGCGCCACGCGCCCGCGGATCACGCCGCTCTGCTCGAGGTGCTGGATGCGGCGCCAGCAGGTCGTCGTCGACAATGCGGTGCGCGAGGCGACCTCGGCGACCGAGAGCGCGCCCTCGCGCTGCAGCAGGTCGAGGATGCGGCGGTCGACCCGATCGATCGCCGGGTGTCGATTTTCTTCCATGGCACGGCTCATTGTGGAATGTTCTTTCCGGATTGTTGCAGCGCAGTGCAACGAAAGCAACGCAAATGAGAATGACTGAGTAACCTAACGGGCTGATCCCTGCAGCTCCACCGCAGTCGAGGAAGTCATGCCGCGTCGCTCACGATTGCACATTCCGCAGCATCACTCTCGCCCCGGCGAAGAGCCGGACTTCAGCTACCTCGAGACCTCTCCCGCCGGCGCAGTCGGTCGCCCCGACGTCAACGCGCGGGTGCGGGACATCGGTCATCTTGCCGTCGAGCTGGTGCGCGTGCTCGATGACGACCACCGCGCGGCCGGCCCCTGGCACCCGCATCTCGACCCGAGCGAGCTGCAGGTCGGCCTGCGCCACATGCTGCTCACGCGCGTCTTCGACGACCGCATGCAGCGCGCGCAGCGCACCGGCAAGATCTCTTTCTACATGCGGTCCTTCGGCGAGGAAGCCGTTTCGGTTGCGCAGTGCATGGCGCTCCGGCCACGTGACATGCTGTTCCCGTCGTACCGCAACCAGGGCCTGTACGTGGTGCGCGGCCGGCCGCTCGTCGACCTCATGTGCCAGTTGCTGTCGAACACCCGCGACATGTGCAAGGGGCGCCAGCTGCCCGTGATGTACCACTGGGTCGGTGGCCGCATCTTCTCGATCTCGGGCAACCTGACCACGCAGTTCCCGCAGGCCGTGGGCTGGGCGATGGCTGCGGCGATCAAGGGCGAGGACGACATCGCGGTCAGCTGGATCGGTGAGGGCTCGAGCGCCGAGGCCGACTTCCACCACGCGATGCTGTTCGCGTCCGTGTACCAGGCGCCGGTGATCCTCAACATCGTGAACAACCAGTGGGCGATCTCCACGTTCCAGGGCTTCGCGGGCGGCGAGCAGCGCTCGTTCGCGGCCCGCGGCCCGGGCTACGGCATGGCGGGCGTGCGCGTCGACGGCAACGACTTCCTCGCGGTGTACGCGGTGACCCAGTGGGCCGCCGAGCGCGCGCGCACCGGCGCGGGCCCGACGCTCATCGAGCACGTCACCTACCGGGGCGCCGCGCACTCCACCAGCGACGACCCGTCGCGCTACCGGCCGAAGGACGACTACGAGAAGTGGCCGCTCGGCGACCCGGTCGAACGCCTGAAGAACCACCTGATCTCGCTCGGCGAGTGGTCGGAGGAGCGCCACACCGCGCTCACCCGCGAGCTCGAGGAGCACGTGCTCGAGAGCTGGAGGGAAGCGGTGCAGTACGGCACGCTCACCGACGGGCCGCGCCTGAGCCGCGACCTGATGTTCGAGGACGTGTTCAAGGAAATGCCCACGCACCTGCGCAAGCAGCGCGAGCAGCTGCGCGCCGAGCAGGGGAGCTGAGCCATGCCGCAGATGAACATGATCCAGGCGCTCAACTCGGCGATGGACATCATGCTCGGGCGCGACCCGAACGTGGTGGTGATGGGCGAGGACGTGGGGTACTTCGGTGGCGTGTTCCGCGTCACCGACGGACTGCAGCGCAAGTACGGCGAGCACCGCGTGCTCGACACGCCGATCGCCGAGGGCGCGATCGTCGGCGCCGCGATCGGCATGGGCGTGAACGGCCTGCGGCCGGTGGCCGAGGTGCAGTTCGCCGACTACATCTACCCGGCCTGCGACCAGATCTTCTCGGAGCTCGCGCGCCTGCGCTACCGCAGCGCCGGCGAGTTCTGGGCACCGGTGACCATCCGCACGCCCTGTGGCGGCGGCATCCGCGGCGGCCAGACCCACTCGCAGAGCCCCGAGGGCATCTTCACCCACGTGTGCGGCATCAAGGTGGTGATGCCCTCGAACCCGTACGACGCCAAGGGACTGCTGATCGCCTCGATCGAGGACGACGACCCCGTGGTGTTCTTCGAGCCGAAGCGCATCTACAACGGGCCGTTCGACGGCATCCCGGACAAGCCCGCCGTGCCGTGGAGCACGCACCCGAAGGGCGAGGTGCCCGACGGTTACTACACCGTGCCGATCGGCAAGGCCGAGGTGGTGCGCAAGGGCTCGCAGGTGACGATCGTCACCTACGGCACGATGGTCTACGTGTGCGAGGCGGCGGCGCGCTCGCTCGGCCTCGACGCCGAGATCATCGACGTGCGCACCATGGTTCCGCTCGACATCGACACCATCTGCACCTCGGTGAAGAAGACCGGCCGCTGCCTGATCGCGCACGAGGCGACGCGCTTCTCGGGCTTCGGCGCGGAGCTGTCCTCGACCATCCAGGAGGAGTGCTTCTGGAACCTCGAGGCGCCGATCCAGCGCGTGGCGGGCTGGGACACGCCGTACCCGCACGCATTCGAGTGGGAGTACTTCCCGGGCCCGCAGCGCGTCGCGGCGGGCCTCCAGGCCGTGATGGAGACGCCATGACCCGCTACGTCTTCAAGATGCCCGACCTCGGCGAAGGCACGGTCGAGGCCGAGATCGTCGCCTGGCACGTCAAGGTCGGCGACCAGGTCACCGAGGACCAGGTGATGGCCGAGGTCATGACCGAGAAGGCCGCGGTCGAGGTGCCGGCGCCCGTGACCGGGCGCGTGGTGTCGCTCGCCGGCGGGCCGGGCGACATGGTGCGCGTGGGTGCGGAGCTGGTGGTGTTCGACACCGAGAGCGGCGAGGGTTTCGCAGAGCCGCCGGTCGCGGCCCCCGCGCCGGCGACCACGGGCGCCGCGCCTGCACCGGCTCCCGAGCCGCGGGAGCGGCGTGCGGAGGTGCCGCCGGCCGTGCCTGCCCAACCCGCCGAGCCGGTGAGGGCATCGCGGGTGATGGCGTCGCCGGCGTCGCGGCGCCGCGCGCGCGAGGCGGGCATCGACCTCGCGCAGGTGCAGGGCAGCGGTCCGCACGGCCGCATCACCCGCCAGGATCTCGACGTCGTCCTGAGCGGCACCGTGACCGCCACGGCGGGCACGACCGGAGCGCCGCGCCCGTCGCCGTCGCTCGCGAGGCGCACGGGGACCGAGGAGATCAAGGTGATCGGCGTGCGCCGCGTGATCGCGAACCGCATGACCGACGCGAAGCGCAACATCCCGCACTTCGCCTACGTCGAGGAAGTGGACGTCACCGAACTCGAGTCGCTGCGCCAGCACCTGAACGCGAAGGCGCCCGCCGGCGCGGCGTCGCTCACCTACCTGCCGTTCCTGGTGGCGGCACTCGCGCGCGTGCTCGAGCAGTACCCGCAGTGCAACGCCTGGTTCGACACCGAGCGCAACACCGTGATCCGCCATCGCGCGGTGCACGCGGGCATCGCGACCCAGACGCCCGATGGCCTCAAGGTGCCGGTGGTGCGTCACGCCGAGGCCCGCACGCTGTGGGACCTCGCCGACGAGATCAAGCGCGTGTCGGAAGCGGCCCGCACCGGCAAGGCCACCAAGGAAGAGCTCACGGGCTCGACGATCACGGTCACCAGCCTCGGCAAGCTCGGCGGCATCGTCTCCACGCCGATCATCAATGCGCCGGAGATGGGCATCATCGGCGTGAACAAGGCGATCGAGCGGCCAGTGGTGCTGGGCGGCGCGATCACCGTGCGCCGGATCATGAACCTCTCCACCTCGTTCGATCACCGCTTCGTGGACGGCTACGACGCGGCGGCGATGGTGCAGGCGCTCAAGGACATGCTCGAGCACCCGGCAACGATCTTCATCCCCGGCTAAACTGATGCACACCCTCGAATCCGACCGCCTCCTGCAGGAATCCCCGCGCATGAGCACCACGACCCAGGCCCGTCCCGCCTTCGGCACCGTGCTGGCCGACCAGATGACGATCGCCGCCTTCCGCGACGGCCGCTGGGGCGACTACGAGATCCGCCCGACCGGCCCCGTCCAGGTCCACCCGGCGGCGCACGTATTGCACTACGCGAGCGAGTGCTTCGAGGGCTTCAAGGCGTATCGCTGGGCCGACGGCAGCGTGCGCGTGTTCCGCATGGACAAGCACGTCGAGCGCATGCGCCAGAGCGCGCGCCTGCTCGTGCTGCCCGTGCCCGACGCCGGGCTGCTCGCGCAGATGGTGCTCGCCACCATCGACCGCGTGCGCGACCAGGTCCCCGAACCGCCCGGCGCGCTGTACATGCGGCCGATGCTGTACGGCACGATGCCCAACATCGGCGCCGCCTCGGCGCCCTCGAACGAGGCCACGCTGATCGTGCTCGCGAGCCCGGTGTGGGACTACTTCGCGGGCGGCATGAAGCCGCTGCGCATCTACGTCGAGGACCAGAAGCACCGCACCGCCGACCACCTCGGCATGGTGAAGACCGGCGGCAACTACGCCGCGGCCATGGGCCCGACGCTCGAAGCGCGCGACAAGTTCAAGGTGGACCAGGTGCTGTTCTGCCCGGGCGGCTCGGTGCAGGAAACGGGCGCCGCGAACTTCCTGCTGATCCGCGAGGGACACATCCTCACGCGCAGCCTCGACTCGACGTTCCTGCACGGCGTGACGCGGGACTCGCTGCTCACCATGGCCCGCGACCTGGGATTCAAGGTCGAGGAGCGGGTGTTCGACGTGGGCGAGATGCTCGATTGGGTGAAGACCGGCGAAGCCGCGCTGTCGGGCACGGCCGCGGTGCTCGCGGGCGTGGGCACGCTCGTCCTTCGTGACGGCACCGAGGTGCGCGTCGGGAACGGCGACGTGGGCCCTGTGACGCAGCGCCTGCGCGCCGCGCTGGTCGCCATCCAGAACGGCGAGGTCGCCGAACGCTACGGCTGGACGCGCAAGGTGTGAGCGCCGCGCAGGCCGGCGGACTGGCCGTCGTCACCGGCGCAGGCAGCCCGACCGGCATCGGTTTCGCGATTGCGCGCGCACTCGGTGCAGCCGGGCATCCACTGCTGATCGCTTCGACGACCGATCGAATCCACGATCGCGTCGCGGACCTGCGGGGCCTGGGTCTCGACGCGCGCGGCGTGGCTTGCGATCTCACCCGCGAGGACGGCGTGGCGGCGCTGGCCGCTGCGGCGGCGGATGCGCCGGTCGCAGTGCTGGTGAACAACGCGGGCATGGCGATCCTGGGCGAGATGGACGAGCCCGTCGATCTCGACCGTATCGCTCTCGCGCAGTGGCAGCGCTCGCTCGAGCGCAACCTCTCCACGGCCTTCCTCGTCACGCGGGCATTCCTGCCCGGCATGAAGCAGCGCCGCTACGGCCGTATCGTCAACATCGCCTCGACCACCGGCGCAGTGTCCGCCGTGGCCGGCGATACGGCGTATGCCGCCGCGAAGGCAGGCATGGTCGGCTTCACCCGCGCGGTGGCGCTCGAGGCTGCGCGGTTCGGTGTGACGGTGAACGCCGTGGCGCCGGGCTGGATCGCCACGGGTTCGCAGACCGAGCGCGAGGCCGCGGCCGGCGCGCGCGCTCCAGTGGGCCGGTCGGGCACGCCCGACGAGGTCGCGAGCCTGGTCGCATACCTCGCCTCGCCACAGGCGTCGTACGTCACGGGTCAACTGATCGTCGTGGACGGCGGCAATTCCGTCGTCGAGGACCTGAACGCATGACTGCGCCGGTGGTCCTCGTGAGCGGCGCCGGCGGTGGCATCGGTGCGGCGACCGTGCGGCGCTTCGCAGCCGGGGGCTGGCGCGTCGTCGCCGCAGATCTCGACGCGGCGGCGCTCGATCGGCTCGAACCCGAGTCCGTCGCGGCCCGGCTGCAGGGCGACATCCGCACGGCCGACGCCTGCCGCACGCTGGTGGAGCGTGCCGTGTCGGCCGCGGGACGGCTCGACGCGCTCGTCAATGCCGCGGGCGTGTGGCGCGAGGGACCGGTGGAGGAGTGCGGCGAGGCGGACTTCGATGCCGTCGTGGACGTCAACCTCAAGGGCACCTTCTTCCTGTGCTCGACCGCCCTCCCGCACCTGAAGGCGACGCAGGGCGCCATCGTCAACATCTCGAGCGACGCCGGCCACCAGGGCAACCTCGGCGCCGCGGCGTACTGCGCCTCGAAGGGCGGCGTGACGATCTTCACCAAGGCGCTGGCGCTCGAGCTCGCCCCGCACGGCGTGCGCGCGAACGTGGTGTCGCCCGGTGACGTGGACACGCCCATGCTGCGCTTCCAGGCGGAGCGTTACGGCGGTGGTGATCCGCAGGGTTATCTTGCCGGCCTGCTCGCCAAGTATCCGCAAGGTGAGCGGGCGCGGTTCATTCGCCCGGAGGAAATCGCGGAGCTGGTGTTCTACCTCTGCTCGCCCGCGGCCGCGGCGATCACCGGCGCCGACCTGGCCATCGACCAGGGTTATTCCGCGGGCAAGTAACGCGCGCTCAGCGGACCAGGCCCGGCAGCGGCAGCCCGCCGCGAACGCCCGACCACGCCAGCCCGGCGATCGCGACTGCGACGCCCACTACGCCGAACACCATCCACGGCTCGGTGCCGGCTGGTACGGAGGCCAGCGCGCCGCGCATTTCCGGCAGGAGGTCGCGTGCGGCGAGGAAGGCGCAGGCCATCGCAGTGGCCCAGCCGATGGCGCCGAGCAGCGCGTTGCGCCGCGCGCCACGACGCAGGGCCGCGAGGAGGGCATCGTGCTCGTGCTCCAGGGCGCCGTTCAGGTCGCCGCGCGCCGCGGGCCGCGACAGCGCCGCCAGCCTGTCCTGGAGCCTCGCCTCGAAGTGCGCCGTGAGCACGGGCCGTGGCAGCTCGGCCGCCAGCCGCGCATCGAGCGCCGCAAACGCCTGCGTCCAGTCGCGGCAGCGCGCGCACTGCGCGACGTGCAGGCGAACCACGCTGGCCCGTTCCGGCGGCAGGGCGCCGTCGTGCAGTTCCACCAGGTCGTGCTCGTAGTCGGCGCAAGGGCCGATCAGGGTAGGGTCGTTCATGCGGCTTTGACCTCGTCGGGGCGCGCGAGCTCCATCAGGCGCTTGCGCGCGCGGTGCAACAGGTTCTTGACGGTGCCGAGCGGCATGCCGAGTTGCTCGGCCACCGCGTCATAGGAGCGGTCCTCGAGATAGAACAGGCGCACGGCCTCCTGCTGGTTGTGCGGCAGGGTCTCGAGCAGGCGCAGCAGGTTGTCGCGTTCCGGATCCTCCGCGGGACCGGTGGCCACGCTGGCTGCGGCGTGCTGGGCCTCGGTCGAATCGGGGTCATCGAACGAGACCGTCGGCCGGCGCCGGCGCAGCTCCATCAGGCAGGTGTTGCGGGTGATGGCATAGATCCAGGTGCCCAGGGCCGCCCGCCCGTCGAAGCCGGGCAGGGCCTTCCAGACGCGCACGAGGGTCTCCTGGGCGGCGTCTTCGGCCGCGGCCCGGTCCTTGAGGATCGAGTAAGCGAGCCGGAACACCCGGTCCTTGTAGGCCGGCACGACCAGGTCGAAGGCGCGCGCGTGGCGCCCCTCGGCCAGGAGCTGTTCGATGCCGGCGTCCATGCCCTTTTATACGCCAGGACGGGCCGAAAGGTTGCAACGGGCCCGGTGCAACCTTGGGCGCGGCTGGCGCATATAACCCGTACGGACCCTGGAGAGAGCCATGAACGAAGAAGTCGTTGCCGTATTCATTCCCATCGTCGCGATCATCATGTCGCTGTCCATCCCGATCGTATTCGCGATCGTGGACTACCGGCGGCGCCGCGACATCGTCGAGGCCAACCACAAGGAACGCCTGGCCGCCATCGAGCGCGGCATGGATCTGCCGGCCCTGCCGGAGTCGTTCTACCAGTCGATCAAGCCGGCACGTCGCTCGAGCTACCTGCTGCCCGGCCTGGTGTGGCTGTTCGTCGGCATCGGCATCTTCATCGCGCTCGGCGCCATCGCGGGCCACGACGTGCGGATGCTCGGCCTGATCCCGGCCGGCGTCGGCCTGGCGCTGCTGATCTACCACTTCGTCGAAGGCCGCAAGCTCCCGCTGGCCGGGCAGGACAAGCCGCCGGCCGCCTGAGCCCCGCGACTCCGGCGGCCGGGGACATGCGAACATGCTCGCATTCCCCCCGGCCCCGGAGTGCCCGACCATGTTGCGTGACGCGTCCGCAGCTGCGCTTGTCCTGATCCTCGCTCAGCCCGCATGCGCCGGCGATCAGCCGCCGACGGCGGATACCGAGCACGGCAAGGTCCGTGTCGTGACCGTGGCGGAGGGCCTCGAGCACCCCTGGGGCGTGGCGTTCCTGCCCGACGGCCGCGCGCTGGTGACCGAGCGCCCGGGCCGCCTGCGCATCGTCGGCACGGATGGCCGGCTGAGCGAGCCGCTCACCGGGGTACCAGCGGTGTCCGCCACGGGGCAGGGCGGACTGCTCGACGTGCAGCTCGACCCCGAATTCGCGAAGAACAGGCTCGTCTATCTCTCGTACGCGGAACCGCGTGAAGGTGGCAACGGCACCGCCGTGGCGCGCGGCACGCTCACGGAGCGCGGCCTCGACGAGGTGCAGGTGATCTTCCGCCAGGACGTCACCATCGACGGCCGCCACCACTTCGGTTCGCGCCTCGTGTTCGACCGCGGCGGCCGCCTGTTCGTCACGCTCGGCGACCGCAACAGCGAGCGCGCCCGCGCGCAGACGCTCGACTCGGACATCGGCAAGGTGGTGCGCATCGAGCGCGATGGCAAGGCGCCGGCCGACAACCCCTTCGTGGGTCGCGCGGACGCGAAGCCCGAGATCTGGTCGTACGGTCACCGCAACGTGCAGGGCGCGGCCCTGCATCCCGTCACGGGCGAGCTATGGACCAACGAACATGGTCCGCGTGGCGGCGACGAACTCAACCGCACGTTGGCGGGGCTCAATTACGGCTGGCCGAAGGTGACCTACGGGGTCGAGTACTCCGGCAAGACCATCAGCGAGGAAGCGACGGCGCCGGGCATCGAGCCGCCCGTGCACTACTGGGTGCCGTCGATCGCCACGAGCGGGCTGCTGTTCTACACGGGCCAGCGTTTCCCGAAGTGGCAGGGCAGCGCGTTCGTCGGCGGGCTCGCGAGCCAGCAGCTCTCGCGCCTCGAGATGGACGGCAACCAGGTAGTGCGCGAGGAGGTGCTGCTGAAGGGCGTGCTCAACCAGCGCGTGCGCGACGTGGAGCAGGGGCCCGACGGTTACATCTACGTGCTGACCGACGAGGACAACGGCAAGCTGCTGCGCCTCGAGCCGG
>Ga0316626_10001422_pt1 | contig 10622 bp, 7 predicted proteins | sample OWC_Aug_T1_C1_D5_FD_207656 | JGI IMG/M metagenome (GOLD analysis project Ga0316626, IMG submission 207656) | Wetland soil microbial communities from Old Woman Creek delta, Ohio, United States - OWC_Aug_T1_C1_D5_A | ecosystem: Environmental > Terrestrial > Soil > Wetlands | place: USA: Ohio...
GTTCACGCTCGCGCGCGACTACGGCGCGCTCGGCCTGCAGGTGGAGCTGCACCCGCTGGTGAACGCGTTCGCCAATTATCTGCAGAACCTCAACGACGCCAGCCGCTACCTGCAGCTGCGTGCCACCTGGGACTGGCGCCAGAACGTGCAGTTCATGGCCGGGTTAAACCTGCCGGCCGGCGAGCGCGGCTCGGAGTACGGCGGCATACCTGTGCCGGCCACGGGGGCTTACCTGGCGCCGGGGCGCGCCGCCTACCTGCGCGGCGCCTGGTATTTTTGACCGCCCGGGGCGTGAACTTTTGCCCGGCCCGGGCGCTCTATATCCGCGGTAGTTTCCCCTGCACAACAAGAACAGGAGCTGACTGCATGTCGCTGGATCGTCGTTCGTTCCGCATCGGCGTGGTCGCCGGCACATTCCTTATTATCGGTATCGTTTCGGGCGTGTTCCTCAGCGCCGGCCGCGGCTGGATGAGCGACGCGGTCAGCGCCCCGGTCGCCGTCCCGGCGGCGCCGGTCGCCGGCAACGGCAGCGGCTTCGCGCCGGTGGCCCGGGCCGCGATGCCGGCGGTGGTGAACATCGCCACCTCGCGCACCGTGCGCCAGCAGGGCGGGCATGCCTCGCCGTTCATGAACGACCCGCTGTTCCGGCACTTCTTCGGCGACGAGTACTTCCGCCAGTTCAACATTCCGCGCGAGCGGCGCGAAAACAGCCTCGGCAGCGGCGTGATCGTCAGCGCCGACGGCTACATCGTCACCAACGCGCACGTGGTCGAGAAGGCCGACGACATCAAGGTGCTGCTGTCCGACAAGCGCGAGTTTACCGGCAAGGTGGTCGGGGTCGATCCCAAGACCGACATCGCGGTGATCAAGGTCGCAGCCAGGGACCTGCCGACCGTCAACTGGGGCGACTCCGACGCCATCGAGGTCGGCGAATACGTGCTCGCGATCGGCAACCCGTTCGGCCTCAACTCGACCGTGACCCTTGGCATCGTCAGCGCCATCGGCCGCGCCAACATGGGCATCGAGGACTACGAGAATTTCATCCAGACCGACGCCGCCATCAATCCCGGCAACTCCGGCGGCGCACTGATCAACACCCGCGGCGAGCTGGTCGGCATCAACACCGCCATCTATTCGCGCACCGGCGGCTACATGGGCATCGGCTTCGCGATCCCGAGCAACATGGCGAAGTCGGTGATGGGCAGCCTGGTCAAGCACGGCAAGGTGGTGCGCGGCTACCTCGGCGTGTCGATCCAGGACGTGAACGCCGACATTGCCAAGCAGTTCGGGCTCAAGCGCGCCGAGGGCGCACTGGTGAGCGACGTGGTCGCCGGCAGTCCGGCCGACAAGGGCGGGCTCAAGTCCGGCGATGTCATTACCGCCTACGACGGCAAGCCGGTCGACAACACCGCGACCCTGCGCAACCGCGTGGCCGAAACGGCGGTGGGCAGCAGCGTCAAGGTCGAGGCGGTGCGCGACGGCAAGGCGCAGACCTTCGAGGTGAAGGTCGTCGAACAGCCGCAGGACATGACGGCCGAAGGTGAGACCGCCAGGGGCAGCGACAAGAGCAGCGCGCTTGCCGGCGTCGAGGTGACCAATATCAGCCCGGACGTCGCCCGCCGACTGAATCTGCCGCGCGGCGCGCAGGGCGTGGTGGTGAGCGGAGTCGAATCCGGCAGCACCGCCGAGGCTGCCGGCATCCGCGAGGGCGATGTGATCGTCGAGCTCAACCGCCAGCCGGTGCGCAGCGCCGAGGATTTCCGCCGCCTGAGCGCCAAGCTCAAGGGCGAGCAGTCGGCGCTGCTTCTGATCGTGCGCAACGGCGGGCGGCTGTTCGTGGCGATCAATCCGTAGTCGGATCGGCAGCTCCTGGGTTTCGGGGGTAAAGCGCAGAGGACGCGGAGGCGCGGAGGACGCGGAGATTTTGAGATGAAATATCTCTGCGCTCTCTGCGCCTCTGCGTAATTTCCGGGGTCTATTCCGGGGCGCCCCGAAGCTTGCGGGCGGGGGCGGGCGAGCGAACCTTCATTGGCGCCCATGTCGATATCGGCGACAATCGCGTGGCGCCCAAAAGAATCCGAACGGACTGACTGCCCGACCCATGGTTTCCCGCTCCCGATTGCGCCTCGCCTCCCTGCTGCTGGTCGTGGCCCTGACGCCCGCAGCTGCGGCCGAGACGCTCGGCTGGGAGGCGTGCGTGCGCGAGGCGGCCTCGAACAATGCTGACCTGATGACCGCGCGCGCCAATTTCGCCGCCGCCGGCGAACGCGTAGCGGCGGCGCGCAGCGGCTTCTTTCCGCAGGTCTCGGCCGGCGCGGCCCGGAGCGAATCCGAGGGCAGCTCGCCGATGATCAGCGGCGATCCGGCCTACAGCGCGTCGGTCACGGCGACCCAGAACCTGTTCGCCGGGTTCCTCGACCAGGCGCGGGTCGAGCAGGCCGAAGCCAGCCGCGAGCGTGCGGCCGCTGCCTACGATGCCGCACGCGCGACGCTCAGCCAGGATCTCAAATCGGCCTACGCCGGACTGTACTACGCGCAGGAGTACCTGGCGCTCACCGCCCGCATTGTCGAACGGCTGGAGGAAAATCTGCGCCTGGTGGAACTGCGCTTCGAGGGTGGGCGCGAGAACAAGGGCTCGTACCTGCTGACCCTCGCCTCGCTCGAGCAGGGCCGTTACGACCAGCTGCAGGCCCGCCAGGCGCTGGAGACGGCGCGTGCGCAACTGGCGCGCGCCCTCGGCCGGCGCGATGCCGGCGAGTTGCAGGTCCAGGGTCCGGTGCCGCTGAGCGCGCCGCCGGCACAGCCGGATTTCCCGTTGCTCGTCGAGCAGGCCCCGGATTTCCGCACCGTGATCGCCGACGAGGCCGCCGCCACGGCCGAAGTGCGCATCGCGCGATCCGGCTTCTACCCGAGCGTCGATCTCTCCGGCCGGTTGGCACGTGAGGGTGGCGACTGGTTCCCGGACGACGACCTCCGCACGTTGACCGCGAGCGTGACCGTGCCGATCTTCAACGGCGGGCGCGACTACTATGGCACCCGCGCCGCCAGCGCCAGCCTCGAGGCCGCCGCCGCCGGCAAGGACAGCGTCCGTCGCCAGCTGCTGGTGCGGCTCCGGCAGGCGCACGCCGGCTACGTCGAGTCGGTGCTGAAGCTGCGCGTCGACGAGGCGTTCGTCGAGGCCGCCAATACCCGCGCGCAGATCGCGCGCAGCAAGTACAACAACGGCCTGATGTCGTTCGAGGACTGGGACCGGATCGAAAACGAACTGATCCTGCGTAACAAGGGCCGGCTGCTGAGCCAGCGCGACCGGGTGCTGGCCGAGGCGGCCTGGGAACAGGTGCAGGGCAAAGGGGTGATTCCGTGAACATGGGCTGGCTTTCGGGGTGGCGACGGCGGGCGCTCGTCGTTGCGGTCGCGGTGCTGGTTGCGGCCGGCGGCTGGTATGCGTGGCGTGGCGGCGGCGAGGCGGCGCCGGAGTACCGCCCGGTGCAGGTGACGCGTGGCGACATCGACGTCACGGTGCTCAGCGCCGGGGTAGTACAGCCGCGCAACCGGCTCGAGATCAAGCCGCCGATCCCGGGGCGGGTCGAGCAGGTACTGGTGCAGGAAGGTCAGGCAGTGGCGCGCGGCACGGTGCTCGCGTGGATGAGCTCGACCGAGCGCGCCGCGCTGCTCGACGCCGCGCGCGGCAAGGGGCCGGAGGAAGTCAAACGCTGGGAGGAGCTGTACCGCGCCACCCCGATCCTGGCGCCGATCGACGGCACCCTGATCCTGCGCAACGTCGAGCCGGGCCAGAGCTTCACCAGCAACGATGCGGTGTTCGTGATGTCCGACCGGCTGATCGTCACCGCCCAGGTGGACGAGACCGACATTGGCCAGGTGCGGTTAAAACAGGCGGCGCAGATCGAGCTCGACGCCTACCCGGAGCAATTTATCGCCGGGCACGTGGCCCAGATCGCCTATGACGCCAAGACCATCAACAACGTCACCACCTACCCGGTCGATGTGCTGCCGGCGCAAGTGCCGGCATTCATGCGCAGCGGCATGACCGCAAACGTGCGCTTCCGGGTCGAGACCCGCAAGGGCGTGCTGCTGGTGCCGAGCGATGCGCTGCGCAGCCGCGACGGCCAGGTGTTCGTGCTGCGCGCGCCGGCGCGCGCCGGCGATACGCCGGTCGAACAGCCGGTGACCACCGGGCACACCGAGGGCAAGCGCACCGAGATCGTGAGCGGCGTGAGCGAAGGCGAGACGCTGCTGGCCACGAGCCTCAAAACCGGCAACGGGGCCAATCGCGGCAGCAGCCCGTTCATGCCGGGCCGGCGTCGCTAGCGCGGATGATCGAGCTTCACGATCTCGCCAAGAGCTACCGGCTCGGCAGTACCGCCGTGCAGGCGTTGCGCGGCGCGACGCTCACCATCGAGCCCGGAGAATTCGTGGCCATCATGGGGCCATCCGGCTCCGGCAAGTCGACGCTGATGCACGTGATCGGCCTGCTCGACACCCCGGACGCCGGTTCCTACCGGCTGTACGGCCGGGAGGTTGCGCACCTCTCCGAGGACGAGCTGGCGGTGCTGCGGCGCGAGGCGATCGGGTTCGTGTTCCAGCAGTTCAACCTGCTGCCGCGCATGACTGCGGCCGAGAACGTGGCGTTGCCGCGTCTGTACTCGCACCACCAGCTGGACACCGCGCGCGCCGCCGACATGCTGCGGCGCGTGGGCCTGGGCGAGCGCATCGGGCACCGGCCGGGCGAGCTGTCCGGCGGCCAGCAGCAGCGGGTGGCGATCGCCCGCGCCCTCATCAACGAGCCGCGCATCATCCTCGCCGACGAGCCGACCGGCAATCTCGACAGCGCCAGCCAGCACGAGATCCTGGAGCTGCTCACCGATCTCAACCGCCAGGGCATGACGGTGATCATGGTGACCCATGAGGAGGACGTCGCACGGTACGCGCGCCGGCGCATCCGCATCCTCGACGGGCGGGTGCAGTCCGACGAGCGTACCGCCCCGGTGGTGCCGGCGGCGGCCGCGTCGGGCGGCGTGAGCCTGGCGGCGCCGCGCCCGTTCGGGCTGGCCGATTTCGTCGAGCACCTGCGCCAGGGCCTGCGCGCACTGCTCGCCAACAAGGTGCGCACGCTGCTGTCGATGCTTGGCATCCTGATCGGCGTGGCCGCGGTGATCGCCATGCTCGGGCTCGGGCGCGGCGCGACCCTGGCGATCGAGGCACGGCTCGCCTCGCTCGGCTCGAACCTGCTGGTGCTGCGCACCGGCGCGATCCGCGTCGGTGGCGTGGCCCAGGAGGCCGGTGCCACTACGCGCCTGACGGTCGAGGACGCGGATGCCATCCGCGAGCGGGTGCCGGGGGTGACGCTGGCATCGCCGACGGTGCAGGGGCGGGCGCGCGCCGCCTACCTGAACCGGAACTGGAACACGCTGGTGCTCGGTACCGGCACCCCGTACGCAAAGATGCGTGCCGCCGAACCGCAGGCCGGGCGCTTCTTCACCGACGACGAGGTGCAGCACCGGGCGCGGGTCGCGGTGGTCGGGTTGACGATCGTGCGCGAGCTGTTCGGCAACGCCAACCCGATCGGCGAGCAGATCAAGATCAACAAGGTGCCGTTTCAGGTGATCGGCGTGCTGCCGGAGAAGGGTGCCAGCTGGCGCGACGAGGACGACGTGATCGTGGTGCCGGTGCTCACCGGCATGCACCGGCTGCTCGGCAAGGATTATGTCGATTATATCGACATCGAGGTTGCCACCCGCGAGGGCATGGATGCCGCGCGCGAAGCGATGCTGGACCTCATTATTGCCCGCCACCGGGTGCCGCCGTCGCAGCGCGAGGATGCCTACGATGTGCGCAACCTGGCCGACATCCAGTCGGCGATGAGCGAGACCAGTCGCACCATGTCGTGGCTGCTGGCCGCCATCGCCACCATCTCCCTGGTGGTGGGCGGCATCGGCATCATGAACATCATGCTGGTGTCGGTCACCGAGCGCACCCGCGAGATCGGCCTGCGCAAGGCGGTCGGCGCGCGCCCGCGTGACATCCTGGCGCAGTTCCTCACCGAGACCGTGGTGGTGAGCGCGGTCGGCGGCGCCGCCGGCATCGCCATCGGCTGGGGTGCGACGTTGCTGCTGTCCGGTCTGGCCGGCTGGACCACCTCGGTGTCGCCGGCGGCGGTGCTGCTGGCATTCGGGTTCTCGGCCGGCATCGGCATGCTGTTCGGCTTGTACCCGGCGCGCAAGGCGGCCGGGCTCAATCCGATCGATGCGTTGCGGCATGAGTAGGGTTGGGGAGTTGCAGTTCTCGCAAGTGAACGTCGCCTGCAGGAGCGGCGCCCTCGCCGCGACGCCGTTCTTGCCCTCATTCCGGCGAAGGCTGGAATCCATGTCTTTTAATTCGCAGTGTGCGCTAGCGCACCAACCGTTCGAACCCGCTCCCGGACATGCGGCGCAATTCGCTGCGCCTATTGTGTCCTGCGCCCGCTGAATATCCCCGTTCAAAAAACTCCGAACTCGAAGCCGGCGGCTCGTATCAATTTTTTACATTTTCCGCAATTCACGACGCTGATTGCATCCCGCACTCGACGTACCCGGCGTGCAAGGCGGCCGGAGCCAATCCGGTTGACGTGCTGCGGCACCAATAGCCCTGCCAGGCTCGCGGCTGCTGCCGCGTCGCGGCAGCGCCAGGCGCAAGCAGGCGATTCCCTCCGGCGTCGCGTGGACGCCATTTACGCTCGCCGGCCGTTGATGGCGCCGGTCCAACCTTCCGTCGACGCGTCCCGGTGTGATGTGCCGATCAACGGTGAGACATCACGATTGACGGCGACGTGGCACATCACTTGCATATTGCGGACTGACGTTCTGCAAAGGGCAACCCCGACTGAAAGGTCGGGCGCGCAAAGTCACCGGTCTACCGGGCTTCGGCTCCAGGACAGCGGGATCGCCAGAATGGCTTTCGTGGGTGTGCACGCTTACCCGTGCGACCCGGAGGGAGGATGGCGTCCGTCTGAATAACTGCATAGCCGTTGCCCGCCACGAGAGGGTAAGGGAATGGCTGTCAGTCAGACGATGTACCCGCGGGTTGTACGCGGATTTGCCATCCGCGTGCTCGCCCTGTGCTGGGGTGTGTGCATGCTCGCCGGACCGGCCGCGGCCGGGGATTTCTCGCTGCTGATCAATGGCAAGGCCATTCACCTCGACTCGGCCCCCGGCGTTACGTACAACGAACGCAACTGGGGTGCGGGTCTGCAGTACGAATTCGATCCGGTCGACGATGGCCGCTGGGTTCCGTTCCTGAGCGCCTCGGGTTTTCTCGACTCCAACGAGAATCCATCGTACTACGCTGGCGGCGGCGCCATGCGGCGTTACCAGGTCGGCCCGGCCGGGTGGAACACCCACTTTGACCTCGGCGTAATCGCCTTCCTCATGACCCGCGAGAATTTCCACGACGGCGACCCGTTCTTCGGCGCCCTGCCGGTAGCGAGTTTCGGCACCAGGCGGGTGGCGCTGAATATGACTTACATCCCGAAGGTTGACCCGAAGATGGTGCCGATCCTGTTCTTCCAGATCAAAGTCGGGATTTTCTGACGCCGAGCGAGAGGACCCGCCTGCCGTGCCACGGTGGACCGTGGAAGCACCGTCGTTAGGGTTCGCTGCACTCGTCTCCAACTCGGGAACTCACTATGGGTAGGGGCGGAGCGCAGGATGCGCGAGAGCGGCTGATGCCCAGCGGCGGCTACCGGTCCCAAATCCTGAAACCCGCAACCCGAAACCAGATTTACGTAGCCCGGATGGAGCGCAGCGGAATCCGGGGATCGAGCCTCATGCGGCGCAATTCGCTTGCGCTCATTGCGCCCTACGAAACCCGTCGCAGCCACCGGACCACGCGAGCATGTGGGAGCGGCCGTTTGGCCGCGATCGGTCGCGTCCGCTGGCGCAGTCGCTTGGTGGTTGAACGGCCAAGGTGCCGCTGGCCGCGCGGCTACGGGTCTCCCGAAACCCGAAACCCGAAACCAGGTTTTGCACGCGGCGCAATTCGCATTCGCTCATTGCCCCCTACGAGACTACGAAACTCGTCGGAGCCAACGGACAATGCTCCTGCCGAAGGCGCTTGATGCCAAAAAGAGAGGGCGGGGCATGGCCCCGCCCTGCGACTTGTCTGCTGTTCTCCGCGCCTCTGCGCTTCCGCGGCGAACGCGTTGGCGTGCTAGTGCTTGCCCGGTTCCAGCTTCACCCCGCGGCGCTCGTAGGTGACGTAGGCGAGCATGGCGATCATGCGCGGATCGTCGGCCGCCAGGTCCTTGCCTTCGAGCGGGTTGCGGATGCACCAGTTGACCATCTCCCACATCGATGCGACCTTGCCGAGCTGCTTCTGGAACTTGGGATAGGTCTCGGGATGGGTGTTGGCGGCGTTCGGGTGGCACTGGGCGCAGGCTACGCCGTTGGTGCCGAGCTCGGCGCTGGTCCACAACGCCCGGCCTTCCTTCACCACACCCTGGAACTGCTGCTCCCAGCGCGCCAGCTCCTGTTTGGTGAACTCATCCGCCGACGTGCCGGCGGGACCGGCCAGCAGGGCCACGGCGGCGGCCGCCATTACTAACCGAATCTTCCTGTTTTGCATGGTATCGCTCCTTGATCAGTAATGGCTCTGCGGCGGGATGCGCTTGTCGGCATCCTGGTAGGCGCTGTCTTCCGGCCGGCCGGACTTGCCATTGAAGGCCACCGTGCGGCCGGTGTTGTTGTACAGGTTGTAGTGCAGGTCGACGTTGCCGGTGGCCATGTTGATGAACTGCCAGCCGGTGGCGTCGCGCTCGAAGAACGGATCGGCACGGTTCATCGGCACGGTGAGCTTCGGCAGGTACTGCTCGGCCTGGGAGTAGGTCGAGGGGTACGGCCACGGCCAGGCGGTCGCCATCACCGAACTGAAGGCGATGTTGCCGATCTGGTTGTACTGGATCTGGTGCACGTGCCCGTACAGCACCGTGACCTTGCGGAACGGCTTCAAGAGCGCCTGCACCTCATCGGCGTCCTCGGTCCAGAAGTTCCAGCCCTTGTAGATCTTCTGGAGCGGCGAGTGCGACAGCACCACGAGCGGGGTGTTGCGGTCGACTTTGGACAGGTCCTTCTTGAGCCAGGCGCGCTGTTTCTCGCCGACCATGAACGGCGAGCCGTTCGGGTTGTCGAGCCCGGCCATCTCGAGCATGCGCTGCTCGGCGGTCGGCCAGCGGCGGTAGGTCCAGTCGTCGAAGGTAAGAATGCTGTTGAGCACCACGAAGTGCACGCCCTTGTGGTCGAAGCTGTAGTACTGCGGGCCGAACAGCTTCTCCCAGTAGGCGCCGAGGTCGAGGTAGTAGTCGTGTTCGCCCATGACGTAATGGGTCTTGTAGCGCAGCGCCGACATGATCTCGGCGCCGTGATCGAGCTCGGGCTTGTTGCCGAGCTGGGCGAGGTCGCCGCCGAAGATCACGAAGTCCGGTTTCGGCGTCAGCAGGTTGGTCTCGGCCACGGCGCGGATCAGGCCGCGGTCCCAGTTGCGCACGAACTTGTTTCCCTTGATCTGCTGGATGTGGGCATCTGAGATGTAGGCGAAGCTGAAGTTCTGGGCGGTGTCGGCGAACGCCAGCTCGACCAGGCTGATCGGCAGGGCGCTGGCGCCGAGCAGGGCGCTGCCGGCCTTGAGGAAATCTCTGCGGTTGATGGGCTTGTTCATGATCGCTCCTCCGTTAGCGGGACTTGGTCTGGGCGGTGGCGAACTGCGGGCTGGTCAGCGCCTCCATGAATGCCACCAGGTCGTCGATCTGCTGGTCGCTCAGATCGAGCGGGCGGATGCCGCCGCTCAGGAAGTCGTTGACCTTGTCGTCCTTCTTCGTTACGCCGCCGTTGTTGTAGTGCACCACCACGTCCTTGAGGGTCTTGAGGCTGCCGTCGTGCATGTACGGCGCGGTCACGGCAATGTTGCGCAGCGTCGAGGTCTTGAAGGCGCCCATCTCGTCGAGAGTGTCGGTGACTGCGAACCGCCCGAGCTCGGAGGCCTTGGGATCGGTGAGCACCGCCTTGTCGACGTCGATGCCGCTGGCCTTGGCCTTGAGGAACTCGCCGGCCAGGCGCGGGACCTCGGCCTGGATGCCGTTGATGCCGACACCGATGTTGTGGAAGCGGTTGTCGGTGAACAGCGCCTGGTCCTGCTCGATCACGTGGCAGGACACGCACCGGCCTTGGCCGAGGAACACCGCGAAGCCGCGCACCTGGGCCGGGGTCATGGCCTTCTGGTCGCCGCCGAACCAGTAGCGATCGAATGGCGAGTCGCCTGCCACCACGGTGCGCTCGAAGCTGGCGATCGCCTGCATCACCTCCTTCATGGTGATCGCCTCGCCGCTCTTGCCGAACACCGCTTTGAAGGCCTTGGTGTACTGCGGGTCGGTGCGCACGATCTTGAGGATCGGCTGGTGATCCTTGAGGCCCATCTCCACCGGGTTCACGAACGGGTGCTGCGACTGGTCTTCGAGGTCCGGCGAGCGACCGTCCCAGAACAGCCGGGAGAAGTACGCCGAGTTGATCACGGTCGGGGCGTTGCGGGTGCCGGTGAGCTTGTTGATGCCCTCGGAGGTCTTGAGCGGGCTGTCG
>Ga0316626_10001423_pt1 | contig 10621 bp, 8 predicted proteins | sample OWC_Aug_T1_C1_D5_FD_207656 | JGI IMG/M metagenome (GOLD analysis project Ga0316626, IMG submission 207656) | Wetland soil microbial communities from Old Woman Creek delta, Ohio, United States - OWC_Aug_T1_C1_D5_A | ecosystem: Environmental > Terrestrial > Soil > Wetlands | place: USA: Ohio...
GATCCAGGCGATCCTGGCCGCCCAGGCGAGCCGCACTCAACGCCTCGCAGCCGCCGATGAGGTCGTCAACAACCGCGGGGATCTCAGGGAGCTGCGCCGCCAGGTCGAGGCACTGCATCAGCGCTATCTGGTGCTCGCCGCTGCTGCTGCTGCGCCCGACAGCGGTTGATCCGTCACTTGTGCATACCAGTGCCGGAATCGGGGCGGCTGCAATCGCCGCCGGCGATGATTCAGGTCCGGTATTCGGCGTTGATGCGCACGTAATCGTGCGACAGGTCGCAGGTCCACAGCCGGGCGCTGGCGCTTCCGGCGCCGAGAACAACACGGACGCGGATCTCGGCCTGCTTCATCACCTCCAGCCCCTGCGCCTCGGTGTAGCCCGGGGCACGACCACCATGGCGCGCAATACAGACATCGTTCAGATAGACCGAGACGCGCTCGACGTCGAGGCGCGGGATCCGTGCCCGGCCAATGGCCGCCAGAATACGCCCCCAGTTCGGGTCGCTGGCGAAAAACGCGGTCTTGACCAGTGGCGAGTGGGCGATGGTCTGGGCGACCTCCAGGCACTCGGCCTCGCTCGCGCCCTGCTCGACGTCGATGGTGATGAACTTGGTGGCGCCCTCGCCGTCGCGCACGATCGCCTGCGCCAGCTCGGCGAGCACGGCGCGCAGTGTTTGGCTGAATACCGATTGGACTTCGGGGTGCACGGCGTCGATCACGACCCCGGACCGCCCGGTGGCGAGCAGCACGCAGGCGTCGTTGGTCGAGGTGTCGCCATCGATGCTGATGCGGTTGAAGCTGGCATCGGCTGCGCCCGCCAGCAACTCATGCAGCAGCCGGTCGTCGATCGCCGCGTCGGTGGCGACGAACGCCAGCATGGTGGCCATGTTCGGGCAGATCATGCCGGCACCCTTGGCGATGCCGGTGATGGTAACGGTCTTGCCACCGAGCAACACCCGCCGCGACGCGCCCTTCGGCAGGGTGTCGGTGGTCATGATGCCGTGCGCCGCCTCGCTCCAGCCGGTCTCGCTCAGCGCCGCGACCGCCGCTGGCAGGCCGGCGGTGAGGCGCTCGACCGGCAGGCGTTCGCCGATCACGCCGGTCGAGAACGGCAGCACCGCCTGCGGCCCACAGCCCAGCACCCCGGCGGCGGCGGCACAAGTGGCGCGGGCATCATCAAGTCCGCCGGTGCCGGTGCCGGCATTGGCAAACCCGGTATTGATCACCAGCGCGCGTGGCGCCGACTGCCCCAGATGCTCGCGCGCTACGGTCACCGGCGCGGCGCAGAAGCGGTTTTTCGTAAATACCGCGGCCGCATGGGTACCGGGTGCACATTCGATGACGACCAGGTCACGCCGATCCGGCTTGCGAATCCCGGCGCGTGTCGTGCCGAGCCGGATGCCGGCGACCGGGTGGAGTTCGGGGAGCGGGGGAAGGTTGACGGCCATATGAACTCAGTTTCAAGTTTCAAGTTGAAAGTTTCAAGTACCGGCATGCCACATTTCGCATGCCGTCCGGATTTGCTCGCCTTCAAACCTGAGACTTGAAACCTGCAACTTGAAACTAGAGTCTCCCGTGGCACTGCTTGTACTTCTTGCCACTGCCGCACGGGCAGGGTGAATTGCGGCCGATCTTGGGGCCGGCGCGCACCACCGTTTGCGCCTCGGCACTCTCCTCGGCAGCCTCGCCACCCGCGGACGGGTGCTCATAGCGGACATTGCTCGGCGCCTGGCGCTGCGCCTCAAGGCTCTCGACGTCCTGTTCCTCGCGAATCTGCACGCGGGTGATGATGCCGATGACCTCGTGCTTGATACGCTCCAGCATCTCCGAGAACAGCTGGAACGACTCGCGCTTGTACTCTTCCTTGGGATTCTTCTGCGCGTACCCGCGCAGGTGAATCCCCTGGCGCAGGTGATCCATGGCGGCCAGGTGGTCCTTCCACTGGGCGTCGAGCACCTGCAACATCACCGCCTTCTCGAAGTGCCGCATGGTGGCGGTGCCGACCTTGTCGAGCTTGGCGGCGTGCGCCTTCTCGACCTCCTCGAGCAGGCGCGAGCGCAGCGCCGCCTCGTCCATGCTGGTGTCGGCATCAAGCCATTGGCCGACCGGCAGGGCGAGGCCGTATTCACGCTCCAGGTGCTCCTCGAGGCCCTTCACGTCCCACTGCTCGGCGATGCTCTCCGGCGGGATGAACAGGCTCACAATGCCGTTCACGACGTCGGCGCGGATGGCCATGATGCTGTCGGAGATGTCGTCGACCTCCATCAGCCGGTTGCGCTGTTCGTAGATCACCTTGCGCTGGTCGTTGGCGACATCGTCGTATTCGAGCAACTGCTTGCGGATGTCGAAATTGCGGCCCTCGACCTTGCGCTGGGCGTTCTCGATCGCACGCGTCACCCACGGGTGCTCGATCGCCTCGCCCGGCTGCATGCCGAGCTTCTGCATCCAGCCCGACAGCCGGTCGCTTCCGAAAATGCGCAGCAGGTTGTCCTCGAGCGACAGGTAGAACCGTGACGAGCCCGGGTCACCCTGGCGGCCGGAACGGCCGCGCAGCTGGTTGTCGATGCGCCGTGACTCGTGGCGCTCGGTGCCGATCACGTGCAGACCGCCGGCCGTCAGCACCTGGTCGTGGCGCTTCTGCCACTCGGCACGGATCGTCTGTTCCCGGCCCTTGTCGCCGGCAGCGGTCGCCAATTCGACCTCCAGATTGCCGCCGAGCACGATGTCGGTACCGCGACCGGCCATGTTGGTGGCGATCGTCACCGCGCCCGGGCGCCCGGCGTCGACCACGATCTGGGCCTCGCGCTCGTGCTGCTTGGCATTGAGCACCTGGTGCGGGATCTTGTCCTTGCCCAGGAGCTTCGACAGGAACTCCGAGGCCTCGATCGAGGTGGTGCCGACCAGCACCGGCTGGCCGCGCTGGTGGCAGTCACGGATGTCGGCCAGGATCGCATCGTGCTTCTCGGCGGCGGTGCGGTACACCTGGTCGGAAAGGTCCTGGCGGATCATCGGCCGGTGGGTCGGGATGACCACCACCTCGAGGCCGTAGATGTGCTGGAACTCGTAGGCCTCGGTGTCGGCGGTGCCGGTCATGCCGGCCAGCTTGCCGTACAGACGGAAGTAGTTCTGGAAGGTGATCGAGGCCAGCGTCTGGTTCTCGTTCTGGATCTTCACCCCCTCCTTGGCCTCGACCGCCTGGTGCAGGCCGTCCGACCAGCGCCGCCCGGCCATCATGCGCCCGGTGAACTCGTCGATGATCACGACCTCGTCGTCCTTGATGATGTAGTCGATCTCGCGCCGGAACAGCGCGTGCGCGCGCAGCGCCGCGTTCAGGTGATGCATCAGGCTGATATTGACGACGTCGTACAGGTTGCTGCCTTCGGCAATCATCCCGGCGCGCGCCAGCAGTTCCTCGCACTTCTCGTGGCCAGCCTCGGTGAGGTAGGCCTGGCGCGCCTTCTCGTCGACGTGATAGTCGCCGGGGCCGTCTTCCTGCTGCTGGCGGACCAGCTTCGGGATGATGGTATTGATGCGGTAATACAGGTCGGTATTGTCGTCGGTCGGGCCGGAGATGATCAGCGGGGTGCGGGCCTCGTCGATCAGGATCGAGTCCACCTCGTCGACGATCGCGTAGTGCAGACCGCGCTGCACGCGGTCATCGGCACGGAACGCCATGTTGTCGCGCAGGTAGTCGAACCCGAACTCGTTGTTGGTTCCGTAGGTAATGTCGGCGGCATAGGCGGCGCGCTTGGTGGCGGTGTCCTGCCCGGAAACCACCACACCCACGGTAAGGCCGAGGAAGTTGTAGACCTTGCCCATCCACGCCGCGTCGCGCCGCGCCAGGTAGTCGTTGACGGTGACGATATGCACGCCCTTGCCGGGCAGCGCGTTGAGGTAGGCGGCCAGGGTCGACATCAGCGTCTTGCCTTCGCCGGTGCGCATCTCGGCGATCTTGCCGGAGTTGAGCACCATGGCGCCGATCAGCTGCACGTCGAAGTGGCGCATGCCCAGCGCGCGCCGCGCGGCCTCGCGCACGACCGCGAACGCTTCCGGCAACAGCGCCTCGATGGTCTCGCCGCGCTCGATGCGGGCACGGAACTCGGCGGTCTTGGCCCCGAGTTCGGTGTCGGATAGCGCCGCGATCTGCGGCTCGAGGGCATTGATGCGGGTGACAACCGTCTGCAGCTGGCGGATCAGGCGGGTGTTGCGATCACCGATGAACTTCTTGATCAGGCTGACGACCATGTAGGCTTCCCGGGGGAGAAAGACATCCGACGCCCGCACGCGGCGAGGCGTGCGAGGCGCCGGCAAAGGCTGGATTATGGAGGAAAATCCGTGCGACTTGAAGCCGCACGGGACACTCAGGAGGCGGTCTTCAGGAAGCTGCGCGGGTCAACGGCGCGCCCGTCGCGCAGCACTTCGAAGTGCAGGTGCGGGCCGGTGGAACGGCCGGTAGTGCCGACCAGGGCGACATCCTGGCCCTTGACGATGCGGTCGCCAACACGCACCAGCGTCGCCTTGCAGTGCGCGTAGCGGGTCATGTAGCCGTTGCCGTGATTCACCTCGACCACGCACCCGTAACCGTCCTTGTCGCCGGAGAAGGTCACGACGCCGCCGCCCATGGCCTTGATGGTGGAGCCGAAGCGCGCGGCGATATCGACGCCTTCATGATAAGCGGTGCGGCCGGTGAACGGATCGGAACGTACCCCGAATCCCGAGGATACCCAACCGCCCTCGGTCGGCCAGCCGGCCGGATAAACCGCAGATTGCAGCTTCTTGTCGAGCAGCGTGCTCTCGAGCGCCGCCAGCCGCTCGGACTTGCGCTCCAGCTGGCCCGACACCTGGTCGAGCGTCTTGAGGAAATCCGGGACCGAGGTGGTAGTAATGCTGCGCAGCGACTCCGGGCCGCCCATGGCCGGCTGCTCGTTGAAATCGAATTCGCTGCGATCCAGACCGGCCATGCGCACCAGCCGCTGGCCCAGGGCGTTCAGCCGCAGCACTTCGGCCTGCATGTGGCCGAGGCGCTGGGCAAGGGCATTGAGGTGAATCTCGGCATCGCGGCGCGCCTGCTCGATGGCGTGACGCTCGTTGGTGAGCAGCAGCGCCTGGCGCTGCACGTACTGTGGGTCACGCAGGCCGGTGACCGGGTCGATGTACGAGGCGATCTTGTACGACACCGTGCCGATCAGCGCCGGCAGCAGGACGAGTATGCCGATCGCCAGCGCCAGCAGCTGGCGGGGGCTGAAGCTGACGTGCCGGCCGCGACCGGCGCTGCGCGGAACCAGGATGACGTTCATGCCGCCGGCACCGCGCGCATGAAGGAAATGGCGGCCTTGTCGGTCTCCTCGAACACGACCAGCTCCCAGGCTTCCTGGTCGGAGAGCAGGGTACGGAGGATGCGGTTGTTCAGGGCGTGACCGGACTTGTGGGCGCTGTAGGCGCCGATCAGCGGATGGCCGAGCAGGTACAGGTCGCCGATCGCGTCCAGCACCTTGTGCTTGACGAACTCGTCGTCGTAACGCAGCCCGTCCTCGTTCAGCACCCGGAAGTTGTCCATGACAATGGCATTTTCGAGGCCGCCGCCACGGGCCAGGCCGGCGGCGCGCAGCATCTCGAGATCACGCATGAAACCGAAGGTGCGGGCGCGGCTGACTTCCTTCACGAACGAGGTGGTTGAGAAATCGACGCACGCGGTCTGCTTCGACTGGCGCAGACTGGGGTGATCGAATTCGATGCTGAAAGACACCTTGAAGCCGTCCCAGGGCTCGAACTGCGCCCACTTGTCGCCGTCCTCGACCCGCACCGGCTTCTTGATGCGGATGAACTGCTTGGGCGTGGCCTGCTCTTCGATGCCGGCCGACTGCAGCAGGAACACGAACGGACCGGCGCTGCCGTCCATGATCGGTACTTCCGGCGCGGTCACGTCGACGTAGGCGTTGTCGATGCCGAGACCGGCGAACGCCGCCATCAGGTGTTCGACGGTGGAAATCCGCGCGCCACCCGCCTCAAGCGTGGTCGACATACGGGTGTCAGTGACGTTGAGCGGATCGGCCTTGATGTCGACCGGCTGGGCGAGATCGGTACGCCGGAACACGATGCCGGAATTGACCGCCGCCGGACGCAGGGTGAGGTAGATCTTCTCACCGGTATGGAGACCGACCCCCGTAGCACGGATGGCGTTCTTGAGGGTGCGCTGTTTGATCATGCTTTACCGGCGGTTATATGTTCTTGGCACACTATTACACCCCGGGCGCCACATAACTCCCATGGCCCGGGTTGCACTGGATCAGTTATCAACCGTAATTAAAAGGGATTAACCCCCCACTGTCCAGACAATTTCCTGAAAAATCAGCCTGATCGGCACAGGTTGTCCGATAAACGGGGCGTTCTCAGGATCCAAGCCAACTATAGCCCATAACCATCGGTGTCAATGGCTCAATCGGCCTGCCGGCGCAAAAAAGCCGGGATGTCCAGGTACTCCATCCCCCCATCCCCGGCACGCTGCTCAACCGCCTCGAGGCGACGCTTGTGGCGGATCACCGTAGGGGTGTCCAGCACCTCGTAATCGGTGGTACCGGTACCGGTCTTTACCACCTTGTACGGCTGCTTCTGCTTCTCCCTTGCCCCCAGGCCGGTGGCGACCACGGTCACCCGGATGTCGCCCAGCATTTCCGGATCGATCACGGTACCGATCACGACTGTGGCGTCTTCTGCTGCGAACTCCTTGACAGTGTTGCCAACTTCTTCGAATTCGCCGATAGAAAGATCTCGGCCGGCGGTCACGTTGACCAGAATGCCGCGCGCCCCGGAGATATTGATGTCCTCCAGCAGCGGGCTGGAAACCGCAGCCCGGGCCGCCTCCATGGCCCGATGCTCACCGCTGGCGACCGCCGAACCCATCATTGCCATCCCCATCTCGGACATGACCGTGCGCACATCGGCGAAGTCGACATTAATAAGACCGGGTCGGGTAATCAGCTCGGCAATCCCCTGCACCGCCCCCTGCAGCACCTCGTTGGCCTTGCCGAAGGCGTCCAGCAGGCTGGCGCCCTTGCCGACCACGGTCAGCAGCTTTTCATTGGGGATGGTAATTATGGAATCGACATACTCGGCCAGCTCCCGGATGCCCTGATCGGCAATGCCCATGCGCTTGCGGCCCTCGAACGGGAACGGCTTGGTGACCACCGCCACTGTCAGAATGCCGAGATCACGTGCCACCTGGGCGACGACCGGTGCCGCCCCGGTGCCGGTGCCACCGCCCATGCCGGCGGTGATGAACACCATGTCGGCACCCTGCAGCACTTCGGCGATGCGTTCCCGGTCCTCGACCGCCGCCTGCCGTCCGACGGCCGGGTCAGCGCCAGCGCCCAGACCCTTGGTCAGATTGGACCCGAGCTGGAGCACGGTACGGGCACCGGATTTTTTGAGTGCCTGCGCGTCGGTATTGGCGATGATGAACTCCACGCCTTCGATGCTGGCGTTGACCATGTGGTCGACGGCGTTGCCGCCGCCACCGCCAACGCCGATCACCTTGATAACGGCCTGTTCGCCGTAGGTATCCATCAGTTCAAACATGGTGGTGTCTCCTGTTCGTTGATATTTGGTATGAATCGTTGCCGTCCGCCGCCCGCCCGTCAGAAATTCCCCTGAAACCAGCTTTTCATCTTGCCCAGCACGCCGCCGAGGCCCACGGCCGGCGCCTGTGGCGCCAGCCCGAAACGCGAGCCGCCGCGCGCCCGCGCGCCGTACAGCACCAGCCCGACGCCGGTGGCATAAATCGGGTTGTGCACCACGCCGCTTAAGCCCCCCACGCCCTGCGGGATCCCGAGCCGCACCGGCATGTGGAACACCTCTTCGGCCAGATCGATCATGCCCTCCATCTTGCTCGAGCCGCCGGTGAGCACGATGCCCGAGCCGATCACATCCTCGAAGCCGCTGCGCCGCAGTTCGGCCAGCACCAGCCCGTACAGCTCTTCGATGCGCGGCTCGATCACCTCGGCCAGCGTCTGACGCGCCAGCTGGCGCGGCGGGCGGTCGCCGACGCTCGGCACCTCGATGCTTTCCTCGCTGGTCGCGAGCTGGGTCAGCGCGCAGCCGTACTTCTTCTTGATCTCCTCGGCGTGCGCGGTCGGCGTGCGCAGCGCGACCGCGATGTCGTTGGTCACCTGGTCGCCGGCGATCGGAATCACCGAGGTGTGGCGGATCGCGCCCTCGGTAAACACCGAGATGTCGGTGGTGCCGCCACCGACGTCGACCATGCACACGCCGAGCTCCTTCTCGTCTTCGGTCAGCACCGACATGCTCGAGGCCAGCTGCTCGAGAATGATGTCGTCGACCTCGAGTCCGCAGCGGCGCACGCACTTGACGATGTTCTGGGCCGCCGACACCGCGCCGGTGACGATGTGCACCTTGGCCTCGAGCCGCACCCCGCTCATGCCGATCGGCTCGCGGATGCCCTCCTGGCCGTCGATGATGAATTCCTGCGGCAGCACGTGCAGCACCTTCTGGTCGGCCGGGATCGCCAGTGCGCGCGCCGATTCGATCACCCGATCGACGTCGCCGGGGCCGACCTCCTTGTCCTTGATCGCGACCGTGCCATGCGAGTTGATCGAGCGGATGTGGCTGCCGGCGATGCCGGCGTACACCGACTGGATCTGGCAACCGGCCATAAGCTCCGCTTCCTCGATCGCGCGCTGGATCGACTGCACGGTCGACTCGATGTTGACCACCACGCCCTTCTTCATGCCGCGCGATGGATGGTGTCCGACACCGATGATCTCGACCTCGCCGGCCGGCGTGACCTCGCCGACGATCGCCAGCACCTTGGAGGTACCGATATCGAGACCGACCACCAGGTTCTCGTCACCCTTCTTCGACATGTTTCAGCCCTCGTTGAGTCCGGTCGCGATCACTCCGCCACCGCGTACCGCGGCGCGACTCGACCACTCCACGGCAAACCCGTTTGTGTAGCGCAGGTCCACGCGCCGAATACGCCCGGCCTCGGCGGCCAGGGTGCGCGGCCAGGCGTGCGCGAAGCGCGCCACCTTGGCCTCCGGTTCCTCGCGTCCGAGCGTGAGCACGAGGCCGTTGTCGAGCAGCATGTTCCAGGCGTGCCGGTCAGTGAGTGTCAGGCCGGCCACCTGCAACTGCACCGGCGCCAGGATCTCGTTCAGCTGCCGATAGTGCGCCAGCACCCGCGGCGCGAGCCCGTCCGGTCCGGCCAGCAGCGGCAGGCCGTCCGGGCCTGGCTGACCCTGGAGATCGACCCGCTCGCCCTGCGCATTCAGCCAGCCGCCGGCCGCCCAGCGCGCCACCAGCTGCTGCTCGCTGAAACGCACGTGCACGCCGTCCGGCCACACCCGCCGCACCGTGACCTCGTGCACCCACGGCACTGAACGCGCCCGCAGCTGCACCGCCTCGAGATCGAGCAGCAGGAAGCTGCCGCGCGCCACCTCGACCACGGCGCTCGCCAGCGCGCGTTCGTCAACCTGGCGGAACTCGCCCTCGAAGCTTACCTGCCGCACCGGGAAGGTCTCCGGCCGCAGCACATGATCGACTGCGAACACCGCCGTGCCGACAATCGCCAGCGCGGCAAAGGCGTACGGGCCCGTGCGCCGCGGGTGCTCGGCGAGGTGGCGGCGCAGGCGCTCAAGCGTCGTCATGACCGGACTCCACACTGATTTCGAGAATCCGCACGCACAGCGCGTCGAAGTCGATACCGGCCTGCCGGGCTGCCATCGGCACCAGGCTGTGACTGGTCATGCCCGGCACGGTGTTGGCCTCGAGCACATACGGGTGCTCGTCGGTGCCGAGCAGGATGTCGATGCGACCCCAGCCACGGCCGCCGAGTACCGCGAAGGCACGCAGCGCCAGTGCCTGCAGCTCGGCCTCCTTGGCCGGCGCGAGACCGCAGGGACACAGGTAACGGGTGTCATCGCGGAAATACTTGGCCTCGTAGTCGTAGAACTCGGTGGCCGGCACGATGCGGATCACCGGCAGCGCCTGCCCGGCCAGCACCGGCACCGTGTACTCGCCGCCGCCGATGTAACGCTCGGCCAGCACCAGCCGGTCGTAACGGGCGGCGGTCTCGTAGGCAGCGCTCAACTCGGCGGCGTTCTTGACCTTGCTGACCCCGATGCTCGAACCCTCGCTGGCCGGCTTGACGAACAGCGGCAACCCGAGCCGGGTCGCGACCGCGGCGAAATCGGCACCGGCATCGAGCAGCGCGCAATCCGGGACCGGCAGGCCGGCAGCCTGCCACACCAGCTTGCTGCGCCACTTGTCCATGCCGAGCGCCGAGGCGAGCACGCCGCTGCCGGTGTACGGCAGGCCCAGCAGTTCGAGCGCACCCTGCAGCGTGCCGTCTTCGCCGCCGCGCCCGTGCAGCACCACGAACACCCGGTCGAAACCGCCGCGCTCGAGCACCGTGAGCACGTCGTCACCGACGTCGACGCCGTGGGCGTCGATGTGCCGACGCTGAAGTGCAGCCAGCACGGCGTTGCCGCTCAGCAGCGAGATCTCGCGCTCGGCCGACTTGCCGCCCATCAGCACCGCGACCTTTCCGAACTGGCTTTTCATGCCCCCTCACCGATCACGCGCACCTCCGGCTCGAGCCGGATGC
>Ga0316626_10001425_pt1 | contig 10619 bp, 9 predicted proteins | sample OWC_Aug_T1_C1_D5_FD_207656 | JGI IMG/M metagenome (GOLD analysis project Ga0316626, IMG submission 207656) | Wetland soil microbial communities from Old Woman Creek delta, Ohio, United States - OWC_Aug_T1_C1_D5_A | ecosystem: Environmental > Terrestrial > Soil > Wetlands | place: USA: Ohio...
TAGAAGCCGTTGGAGGAGGAGGTGATGGTTGTGGTTGTGGTCGTGGTGGTGGAGAAGAGGCCTGGGGTGCTTCGGAAGTGGCCAATTTACTCACCCAGGCAGTCCTTCCATCCTCAAGTCGAACGCGCAACCAACCTCCATTCACTTCAAGAATCTTCAGAGAAGTTCCCTTCTTTACGTTGCCAATGATTTTATAGTTTGTTCCTGGCCCTTGACGCAGATTCACAGAGTCCCATATAACCTGGGTGGCGGGAAGAGGAGGGGGCAGAGGAGGGAGTGGGGTGACTTTCGTGGAGACGGGGGCCGGTTTTGGCGCTTCCTTCGGTGGAGCAGGTAAAATTCTATAGGACTCGGGCGGTGTCTTCGCGACGATAAAACTGGCCGATTCTTCAACGGCGGTACGTATTGCCTTCTCCATCGGGGTTTTTGAGAAATCCTTAAACACATCCGGCAGCGCGCCACGCTTCCCGGATGTCCCGGCAAAATCCGTCGCCTTCCCCTTCACTTTTTCAGTGGCGAGCATCTGGCCGGTCCTTGGGTCGGTCACCGTTACGATGATCGTCAGATAGGATGTCCCCCCTGCATTATCTCCTGCCCCCGGGATCCCAGGGTTAAACTCCCTAATCACTCCTTCAACAAGCAGGTGAATTTCTTCCTCTTTACTGAGACGACGGCCTTCTCTAACCTCCTGGCTTTTGATCACGTCGTCCGAGGATTTCCGCATTTGAACAATGTATCGCTTGGTGGCCAACAGGGCATCGCATAACATCTCAGCCACCCCATCTCCAACCTGGCTCATCTCTTTTCCGCTTGATTTGTCAGTGAATTTAATGACTGCTGCTCTTGCCTTGGGCCCTTTGTAATTTTGCGTCAGTATCTGCTCATAGGTACGCCGAGGAGGCGAGTTGGTTTTCTCATCAGGATGAATTGTTTTATCAATGGCTGAACAATTCATCAAGAAGCACAAAAATGCGATGGGAGCCAGTAACTTTGGGATGAAGCCAGTTAATAATTCCCTCATGAGAAATCCCCATCTAATCGTGCTATATAGTAAAATCGAAGTCCGACCTGAGGGTTCGGAAATGAAATCTTTCTAAGAGGAAGCAAAATAAGTGCCAGTTTTTGATTAGGTTTAATTGGTTGAATTTACTTATTTTTGGCAATATTTCGTTTCTTCTCTTCTGCGAAAGAGTGCCAAATTTTTGTCCGGTGGTCATGAAATGTCCACCGGTTGTCCGGCCGGTGCCCCGATCGGCCAATGCGGAATAGGCGGGGTTAGGGCGCCCTTGCCCCTCGTTTCACATGGTCCAAAATCCTCTTCATGGTGGAGCCGGCCTCGCCATGAACAACGAGATCCGCCATGTCATCATAAGGAGTTGGATCGCGGTTGATAATCACCAATTTTGCTCCATTTCTCTTTGCCACCAAGGGCATAGAAGCAGCGGGTTGGACAACCAGTGAAGAACCGACCACGATGAAGAGGTCGCAGAGAGAGGATCGATGGTAGGCTTCCTCTGTTTCTTTTTCTGGCATCGATTGGCCGAACGAAATCGTGGCGGGCTTAAGAAGGCCACCACAGTCGGTGCAGCGGGGCGCCTTCTGGCCTTCTTTTATTCGCTCCTGGATTTCGTTGCGATCATATCTTTTTTTACAGCTCAAACAGGAGACGAATATGGCTGTCCCATGGAGCTGAATCACCTTTTCTTCCGAATTTCCGGCCTTGAAATGGAGACCGTCAATATTCTGAGTAATGACACAGTCGAGCTTACCCAGTTTCTCCAGTTCGGCAATGGCGAGATGCGCCTGATTCGGTTGGGCTTTTTTTATCGGGTCATACATTTCCGTTGCCATCTGCCAATATTTTTCCCGAGAGGCCTCGCTGGCAAGAAAATTCTGAAAGTAGAAATCCTCTGGATTGTATCGGTCCCATACCCCACCCGGACTGCGGAAATCCGGGATTCCTGATTCTGTGCTGAGGCCCGCTCCCGAAAAAACGATCACCCTTTTAGAAGCAACGATCCACTGGGCAACTTCCTTTAGCTTATCTTCCATCGGATACCCCCTCGCTCGGTATTCCCTAAATCCGAATATCCATGTTAAACTCTAAACCCGAAACCCCTGCCTTCGTCCCGCAAGGCGGAACTTCGCGCAAGCAGGCTAAGCTCTAAGCGAACTCGAACGTCCAAAATACAAACCTCACAACCCTAATCTCTTGAGTTTTAGATTTTGGGTTTGCTCGCCCTGTTCAGTAAAGGATGAGTCATATCTGGTTTGATTTTCATGACTCTTCCAGAAGGGTGAGGTCATGAATTTCGTGCAGAGTTACTGAACAGGGTGAACGTTTAGAATTTAGTGTTTAGAGTTTAAACAATTTAGGGTTTTGTGATTCGAATTTATAAACGTCTATATCACACGCCTCACATGACTTGCAAGGAGAAGATGGCATGTGATAGAATTTTATGATGAAATGTAATTTAATCAAGCAAGGGTATCCGCAGGGAAACTGTTTTGTCGAGATTGGACAAGGAAAAGCCCTTGCCTGCGAAGCCACCCTCAAAAAGACAGATAACGGCCTCCTCAGGTTGATCTCCGCCGTCCATCTCTCGCGTCCAGAGAATTACCTCTCTATCTACCAATCGGGTTGCAGTTTCTCTTGCCGAAAATGTCATTCCTGGAATTTTACAAAAATTGCCAAGGGGGATTGGTGGTCTCCTGCCGATGTTTTAAAGGCGTGCAAGGAGTATGAAAAAGAAGTTACGGTTCGGGAGCCTCGGGACAGGGCCACTGCCTTTCATGCCCACGATTCCTGTCGCGGTTGCGGGGCTTGCGTGATGCACGGAAAGCGGTCTTCTCTTTGTCCCAAGGTGATCGAGAAGAAAGAGATCGTTTTAAGTCCTCAGGGATGGGGGCCTGCACGCAATATCGTGGCCTTCACGGGAGGGGACCTGACCTGTTGTCCGGAGTACTATATCGAATGTGCCCGCCTCATCAAAGCCGAGACCGATCTCTGGGTGCTGATTGAAACCAATGGCTACGGGCTTACCCCTCAAAACCTCGACGCATTAAAGGAGGCGGGGGTGGACTCCTTCTGGCTTGACATCAAGGCCCATGACGGGACCGACCATAAATGGCTGACCGGCTGTTTCAACCGGAATATCCTCAAGCTTCCGGGAGAGATCGTTAAAAGGGGTTTTGTTCTGGAGGTACTATCTCTCTACATCCCAAACCTCGTGGAGACACCCCAGTTGAAAAAGATCGCTCAATTGATCTTTGACATCGATCCAGAGATCCCTTATACCCTTCTGGCTTTTTTCCCCGAGTATCAGATGAAACGGTACAAAAGCCCAAAGGCCTCGGAGATGATAGAGGCCTACATGGGAGTGAGGGCCGTCGGGCTGAGGAATGTGAGGCTGGGAAACACCGGAGTTTTCGCTTCATCAGAACAGGATTATGACCTTCTGAAAAAAAAGGTGGGGTCGGGGAACTACTAATCGGGGATTGAGGAATGCGCCCTCCTACGCTTAAGCTTCGGCGGGCAGGCCTGCCTACGCCAGGAGGCTTCGCGCAGGCAGGGATTGCGGAGCGAAAAAGAAGAGACGGAAAGAGGAATGGAGCGGATTAGGAACTATATCGACGGCAAATGGGTTGATTCCAGATCTGGAGAAACTTTTCGGTCGATCAACCCAGCCAATAAAGGCGATGTGGTCGGAGTCGTTTCCAGATCAAACCGCGAAGACGTGGATCAAGCCGTCCGGGCTGCGCGAGGGGCCTACGAAGGGTGGAGGCTTACTCCGGCCCCACGTCGGGGTGAAGTCCTTTTCAGGGCTGCGGAGATTCTATTGAGAAATAAGGTGTCTCTGGGAAAGCTGGAAACACGGGAGATGGGAAAAATTCTTTCAGAAGGCCTGGGGGATGTCCAGGAGGCCATTGACATGGGCTACTACATGGCCGGAGAGGGAAGAAGGCTTTCGGGAGAGACCGTTCCCTCTGAACTTCCCAGGAAGGATATGAAATCCGTTCGCGTTCCCATCGGCGTGTTCGCCTTGATCACTCCCTGGAACTTTCCTATTGCCATCCCTGCCTGGAAGGTCTTTCCCGCTCTTATTTGCGGCAATACGATTGTACTCAAGCCCTCCAGTGACACGGCCGTCTGCGCGGCAAAATTCGTTGAAGCCCTGGCGGAAGCGGGTTTGCCCAAAGGGGTTGTGAACCTCATTCATGGGCCAGGAGGAGAGGTCGGGGAATATCTGGTAAGCCATCCAGGAGTGGATGCTGTTTCTTTCACGGGTTCTTTTGATACCGGGAAGCGACTCGAGGGAATTTGCGGGGCCATTCACCGGATGATCGTGACGGAGATGGGTGGGAAGAACGCCATCATTGTCATGGACGATGGGGACGTCGATTTGGCCGTGGAAGGAGCCCTCTGGGGCGGTTTTGGAACGACCGGTCAACGCTGCACGGCTGCTAGCCGGATCGTTGTGCACAGGAAGGTCTACCGGAAATTTGTTGAAAAGTTCAAGACTGCCGCCTCCCGCCTTAAACTTGGAGATGGGCTTCAAAAAGAGACGGACGTGGGTCCGGTGATCAACGAATCTCAGTTCAACAAAATTCTTAAATATGTAGAGATTGGGAAGAACCAGGGAGCGAAACTCATCCTGGGAGGGAAAGCCTGCCGGAAGGGCAATTGCTCCAAGGGATATTTTATCGAACCCACGATTTTTATCGATGTCACCCCTGAGATGCGGATAGCCCGGGAGGAGATTTTCGGGCCGGTCGTTTCAGTGATCAAGGCAGAAGACCTTGAGGACGCCATTCAGATTGTCAATCGGACTCCCTATGGACTTTCCTCTTCGATCTATACTCAGAATGTGAATTCATCGGCCGTCGCAGAGAGGGATCTGGAGACAGGAATTGTCTACATCAATGCTTCCACCATTGGCGCAGAAATCCAACTCCCTTTTGGGGGGATCAAACATTCGGGTTATGGGAGGAAGGAGGCAGGGGGGCGAGGAGGGGCTTTGGACACCTATAGCCGATGGAAGGTGATCTATCGGGATTTCAGCGGTCGCCTTCAGAAGGCTCAGATTGACAAGTAAACGTTCCACTCTTCCAATATTCTAACAAAGGATTGATTCTTTGGCAGGATTGTGGTAATGAAAATCCAGGTTTTGTGTTTTTAACGGGAGGTCTCGTGGACAAAAAAGTCCTCATCGTGGATGATGAGGAAAGGGTTGTTGAATCGATTGCAGGCGTTCTGGAGGACGAAGGCTTCCAAGTCGCTACAGCGAGGAGCGGGGAAGAGGCGATTCGGGTCTTCCAGGAGGAGAGGCCGGATGTCACCCTTCTCGACATCTGGATGCCCGGGATGGATGGCATCGAGATATTGAAACGGCTCAAAGGGATTGCTCCGGAGCACCAGGTCATTATGATCTCCGGTCATGCAACGATTTCCACTGCCATGACCTCCGTGAAATTAGGCGCCTTTGACTTCATTGAAAAACCTCTTTCCCTTGATATTCTTCTCCTGACCATTCGTCGAGCCCTCGATCGCCAGAAGAACTCATCGTCCGTCGAGGGATCGGGGAAAGTGGTCACTGAGGAACCCTTTCAATACAGGAAGATTTCTCTGGAGGGGGTCGGTGGAGAGCTCCCTGATCTTCCTTTTGAGCCTCAGCGCCAAGCCATTCCTTCGGCCCAGAAGGTTGCCAAAGGAAAAAGGACCTCTTCATTACCCCAGCGTACCCTGAAACAGAGCATGGTGCTTTATGGAACGGGACTCCATTCTGGGAAAAAGACAGGGCTTCTTCTCCAACCCCTTCCTCCTCATAGTGGAATTCTCTTTGGGAGCATCTCATCGGATGAGGTCGTTCCTGCCCATCTCGATTTTGTTCAAACGACCGATTTTGCCACCTCGCTTAAAAAGGGAAGGGCCATCGCCAAAACGGTCGAGCATCTTATGGCGGTGTTGCATGCCTATCATATTACCAACCTGATGGTGAAGATGATCGAAGAGATTCCGATCATGGACGGTTCTGCTTCGGAGTTCTGCAAAATGGTAGAGGAGGCAGGAGTGGAGGAACAGGAAGAGAGGGCGGAGGAATTAATCATCGAGCGAAGAATAGAGATTGTGAACAAGAATAAGTCTCTGATCATTGAGCCAGCAGAAACCTTTTCCATCCACTTCTTTTTGGACTATCCTCCTCCGATCGGGCAGCAGACACTGGACTTTGTTCTGGAGAGCGGGGAAGCCTTTAAAAATCAGATCGCGCCAGCGAGAACCTTCGGATTTGTCAAAGATATAGAGATGCTCAACCGGATGGGATTGGGGGGGGGAGGGCGACTTCACAATATCATCCTGGTAGATAATGAGAAAATCGTCAACACCGAGCTTCGATTCCAGGACGAATTTGTGCGGCATAAAATTCTCGATTTGATCGGCGATTTCTATCTCCTGAATCGCCCGATTCGAGGGAAGGTGACCGCCCACTTGACCGGACACACGGAAAATATCGCCCTCATGAAGAAGATTCAGGAAGCCACCAGAGAGAAAGAACGGTGAGAAATCACCCTGTTCTTTGGAGGGACAAATGGCACAAGAAGAGCGGCCCCCGATGAAAGAATTCCTGGACATGCTCGCAGATCTTCTGGCCGAAAAGTATTTCGAACGGGTGGAAGAACGAATCAAGAAGATTCCTGAACTCCGGAGATTGATCACCGCCAAAGAGGCAAGTCAATACTTAAGCCTTTCAACCGACACCGTCTACCGAATGGCCTCGTTGAAGAAACTTCCTTACCTCAAAATCGGGGACCGGGTTCTTTTCGATGTGAAAGCCCTTGATCACTGGGTGGAGAGGCATATGACCCGGGAGAAGGAGTGGAAAAAAGATGAACTGAAGCCGGGGACTGAAAAGGAAAGGTCCAATACAAAATCATCTAAAGAATCAGACCTCCTGGGATTGCTCAAGAAGAAGGGAAAAGACTAGGTTATCCGATCCTTATTCCCTTCCAAGATATCGCCCCGAACATCTCTCCTCTGTTTTCTCCTTCCTTTCACTATTCTTATCGGATAAAATGTTTTGTCAAAGCACAAGTTTCAGATGAAGCGGTATAGAAATCTGCAAATAAGGGAGGGAGACGGTGGATTATTTCCAATTAGAAAGTTCTTTGAATGAGGAAGAAAAAAGCCACAAAGACAGAGTCCGAAAATTCGTGGATGAAGAATGCATGCCTGTTATCTCGAATCATTTCGATAAAGGGACTTTTCCGATAGACCTCATCCCCGGAATGGCTGAGATGGGTCTCTTCGGTATCCATGTAGAGGGATACGGTTGCACCAAGGCAAGCCACCTGATGTATGGCTTAATCTGTCAGGAACTTGGTCGTTGCGATAGCGGTCTCCGGGCCATGTTTTCAGTCCAAAATTCCCTAGTGATGTACCCGATCTATGCCTTTGGATCTGAAGAACAGAAGAGAAGATGGCTTCCCAAGATGGGACGGGGGGAAGTGATTGGTTGTTTCGGCCTCTCCGAACCTGATTTTGGATCGGATCCTTCTGGAATGAAGACGAGGGCTGTGAAGCAAGGAAATCACTACGTCCTGAATGGAACCAAAATGTGGATCACCCATGGATCCATTGCCCACGTGGCAGTGGTTTGGGCGAAAATGGATGATGAAATCCGCGGCTTCCTGGTGGAAGCGGGCACTCCGGGGTTTCAAACAACTCTCATTGAGAGAAAGTTTTCTTATCGAACTTCTCCCACTTCACTTCTTATCCTAAAGGATTGCATCATTCCGGAAGAAAATCTCCTCCCCGGAGCAAAAGGCCTGAAATCAGTTCTAAGCTGCCTGAATTATGCCCGTTACGGTGTGGCTTGCAGCGCGTTGGGGTCTGCCATCGCCTGCTATGAAGTCGCCGAGGCATTTGCTCACCAAAGAGAAGTTTTTGGAAAACCAATTGCCTCCTATCAGCTTGTGCAGGAAAAGCTGGTGCAGATGGTTTTGGAAATTACGAAGGCACAGTTGCTCACCTACCATCTGGGCAGGTTATTCGATCAGCACAAGGCGAGACCGCCTCAGATCTCAATGGTCAAGCTGAACAATGTTCGGGAAGCGATGAAGATCGCTCGATTGGCAAGAGATATCCTCGGGGCCCGGGGAATTCTGGCCGATCACCACGTTATTCGCCATCTCTGTGATCTCGAGGCCATGAGCACGCTGGAGGGAACGGAGAATGTTCACACGCTGATCATCGGGCAGGATCTAACCGGCATTTCAGCCTTTCACTAGCAGGCTGCTGAAAAACGCTCATCTGCGGGGTGTTCCGGCCCGCTCACCATCTCGCGGGCGAATCGGGAGTTGCTCCTTATTCGTCGCAACGATACCCCTCGTCCTTCGTCATTGCAGCGTACGCTGTAGGGGACGGTTTGAAACCGTTCCCTACAAAGGATTGCCTGCCTGAACGGCAGGTGAAAAGCTCGCGGGCGCCCCCGTAAACGGGATTTCGTAGACTCGACTTGCATCTGCCTGCCTGCGCGAAGCCCCGCCTTGCGGGACGAAGGCAGGGGCATTTTTGAGCATCCTGAGGAATAAACACTTTTTCAACAACCTGCTAATTCATTCGTTTGAGCTAAAATCAAATTGAAGTCTGGAATAAAAACTTCGCAACCCACTTCCCCTCCCCCTTCGATGGGGGAGGGCGAGGGTGGGGGTGGACTCCTTAGTATTAACCGAAGTGCATTTCACTTTTTTTGAAAATGTCGCTCGAACAGTTCCTTGGCCTTGAGAAAACCTTCCTCCGTCATCCCAACCGATTTTGCCTTACCGATAGGATTGGATATGTACCCTTTTTCGTGAAGCCTATTCATGGTCTCCCAGTCAAATCCTTTCCATGCCCTTGCACCCAAACCCTCTTGTCTTTGATGGGTCACCAAATAGAGAAGTGCCAGCGTATATTCGTCTATTTTATCTTCGTCGTAATTCATTCTTTCTCCTCAAAACGAAAAGGTCAGCGATGCGACTCGCTGTTTTGTCGCCTTCTGCGCAGCGACTCCTTATGACTAACATCCTCTATCTTAATGCCCGCCGGCCCCTTGATGGTTGCTTTGTCTATGCGGAGGGCATCACCAAGAATAGGGATTTCTATAATAGTCCTGTCAAGTTGTTCACAGATAACTTCAGCGACAAAAGAGACACCCTCAAAGGCGACTGGCGAGGAAGTGAGCACCAACGCTTATACTCCGCCTGACCCGTGAATTGCAGACGGTTCAGATCGCAAGAAGAGCTGGTATTGTGTGGCGACTTGACCACAAGCTCTTGTTTAATGTCATTTCCATCGGTGTAGTAAATTGTTGCTATACCCCTTTCTTTGCCCATATAGTCGGAAGAACTCCCAAGTTCAACCATGATATGGCGATGTGCAGTCGTAAGGTTGTCGACGGTGAGTGGTGGTAACATTGATGAGCCAACAAATCTCCCTGAACGTAAATTGAAGTACTTTGTGGTAGTTGATAATCCACAACAACCAGGATATATCACCTTGTACAAGTCCATCATACCACCTACGTCTCGCTCACCTTTGACCCCCTTTGTCGAAAACATCCAATTAATTTGTTTTGACACCTTGGCAGTATGCAGATCTATGCTACGGGCGGTAACTGATACATTAGCGGGATCATAACCTTCAAAGCATCCTTCGCCTACTTCAAAGCTCTGGGTTATGAGATAATAGCCGTTATTCTTGTGGTCATGCTGAAAAAGGAAGTGCCTAGTAAACCTCTCTATACTCGTAACGGTATGGTCACATCCAGAACCGGGTTTACTGGGCTTTATCGATAAGGTTGTTTGGCCCTTAGTAACGATAAGTTCTTCAGAGGCCAGCGACAGATGTGTAAGGGTAAACACCATAAGCGCTGCAATTAAGATTGAAATCTTCATTCTTCTCATCATAACAATGATTGGATTACAAGTTGCAAATTCCTCAAATCCTATGCTTACCAATTGTTTTTGTCAAACACATTTTCGGGGGTTATGAAGGATCGACTGGAAACAACCAAGGAGTCCATGATAAAAAAGACGTAGTCCTATGGAAATATTCCCTAACCCCTCTTTGCCTGTCTAATAACAGGAAAAGGATATCAAAGAGGGGGAATTCCTCCCTTTTGCAAAGGGACTGCCCCTCACCCTTCCCCTCTCCCCGCTGGGGAGAGGGCAGGGTGAGGGGAATATGTCAAATTAGTAGAGGTAATGGAATCGAAAGAGTTGACTCAGAGCCTTCGATATAATAGAAAAAAGAGTAGAGGAATTTCAAAAGGAGGAAACTCACATGCAATCACTGACTCTTGAGGCGGCCGACCTCATCGCCAACAAATCTCTGGAAAAAGGAAGGGTTTTAGGTTTTGCTCCGCTGACGGTTGTGATCCTCGACGCAGGAGGACAGATCAAGGTCATCAAACGAGAAGATGGATCGAGCCTCCTTCGCTCGGACATCGCCATCGGGAAGGCCTGGGGTGTCCTAGGGATGGGATTTGGCGGCCGGGAGCTTGCCAGACGAGCAGCTAAAATGCCCGTCTTCTACAATGCCCTTTCCGATCTGACGGGCGGCAAGATGGTTCCTGTGCCCG
>Ga0316626_10001426_pt1 | contig 10617 bp, 3 predicted proteins | sample OWC_Aug_T1_C1_D5_FD_207656 | JGI IMG/M metagenome (GOLD analysis project Ga0316626, IMG submission 207656) | Wetland soil microbial communities from Old Woman Creek delta, Ohio, United States - OWC_Aug_T1_C1_D5_A | ecosystem: Environmental > Terrestrial > Soil > Wetlands | place: USA: Ohio...
CGCCACGGCCGAGGGCATCGCGCGATTTGCAGGTGGCGGCGAATTGCGCGCATTCGTCAACGCCGCCAGTGTGCAAGAACCGGTCGCCTTGGTGAGGATTTCTGGCCCGCCACTCCAAGAGGTGCGACTCAAAACACCCGAGTCATTGAGCAAGCTCGGCTACGAGCCGGCCCGGGTAACGGAGTCGCCGGGCCTGAAGTATTTCACGCAAGTCACGAAGGACAATTTCACTTACGTGGTCTGCGTCGGTTGGCGGCGGCACGGCAACACGAATCTGCTCGCAGTCACCGTCAGCACGTCGCGGGAGGACCGCGATCCAGAGCGGCTTGCCCGTCAGCGCGTCGAGCGCGCCCTCCACTCCGGCCATGAGCGCCTGCTCGCCAGGCATACGCGTTGGTGGTCTGGTTTCTGGGAGCGTTCCAGCGTGTTCGTGCCCGAGCCGCACATTCTTCAGCACTACTATCTCGTGCGATATTTCCACGGCGCCGCCTCGCGTCGTGGCGCAGCGCCGATGCCCCTGCAAGGAGTCTGGACGGCGGATGCTGGTTCGCTGCCGCCGTGGAAAGGCGATTATCACAACGATCTCAATACGCAGATGACCTATATGGCCTACCAAGCGGCGGGGCACTTCGAGGAGGGAATGGCCTTCCTCGATCTCCTGTATGATCGGCTGCCTGTGTTCCGACAGTATGCGCGGGAATTCTACGGCGCACCTGGCGCGGCGGTACCGGGCGTGATGTCATTGGCTGGCCAACCACTTGGCGGCTGGGGTCAATACAGTCTGTCGCCCACGATGGGTGCGTGGAACGCCCACCTGTTCTACCTGCACTGGCGCTACACAGGCGACGACCGGTTTCTGCGCACGCGCGCCTATCCATGGTGTCGTGAGATCGGCGAATGCCTTCTCCACCTGCTGAAACCCGACGCCAATGGCATCCTTAAGTTACCGCTGTCCAGCTCTCCTGAAGTTTTCGACAACTCGCACCGCGCGTTTCTCATTCCGAACAGCAACTACGACTTGATGTCGCTCAAGATGCTGTTTCTCTCCCTGGCAGAAATGGCGGCGGCCATCGGCGACAAATCCGCCTCAGCTTCCTGGACTGACGTGGCACGGAGGCTCGGCGAATTCCATGCCCTGCCTGACGGCACTTTGTTGCTCGATGCGAAAACTCCGCTCCCGGCCAGCCATCGGCATCTCTCCAACTTGATGGGCCTCTACCCGTTCAATCTTATCACGCGGGAAGGCGGTGAACTCGACCAGGCGCGGATCAAAGCTTCACTGCAACAGTGGGATCAATCCGGCACGAAAGCGTGGTGCGGATACAGTTACTCCTGGATGTCGGCCCTGCGCGCACGCGTCGGCGATGCCGAGTCTGCGCTGCGGAATCTCGACATTTACGCCCGCGCCTTCATCCTGCGAAACGGCTTTCACGCCAATGGCGATCAAACGAAATCGGGCTTCAGCGATTTCACCTACCGGCCATTCACGTTGGAAGGTAATTTTCTGGCGATGGCTGCCGTTCACGAGATGTTGCTCCAAAGTTGGAGCGCGCATCCGGGCAGTGGTGATGCAGGAGTGATTCGCATCTTTCCAGCCATGCCCTGGCGCTGGCACGATGCCTCGTTCGATGATCTCCGCACCGAAGGCGGTCACCGCGTGTCCGCCCGGCGTGAGAACAATGCCACTACTTCGTTCCGCATCGTCGCCGGGCGCGACGGTGCGGTTCGTATCCAGGATAACTTCGGCGGTCGCGAACCGGCGTGGCGGTTCAAGGGCGTGCGGCGCGTGGGCGACCACTTCGAGGTCATGCTCAGGCGCGGAGATGTGTTGGAAGCAACGCTGCCCAAGCCCGATCAAATTCCTCCAGCGCCGGCTGACGTCGCGCAGCCAGTTGAAATTCTGCCACGCCCCTGAAATGCAGCTTCCGAAATGTGAGTTTGATGTTGCGAATATGAAATGCCCGACTGCCAACTCCGCTAACTGAGTATCCCACAATGCACCGCAAACAGCGCTTCAGCTCGCTGGTATTCCTTTTGCCGGTAGTGCTGATGAGTTTCTCGGTTATCGCCAGAGACATGCTCGATCTTTCCGGCTCATGGCGTTTGCGCTTAGACGCTGAAGACAAAGGTGTGAGTGTCCAATGGCCGGCCACTCCGCTGGTGGGCAACGACCGAATCAAACTCCCCAACACCACGGACCGGGCTGGGTTTGGTTTTCCACTCGACACCAACACAATGCTTCACGCGGCGCCGTTCCCGGTGACCACGCGTTTTCCGGGCGTCAGGGAGCCCGTGCGCGCGGATGAACACGGCTATCTGGTGCGCCGACATCTCTTCGTCGGCCCAGCGTGGTACGAACGCGAAATCGAAATCCCGCGAGCCTGGCAAGGACGACCGGTTGCGCTGCGGATCGAGCGTGCGATGTGGAAGACCGACGTCTGGTTGGACGGGCGCTGGGTAAGTTCATGCGACAGCCTGGTGGTCGAGCACCGGCACGAATTCGGAATACTGACTCCCGGCCGGCATCGGCTCACGGTGCGCGTGGACAACCGGATGATCCATAACCTCTCGACCGTTACTCATGCTTACGGACCGGAGACGCAGTCGCGCTGGAACGGTATGATTGGCGCGATCACTCTGGAAGCGGCGAATCAGCCTTCCGTTCGCTCGCTTGCAGCCTATCCAGCGTCGGACCGCCGCTCGGTGAAAGTCTTGCTGCGCCTGGTGAACGCAGGGAACGACGCTATTGCTGGTTCGCTGAAGCTTCGCCTCCTGCCCGAACGCGATGGCCGCTGGCTTGCCGAGTCTTCCACCGAAGTAACTTGCGCACCGGGAACAGATTTTCACGAATCCACGCTCCAACTCCACGAACCAGCGCAGGCCTGGGATGAGTTTCATCCGGCTCGCTACCGTATCCACGCCACCCTTCAGACGGCAAACGGATCACGCGATGAAACGAGCGTTCTTTTTGGCTTTCGGCACATCGAGCGCGTCGGGAAGGAAATGCGTTTGAACGGACGGCCGGTATTTCTGCGCGGCACTTTGGATTGCGCCGTGTATCCGAAGACCGGGCATCCACCGATGACCGTGCGCGAATGGAAACGCGTGCTGGGCGTCGTGCAGAATCACGGCTTCAACCACGTGCGCTTCCACACCTGGTGTCCGCCCGACGCGGCCTTCGAGGCGGCGGACCGGTTGGGTGTCTATCTCCAGCCTGAAGCTGCTGCTTGGGTGGATGATTGGGGCACAGGCACAATCACCAAGCCTCCGGCCATCGGTCGCGATCCGCAGATCAACGAGTTCCTGCGCGCGGAACTGCGGCGCATGTCCGAATCGTACGGCAATCATCCGTCGTTCCTTCTCTGCGCCATCGGCAACGAGTTCGGCCTGCAGGGAACCGATTGGGAACGCGTCAACGCAATGGTCGAGGAAATCAAGGCCCTCGATTCGCGCCGCCTCTACACCGGTTGCGGGGCCCGCAAAAACCTGCCCGCCGATGACTTCTGGTTCACTCACAACAGCGGCGCCAGCACGCGCGGCGTCGGTCCGGCGCACACGGACTGGGATTTCGCCAAGGCCGTCGAGGCGTCGCCGGTGCCGGTAATTGCGCACGAAACCGGACAGCGTCCTGTCTTTCCAAATTACGACGCGTTGTTGCCGAAGTTCACCGGACCTTTGCTGCCATTGAACCTGGAGCGTTATCGCCGTGCGCTGCTCGCCAGCGGACTGGGCAATCAGCTGGATGATTTCGTGCGGGCCTCGGCGCGTTTCCAGCTCACGCAGTACAAAGCCGAGCACGAAGCCATGCTCCGCACGCGCGGCTACGCCGGCTACCAACTGCTCATGCTGAACGACTTCACCGGCCAAAGCGAGGCGTTCGTCGGCATTCTCGATCCGTTCTGGGAAACCAAGGGCGTGGTAAGTGCCGAGGACGTTCGCGCATGGAACGCTCCGACGGTTTTGTTGGCGCGGTTCCCGAAGTACGTTTGGACATCTGAGGAGACCTTCAGTGCAAGACTCGAGGTCGCCCACTTCGGGCCGCGCGACCTGCCGGCGGGCGTAGTGGGGTGGTCACTAAAGGATCGAAACGGAAAGCAGATTGCGCGCGGCCAGCTTGCCGCGAAAGCCGTGCCTACGGGCGGCGTGTCCGATCTGGGTTCGATCACAGTCGCCTTGGATGACATCCGCCAGCAATCGGCTCTGAAGCTCTCGATGCGCTGCGCGGGAGGGGAGAATCACTGGAATCTGTGGGCCTATCCAGCAGGGCCTGATGAACCCGAGCCTGCGGGCGTTCTCGTCACACGCACACTCGATGATGCCGCGCTGCGAACACTCGAGAACGGCGGCAAGGTCCTGCTGCTGGCGCACGGTGCGAAGAATCCGCACGCCGCTCGCACAGGGTTCGAGTCGGTTTATTGGTCCGCCGGTTGGTGGGGCAACAAGTTCTCTTCGCTCGGTGTGCTGTGTGATCCCAAGCATCCGGCACTGAAAGAGTTTCCCACTGACGGATGGAGCGACTGGCAATGGCGTGATCTCTGTGCTGGCGCGACGACTTTCGATCTGGCAGACGCCCCCGCCGGCTTCCGGCCCATCGTGCAGCCCGTGCCCGACTTTCATAACAACACACTCCTCGGGCAGGTCTTCGAGGCCAAGGCTGGCAATGGCTTGCTGCTCGTTTGCGGTTACGATCTAACGAACGGCCTCGACCAGCGTCCTGCCGCGCGGCAGTTTCGCCGCAGTCTTTTCCGCTACGTGGGCAGCGCGGCGTTTCGTCCCTCGACGGAGTTGGCCTTGCCTTGGATCGAAAGCCGATGTGGTATCGGTGGCCTGCGTCGCCTCGGCGCGAAGGTCGTTCAAGTGAACAGCGAAGACCGCGCGAACGGCAATGTGGCTGCCAACGTTCTCGACGGCGATCCCGCCACATTCTGGCACACGCGCTGGCAGCCCCAGAGCGATCCCATGCCGCACGAGTTGGTCATTGATCTGGGGCGCGAGATGCCGTTGCGAGGCATCAACTATCTGCCACGGCAGGACCAATCGAATGGCCGCATCGCCGAGGCTGAGGTTTTCGCAAGTTCCGATCTGAACAATTGGGCCAAACCGGTGGCGGAGTTTGGGGGACGAGGCGGCGACCAGTTGGAAACCGTGCCTTTCAGCCAAATCGTGAGCGCCCGCTTCTTGCGTGTGGTGGTGAAATCGGAAGTGAACAGTCAACCCTTTGCCGCCATCGCGGAATTGGATATCATTCCGGGCGCGCCATAGAAATGGTGAGAACACCCACGCCACCTTGCGAAGCCAGACCTCATGCAAACTGAATCCACCTTCCAAGGCAAACCAAGCACGGCCTCCTCGCGCTTGGGGGGCCGACCCAGCGACCCTTTGAGGTTACTGATCGGCAACACGCCGATGATTCCCCTGCGCTTCGAGCCCGAAGGGGTCACCCTTCACGCGAAGTGTGAGTTCTTAAACCCCAGTGGGAGCATCAAGGATCGTTTCGCTGCGTGTGTTATAGCCGATGCCGAACAACGCGGGCTGCTGCGGCCAGATTCGATCATCCTGGAATGCACGAGCGGCAACACGGGCATAGCTCTGGCGATGGTCGGCGCCGCGCACGGCTACAAAGTGACGATCCTGATGAGCGAAGGCGCGAGTGTCGAGCGGCGGCAACTGTTGCTGCGGCTGGGCGCGGAAGTCATTTCGCTGCCGCGTGGAAGAACCTATCAGGCAGGCATTGAACGCTCGCACGAAATGGCAGCGAACGATCCGCGCTACTTTCTGCCGCGGCAATTTGAGAATCCGCTCAACACCGATGATCACGAACACACCACTGGCCGGGAAATTCTCCGTCAGATAGCCGGACCGATTGACGCTTTCGTTGCCGGTTACGGTACCGGCGGCTCGCTGGGCGGATGCGGTCGCGCCATCAAGGCTCGATTTCCAAAAGCCCGCATCGTAGCGATGGAACCGGCCGAGGACGAACTCCACGCCGCCGAGTGTCGCTGTTGTTACTGCATCGAAGGCGTGGCGGGCGAAGGCTTTGTCCCGCCACTGCTGCGCCAGGCGCCGTTGGACGCGACGGTGAAAATCAGCGGAGACGAAGCCATGCGAACGACGCGGCGGTTGCACCGCGAGTTTGGCCTGTTGGTCGGCACGAGCTCTGGCGCGAACGTGGCGGCCGCCTTGCGCGTCGCTTGCGACCTGTTGCCGGGCGCAACGATTGTCACGCTGCTCTGCGACCGCGCCGAGCGCTACTTCAGCACGCCGCTGTTTGCCGAATCCTGACTCCTGAAACGCATGAACCTGGAATCACTCTTTGACGGTTTTGCTCCCGATCCAAAATCAGAGCATTCGTTGAACATTCAGAAAGCGTTGTTCCTGGCGAGGCGCTTGCAGGCGCGGGCCTCGGAACTCCAGACCGCATCCGAGAAACGCCAGCAAGCGGAACTGGATCGCATGCTCCAAACCCCGTCCGACAAGGTCACGCTGGCGCAGATGACGGACCAGGCCTTCCGCACCCGCGAACCGCACCGCGCCGTGGAACATCTCATCCACATTCTCGACGTCCAGGGCGTGCCGCGCTTCTTCAGCCCGCTGGATCGCACGTTGCTCAAGGGGTTCCAATCCTTCGGCGGTTACGCTCCCGGCGTGGCCTTGCCGCTGGTGAAGGAGCACATGCAAAAGGAAACCGCCAACGTCATCCTGCCCGGCGAACGGGAAATGCTGACGGACCACTTGCGTGAACGCAGCCGCGAGGGTGTTCGCATGAACGTGAATTTCCTCGGGGAAGCCATCCTCAGCGAACCCGAGGCCGAGCGCCGCTTGCAGCAATATTTGCTGGGGTTGCAATGGCCGGAGATCGAAGTCGTTTCGATCAAGATCTCGACGCTTTATTCGCAAATCTCCGCACTAGCCCGCGAGCACACTGTTGCCATCCTGTGCGACCGGCTGGAACGCCTCTTTCGCACGGCGGACCGCGCGCGTTTCACCCGGCCCGGTGGGCAGGTCGTGCCCAAGTTTGTTTATCTCGACATGGAGGAGTATCGCGACAAGGAACTCACGGCGGAGGCCTTCATGCGAACGCTGGATCGCCCGGGCTTGAAAAACGTGGCAGCGGGTATCGCGCTGCAAAGTTACATCCCGGATTCGTGCGAGACGCTTATCCGGGTACAGCAGTGGGGCCGGAGGCGTGTGGCCGAAGGCGGCGGGCGCATCACAATCCGCCTGGTCAAAGGGGCGAACATGGAAATGGAGCGCGCCGAGGCTTCGATGCGCGGCTGGCCGCAGGCGCCTTACAAGACCAAGTCGGAAACTGACGCCAACTACAAGCTCATGCTCCACGAGTTGACGAAGCCGGAGAATCTTGCCGCCATGGATGTCGGAGTCGCTTCGCATAATCTGTTCGATCTGGCTTACGGGATCGTTCTCGCTCAGGAGCGCGGCGCGCTCGGTCGCGTTCAGTTCGAGATGCTTGAAGGCATGGCCAATCATCAGCGCCGCGCGCTCTTCGAACTGAGCCGCAACGTCCTGCTCTACGCCCCGGCCTGTAAACGCGAGAATTTCATCAGCGCCATCGGCTACCTCATCCGGCGATTGGATGAGAACACGGGCGAGGAAAACTTTCTGCGGCACGCGTTCAAGATCACGGTCGGCAGCCCGGAGTGGCAGAGACTGGAGCAGAGTTTCCTCCACTCGTTCAACGCGATTGCCACGACGACCACCGCGCCCCGCCGTACGCAGGACCGCCGCCAGCCGCCACCGGCCTCGTCGCTCGCCCTTGCACTCGGCTGGCAGCACCTCGTCAATGAACCGGACACGGATTTCGCTCTGCCGCAAAATGGCGAGTGGGCGCAGCAGGTCATGGCCCAATGGCAGCCGCGGTGTGGCGAGCAAGCACCGCAGATCCCTTTGGTGATTGCCGGCGGGGAAATCTTTGAGGATCGCCCGGTGCGCGACTGTCTGGATCCTTCACGACCGGGAGTCACGGTTGGCAAGTATCGCCAGGCGACCGAGGCGGACATTCAACGAGCCGTGGAATGTGCCGCGGCTGATCCCGATGGCTGGCGCACGATGCCAACACAACAGCGGTTCGAGCTGCTTGGCAAAGTCGCCCAGGAGTGGCGTGCTGCGCGGGGCGACCTGATGGGCGCCGCGCTCGCCAACGGCGGCAAGACCCTGACTGAATCGGACCCGGAAGTCTCCGAGGCGGTGGACTTCCTGGAATTCTACCGCGACACGGCACGTTGGTGGCAACAGATGCCCACGCTCAAGGCGCAGCCCAAAGGTGTGGTGGTTGTGGTCCCGCCATGGAACTTCCCCGTCGCAATTCCGTGCGGAGGCGTCGCCGCCGCGCTGGCCGCGGGCAACACCGTGATCATCAAGCCGGCATCGGACACGGTGCTGGTTGCCTGGGAATTCTGCCAGTGTTTCTGGCGGGCGGGCATTTCGAAGAGCACGCTGCAATTCGTTCCCTGCGCCGGCAGTCGGGAAGGCCGCAAGCTCGTCAATCATCCCAAAGTCAATGCCGTCATTCTCACCGGCGGCACGGAAACCGCGCTGACCATGCTCGGCGATAATCCGCGACTGAATCTCTTCGCTGAAACCGGCGGCAAAGACGCGACCATTGTCACCGCGCTTTCCGACCGCGACCAGGCCATCAAACACATTCTGCACTCCGCGTTCAGCCACGCCGGCCAGAAGTGTTCCGCCACGTCGTTGTTGTTGCTCGAGGCCGAGGTTTATGACGATCCCGCCTTTCGACGTTCCCTTGGCGAAGCCGTGCAAAGTTTGAAGGTCGGTTCGGCGTGGGAACTCGACACGAAAGTCGGGCCGTTGATTCGCCCGCCGTCGGGTGATTTGGAGAACGCCTTGAAGGTGCTCGAACCGGGCGAGGAATGGGCGGTCATGCCACAGAACCTGGAGGGCAACACGAATCTCTGGTCGCCTGGAGTCAAATACGGCGTCCGACCGGGCAGCTACACACACCTGACCGAGTTCTTTGGGCCGGTCCTGGCAGTGATGCGTTTCGAGAAGCTGAGCGAAGCGGTGGCGCTGGTGAACCAGACTGGCTACGGACTTACCAGCGGCCTCGAAAGCCTGGATGAACGCGAATGGGATTACTGGAAGGAACACATTCACGCCGGCAACCTCTACATCAATCGCGTCACCACCGGCGCCATCGTGCTGCGCCAGCCGTTCGGCGGCATGGGCAAATCGTCCTTCGGCGCCGGCATGAAAGCCGGCGGTCCGAATTACGTCGTCCAATTCATGGATGTCACCGATGGCGTAATGAGCTCCGAAGTCAAACCGACGCGCTCCACGCTGCTGACCGTCTTTGAAGGACTGCGGGCGCGTAGTGCGGAATTGGGTGCTGCTTCGAGCACTGAACTGGGACGCATCCTTGCCGCCATCGGCAGTTGCGATTTCCAGGACCGTGGAGAGTTCCGCCAGGAGCACGATCACTTCATGCTGGTAGGTCAGGACAATTTCCGCCGCTACCTTTCACTGAATTCAATCCGCATCCGCGTTCATCCTCAGGACTCGGTTTCGGACTTGTTCATCCGGGTCTGTGCCTCGCACGCGGTTCGTTGCCGCGTGACCGTCAGTGTGCCGCCGGGCTTCGCGTCTCCAGCGCTGAAGCTGCTCGAGGAACTTACCGAGTCGTGGGCGGGAGACATCGAGTTCGTGGAAGAAACCGACGCGCAACTGGTCTCGGCCATCCGGAATGGCCAGACCGACCGCGTGCGTTACGCCGCACCGGATCGGGTGCCGCTCGAAGTGCTGCAAGCGTCAGGTCCGGCTGGCGCGTGTGTCATCAGCGTGCCCGTCGTGGCGGAAGGCCGGCTGGAGTGTCTGTGGTATTTGCACGAGCAAAGTGTCAGCCTTGATTATCACCGCTACGGCAACCTTGGCCGTCGCTCGGCAGAAGCGCGGGCGGCAGTGCTGTAAACATCGTCCTCGTCGTCCTCCTGGTCCTCGTAATCGAGAACCGGTAAATCGAGGGAGCGGGTGGCAACTCTGGCGGAGCACGGCCAGAATGGAAGAACACACTGTGGATCGGGACAACTGCGATAGGAGTTCGACTCCTCAAGAAGCCGGCAGGCAGCCAGCCGCCAACCGCGCAGCGGCGCTTCCAGTCGCGAGGCCGGACTTCAACCATTCGTACGGTGACGCGCGCCGTTGAATTTCAAACGCGGCCGCGGCCAGCAAAGCATCGCCGGCCCCAAGGCGGTTGCGGGCGCGAACCTGTAGCGGGCGGGCCATGGCTTGAAACCTCTCGGCGACGTTCACCAGCAAACCGGGTTTTGCTCCGCGTGAAACCAGGACCCAACCACGGGTCTGCTCGGAGAGTGCCTGTGCCGCGCGAACCAATTGTCCTTCCGAGCGCAACGGCTTGCGCCACCACTCCGCCAGTTCGTGTTCGTTCGGCTTTACGAGAAACGGTCGCGCCTGGATCGCAGTGGCAAAGGCCGGCCCATCGCAGTCCAACAGCGTCCTCACACCGAATTGGTGCGCGAGACGGATCAACACAGCGTAGGTGTTGTCAGGCAAGCCGCGCGGCAGGCTTCCGGATAGGACCAGGAGGTTGACCTTTCCAAGCAGTCTCCGGGTTTCGCGAAG
>Ga0316626_10001428_pt1 | contig 10612 bp, 11 predicted proteins | sample OWC_Aug_T1_C1_D5_FD_207656 | JGI IMG/M metagenome (GOLD analysis project Ga0316626, IMG submission 207656) | Wetland soil microbial communities from Old Woman Creek delta, Ohio, United States - OWC_Aug_T1_C1_D5_A | ecosystem: Environmental > Terrestrial > Soil > Wetlands | place: USA: Ohio...
CCCTCCATCCCAAAGAAAGAATCCGGTAGAACCATTCTCTTTTTCCTCCAAGATCTCTGAGCATGGCGATATCAGGGATCAGAGCCAGATAAAGAGAGATGGAGCTCACGGTCAAGTAAGTAGCGATGCTGCAGACGTCCCAGAGAAGAGGAGACTGAAAATTAGCATACCGGATGGCATAGAGCATCCGATCTGGCCTTCCCAGATCGATCAGAACACTTCCGACACCAAACATCAGGATAAAGACGGTGGTGAGTTCTGAGAGCCGACTGATGGGCCTCCGCCATTCCGCCTTAAGAATGCGGAGAACGGCTGAGATGAAGGTTCCTGCATGGCTGATTCCGATGAAGAAGACGAAATTGGTAATATAGACTCCCCAAAAAATCTGTCTCGACAGCCCAGTCACCGCTAACCCCGTTCGATATTGAGTCACATAGGCATAAAGCCCCAATAGGACAAGAGCACCGAGGATGGAAACAGTGATGTAGAACCCCTTCCCGCTCTTCCAAATATGTTCAAAGAGAACCGTGTCTTCTCCAATGATCTTTTGTCTATGGTCAAGCATAAGCTATGTTCTTACAAAATCCCCCCTAGCCCCCCTTTCCTAAAGGGGGGAAAAGGGGGGGGATTATAGGATGTAATAAACTTTTGGCTTCGTACCCAGTTCAGGCTGCCGTTGATAAAGGGTTTTGAATTTAAGGGCCTCTCGAATTTCTGACCTAGGGTCTTTCAAATCTCCAAAGACCAATGCCTTTTCTTTACATGCTTCCACACAAGCTGGGATTTTGTTCTGGGCCAACCTTTCAACACAGAAATTACACTTCTCAACGACTCCACGCGTTCTGGTAGGAAATTCTAAGTTAACGTTTTTAATGAAAGGCCGAGGATCTCTCCAATTAAAACTTCTCGATCCATAAGGACACCCTGCCATGCAGTATCTGCAACCGATGCAACGGTGGAAATCCATCATGACAATCCCATCTTCTCGCTTCCATGTTGCCCTCGTGGGACAGTACCTCACACAAGGGGGGTCATCACACTGATTGCAGAGCAAGAGAACAGGTTTGTGTCGGTAGTCTTCTTCTGTCACTTCAAATTCATGCTCTGGAAAGACCTTTTCGTAAGGCTCCGTCCAGACCCATTTGATCTCTTCTTTTAGGGTTCCTAAGTTTGGCACATTATGAATACGATGGCAGGCATCGATGCAAACCCTGCACCCTTCGTCTTTCCAACACTTTTGCAGATAAATCCCCATCCCCCATTTTCTCTGGGCTAAGGTTTCCGCATCGGGTGACGGTTCAGGCGTGTCGATCTTGGAGAAGACTTGCCAGCCGGGTTTGACCGATAACCCCAGTATGGAAAGCCCTGCGATTTTTATGAATGCTCTTCTGTTAAACTCCATCTACTTCACCCCGTCAGAAACCCCACTATTTACCCCGCACTTATATCAAATGAAGGATATTGAAAGAAAATGTTCATCCCTTTTTCAACTCTTTTGGATAGATATGGCAATCCCAGCACTTATTAGTGACTCCCATATAATTGTGGCACTGGTCACAGAATTTAGTCTTGTCTGTGTGGCAATTCATACAGGTGCGATTCAGGCTCATGGTATATTTCTTCTTATTGCTCGCCTGATAAGTCCTCACCCCGTCACGGACAACCGAGGTCTTCCAATCTTCCAAGAGCGTTTTATGATTGACCCGAATAAAGGCCTTCGGTTCAACACACTCTTTTTTATCCTTATCTGTTGGAAGTTCAGGCTTGGGAACATAACGAGCCTTCCCGCTCACCGTGTTGTGCCAGATCGGATAGGTGATCAACCCAAGAAAGATGATCAACCCTAGAATAATTTTCTTCCCATCATACATGGTCTTGTCTTTCCCCCTCACCCTCTCCGCTCCCCGCCGGGGGAGAGGGAGAGATAAAGGAATTGAGAGGTTCTCCCCGGAGGTTGGTCGTTCTTTCTTTTTCCCCTTTCAGCACCAATGCATTCCCAACCAGTTCGTGGACACCTGCCACCTCTACGCCTGGCACCCAATATTCCAGGAGGGGTGGAAGAGTTGCTCGGTCAATTGCACAGATACAGGTCAGCAGGTTCACCCCATACTGTTCCTTCACATACTTAACGGCGTTTGCTCTTGGAAAGCCCCCTCTCAGACGCATCTCCATATTCTCATCTGACCCCAAACCAGCCCCGCTTCCGCAGCAAAAGGTCCGTTCCCGAATGGTATTTTCGGGCATTTCGTAGAACTCATTGCACACATTTCTGAGAATATATCGCGGTTCCTCAAGGAGCCCTACCCCTCGGGAAATATTGCAGGAATCATGATAGGTTACTTTCCACTTATTATTTCGGCTCGGATCTAATTTCAGTTTATTGTTTTTGATTAGATCGGCAGTAAACTCGCAAAGGTGAACCATCTTAGTCGAATTTGCATTCTCGAAATGGGTACCCGTAATGGGAGAGACGGGTTTCTCTAAAAAATCAGCCGGACCATTGAAGGTACCCATATACTGATGGATGACCCTCCACATATGACCGCATTCTCCCCCAAGAATCCATTTCACTCCAAGCCTTTTGGCCTCACTGTAAATCTTCGCATTGAGGCGTTTCGCCAAGTCTGCAGAATGAAAGAAACCAAAATTCCCACCCTCTGAGGCATAAGTGCTCCAGGTATAGTCCAATCCGATCTCATGAAACAGTAGGAGATAACCCAAGAAGGTATACCAGTGAGGGCTGGCAAAATAGTCAGCAGAAGGAGCGATAAAGAGAATCTCTGCCCCTTTTCGATTAATGGGAACCTCCACTTGAATGCCAGTGATCTCTTTGATCTCATCAATCGCAAAGTCTACGGTTGACTTGAAGGCGTGGGGAGGGATGCCAAGGTGGTTTCCAGTACGGTAACTATTGGAAGCTGGTTCAACAATCCAGTTGATGTTAAGACCTAGTAGGTTAAGCAGTTCCCTGGCCATCATGGTCATCTCACAGGTATCGATCCCATAGGGACAGAAGACAGAACAGCGGCGGCATTCAGTGCACTGAAAGAAATAATAGAACCACTCCTTCAGAACATCTTCGGTCAGCTCTCTGGCTCCTGCCAATTTACCAAAAACCTTCCCAGAGAATGTGAAGTATCTCCGATAGATGGATCGGAGCAGCTCGGTCCTCAAGACAGGCATATTCTTCGGATCCCCTGAACCGATGAAGAAATGGCACTTGTCTGCACAGGCCCCGCATCTCACACAGATATCGAGGAAGAGACGAAATGACCGATAACGACCCAGACGGTCTTTCATTCCCCTCAGGATGATTTCCTTCCAGTTTTCGGGTAGCTTCCAGTCCTTATCCGTTGGCTGCCAAACCCCAGGATTGGGAAGGTCGAGATATTTTTCATGTTTGGGTGCCGCGGGGTAGCCATAGGTACCCTTCCGAAATTCAACCGCGGGCTCCATCCAACTTTTTAGAGGAGGCGTATAGTCAATCGTTAAAGGTTTTTCTTTTGAAACTTCTTCTACCATCTCTACCCTTTCTCTACTGGTAATCCAACTTCTTTCATCGGTTCCCGAAACTCCTCTTCATACTCTTCGTAGGTATGGACCTTAACAGGATGATCCCAGGGATTGATGTGCCGATCATTTCGGCTCATATTCTTCAAGTTTTTAGTGGGACTCAAGAAGATTCCTGGCATATGCATCAGCTTGCTAAGAGGGAAGTAGGCAATCAAAAGACTCACAAAAAAGAGATGAATATAGAAGAGCAGGTTCACTCCCTTCGGAGGCATGGGGCGGAAACTCAGCATGGCCATGACCCATTCCTTGACCTGCACTAAGTCAACTTTGAAGATGAGCCGCATGAGGACTCCGGAGAGCGCGATCCCAGCAATCGTAAGAAGTACAAAGTAGTCCGAGGGAAGAGAGATATACTTAACCTGAGGGTAGATGACTCGTCTCAAGAAGAGATAGGCCAGGGCGATCACAATGACGAGATCGCTGATGTAGAGGATCGGTAAAAGATTCTGAAAGATCGAATCGACTCTCTGGAGGATCACCACCACAGAAGGAACAGGTTCGAGAAAGAATCTCAAGTGTCTCAGAATAATAATAAGAAAAGACCAATGAAAAGCCATAGCCCCCAGCCAGAGAAGGACGCTCGTCCTGAAGAGGAGTCTGTGAGGTGCATCAATCTCGACCTTTTCGTTCTTCAGCAAAGAGCGGAAGAGAAGGATTTCAAGAGCCAATCTCTTCACCACACCTCCTGTGGTAGAGGGGCTATCAATATTGTCTGCTTTAATCCATGGAAGCGACTTCTGCTGTCCACAGACTGTCGGGATATAGAATGGAACCGGTGAACTCGCCCATTTCAAAACACGGTAAATAAAACCGATGACGAAGAGAAGAACAGCCATATAAGGAATGAAGATGGCGAAGAGAGAATATAGACCTATTCCTTCTATGCCAATAACAACAAAAAAGATAAGTAAAAAAATCCCTGAAATAGAATACCAGAGGCCCATACTTTTACCGAAGTGTAATGTCAAATGAAAAAGTTCCTGCCTACCAGCAGGCAGGCAAATTTTAAATCAAATCCTAAACTCAAATTTCAAATCCCCCCAACCCCCCTTTGCTAAAGGGGGGCAAGGGGGGATTATGAATTTAATCTTCGACCTTCTGTTTTTTTTCTTTTGAAGTGGTCATTCTTTCCATCATACGAAAGGCCATTTCTCTTTCAGTCTTTGCCTGGTTAATCCGGATCTCACAAATTTTCTCCCTGCAATCCATATAGATGTCAAAAGCCTGAAGAGCCAAGTCGTCAATTCTTGATTGGAACTTCAGCCATTCATCCATAACCGATTCTTTACAAATGTCATTCTTTAGCGTCTCTCCAATGGCTCTCTTCAGCAGGAAAATAAATCCCACCGCTTTCGAAGGAGAGAAATCTTGGACCGATCTGATTTTAAGAATCGAATCTAAGGAGGACTGGCACTTTTCATCCTGGCTGCCTTCACAAAGGTTTTTGAAGAGGACGTCTATCTCCCGGGAGAGAGTAGAACTTACAGGATTCGTAAACTGATTTTTATCTTTTCTCATCATGGCTGCCGTATTGGCAGGATAGGTTTCCAAGATGAGATGGAACCATCTTTCTAAAATCGCAGCTTTATTTTTTTTTAATAAATCCTGTATCGCCAGCATATGATCAAAGGGCTAGGACTTCATGATGTAAAATGAGATCTAAGATTTCATCCATTGTGGCCGTCTTTCCTACAGCGATCTTATTCATCAGCTCTAATTCTCTCACACATAATTGTCCTGCTAAAAGTTTTATGCCCTTCTCTTCGAGACGTTTCAAATGGCCTAGTAAGGGAGACCCTTCAGCCATCAGTTTAACCGCTGTGTTCCAACAGATGATGGCAGTAGGGACATCATCCCTTTTCGAAAGGTTCTCTAAAAGGGTGACTAGGATCTCAAAACCAAGGGTTTCATCCCCAACGCCGATACTTTCCGACCCCAAGATCAATACTTTCCTTTTGGGTTCATTCAAAGTCTTCTCCCTCTCCATTCAAAACCGATCAATGCCATTCCCATTCGATGAAAGGCTTTTTCATATCCACCATGGCATTTGCCACCAGTTCCACAAGGCCTCCGTAATAGATGCTCTGTTTCTCCCATAAATCTTTGCTGCTAAGAATATCTCGGATGGCTCCTTTGCAATTAGAACAGGGCGCACACACATATTTTTTAATACCAGGATCCAGAACATCTTTGAAGGCTTCAAGAATTTGTTTCAGCTTCATCCGACTGGAGATGTTTTCTCTCCATTCTTTAAAATTCATAGAATTGATGATCGCAAAACCGCTTCCCCCACCGCAACAATAATTTTCCAAACCGTGGGGCTCCATCTCTCGGAACTGAGGGCAGATCTTTTTCAGGATATGCCTTTGAGGCTCTACAATGCCCATCAATCTAACGAAATTACACGGATCATGAAGTGTGACAGGAAAATTGTTCTTTTGCGGGTCAAGTTTGATTCGATCATGAATGACAAGATCTTCCAATATAGGTAAAAAGCTCTCCCTGGGAAAATTCATGTCATCCACCAAGATTCGGTCTGCGATGACGATCAAGCCTTTATGCGCGTGGCCACATTCTCCCATTACCATCTTCTTAACTTTTAGTTTCCGCGCCACTTCCACTTGTTTCAAGGCGATCCTAGCGAATTGGATATCATCATACCATGTTCCGTAATTGGTGGCCTCATATCCATAGATTTCACTGGATAGGGTCCAACTCAGGCCTGCTGCCTCAAAGAGGATGGCAAAGGCCACCGGATTTTCAATCCAGGACATGAATTCGCCAGAGTTATGAATGAGTAGGATTTCCGCACCTTCCTTGTCTACTGGAATTTTGATTCTCTTGCCCCATTTCTCTTCGATCTCATCCTCCATAAATTCAACCATACCCTGGAAAGCCGCAGACGAAATCCCCGTACTTGCTCCCACTTTCAGCTGCTGAAGAGTCCCTGAATCGTGGAGTTCCTTTGGAGCAATTCCCATCTCCTGGCTGAATAATTTTCTAAGCTCTCTACCGATCAAACCATTATCACTGCCGAGAGGACAGCGCTGGGCACATCGTCGACAAAGGCTACATCGATAGGCCAACTCAGCTAATCGGGCTACGGTCGCCCAGTTCAGTTCAATATCGTCTCCGGTCAATTTGGAAAGGATTTTCCCTCGTTTTTTTATATATTTGTTAATAATCCTCCGAAGAATCTCTGATTTGTAGGTGGGCCGATAGATTTCTTGATTTCCGCTGGAAACATAGACAGGGCAGGCATCACTGCAGGTCTGACACCGAACACAGCTTTCGAGGGATTGAATCAAGGGCTGCCAGAAAAGCCAATTGTCATTCTGAGAAAGCAATTTTTCGAGACCCTTAAGGAAACGCTCCACCAGTTTCTCCTCTTCCTCTTTGCTCTTTGGTTTGGGAAGTGAAAGGGCTGAAACACCATCGAGGGAGCATTCGAAACTCTTCTTCTGGTTTTTAGACAGAGCTGAATAGGGAGCTATCTTTTCCTGTTGATCTAAAGGAGGAGGAAGTGGCATCAGGTCATCCGCCATCACTGTAATAAGGGGATCAACTGTGCGGTTGCTGATATCTTGCAATCGAATTTTTTTTCTTCCTGTGGGCATTGCTTCGAAAATAACTCCCAGAAAAATTTCCTCCCCCCTTGCGGGGGAGGATTGAGGTGGGGGGAAAAATTCCTAATCCACCCTCACCCCCACCCTCTCCCGTCAAGGGAGAGGGTGTCAATTTTACCATTTTCATAATTTGAGATTGGTGAAACCTTCATGGAAAATTTATTTGCCTTTTGTTACAGGGAATTCCAGCTCTGACGCAACCTCTCTCCATCGCTTTCCAGACTGGATATGAGGAGCGGACCAGGTCACGGGTTGCTCAAGAAGTTTCTTCACACTGTTTTCGATCACTCCTCCCCTTGCATTCGGGACATCATCCCACCGTAAATAGTGATAATAACGGAAAAACAATTGAAATACATGGCTGAATGGCAGGTAGATCAACCATACAGACGCAAAAGCAATATGGAGAGCCGGTCCAAAGGATGGATGAAGTTTATGTTCAAAATTCGCAAAGGTCACCTGTTCTCTTACATATTTTAAAAGGGCGGGCATACTTGAATGAAAATGGATATCCACGGCAATGACCCCTCCCACCAAAGTGAGGAGAAGGAAAATCCATTTTACATAGTGAATGGGAGGATAATAAACCTTCAACTCTTCATCTTTTATTCGCATGATCAGGATGGCAATCCCCCCCGTGAAGGTCAGGAGGGTAGAAAAGGTGCCCCATACCCATCCGAAGACAGAGGCGCCTTCAATCTCAAGAGTCACCGAACGGATGAAAAGCCAAACATGCCAAAGGATAAGTAGGTAGAGCCCAAAATGAAAGACATATAGAGGGTACCAGAGTTTCCTGTTTCGATGGTAAAACTCTCTTAAAAAAAGAATGTCCAGAACCATAGACCAGAGTTTTGGTCCGAAAGTGCTGTGTGTTTTTCCCCACCACTCTTTCAGTTCATAAATAGAGCTCCCTTGATACAGTTCCCAATGTAAATGAATTGGGGCATTCATACACCTTCTCACACGGAGGGCTGTGGCAATAATAAAAAAAAGAATGCTTCCATAAAAGACAAAGAGGATCAAAACACCCATCTATTTTCCCGTTTGTGCAATTTAACAATCCCCCCTCTCCCCCCTTTAGCAAAGGGGGGTTGGAGGGGGATTTGGCTAGACACAACCCGTCGGCTTGGGTAAACCTGCAACTTTACAGGCTCCCTTGGCCGGTCCCCCTGGAAACAACTTGTAGATATATTTGAGGTCGAACCCCGTTTGTTTGACGACCATGCGAATAGGTGGAGCGATCCCAAACTTAATATAGTAATCCCTGAGATAGTTGACTAATTTCCAGTGTTCTTCATTCATGGGAGAAGCATTCTCCGTTTTGGCCAAATCTTCGGCCACTTCCTTATTCCACTTCTCCGGCTCCTGGATGAACCCATCCTCATCAATCTCAATTTCCATTCCACCAAACACAACCTTTGCCATTTCTCCACCTCCTATTTAGAATAAAGAAGAAAGTTTATCCTTATTATTTTAAAATGCTAAATCCTAATCTGCCATTAAGCATGACAAGCTTTATCCTTTGCATAGATTAACCTGCGAGTCGCTCTCTTCCCCTTCGATGCCAAGGCCACAAAGCTCTTCGCCCATTCGGGCGTTCCCAAAGCGTGCAAATGGACATAAGAGGCAAAAAGATTTTTAAATACAATCCCATCTTTCTTGTCAGCAATCCCTTTGCCTCTCTGTATCCGATAGGCAAATTGAAGATCATCGATCGGCAAGAGGTTGGAGTGGTGGAATTCGTGGCCACGTATGGTCAACCCCACCGGAAAAAGCGGATTTTCATTAATGACTTTGGCAATCACATAACCGTGTCCTTCTGGTCTATCTGAGAGACTTATCTCAGAGGGAATCACTCCAACCATTTCATAGGATCGACGGTTCCAAGAAATGCTCCGACATAAATACATCAACCCTGCACATTCTGCATAGACGGGCAAATTCTTATGAACAGCCTTGGCAATATCTTGCCGTAATCCGCGGTTTCCTTCTAACTCCTTCAAGAAGAATTCTGGAAATCCACCTCCAATATATAGCCCGTCAACCTTGGGTAAACGGTCTTTGAATGAATCAATGAACAAAAGCTCAGCACCTTCCATCGCCAAAGCCTCCAGGTTTTCCGGGTAGTAAAAATTGAAGGCACGGTCACGGATGATCCCGATCCGGACTTTTTGGGTCCGAGCAGTCCCCCTCACCCGATCCCTCTCTTTTAAAGGAAGAGATGATTTTTTTGTCTTCTCCTTCTTTAAGAGAGGGGACGAAACTTGAGGAGCTTTAGAACTTCGTGCAAGGGTTAAAATCTGATCCAGGTCGAGTCGTGATTCAAGTTTACGACCGATACGTTCTATGGACAATTCCCCTTCACTGGATTCCGAAGAAGGGATAAGGCCTAGGTGCCTTTCCATGATGTGAAGATCCTGATCCTTTGGGATGCTTCCCACAACAGGTATCCCGCAATACTGCTCAATAGCCTTTCTTAGTTTCCTTTCATGACGGGTCCCAGAGACATAGTTGAGGATGACTCCGGCTATTGGGACGTCCTTCTGAAAATGTTGAAACCCCATCACCATCGGTGCGATACTGCTTGTCATCCGGGTTGTATTGACCACGAGAAGGATAGGAATACTCAAAAGGCGTGCGATCTCAGCCGTTGTTCCATAGGAATCCAGTCCATCATAAAGTCCCATGGCCCCTTCAACGATGGCTAAATTCACCCCTTCGCAATTCCGATAAAAGGAAAAAAACAACCTGTCTTCAGGTATTAAAAAGAGATCTAAATTGCGGCAGGTTCGACCCGCTGCCACAGTGAGCCAAGATGGATCTATATAATCGGGGCCTTTCTTAAAAGGCTGGATCGAAAGGCCCCGACGTTTGAGTACATCACAAAGACCGACCGTGACAATTGTTTTCCCCGATTGACCCTGGGGCGAGGAAATCAGCAGGCAACCAAGATTTTGACGATGATGGACAAGACGATCACCTGACGCCATTGTTCCTTAAGTCTCGCTCTTCCCCTTGATGGCGATATAGGTGATACCACCAAAACTGCGATATTCAATTTTGTCTTCTTTCGCCAGATCTCCAATGGCCTTGTCTACCAAGGCCTTTTCTATTCCGATGGCTCTTGACACTTCCTTATTTCTGGCCTGGCTCACCGACCCCAGGTATTTGAGTATCTTCTCTTTTAACTCTTCGCTCATTTTCCCCCTTCCCTTCTCACCATTTAATCCCCCTTATCCCCCCTTTAGCAAAGGGGGGTAGGGGGGATTATTACCATTTAAACTGGGTGGTGGTTCTGAAGGTCTCCCTTGCATACGTAAAGTCATCAATGTGCTGCTCGGTAAAAGGGATGCCCGTCAATCGGAAGAATGCCTCCCAACCTATCCTTTCGATCCACTCACCCATTCTCTCAT
>Ga0316626_10001431_pt1 | contig 10596 bp, 7 predicted proteins | sample OWC_Aug_T1_C1_D5_FD_207656 | JGI IMG/M metagenome (GOLD analysis project Ga0316626, IMG submission 207656) | Wetland soil microbial communities from Old Woman Creek delta, Ohio, United States - OWC_Aug_T1_C1_D5_A | ecosystem: Environmental > Terrestrial > Soil > Wetlands | place: USA: Ohio...
CTGATCACTAATCACTACCCGCTTGCCCTTCAGAAGGCATCGCCCGGCACCCGTACCCACCCCTCCATCAATACCCTGGCGCTGCGGCTCATGATGGCCTTGGTCACGGTCCATTCGCCGTTGACCCTGCTGGCTTCCGCGCCAACCCGCAACGTGCCTGACGGGTGTCCGAAGCGCACCGCGGTGCGCGAGCCGCCGCCCGCGGCAAGATTCACCAGCGTGCCCGGGACCGCTGCGGCGGTGCCGATGGCCACGGCGGCCGTGCCCATCATCGCGTGATGCAGCTTGCCCATGGACAGGGCGCGCACCAGCAGATCGATGTGGCCGGCGGCGACCCGTTTGCCGCTGGACGCCACGTAGTCCGTCGCCTTGGCAACGAATGCGACCTTCGGCGTGTGCTGGCGCGTGGCTGCTTCGTCGACATTCCTGATAAGTCCCATGCGGACCGCGCCGTGGGCGCGAATGGTCTCGAACATGGCCAGGGCCCTGGCATCGCCGTTGATGGCGTCCTGCAACTCGGTGCCCGTGTAACCAATGGCTTCCGCGTTCACGAAGATGGTCGGGATGCCCGCATTGATCATCGTGGCCTTGAGTGTGCCAACCCCCGGCACGTCGAGATCGTCGACCAGATGGCCGGTGGGGAACATCGCGCCGCCCGCACCCTCCTCGTCGGCGGCCGGGTCCATGAATTCAAGCTGCACTTCCGCGGCGGGGAACGTCACGCCGTCGAGCTCGAAGTCACCCGTTTCCTGTACGGCTCCATGGGTGATGGGTACATGCGCGATGATGGTCCTGGCGATGTTCGCCTGCCAGATGCGCACGGTCGCAACACCGTCTTTCGGCACGCGACTGGCGTCAACCAGCCCGTTGCTGATGGCAAACGGCCCGACGGCGGCCGAGAGATTGCCGCAGTTGCCGCTCCAGTCGACGAACGCCTTGTCGATGGACACCTGGCCGAACAGGTAATCAACGTCGTGGTCCGGCCGGCTGCTCTGCGACAGGATGACGGTCTTGCTCGTGCTCGAGGTCGCTCCGCCCATGCCGTCGATCTGCTTGCCGTACGGGTCCGGGCTGCCGATGACACGCAGCAGCAGCGCGTCGCGCGCCGCACCCGGCACCTGTGCAGCCGCTGGCAAGTCCTGCAGTCGGAAAAACACGCCTTTGCTCGTGCCGCCACGCATGTAGGTGGCGGGGATCCTGGTCTGCGGTACGCGAGCCACCGGGATCCTCACGCCGCCGTTGCCGATTCGAGGAAGTCCCTGGCGAAACGCTGCAGCACGCCACCGGCTTCGTAGATCGACACTTCTTCGGCGGTGTCGAGTCGACAGGTCACCGGCACCTCGACTCGCTCACCGTTCCTGCGGTTGATCACGAGGGTGAGGTCGGCGCGCGGCTTGCGCTCGCCGGTCACGTCGTAGGTTTCGGTGCCGTCCAGTTCCAGGGTCCTGCGGTTCACGCCCGGCTTGAACTCCAGCGGCAGCACGCCCATGCCGATCAAGTTGGTGCGGTGGATGCGCTCGAAGCCTTCGGCCACAATGGCTTCAACGCCGGCCAGGCGCACTCCCTTGGCGGCCCAGTCACGCGAAGAGCCCTGGCCGTAATCGGCGCCCGCGATGATGATCAGCGGCTGCTTGCGGTTCATGTAGGTCTCGATCGCTTCCCAGATCCGCACGACCTCGCCTTCCGGCTCGATGCGGGCCAGCGACCCCTTCCTGACCTTGCCGTCGACCACCGCCATTTCGTTCACGAGCGTGGGATTGGCAAAGGTGGCGCGCTGCGCGGTGAGGTGATCACCACGGTGTGTCGCGTAGGAGTTGAAGTCCTCTTCGGGCAGGCCCATTTTCGCGAGGTACTCGCCGGCCGCGCTGTCCGCCATGATCGCATTGGACGGCGACAGGTGATCGGTGGTGATGTTGTCGCCGAGCACCGCCAGCGGACGCATTCCCTTGAGCCCTCGCTCGCCGGCGAGGGCACCTTCCCAGTACGGCGGACGGCGGATGTAGGTGCTCTGCGGTCGCCAGTCGTAAAGCGGGCTGATCTTCTCGCCGCCGCCGACCTTGACGTTGAACATCGGCTCGTAGACCTTGCGGAAGTGCTCGGGCTTCACGCTGCTTGCGACGATCGCGTCAATCTCGGCGTCGCTCGGCCAGATGTCCCTGAGCGTGACCGGCTTGCCGTTCTTGTCGGTGCCCAGCACGTCCTTCTCGATGTCGAAACGGATCGTGCCGGCGATCGCATAGGCGACGACCAGCGGCGGCGAGGCCAGGAAGGCCTGCCTGGCGTACGGGTGGATGCGGCCGTCGAAGTTGCGGTTACCCGAGAGCACGGCGGTCGCGTACAGATCGCGATCGATGATCTCCTGCTGGATCTTCGGATCGAGCGCGCCGCTCATGCCGTTGCAGGTCGTGCAGGCGAACGCCACGATGCCGAAGCCGAGCTTCTCCAGCTCGGGCAGCAGCCTGGCGTCCTCCAGGTAGAGCTGCACGGCCTTGGAGCCAGGCGCCAACGACGACTTCACCCAGGGCTTGCGCGTCAGCCCGCGTGCGTTGGCGTTGCGCGCCAGGAGGCCCGCGGCGATCACATTGCGCGGGTTGCTGGTATTGGTGCAGCTGGTGACGGCGGCGATGATCACCGCGCCGTCCGGCATCTGGCCAGGCACCTCTTCCCACTTGCCGGCGATGCCGCGCGCCGCGAGATCCGCCGTCGGCAGGCGTTTGTGCGGATTCGACGGACCCGCCATGTTGCGGACCACGGTCGAAAGATCGAATTTCAGGACGCGTTCGTACACCGCGGTCGTCAGCGAATCCGCCCACAGGCCGGCTTCCTTCGCATAGATCGCGACGAGCCTGACCTGCTCGTCGTCGCGGCCCGTGAGTCGCAGGTAGTCGAGCGTGTTGTCGTCGATGAAGAACATCGCCGCGGTGGCGCCGTATTCGGGAGCCATGTTGGCAATGGTCGCGCGGTCGCCGAGCGTCAGGGCCGACGCGCCCTCGCCAAAGAACTCGAGGTAGGCGGCAACCACCTTTTCCTTGCGCAGGAATTCGGTCAGCGCGAGCACGACGTCGGTCGCGGTGATGCCGGGCTGCGGCTTGCCGGTCAGCTCTACGCCGATGATGTCCGGCAGCCGCATCCATGACGCGCGGCCAAGCATGACGTTTTCGGCTTCCAGGCCGCCGACACCGATCGCGATGACACCCAACGCATCGACGTGCGGGGTGTGGCTGTCGGTGCCGACCAGCGTATCTGGGAAGGCCACGCCGTCCTTCGCGTGGATCACCGGCGACATCCGCTCCAGGTTGATCTGGTGCATGATGCCGTTGCCCGGCGGAATCACGTCGACGTTCTTGAACGCCTTCCGGGTCCAGTCGATGAAGTGGAAGCGGTCTTCGTTGCGGCGGTCCTCGATGGCCCGGTTCTTCTGGAAGGCTTCCTTGTCAAAGCCGCCGTATTCGACCGCCAGCGAGTGGTCGACGATCAGCTGCACCGGTACGACGGGGTTGACCTTGGCCGGATCCCCGCCCATTTCGGCAATGGCATCACGCAGTCCGGCGAGGTCGACCAGCGCGGTCTGGCCGAGGATGTCATGGCACACCACACGGGCCGGAAACCAGGGGAAGTCCAGGTCGCGCCTGCGCTCGATGATCTGCTTCAGGGAATCCGTCAGGGTCGCCGGGTCACAACGGCGCACCAGGTTCTCGGCCAGCACGCGCGAGGTGTACGACAGCCTGTCGTACGCGCCGGGCTGGATTGCATCAATCGCGGCACGTGCGTCGAAGTAATCCAGGCCGGTGCCGGGCAGGGGCTTGCGGTGTTCGGTGTTCATGAGCAGAGAGAAAAGGGGTTAGGGGATAGGGGTCAGGGGTTAGTCGGAGGTGCCGACTGACAGGGCGTGGAAGACAGCGAACAGCGCCGGCGATGCCGGCCTTCCTACTATCCCCCATCCCCTACCCCCTATCCCCTTTCTTCATTTCCGTTGCGCGAGCGGCACGAACACCTGTTCCTCGGGCCCCACGTACTGGGCGCTCGGGCGGATGATCTTCCCGTCGATGCGCTGCTCGATTACGTGCGCGGCCCAGCCGGTGGTGCGCGAAATCACGAACAGGGGCGTGAACATGGCGGTGGGCACGCCCATCATGTGGTAGGACACTGCGCTGAACCAATCCAGGTTCGGGAACATCTTCTTGATGTCCCACATCACGGATTCCAGGCGCGCGGCGATTTCGAACATCTTCATGTCGCCGGCCTCCGCCGACAGCTGGCGCGCGACTTCCTTGATGACCTTGTTGCGAGGATCACCGATCGTGTAGACCGGGTGGCCGAAACCGATGACCACTTCCTTCGCCTCGACACGCCGGCGAATGTCCGCCTCGGCTTCGTCCGGAGTCTCGTAGCGCTTCTGCACTTCGAATGCGACTTCGTTCGCGCCGCCGTGCTTCGGGCCGCGCAGGGCGCCGATCGCACCGGTGATGCAGGAATAGATGTCGGAGCTGGTGCCGGCGATCACGCGCGCTGTAAACGTCGAGGCATTGAACTCGTGCTCCGCATAGAGATTGAGCGACACGTGCATCGCCTTCACCCACGACGCCGGCGGCGGGCGGCGGTGCAGCAGGTGCAGGAAATGGCCGCCGATCGAGTCGTCCTCGGTCTCGACGAAGATGCGCTGGCCCGAGTGGCTGTAGTGGTACCAGTACGCCAGCATGGAGCCGAGGCTTGCGAGCAGGCGATCGGCGATGTCCCGCGCGCCCGCAACACCGTGGTCGTCCTTTTCCGGCAGCGTGCAGCCGAGCACCGACACGCCCGTGCGCAGCACGTCCATCGGGTGGCTCGCGGCCGGCAGGGTCTCGAGCGCCGCGCGCACCGTTGCCGGCAGGCCGCGCAGGGCCTTCAGCCTGGCCTTGTAACCGGCGAGCTCGGCCCGGTTCGGCAACTTGCCGTGAACCAGGAGGTAGGCCACCTCTTCGAACTCGCAGTTGTCGGCGAGATCGAGGATGTCGTAGCCGCGGTAATGCAGGTCGTTGCCGCTGCGCCCGACCGTGCAGAGCGCCGTGTTGCCGGCCGCCACGCCGGACAGGGCGACGGACTTCTTGGGCTTGAAGCCGGTGGCGGGTGTCGTTTCGCTGCTCATGGTTTGCTGCTCGTCGCTGGGTGAAACCTGCCGGGCGGGGTGCTACTTGTCGGCGCCCTCGCGCTTGAAGAGTTCGTCGAGCTTCCGCTCGTACTCGTGGTAGCCGAGGACGTCATACAGCTCGGTGCGGGGCTGCATGCGGTCCACGACGCTCTTCTGCGAGCCCTCGGTGCGGATCGCGCCATACACGGCCTCGGCGGCCTTCGCCATGGCGCGGAACGCGGAGAGCGGGTAAAGCACGAGCTGCACGCCCGCGCTCGCGAGCTCGGCGACGGTGAACAGCGGTGTCTTGCCGAACTCGGTGATGTTGGCGAGCACGGGCACCTTCACGGCCTTCGTGAACTGGTGGTATTCATCGAGGGTCGTGAGCGCCTCGGCGAAGATCATGTCGGCCCCGGCCTCGACGTAGCGCAGGGCGCGATCGATCGCGGCCTGCTGTCCCTCGACGGCGTGCGCGTCGGTGCGCGCCATGATCACGAACTGGCCATCGGTGCGGCCGTCCACGGCGGCCCTGATGCGGTCCACCATTTCTTCGCAGCTCACGAGCGCCTTGCCCGGCCGGTGACCGCAGCGCTTGGCCTGCACCTGGTCCTCGAGGTGGCACCCGGCCGCGCCGGAGCGAATCAGGTCCGCGATCGTCCGGGAGATGTTGAAGGCCGCGCCCCAGCCGGTATCCGCATCCACGAGCAGCGGCAGGTCGCTCGCCGAGGAGATGCGCCGGACGTCCTCGCAGACGTCGTTCAAGCTGGTGATGCCGAGGTCGGGCAAGCCGAACGAGGCATTCGCCACGCCCGCCCCGGACAGGTAGATCGCCCGGAAGCCGGCGCGCTCGGCGAGCAGCGCACTGAAGGCATTGACGGTCCCGACCACTTGCAGCGGTCGCTCGTGGGCGAGCGCCGCCCGGAGCCGGGCGCCTGCGGAGGTCGATGCGGTCATGGGCGGCTCATCTCGCAGTGCAAGAAGTGGATGGCGATGATAGCGCAGAAGACGACGATGGGCGCCCCGCGAGAGGGACCCGCTGGCTAGGCCGCCGGCCCGAGGAATCCCCCCTTGCGCAGTTCGTCCACGATCGCGGTCGCCGACTCTTCGGCCGGGGCCCGGGTCGTGTCGATATAGATCTCGGGGTTCTCCGGCGGTTCGTAGGGCGAGTCGATGCCCGTGAAGTTCTTGAGCTCGCCGCGGCGCGCCTTCCGGTAGAGCCCCTTGGGATCGCGCTGCTCCGCGACGGCCAGCGGGGTGTCGACGTGCACCTCGTAGAATTCTCCGGCGTCGAACAGTCCTCGCGCCATGCGCCGCTCCGCGCGGAACGGCGAGATGAACGACACCATCACGATCAGGCCCGCATCTACCATGAGCCTGGCCACCTCCGCGACTCGCCGGATGTTTTCGACGCGGTCGGCATCGGTGAACCCGAGATCCCGGTTCAGGCCGTGACGGACGTTGTCCCCGTCGAGCAGGTAGGTATGCCGGCCGAGCGCATGGAGCTGTTTTTCGACGAGGTTGGCGATCGCCGACTTGCCCGCGCCGGAGAGACCGGTGAACCACAGCACGCAGGGCTTCTGCCCCTTCAGGCTGGCCCGCGCGGCCTTGTGTACGTCAAGCGCCTGCCAGTGGATGTTCTGGGAACGTCGCAGCGCGAAGTGGATCAGCCCCGCGCCCACCGTCGCGTTGCTCAACCGGTCGATCAGGATGAATCCACCCGTGTCCCGGTTTTCCGAGTACGGGTCGAAGGCGATGACGTGGTCGAGCGAGACGTTGCACACGCCGATCTCGTTCAGGCCCAGCGTCTTTGCCGCCAGGTGCTCGAGCGTGTTGACGTTGACCTTGTATTTCGGCTCCGTAATCGTGGCCGTCACCTGCCGGGTGCCGATCTTCATCCAGTAGGGACGACCGGGCAGCATCGGCTCGTCGGCCATCCAGACGATCGTGGTCTCGAACTGGTCGGCAACGCCCGGCGGCGCGGCCATGCAGGCAAGCACATCGCCCCGGCTCACGTCGACCTCGTCCGCGAGCGTGAGCGTCACGGACTGGCCGGCCACCGCTCGCTCGAGATCACCGTCCATCGTGACGATGCGCGCCACCTGGCTCTCGCGACCGGACGGCAGCACGCGCACCTTCGCTCCCGTGCTGACCGTACCGCTCACGATCGTGCCGGCGAAACCTCGGAAGTCGTGGTTCGGACGGTTGACCCACTGGACCGGCATGCGGAAGGGCTGGTGCTGCAGGTGGTCCTCGATCTCGACCGTCTCCAGGTAACCCATAAGCGTGGGTCCGTGATACCAGGGCGTGTGTGCGCTCGGTTGAGTGACGTTGTCGCCGCGCAGACCGGACACCGGGATGGCGACCACGTCGTGCAGGTCGATCTGACTGGCAAAGTCGAGGTACTCGGCGAGGATCGTTTCGAAGATCTCGCGCGAGTAGTCCACCAGGTCCATCTTGTTGATCGCGAGCACCACCTTGCGGATGCCGAGCAGCGATACCAGGTAGCTGTGCCGGCGCGTCTGGGTGAGCACGCCCTTGCGTGCATCGATCAGGAGCACCGCGAGGTCGGCGGTGGACGCGCCCGTGACCATGTTGCGCGTGTACTGTTCGTGACCCGGCGTGTCGGCGACGATGAACTTGCGCTTGTCCGTGGAGAAGTAACGGTAGGCCACGTCGATGGTGATGCCCTGCTCGCGCTCGGCAGCGAGTCCGTCCACCAGCAGCGCGAAATCGAGTTCGCCGCCCTGCGTGCCGACCTTCTTCGAGTCGGCTTCCAGCGCGGCGAGCTGGTCCTCGAAGATCAGCTTCGAGTCGTACAGGAGCCGTCCGATGAGCGTGGACTTGCCGTCGTCCACGCTGCCGCAGGTGATGAAGCGCAGCTGGCTCTTGTGCTCGTGCGCGTGCAGATACGCCTCGATGTCCTTCCCGATCAGGTCGGAAACGTGAGCCATCAGAAGTACCCCTCCTGCTTCTTCTTCTCCATGGACGCCGACTGGTCGTGGTCGATGACCCGCCCCTGGCGTTCGGAGCTCGTGGTGAGCAGCATCTCCTGGATGATCGCCGGCAACGTGTCCGCCTCGCTCTCGATCGCACCGGTGAGCGGGTAGCAGCCGAGCGTGCGGAAGCGCACCTTCTTCAGCATCGGCTTCTCGCCCGGGTAGAGCGGCATGCGCTCGTCGTCCACCATGATCAACGCGCCATCGCGCTCGACCACCGGTCGCTCGGCCGCGAAGTACAGCGGCACGATCGGGATGTCGCGGAGGTAGATGTATTGCCAGATGTCGAGCTCGGTCCAGTTCGACATCGGGAAGATGCGGATGCTCTCGCCCCTGTGCTTGCGGGCGTTGTAGATCCGCCAGAGCTCGGGCCGCTGGTTCTTCGGATCCCAGCGGTGCTGCGCGGAGCGGAACGAGAAGATGCGCTCCTTGGCACGGCTCTTTTCTTCGTCACGGCGCGCGCCGCCGAAGGCTGCATCGAAGCCGTACTTGTCGAGCGCCTGCTTCAGTGCCTGGGTCTTCATCACGTCGGTGTGGATCGCCGAACCGTGGGTGAACGGGTTGATGCCCTGCGCGACGCCCTCCGGGTTCTGGTACACGATCAGCTCGAGGCCCAGCTGCTGCGCGAGGCGGTCGCGCAGCACGTACATGTCGCGGAACTTCCAGCCCGTGTCCACGTGCAGAAGCGGAAACGGCGGCTTCGCCGGGTAGAAGGCCTTGAGCGCGACGTACAGCATCGCCGCGCTGTCCTTGCCGATGGAATAGAGCATCACCGGCTTCTGGCACTCGGCGACCACCTCCCGCATGACCTGGATGCTCTCGGCCTCCAGGCGCTCCAGGTGCGTGAGGGTGCGGGGATTCACCCGATCTTCACCACGGTGCGGCCCGTCACGCGGCCCTTCAGGTAGTCGTCGAACTGCGCGGGCAGATCAGCAAAATCGACGACCTTCGTGCAGATGCGATCCAGATTGGCGGGACGCAGGTCCGTCCCGATGCGCTGCCAGACGACGAGCCGCGTCTCGCGTAGCGTGGCCGACGAGTTGATGCCGAGCAGGTTCACGCCGCGCAGGATGAAAGGCATCACGGTCGTGTGGAGGTCCGCGCTGCCCGCGAGGCCGATGCTCGCGATGTTGCCCCACAGGTCGACGGTGCGTGTGAGCCACGTGAGCAGCTCGCCACCGACGTTGTCGATTGCGCCGGCCCACAGGATCTTTTCCATGGGTTTAGAACCGAGGTCGATCTCCTGGCGCCGCAGGATCCGTGAGGCGCCGAGTTCGCGGAGGTAGTCGTCGGCTTCGGGTTTGCCGCTCACCGCGACGACGTCATAGCCGCGACCGGCGAGCATGTTGATGGCGATGCTTCCCACGCCGCCCGTCGCGCCCGTGACGACGACCGGACCTTTCGACGGCTGCTGGCCGTTGTGCTCCATCTTGTGGATCGCGAGTGCCGCGGTGAAACCGGCGGTGCCGAGCTTCATGACGTCGACCGTGTCCATGCCGGGCGGCAGCGGGATCACCCAGTCGCCCTTGAGCCGCGCGTACTGCGCGTAGCCGCCATCGTGCGTCTCGCTCAGTCCGCAGCCGGTCACGAGCACCTGCTGGCCCGGCGTATAGCGCGCATCGGTGGAACTCACGACCTCGCCGGCGAGATCGATGCCGCCGACCAGCGGGTATTTGCGCAAGATGCGTCCCGCGCCGGTGGCGGCAAGTGCGTCCTTGTAGTTGATGTCCGAGTAGTGCACGCGGACGACGACCTCACCGGGGCCAAGGTCGTCGAGGGTGATCTGGTCGAAGCGCGGCACGATGCTGCCATCGATTTCGTGGATGCGGTAGGCGGTGAAGGGCGTCATGGGAGAGGGGGGTGATCAGGGGATAGGGGATAGGGGGTAGTGAAGACGCGCTTACGCGCGTGTTAACCAGACCTCGAGGCCGGACGTGTTGAGCCGCACGTCTTCGTCGATCAGGCGGTGACGGGTGGCCAGATCGCCGCCGTAGCCGTGATCGTCGAGGCGCGCGCTGAAGTAGTCGAACATGTCCGCCTCGATGCGGGCTCGTCGATCCGGCGCCTTCGCGTGCAGGCGGGCGATGCGCACGAGTTCGACGAGCGAGGTGTGCAGGTCACGGGCGAGTCGTTCGACATCCCCGACCGGGCCGAAATGGGTCTGCATGACGCGGCGCGGGTGGTAGGACATCAGTCGGTCGATCGTGGCATGGAACGCTTCCGGGTCGAACTGCACCGGCGTCGTGGTCGGCAGCATGAACGGTCCCGCCGCCGTGTCCAGGTCGCGATAGCAGATACCGAAGTTATCGCCGCTGTAGACCTCGCGATGGTCGAGGTCGATCGGGCAATGGTGGTGCTTCGCGTGACCGGGGGCATCGATGAACTCGAATGTTCGTGTACCAAGCTTGATTCGCTGCCGGTCCGTGGTGACGATCACGCGATCGGCCGGAACCGGTATGAGCTCGCCGTAGAGCTGTTCGTAGAGGGGCTTGC
>Ga0316626_10001433_pt1 | contig 10591 bp, 4 predicted proteins | sample OWC_Aug_T1_C1_D5_FD_207656 | JGI IMG/M metagenome (GOLD analysis project Ga0316626, IMG submission 207656) | Wetland soil microbial communities from Old Woman Creek delta, Ohio, United States - OWC_Aug_T1_C1_D5_A | ecosystem: Environmental > Terrestrial > Soil > Wetlands | place: USA: Ohio...
GAAGGGACACGCTCTCCGTCATCATCCCCGCGCTCCACGAGGCCGAGGGCATCGGCAGACTGCTGGCCCACCTGCGCTCGATGGCGTGCCCCGTCGACCTCGAGCCCGTGGTGGTGGACGGGGCTCCCGAGCGCGACACGCTCGCCGCCATGGGGGACCCAGGCGCCCTCGCGGTCCCCTCGACCCGCGGCCGCGCGCGGCAGATGAACGCGGGCGCGGCCGCCGCCTCCGGGGACGTGCTGCTCTTCCTGCACGCGGACACCCTGCTGCCGGAGGGCGGCCTCGCCGACGCATGGAGCATGGCGTCGACGGGGCGGTGCCAGGTCGGTGCGTTCCGGCACGGCTTCGACGACGAGCGCCCGCTCCACGACCTGGTGTCACGCATCAACGACCTACGCGCGCAGGGCATGCGCGCGCCGTGGGGCGACCAGGCCATCTTCGCGCGCCGCGACGCGTTCGAGGCGCTGGGGGGCTACCCCGAGGTGGAGGTGATGGAGGACATCGCCCTCATGGCCGAGGTAAGGCGCGCCCGCATGCGCGTCGCGTTCGTGCCGAAGCGCGTTCGCACCTCGACCAGGAGGTTCGATGCCGAGGGCGGCATTCTCCTGGGGGTAGCGCGCGACCTCGCGATCGTAACGCTCTACTGGCTCGGCGCGCCCCAGGGGGCATTGACCGCCCTGTACCGGTATCCGCACGGCCGGCCTCCCCGACAATGAGCCCCAGCGGGCAGCAATGCTTATCTATGGACCGCCCATTCCCGGCCCCTTGCCCAGGAGGCCCACGGATGCCCCACACGCCCCCGCCAGAGCCGTTCCGCATCAAGGTCGTCGAGCCCATCAAGCTGCTACCGCCCCAGGACCGCGCGCGCGTGATGAGGGAGTCGGGCTACAACGTCTTCCGCCTGCGGTCCGAGGACGTGTTCATCGACCTGCTCACCGACTCGGGCACGTCGGCCATGTCGGCTCGGCAGTGGGCGGGCCTCATGGAGGGGGACGAGTCCTACGCGCAGTGCCGCAACTTCTACCACCTGGCCGACACCATCCGCGACGTGTTCGGCTTCGAGCACTTCGTGCCCACACACCAGGGCCGTGCGGCCGAGAGCGTGCTGTTCACGACCATCTGCAAGCCTGGTGACGTCGTGCTCAACAACATGCACTTCGACACCACTCGCGCGAACGTCGAGGCGACGGGCGCGGAGGCCCGCAACCTGCCGACCCCGGAGCTCTTCAACATCCAGTCCGACTCCCCGTTCAAGGGCAACATGGACGTGGAGAAGCTCAGGCACACGATCGAGTACGTGGGCGAGTCGCGCATCCCAGCCATCTTCCTGACCATCACCAGCAACTCGGGCGGGGGCCAGCCCGTCTCGATGGCGAACATTAAATCGGTGTCAAAGGTCGCCAAGAAGCACGGCATCCCGATGTTCTTCGACGCGTGCCGGTTCGCGGAGAACGCCTGGCTCATCAAGATGCGCGAGCCGGGGTACGCCGACAGGCCCATCGTGGACATCGTCCACGAGATGTTCTCGCACGTCGACGGCTGCACCATGTCCGCCAAGAAGGACGGGCTCGTCAACATGGGCGGGTTCCTCGCGGTGCGGGACCCGGAGCTCTTCGAGCGCGTCTCCCAGAGGCTCATCCTCACCGAGGGGTTCCCGACCTACGGGGGATTAGCGGGGCGCGACCTCGAGGGCATGGCCATCGGCCTCCGGGAGGTCCTGGACGAGGGGTATCTGGCCTATCGCTACAACCACACCAAGTACCTGGCGGACTGCCTCCAGGAGCGCGGGGTGCCCATCATGACACCCGTGGGCTGCCACGCGGTGTACATCGACGCCAAGCGCATGCTCCCCCACATACCCCAGGACCTGTTCCCGGGCCAGAGCATCACGGTCGAGCTCTACCTCAGGGGCGGCATCCGCGCGGTCGAGATAGGCTCGCTCATGTTCGCGGCCCCGGACCCCGCCACGGGCGAGATGAACTTCCCGGAGCTGGAGCTCGTGAGGCTCGCCGTACCCAGGCGCGTCTACACGGTCTCGCAGCTCGAGTACGTGGCCGACATAGCGGGCGGGATCATGAAGGACGCGGGCAAGCTCCCCGGCTACCGCATCGTGCAGGCCCCCAAGGTGCTGCGCCACTTCACCTGCGAGCTCGAGCCAGTCTCGTGAGGGCGGGGCCGGCACGCGAGGGGTGCGAGCTCGCCCGCAGGCCCCATCGGCGCGGTGGCCAGCCCGGGGCACATACCAAAAGGTCTTTTTAGCATCAATCCGTTTGCCCCCCCGTCCTTCAGCGAGGAGCAAACGAGCCAGTCTGTGGAATCGGAGGATAAACGCATGGCCAAGCGACAGATACAGTACAACCTGGGCGTGGACGACATCCCGAACAAATGGTACAACATAGCACCCGACCTGCCGCACGGCCTCCCGCCGCCCATCGACCCCCCTGACGGGCCCTCGCGCGTCAAGATGCTCCCCGAGATGCTCCTGGGCGAGTGCCTGAGGCAGGAGATGTCCACGGACAGCTGGATACCCATCCCCGAGGGCGTCATGGAGCTCTACCGGCAGGCCGGCCGCCCGCGCCCGCTCTTCCGCGCCCTCCGCCTCGAGGAGAGGCTCAAGACCCCGGCCAAGCTCTACTACAAGTCCGAGTTCTACAGCCCGACCGGCTCGCACAAGGTCAACACCGCCCTCGCGCAGGCCTACTACGCGCAGAAGGAGGGCTACGAGCGCATGACGACCGAGACGGGCGCCGGCCAGTGGGGCACTGCCCTCGCCTACGCCACCTCGGTCGTGGGCCTCAAGCTCACGGTGTACTGGGTGCGCGCCGTCCACAGCTGGAAGAAGGACCGGCTCAACTTCATGCGCCTCTACGGCGCGGACGTGAACGCCTCCCCGAGCCCCAAGACGAAGGTCGGCAAGGCGCTCTACGACAAGAACCCCAACGACCCCGGCTCGCTCGCCATCGCCATCTCCGAGGGCCTCGAGGACGCCATCGAGCACGACAACGCCATATACTCCCTCGGCTCGGTGCTCAACCACGTGCTCACGCACCAGACCATCATCGGCCAGGAGACGCTCAAGCAGTTCGAGCTCGCCGACGACTACCCGGACGTCATGTTCTCCTGCCTTGGCGGCGGCAGCAACTTCGGCGGCTTCATCATCCCGTTCGCGGGGGAGAACATCAAGAAGGGGAAGAAGACGAAGTTCGTCGCGTGCCAAAGCGAGGTCGCCCCGAACCTGCAGGGCGAGTACAAGTACGACTTCGGCGACCACGCTGGCATGACGCCGCTGCTGAAGATGTACACGCTCGGGCACGAGAAGCGGATGGACCCCATCTTCGGCGACGGACTGCGCTACCACGGCGCGGCCCCCCTCATCAGCGCGCTGCGCCACGAGGGCATCGTCGACACCGTGGCCTACCCCAAGGACGAGGTGCACGTGTTCGAGAACGCGCGGCTTTTCATGAGGTCCGAGGGCTTCCTCCCCGCGCCCGAGTCGGCCTACGGCGTGTGCGGCGCCATCGACGAGGCGATCCGGTGCAAGCAGACGGGCGAGAAGAAGGTCATCGCCTTCAACATCAGCGGCCACGGCTTCATGGACATGTACGGGTACTCGAAGGTGCTGGGACTGGACAAGTGAGCCCCGGCCGGGTCACCCGTCGACGGGGGCGCCCGAGGCGCTCTCCACGCGCACCATGCGCATCTCGTGGTAGCCCATGATGACGCGCCGCCAGCCGGAGAACCTCGCGTCCAGAGTCGCGTCGCCCGTGTCCACGCGCAGCACCGCCATCCCCAGGAGCTTGTGCGGCGTGCCCACGACGAGCACGGCCTCCGGGCCCCCGGCCGCCTCGACGACCGCGGGCGAGATCTGCTGCGTCCCGCGGCCGAGCACGAACCCCTGCGCGCCGATGGGGCTCACGACGACGAGCGCGGGGCCCCTGTGCCCCCGGATGGCCTCGAGCAGCCCGGCCTCGGACGCGTCCGCGGCCACGACGCGCCCCGCGGCCACGTCCACCACATCCACGCCCAGGGGCGTCTTGGGCACGCCGAGCGCGCTCGCCACCGCCTCGACCGTGGTGCCGGCCCCCAGGACGGCGAGCGTGCCCTCGCGCTCGCGCAGCAGCTCCACGACGTACTTCGCGATGGCCTCCTGGTAGTCGGCCTCCTCGGAGAGGACGGTCGCGGACTTCATCGCCTGGATGAGCAGGGGCGCGCGCACGATACGCGCGATGCCGTGCAGTCGCACCGCGAGCCGCCCGTCGCGGTAGGCATCCTCGTCCACGTCCGCGACCTCGCCCTCCCCCTCCTCGGCTAGGCCATCCAGGTGCAGCATCAGCACCTCGGCCGCGGCCTCGGGCGAGAGCGCGAAGACCCCGGAGTACATCTTCACGCCGGCCGGGACCCCGAGCACGGGGCACATCGAGCCCACGGCCGCGTGCACGTCGCGCGCGGTGCCGTCACCGCCGCAGAACACGATCGCCGATGCCCCCTCCGCGAGGAACGCGGCGCAGCACTCCCGTGTGTCCCGCGGCATCGTTGCCTTCGAGGGCGGGCGGTAGACCACCTCGATGGGGAGGGTCCCCCCGCCCGCCTCCCTCAGGAGGTCCTCGCCCATCGGCCCAGCGGCGGTCAGCCACCGCACTCGCGCGATGCCCCCGCCCAGACGTCCGAGGAACGCGCGCACGCGCGCGGGCGCGGGCGGCTCGGCCCCCCGGCGTCGCGCCTCGGCCAGCGTCGCCTCCCCGTCGGTGCCCTTGAGCCCCACGCGGCCGCCCATGCCCGCGATGGGGTTGACGACGAGGCCGACCGCGGGCAAGTGCCCCGCGTGCGCCTGTTCCGTCCCGCCTGCGTCCATCGCGACCGTCCATGCCGTACCGGGCCAAAACACTTTGCCCGCGTCGTCGAGGGACGTCATGGTCCTGCCGACCTCCGGGGACCCTCGCCCCGCGACCGACTGACCTCATGAACATTATCCCAAAGGTTATAACTGGCAAGACCAATTCAATCGTCGACCTATTCGGAGGGTTGACCTTGGGGTCCATTGGTTGGTACGCATTGTCCGTGACGTTGCTCCTTCTCTCCTCGATGGCCGTGATGGAGCAGCCCGTCCATGAGGCATCGACGAACGACGGAGTCTCCCTGAGTGCCGATGCGGGGGGGAATCCCATCACCGGGCCCGTGCCCCCGCAGGCCCTGAATGCCGTGTTCGAAGGGCACTTCCTGGAGAACCTTGGGCAGGCCCCGCGGTCCGACGTGGCGTTCTATGCCGTGGGCGAGCCGCTATCGGTGGGCTTCGGAGAGGGGTTCTTCGAGTACGCGCTCGGTGACGGCGACGGCGAGGGCGGCTCGGTCGTCCGTGTCCACCTTGCGGGCGCCGATGCGGCCAGGCCCGCGGGCGCGGGGGCCCTCGACCACCCCACGAGCTTCCTCCTGGGCCGCGACCCCTCTGGATGGGGCATGGGCGTGCGGAGCTTCCGGCAGGTCGTCTACCATGAGGCCTGGCCGGGGATAGACCTCTCGTTCGAACTCTGCGAAGACCGCCTCAAGTACGAGCTTTTGGTCCGGCCCGGGGCCGACGTCGCCGGCATCCGACTGGTCTACGAGGGCGCTGCCGGCCTTGAGGTCGACACCGGGACGGGTGCCCTGATCGTCCGCACCGCCGCGGGCGACATCCGCGACGAGGCCCCCTGGTCGTACCAGGTGGTCGATGGCGTTCGCCGCACGGTTGCCACCCGCTACCGGGTCGACGGCGGCGACACCGTGGCCTTCGACGTGGCTCCCTACCGCCAGGACCTCCCCCTGGTCATCGACCCGGCCTTGACCCTCTCCACCTACCTGGGCGGCTCCTCCTCCGATTACCTGTGGGACATGACCGTCGACTCGGGGGGGAGCATCTATGTCACGGGATGCACCGCGTCGACCAGCTACCCTGTCACCTCTGGCGCCTATTGCAGGACGCTGGATGGAAGCAAGGACATATTCGTCTCCAAGCTCAAGTCCGACGGGTCCGGCCTGGTCTACTCGACCTTCCTCGGGGGCTCTGGCCAGGACGAGGCCAGGGGCATCGCCGTCGATGGCAGCGGCTCGGCCTTCATCGCCGGCTCGACCTCGAGCTCCGACTACCCGGTCACCTCGGGCGCCAACCAGACCACCCGGGGCGGGTCCATGGACATGGTCGTGACCAAGCTGAACGCCAACGGCACGGGCATCAGGTGGTCGACCTACGTCGGGGGGAGCCAGGACGACCTCGCCTTCGACATCCGCGTCGATTCCAGCGGCGCCGTCTACGTCGGCGGCTACACGAACGGCAGCTTCCCCACCACCTCCGGCGCCTTCGACACGTCCCACAACAGCAAGTGCGACGGGGTCGTGCTCAAGCTCAGCTCCAACGGCACCCAGCTCGTGTACTCCACTTACCTCGGCGGCGACAAGGACGACTACGTCTACGGCATCGCGGTCGATTCGTCCGGCAACGCCTACGCCACGGGGATGACGGCCTCCTCGAGCGGCTCGTTCCCCGTCACCGACGAAGCCTTCGAGACCGACGATGCGGTCGGGGACGATGGCTTCCTCCTCCACCTCAACGCCTCCGGCACGGGCCTCTACTGGTGCGGCATGGTCAGCGGCGACACCTCGGGGACCGGGTGCCGGTGCGTCGACGTTGACGAGTGGGGGACCGCGTACGTCGCCGGCGAGACAACGTCCGATGGCTTTCCCATCAGCAACTGGTCCTACGACGATGACCTGGACGGCGCGAGCGACGCCTTCGTGGCGTGCATCGGGCACAATAACACGTACTCCTACTACAGCTATTTCACATACCTGGGCGGCGGGAGCTCGGAGCGCGTCCTCGGCATCCACGTCGATTCCGACGGCGATGTCCACCTCACCGGCTGGACGAACAGCAGCGACTACCCCACCACTCCGGGCGCGTACGACACGAGCTACAACAACAGGACCGACATCTTCTACACCGAGCTCGAGGAGTACGGCCAGGACATCCTCTACTCCACGTACGTGGGCACGGGCGGCGACGAGGAGGGCCGGGGGGTGCATGTCAGCTCCGGCGGGACGGTCACGGTCGCCGGCATCACGGCCTCGGCCGCCTTCCCGACGACCGCGGGCGCCTACTGCACGACAAGGCCCGGTGGCACCGACGGCGTCATCCTCCAGCTGGGCCCGACCGCCGCCGAGCGTCCCTGGTTCGGCTCCGACGCGACGCCCACCAATGCGTCCGTCGGCGAGCATCTGACCTTCAGCATCCAGATCTACGACGACACCGGCGTCTGGAACGCGTCGGTCGAGTACTGGTACGGCGACGGGACCCACGATAGCTATAGCCTCTGGCGCGAGGCGGGGACCGATAAGGCCGGGACATGGGAGGACAACTTCTATCCCCGGGGCACTTTGGACCCCCTTCACTACATCTTCTATGCCACCGACGAGGACGGCAACAGCAACAACACGACAGTCCGCACCATCAGATTGTACGACGGTATGGCCCCGCGGATCGATGACCACACACCATGGTACAACTGGCCCGATGGGCCCACCACGGGGGACCCATTCAGGTTCGTGGCCAACGTGAGCGACGGCATGGGTGTGAGCGAGGTACGCGTCCACTACACCATAGGCACCCCCGCCTGGCTGGACGTGAACGTGACCATGGAGCCCTGGTACGTGTACTACAATGGCATCGGCACCTATGTGCTCAACGCCACGGCCCCCTCGAACACCACGGGGCCCATCCACTACTTCATGATGGCGACGGACTTCTCGGACAACACCAGGGTCATCGAGGTCCTCCTGAACATCACCGACAACGACGGACCCGAGCTGGGCCCCGACACATCGGACACGGGCGCCACGACCGGCGACGTCCTGCGGTTCTCGGTCGCTGTCGGGGACAACGCCGGGGTCGCCGGGGTGTGGGTCAACTACAGGTACGCCGGTAAGGCCGTGCAGAACCGCTCGATGGGGGCACGGTCGGTGGATGCCTCCGGCAACGGGGTCTACGAGTACAACCTGACGACGCTGACCGACTACGCCGGGCCCATCACGTACTGGTTCCTGGCCGCGGACGTGGGCTGGAACTGGAACGTCACGAGCGACGTCATGCTGGTGTCGGTCGACGACGACCCGCCCGAGATGGGCGCCGACCATAGCCACGAGGGCGTGGACGAGCTGGTGCTCGAGGTGGAGGCCTTCGACAACGTGGGGATCGCCAGGGTGTGGGTCGTGTACACGTACAAGGGACAGGCCCCCGTCAACGTGACGATGGTACCGCTCGTCGTGGAGGCCAACGGCAACGGCAGCTACGGGCATGTGGAGCTCCCCGTGACCCCCGAGCAGCAGGTGCGCATCGACTACGTGTTCGGGGCCATGGACGCCGCTGGGCACATGGTCACCCTCGCGGGCAGGTACATGAACATCGACCCGGACCCCCCCGAGTTCGGCGAGCATGGGGTCCTGGGCGAGCCGGTGAAGGGCTGGGACGTCTCCATCTGGGTGAGGGTGTGGGACAATCTGCAGCTGGAGGACGTGCGGTTGGTTTACAGCTTCGGCGGCGGTCCGGAGGTCAACGTGTCCATGGCCGACGAGGGGGACCGGTTCAACTTCACCGTCCCGCTGCCGCGTTCGCCCGCCGGCGACCTCCTGTACCGGTTCGAGGCCGTGGACGTGAAGGGCAACTGGAACCGCACCGTGGATAACGCCCTGGCCCTGGAGAACAGGGCGCCCCAAGCAGCGACGCCCATCACGTGGGAGCTCGTGGAGGGAGAGACGGGGGTGCTGGACCTGGCTCCCCTCCTGTCCGACGACAACGATGCGAAAGGCCGCCTGTCCCTCGCCACCGAGGCCGAGGGCGTCACCGTGGACGGGCTGCGCCTCAACGGCCTATACGACGAGTGGAGGGCCGACCACGACATCGCGGTGACCGTCTCCGACGGCGAGAGCGCCACCATCTTCACAATCGCGGTGCACGTGCTCGGCGTCAACGACCCGCCCGTGATCAAGTCGACCCCTCCCCTCGATTGCCCGGCGGGGGAGGTCTACTCGTACCAGGTGGATTACGCCGACGAGGACGTCGACGACATCCTCACCCTGGAGCTGGTCGAGTTCCCCGAGGGCATGGCAATCGATGCCAACGGCCTGGTCACCTGGACCCCCTCACCGGGGCAGGAGGGCGCCCACCCTGTCAAGCTCACCCTCAGCGACGGCTCGTCACCGGTCCACCAGACATGGGCCATCACTGTGACCCCTCCCCTCGACAAGCCCCCTGCCTTCACCAACTCGCCACCGCTCGCCCACGCGGCCGGTGCCCACTACGAGTGGGACGCCGGGGCGGAGGACCCCGATGGGGAGACGGTCGGCTTCTCCCTGGTCTCAGGGCCAGCGGGGGCCACGATGGACCCCGTCTCCGGCGTCCTCGGGTGGGACCCGCCCGCGGACCGACGGGACGCCATCGAGAACAGGACCTTCGTCGTCAGGGTCACCGCCGGGGAGCTCCACACTGACTTGGATTTCACCGTGACCCTGACATACCCCGTCGACAGGGCCCCGGAGATCGCCCCAGGCATGAAGGACATGAAGGTGTCCAAGGAGAGCAGGCTCGACCTCACCGAGTACATGTCGGACCCCGACGACCCCCGGGAGGACCTGCACTGGACCGCGGTGAACAACACCGACCTGTTCACCGTCAGGATGGACGGGTCCGTCCTTGTCATCGAGCCCAAGGTGGGGAAGGAGGGCGTGGGGACCGTGACGCTGAGCCTCTACGACCCGTGGGGCCGTGTGGACACGCACGAGCTCTCCGTCCAGGTGGACGCGGAGGAGCCGAACGGAGGGCGGACCTGGTTCTCATCCATCGGCGTGCACCTCGTCTACATCCTGTCAATCGCCCTCATCATCCTCTACTTCACACGGGATCGGTGGATGTCTCGCAAAGAGGCTGCCTGAGCGGAGGGGGCCCGGACCGCCGCCCGTGATGGATGGGGGGCCGAAGGCCGGGCCAGGGGAGGAGGCGACAGGAGCTGGGGAGGAGTACGGGGCAGCGGGGCAGGTGCGAGACGGCCCGGCCAGAACGTCACAGTGAGCGGTCCGTCGCTCATCCCAGTGGGTCAGGGCGAAAAGTCTTTATGGAATGGTGCGCTCAAGACACCCATCCGAGGGCCCGCAAGGCGCGTCGCGGCGCGTCGTTCCGCTCACGGGAGGGGGGCGCGGCGTCCCAGGCCCTCAGCACGACCGGGGAGTCCCCACATGAAGGAGTTCGACATCGTCTTGCAGAAGAAGCCCAGCGCGTTCGCTGGCATCGCAGAGGCGCTGGCCAAAAGCGGCGTGAACATCAGGGGCATCTCGACGGAGGCCCGTGACGATAAAATCACGATCAAGCTCGTCACGGACGACGAGGCCTCCACCCGCGCGGTGCTGGCCATGCAGAAGGTATCGTTCAGCGAGCGCGAGGTCCTCTCCGTGGTCATTCTCGACCGCCCGGGCGAGCTGGCCAAGGTCGCGCGCAGGCTCGCCAGGCACATGATACAGATCGAGAGCATGTACATGCTCAGCCGCGGCGGTGGCAAGACCGAGGTCGCCTTCA
>Ga0316626_10001434_pt1 | contig 10585 bp, 7 predicted proteins | sample OWC_Aug_T1_C1_D5_FD_207656 | JGI IMG/M metagenome (GOLD analysis project Ga0316626, IMG submission 207656) | Wetland soil microbial communities from Old Woman Creek delta, Ohio, United States - OWC_Aug_T1_C1_D5_A | ecosystem: Environmental > Terrestrial > Soil > Wetlands | place: USA: Ohio...
GTGACCGATCTTTACAATCAGCCGAATCTCAGGATAAACTTTACACCAAGATTGTGGTATTCAAAGTCGTAAAATCCGGCATAGATACCTATTTCTCCAAGTAAAAGCACTTCGCTTATGCTGTATCCTATTTCTGAATAGCTGCGACGGAACCTGGTGCCGAGATATGAAAGACTGATGTTTTCTCTCATCAGTGTTTTACTGAGTCCCGGAAGGTATTTAAGCAACAGGTAGGGGGTTGTGTACTTTATATGGGCTTCTCCGAAAAATTCAGGTGTGCTGAGTGAATAAAAGGCAGGCAACATGAATGAGTCCTCATAATCATCGAGCAGTACCGGAAATGGCTGGGCATTGAAATGGAAGAAGTCATAAAAGGGAATGAAGGAATTGTTCAGGAATCCACCGGTGCGGACTCTCCAGCTGAGCTTGCTGAAAGCCCCCGGACTGTAAGTTTTTGAAGCTTCGAACCTGATCTGGTCGAAATGCCTTAATATGTCCGGCGATCCGGCGAACTCATTTATCCCGTGTTTCCAGGTAAGAATAAAAGTGGGCCAGTCAGATTCACCTGCAGGTATTTTTTCCCCACCGTAAATTCTGTATTTCTGCCTTGGAATAAATGTAACATTTGTTACAAATTCATAATGCTTCTGGTTCCTAAGGGCATAAACCGGATCTGCTTCCGGCTCAAGGTAGGGATTATCGGGCGTATTAATTGTGTATTCCCTTGATCTGTTGAAAAATGAGAAATCGGTTGTATTTTCAAGTACTCTCCTGTTGTCATAACCTGCTGTCATTTCAATCCTGAGACTGTTTGAGATCTGGCCCCTGAATCCAAAATCAATGTATCTGGTTTCAAAAAGCTTCAGATAGTTTTCCTTCAGCAGAAGTGACGAAAGCGAATTCATAAAGGTATTTATGCTTCCGCCCGTTCCGATATCTTTGCTCATCCTGCCCGTTCTGAAGAACACCTGTCCGGAATTCATATGACCAAAGTTGTAACTACCGTTGATCCTCCACATGAGACTTTTACGGCTGAATGCATAATCCACCTCCGGAGCCAGGGTGAATGATTTCCTGTTCTTAAACATTTTCGAGATACGGAAATCTAATCCGTATGCAAAGCCATCCACGGTATTAAAACGGAGGTTCTCCATATCAAGCAGCCCTCCGAATGTGAAGCTGAATCCCGAAGTATCCGACCATGTATGACCCGATACGATATCTTTCAGGGTTCCTGAGGAATCACCTTTCTTCTTCCGATTCTCTTTGGGGATAGTGTCGGAAAGGTTTTTTTTAAGTGATAATTCATTCCTGATACTGTCGCGGATCTTTATGCTCTGCATCTCAGGATCCGAAAGAGGTATGGGTCTTATTTCAGCCCAGTAAGTGCTGTCTTTGCTTCTGGCATCCTTTTCAAATGTCTTTATGGTGTTATTCCTGATCTCCAGGTCGTTACGAATACTGTCGGGCTGTGATCTCTCCGATTCCCTGTTCATCAGACGGGAAAGTGAAACCATATCACGGTTTGAAAGCTCATCCTTTTCGAGGATCTTTTCAATCTTTTCCCGGTTCTTTGAGGCAGTCTGTTCCTGGCCTGCCTCTGTTGCCACCGGTTCCGGAGGAAAACCGCTACCGGCAGATCCCGGCTTTGCAAGTGCGGGATTTGGCTTTACCTCAAGGTACTTAACTGAGCTCCCGTATCCGGCATCAGCCCTGACCCCCAAAATGCCAATATTCATTTCGAATTTAAGACTTACAGGCATCCAAATATCATCCTGCACAGGAATATATAACTGTTCAATGCTGAGTTTACCTGCAATATTATTATTGGTGAGGTCAACACTGTGAAGACACCATAGATCTTCAATTATATAGATTATCCCTTCAAAAAGCTGCTGGCTTTTCATTCTCGGTATAACCTGTATCTTGTTAACAGTGTTGCTTCCCTGAAGGGTTGCCCCCAGGTATTTGAACTTATAGTATGAGAAAGCCTGCGGTGAAAGAGGAGAAATAGCGATATCAGCAAGCAGCGGCTGATAAAAGCTTGCCTGTATAATATCCATCGGAGATATATTGTCTCCCTGATCCGGAAACGTACTGTTCACGGATATGACTTTTTGCACATACCTGTCAGGAGCAGTAAATTCGATCTCATTGAATGATTCCAGCATATAGACATCGCCCTCTTTAACAGGAGTCCCCGATGAACCGTCAACACCGGAATCGATCGTCATGGATTTTTTCAGTAACCGGGGAATCCTGTTAAAAATCAGGTTCCCTTTAATATAAACCTCAGCTTTATAGTAACTTACATTATTGAGGTAATATGGAGCCATACCGATGGCCTTCCTCATTATACTGTACGCCGGATCTTCACCTGAAGCCGAGATCCTTACCTCAGGGATCTCATAATACTGGACAGGAAGTACTACATTTTTAATGATTGTCTCACCTGTCATGGTAATATCGTAAAACAGAGGCGAGTAGCCGAGGCTCTGATATGTAACCAGATATTTCCCCTCGGGCAGCTTCAGTTCATAATCGCCTTTTGTGTTGGCTGTTGTACCCTGTTTAAGCTCCTGGATATAGACCGTTGAATAGGGGATAGGTTCGCCTGTTTCAGAAGTGATTCTTCCCTTAAGTATCTGGGCGTCCGTAATGGCAGAGGTTAAAATAAGAAAGCAGGAGATCAGTATCGCTTGATTCATAACCGGTCCGGATTAGTCTTTTTTCCCTGCCACAACAATTACTATCTCACCTCTGGGTGGTTTCTTTTTATAAAAATCCGAAAGAAAAGACAAGGTGCCCCTGACATTCTCCTCAAATACTTTGGTGAGTTCCCTTGAAACACTGGCTTCCCGTTCCGGGCTGAAATGCTCAGCCATCTCATCGAGAGTTTTTACCAGCCGGTACGGCGACTCAAAGAAGATCATGGTCCTTGTCTCATCCTTCAGGGCGGTCAGTCTTTTATTTCTGCCTTTTTTAGGAGGGAGGAATCCCTCGAAGCAGAACCGGTCGCAGGGCAGTCCTGAATTGACAAGAGCCGGTATAAGAGCAGTCGGTCCCGGGAGCGTCTCAACAAGGATCCCTTTTTCAATGCAGGTTCTTACAAGCAGGAATCCGGGATCCGATATTCCGGGGGTGCCTGCATCAGTGATCAGTGCAATGGTCATTCCCGACATGATCTTTGAGCACACCGACTCAACAGTCTTGTGTTCATTGAACATATGATGCGACTGCAGCTGTGATCTTATATTATAATGTTTCATGAGGTTACCGGTGTGTCGTGTATCTTCTGCAAGGATCAGGTCAACATTGCTGAGAACTTCAACAGACCGGTATGTGATGTCTTTGAGATTACCGATAGGAGTAGGGATCAGGAACAATTTACTCATCGGCCGGAAATTTGCGTTTAACCAGATCGAGAAGCTGTTTTACGGCTTCAGTCTCCATGTTATTGCCCGCATAAATCATGATTACAGCCCTGGCATCTGCAAAACTTGCTGAATTGTCAAGGTTTGAAATTGCCTTTTCGTACGATTCACGATTTCCGTTGAAGAGCTCTCTGATGAACAGGAATTTGTCATTCAAACCGATAGCTTCCGATAATTTTGTAATTGGTTTCGCCTTAATAAGATCTGCTAAATCCTCTTCATCCTTACGGTTGCCAAGCTGTTCATTCAGGCTGTTTGGCATGTTGCTGAAAGTGTCAGCAAAAATCACCGAGTCAGATGCTTTTTTTGAAGAACTCCCGGACTTCCCTTTTACATCAACAGGTGGTTTTGGTTGCACCTCAGCCTTGCGGTCATTCTCTTCATATCTTGAGGTCCCGCTATATTTCGGAGTCTCGCCGGTTTTTTTAACGCTAACCTCTTTCTTAACCGGTTCCGGCATTCCCGGATCACTTTTCCCGGCAACTCCCTTCTCCTTTACATCTTTTAAAAGTCCGATTACCTCGGCAGCACTTTTACATTTCGATTTTGCCAGCTCTACCTGTAATGCGGGAACACCCGGATAACTCTTCAGATCGTCAATAATCTCCCTCACTTCATTCAGCTCTTTTATTATTAAATCAACTGTTGCGTTGAAATCCATATCTTTAAATGTTAATAAACCAAACCAATTTCCTTATTTTGCAAAAGTAAGAATATTCCGGAAGTCATAACGGAATAACTTGCCAATTGGTACGTAGTTAGAGGACGCATTTATGAAATATGTCACATTGCTCATATATATTAACCACATACATAGATTATTGTACAGGGTGTTCAGACCCCCATCCCAGCCTTCCCCCACAGGGGAAGGAGCGCAAAGCCTTTCCCCCCTGGGGGAAACGGGAAAGGGGGATTAATTAGAATAGATGCGTTATAAAACATAACAGAGCCAGTTAGAGAGATAATTTGCTGATGGATTTTCTGGAGAATACGTTGAAAGCATCCGTTAAGCGCGGATCAGTTGAGGTGATAACAGGTTCAATGTTCTCAGGTAAAACGGAGGAGCTTATCAGGAGGTTAAGAAGAGCTCAGTTCGCGGACCTGAAGGTTGAAATCTTCAAGCCCTCTGTAGATAAGCGTTATTCAGAATCGAGAGTTGTCTCTCATGATGAAAAATCTATAGTATCCACTCCGGTCGATAATGCATCGGCAATACTGCTGCTTGCGGGTGATGTAAATGTAATTGGGATCGATGAGGCTCAATTCTTTGATAATTCGATAGTTGATGTATGCAATGAGCTGGCTGACAATGGTATAAGGATTGTTATTGCCGGGCTCGATATGGATTTCATGGGCAAGCCATTTGGCCCGATGCCTGACCTGCTGGCTATAGCCGAGTATGTGACCAAGGTTCATGCAATATGCATGCGGTGCGGTAACCTTGCACAGTATTCCTTCAGGAAATCAGATGAGGAACAGGTTGTGGTACTTGGCGAGAAGGATAAATATGAACCTCTCTGCAGAACATGCTACAATAAGGCAATGGGGAAAAATAAATAAAAGGATCACACAATTTCATCTAAACCAAACTGATATTGCAACTTACTTCCTCAGATATTGCGGCAATAGTCAACGGCAGTCTGACCGGGAAAAAAGATCTGCCTGTATCAGACGTAATTACTGACAGCCGCCAGCTTAGCTTTGCGGAAGGGCTTGTATTTCTTGCGATACGGGGAATAAACCACGACGGGCATCTTTTTGTTGAAAACCTTTACCGTAAAGGGATCAGGACATTCATTGTGGAAAGATTGCCCGACAAGCCGGAAAATTTTGAAAATACCGCATTTATAGTAACAAGTGATTCCATCCATGCGCTGCAACTGCTTGCCTCGCACATAAGGAGATCATTCAGATCGCCGGTGATAGCAGTTACCGGAAGTACAGGGAAAACAATCGTGAAGGAATGGCTTGCCGATGTTCTGGGTCTTTCAGTGCCTGTTGTGAGAAGCCCCAAAAGCTATAATTCACAGGTGGGGGTTCCGCTTTCAGTACTGAAGATTGACGGGAAATACAAGCTTGGCATCTTCGAAGCAGGAATCTCACATCCCGGTGAAATGGAGAATTTACAGAAGGTAATTGACCCTGATATCGGGGTGATTACAAATATAGGAGATGCCCACAGTGAAAACTTCCCGGATAATGAAACGAAGGCAAGGGAGAAGCTAAAGCTATTTATAAATTCTTCATTAATAGTATATTGCAGTGATCAGAAACTATTAAACAGTCTGATCCTGAATGACAAGATCCTTTTGTCAAAGAAGCTGATTGACTGGTCATCTGAAAATCCGGAAGCAGAGATATTTGTTAAGAAAAACACAAGGCCTGGAAAACAGACCTGGATTGAAATGAAATTCAGAGGCAATATACACAGCTTTACTGTTCCCTTCAATGACCGTGCTTCGGTTGAAAATGCGATCACAGTTGCCTCTGTCTGTCTTGCCCTGGAAACGGAACCGGAGATCATCCGGAAAGGTCTGGCATCCCTTGTTTCTGTTGCCATGAGAATGGAGCTGAAAACAGGGATAAATAATTGCCAGTTGATTGAGGATTATTACAATTCCGATCCTGGTTCGCTCGGTATGGCCATTGAGTATCTAAGGTCACAGAATAACAGGAAAACAACACTTATTCTGTCGGATTTTGTCCAGAGCGGACGGGATGAGAAGGAATTATACGGAGAAATTGCAGACCTGGTGAAAAAAGCCGGCATCGGTAAATTCATCGGGATCGGGCCTTCATTGGCAGGGAACGCCTCATTATTCACGGGCACCCGGGCCTTTTACTATTCAACCGGAGAGTTTATTCAAAAATTCAATGCCAGCGGATTTAAAAATGAAGTAATCCTCATTAAGGGAGCAAGGAGCTTCGAGTTTGAGAAGATCGGGATGCTGCTGGAGCAGCAGGTGCACCAGACAGTTCTGGAGGTTAACCTAGATGCCATAGCTCATAACCTCAACGAATTCCGGAGACATCTTAATCCGGGCACCCGTATCATGGCTATGGTCAAAGCTTTTGCTTACGGCGCCGGTCCTGCTGAAATTGCCGGATTGCTTGAATATCACAGGGTAAGCTATCTGGGTGTTGCATATGCCGATGAAGGCGCGGAGTTGAGAAATGCAGGGGTCACACTTCCAATTATGGTTATGAATGCTGATCCTTCCGCTAATGAACTGTTAATCAAGTACAACCTTGAACCGGAGATTTACAGTATGTTCTCATTTGAGAAGTTCCTGGAGATTGCTTCAAAGCATGGTCTTGTTCAGTATCCGGTTCACATAAAGATCGATTCCGGTATGCACCGTCTGGGATTCATGCCCGGAGATATTGATGATCTGTCGATGCGGCTCAGATCATGTGAGGCGGTAAGAGTCGTTTCGGTATTTTCGCACCTGGCTGCCAGTGAAGATCCGGCATATGATGAGCTTACCCACAATCAGGCCAGGGAATATCTTAAGGCTGCGGATAGAATAAGAGAGGCGACAGGATACCCGTTCCTACGGCATATCTGCAATTCATCAGGAATCATCCGTTTCCCGCAATACCATTTTGATATGGTGCGCCCCGGTATTGGAATGTATGGCATCGGTGAATTTCAGGATCTTGACCTGAAACCTGCAGGCAGGTTCAGGACAAGGATCTCCCAGGTGAAGATGATCCCCGCGGGAGAGCCGGTGGGTTATGGCTTCACCGATGTGTCGGATAAAGACCGGATAATTGCAATCCTTCCTGCAGGTTATGCCGACGGACTGAACAGGAAACTCGGCAACAGGAATGGTAATCTTTTCATTAAAAATACAAGGGTCCCGATAATTGGTAATGTCTGCATGGACATGTGCATGGCCGACATTACCGGACTGAATGCAAAAGAAGGTGATGAAGCTGAAATATTCGGTGAAAATATCAGGATCGATGAAATTGCGGATAAATGCCAGACAATTCCTTATGAAATACTAACATCAATACCCGGCCGGGTGAAAAGGGTTTTTTTCCGGGAATAGTCAACTCTCACCATATTTTGCAACAAGAGGCATCCTTCTGCCCTGTCCGAAGGATTTTGAGGAGATCCTGAGCACCGGCGGAGACTGATATCTTTTATACTCATTGGTATTGATCATCTTTAGTACTTTCGAGACGGTTTCATGGGAAATCCCCTCTCCGGTGATCCGTTCCTCTGGTTTCTGCAGCTCAATGTACTGGTACAGGATCGAATCCAGGATCTTATATTCAGGTAATGAATCGGTATCAAACTGATTGGGTCTCAATTCAGCAGACGGGAGCTTTTCTATTATCCGCCGTGGTATTACCTCACCGGCTCTGTTAATATGATCTGCCAGCCTGTAAATATCCGTCTTGTAAACATCACCGATCACTGATAGTCCGCCTGCCATATCACCATAAAGAGTCCCGTAACCGACAGCAGCTTCGCTCTTATTGGAAGTATTAAGCAGGATGCATCCGAATTTATTGGCTACCGCCATAAGCAGGAGGGCCCTGATCCTGGCTTGAATATTTTCCTCTGTAACATCAGTTTCCCTTCCTTTGAAAAGAGGTTTAAGATCCTGTTCAAATGCCGTGAATGGCTTCTCGATGCTGATAATATCATATTGTATATTAAGCCTTTTGGCAAGAACAACCGCGTCATTAACAGAATGTTCAGATGAATACCTTGAAGGCATCAGCAGTGCCCTGACATTCCCTTTTCCCAGCGCTTCAACAGCCAGACAGAGAACCAGCGAAGAGTCAATTCCTCCGGACAGACCCAGCACAGCTTTTTTGATGTTTGTCTTGAAGAAATAATCCCGGATGCCTGTAACCAGTGCTTTATAAATAAGGTCAACAGGTTTATAGATTTCTGCTTTACCCGCAGCGGGACCTGAAAAGATCTGTTCATGTGAGAATGTCTCAACAGATTCCTCAAAGAACGGAAGCCGCCTGTATATCTCACCTCTGCCGTTTATCAGCATTGATGCTCCGTCAAAAATAAGTTCTGTATTGGCGCCGGTCTGGTTAACATTGATTACCGGTATTTTATGTTTCAATGCCTTGTTTTTGAATATTCCGGCTTTAGCTTCAATTTTTGTATATGAGAATGGCGACGCCGAAATGTTTATTATGAGATCCGGATTCTGCCCTGCAAGCTCATCCATCGGAGAGACAGTATATAACCTTTTCTTCTCAAACTCATTGTCGAAAGGCTGCTCGTCCCAGAGATCTTCACAGATTGTCAGAGCGATCTTCAATCCTCTGAAAGGAAAGACCGAAAATTCTTTCTCAGGTTCAAAGTATCTGTATTCATCGAAAATATCGTAAGTGGGGAGTAATGATTTATTGACTGTAAAGACTATTTTCCCCTCCGAAAGCACAAGCGCTGAGTTAAAGAGTTTTTTCCCTTTTGGATTTTTGTTTAATGTGGGTGAACCGACTATCGCTGTTATGCCCTTGCACTCTTTTGCTATCTCGTCAACTGTCCTGTTGCATCCTTCGATAAAATCAAAACGGTCCAGCAGGTCAAGGGGAGGGTAACCCGGAATGCACAGCTCGGAAAAGATGATCAATTCGGCGTTTTCCTTTCTTGCCTTCTTTATTGCATTGATAATCAATTCCTTATTTCCGGAAAAATTTCCGATATGGTAATTAAGCTGCGCAACCGAAAATTTCATTTAAAGCGAAGTTAAAAGTTGATCCCCAGCCTGAATGACAATAATTTATGTGATACTTTGTCTTCAGGCTGGTCTCCGATATCTTTGGTAATATCAAAGAAGTTATTGTCAAATCCAAGTCCCAGAACGATTGCCGTTTTACCACCGACAGAATATTCTATGCCTGCAATCACATGATAGGAGAGGTTGAGAAACCTTATTTCTGAAGTGGCTCTTTCTGCCTTGATCTGAAGGGAGGGTATATCTGCTTTGCCTCCGACAACGATTTTCGGATCGATCCCCAGGTCTGAAAAAACCGTGAAATAACCTATCTGGTTGGTCTGCAGCTTTAATCCCAGAGGTACAGACAGGTACTGGATCCTGTAGACTATTGCTTCGTTGGGCCCGACAGTTACGATTTTCAATGCATTATTTACCAGCTCAAACAGAGTGGTTTCACTGCTGACAAGCCTACCCCCCGCGTTGATAATATTTATTCCAGTTGAAAATGAGTAATTGGGACCAAAGTACTTATTAAAGGATATGCCTAAGTTGAATCCCGGCCTTGCTCCTTCGTTTCTGACTGTTTCAATATCAGTGGAAAACCAGCTGATAACCGGATCGAAGTGCACACCGATACCTATCACGGACGAGCCGCCCGGGCGGCTACGCGGCTGGGCATGAGAAATATGGCTGAACAGAACCAGGAAAAATAAAAGCGTGATTTTCGCCGCTATTGCAACGGAGATTCGATTATGTCTCATTCCGGAACCAAAAAAACAATTCATTGATAAAATATTTACCGGTTTAACAATCGGATTCGGATACGAAATTAACAAATAATAAGTGAAGTTATTGTGCCGTTGGTAATAGTTGTCATAAAGGTGAAAAGTAACTACTTTCACACTAACAAATAAAAATCAGTATGAGGTTACGTATCATAATTGTCTTTTCCTTATTGTTTTGCACGCTTACGATAGTCTGCTGCAGGAGGAATCAGTATAAAGTAAATACATCAAAAATTTCAGCAGATATTAAGATCAAAAGGCTTGAAACGGACCTTTTTACACCTGATCCTTCGGTAATCCCTGCGGAGATCCCTCTACTTAAGGAGAAGTATGGCGGATTTCTCCAGCTCTTCAGCTATGTGATCAATGCAGGAGATATCAGTGGTCCTGAATTTAGTGATGTTCTGGTAAGCTTTGTTACCGACAAGCTTAATAATGAGGTTTATGAATCCGTTATGGAGCAATATCCTGATGTCAGTGCAATTGAGGAGGAGCTGGAAGATGCCTTCAGACATTATTTATGGTATTTTCCTGAAAGGAATATTCCGGAAGTAATAACCTGCATCACCGGGTTTAACAACAGTATCATTGCGGGGGATTCTTCGATCGGGATCAGCCTGGACAGGTATCTCGGGAGAAATTGCAAATATTATCCAAGGCTTGA
>Ga0316626_10001436_pt1 | contig 10579 bp, 16 predicted proteins | sample OWC_Aug_T1_C1_D5_FD_207656 | JGI IMG/M metagenome (GOLD analysis project Ga0316626, IMG submission 207656) | Wetland soil microbial communities from Old Woman Creek delta, Ohio, United States - OWC_Aug_T1_C1_D5_A | ecosystem: Environmental > Terrestrial > Soil > Wetlands | place: USA: Ohio...
CCATTGATCAGGACGACGGGGCGAATGCGAATCATCTCACAACGTGGACTTTTTGACCAAGCGATCCGGCAAGGGACCACCCCCTCGGCAAAAAGCGCGCGTGCTCTGCGCAATGTATACGAGCATGGCAGAACTTACACGCGGCGCTGTAAATATTCCACCGGTCCAGGAATCACTCTCTAACGAGCCTGCCAACCGTAACTCGTTGCGGACTCAGCACTTTCTTACCTATGCTCGCACTCGTTCTCAAACGGCACCGTTTTTGCCTTCTATGTTCTCACCGAAAGGAAGGGGGTGATCAGCGCCGAGCGTGTTTCTCACGGAAACCACTGGGGCGATGGGGCGAACTCGCCCGAAAGCGCCCCTTAGGACGAGAAGGAGGAGTGCTATGCAGCGTAAAGTCGTGCTCGCCCAGTTGGCCGTGGTCATCGCGGTCACGTTTGGCATTGCCTTCGCCGCGGAAGATCCCCCTCGGGTACCGCCGAGGGGCACCGAGGGTCCGGATATTCGGGTCACCTCGGAGCCGCAAAACACGCCATGTCCAGACCTTCGCACGCTGTGCCCTTCTGGGCCCCGGGGTGTTGAAGGACCCGAGGCGCGCTGAGCGACCGTACGGCCGGTAGCACGCCCACGAGCGTCGAGGTCAACCTCGGCGCTCGTGGGACTTCACTGCCTCCGCCGTGAGTCCTTCGATCTCGTCGCTCACCCCGGCCTACGCCGATTATCCGCAGGATCGTGCACGCGTGCGAGATCAAGCGTCAACCCGAGGCAGAACGAGGTCATCGGGCGCCGATCCCCTGGAGTTGCGTGCAGACCGGGATCCAGGATTGGCGCCGACAAGGGGCGAAAGGAGCGGGCCATGAACACCTTCGAAAGCAACCTGCTCGAGGATTGGTCTGCTTGTAAGACCCTGCTCTCCCTGAGCGACCTAGGCGAAGTCGAGCGGCGCATGGACGCCCTCATCGCGTTGATGGAACTCTGTCAAGACCGCGCCTGGCTCGCCGCCACGTGCTAGAACCACTTTGTAGCAATGCGGGACGGAGTCCGACGGGCATACGTTGACCCGCCCGACCATCGCGCCAAGCCAGATCGCCAACTGGAGTGCGATGCGCGCCATGGGAATCCACGAGGCCATCGCACCCACTTCGAGCTCGGGGTCCGCCCGCAACAACGGCCCTGGGAACCGGCCGGTCCGTCCTTACCGACGGCTTTCGCGCCAGAGCATGAGCGAGAGCCCGCCCGTGAACGCCGACGCGATGGCGCTGGCCCACAGCGGAACGGCCACGCCCCCTGCGATGACTTCCACCCGAAGCGCGACGCGGAGGAACTGGGCGAGCGCCACCAGCGCCAGAAAGATCGTGGCGACGAGCGCGGCGGGCTTCATGGCCTTCTCCTGTCTGCTTTTCTCAGCGGCTGCCTTTCTGTTTATCAAAACGATCCCACGAGACGTTGCGTTGCCTTTCCATGGCGCCCTGGGCCGGACGGATCACGGCGCTCAAGGATGAGATTGTGGCGTTGACGAGTGCTGGACCTGTGGGGATCATATATCCAAAGGGGGGAACCTGAGAAGGGGTATGGAAACGGTGGGGAAATGGGGAAGGCGATCCAGAACGGGGGGAGTGAGCCCCGCATGGCCAAGGCCGCGAGATAGGCGAGGACGTCGGCGGTGGCGCGGAAGAAATGGGCTCGCTCGATCTCTCGCGCCATGACGTGATGGAGGGTGCCGGCCGAAGTTTCCGGACGCAGTGCGGAAACGAAGGTTCGGGACTCGCTGCGGACACGCACCAAGGCGCGGCAGGCGGAGCGGGGGGAGCGCCAGGACGCGGTGCTGTAATCGGCTGCGGATTGCGCTCGTCCCTGATAGCGCTCTGCCCTGCCCACCCCACCCTCCGGGCGCGCGCATCCCCACAGACACTATCGTCCCTACAACGTCGTCAGCAACTCCCGCCCCGCAATGATGCCATCGGGCAATCAGCTATGGAACCCGCCAGAAAACCCTCTCGTCCTTGTCGGAGAGTTGGAGGGTCGCCGACCCCTCAGACACCACATACAACGTAGCCCGCGGCTTGCCGACCTGGTCGAAGAGTACCAGACCCGGCAGCCCAGTGCGCTCCACCCGCAGGATCGCGCGGGTTCTTGCGGCGTGATCGGTGAGTGTCAGTTCCGGCGCCCCGTCGCGATCCGCTCTCAGCATGGCTCGGCCGTAGCCGGCCTGGTCAAAGAGGAGCAACCCGGGCGCCCCGTCCCGCTCCACCCGCACCTGGGCGCGCGGCTTTCCGGCCTGGTCGAAGAAGGTCAGGGCCGCCCCGCCCTCGGGTGACGGAGCCCACGCCGCGCGCGCGGTTCCCCCGGCATCGCGCAGGACGAACGCCTCCGCCTCCACTGTCCGGCTCGTCGGCAACGCCTGCGCCATCACTAGGCCGGCTGTCGCGAGGAGCAGGACCATTGCTCCTACGAATTTCAGCCGCCCATTCTGCCGCTCCACCGTCGCCAGCCGCTCCACGACTGCCGCCAGGTCCCCTGTCTGTGTTGTCATGGTCGCGCCCTCCCCCCCACAGCTACCTCGTTTTCGTCGTCAATCGCTGGAACTCGTCCAGCACGTCTTGCGCCGGAAGGATGCCATTCCGGTCTCGGGCTACCACCAGCGCTGCGATCTCGTAGGCGATCGAGACCGCAAGTTCCCAGAAGGTACTGTTTCCATCACACTTCGCGTGCAAAATAGGACCCGTGGAGCCTCCTCCCGCGGGTTCTACCAGACGTTGCAGACCGCGGGTGCGGTGAAAAGTGGATAGTGTGGCACCGTGAGGCCGGGCGTATTTAACTCGGCGGCGTCCGGGTTGGTGGCCCATTTCGGATGTGTGATCTCCACCAGGCCATCGGCGGCGGGCGCATAGCGCTCGGGGCCGCCGCGGACGCGATGGGTGGACGGAGGTGGAATGAGCGCCCGATCGAGCGTGGCGTCAGGGAAGCACCACAGATCCCACCAGAACGTTGCGACAATGCTGGGCATCTGAATGGGCCCGCAGCGATAGGAGCCGATCAGGGGCATGGCGTCCACATGGACGCTTGGCTTGTGGGAGAAATGGGTGTTGTGGCGCATGGCATACGCTGCGAGGACGTCGTACAGGAGGACCCAGAAGAAGTGGTTCATGCGGTACACGGTGGATTCTCGGTGGGCGGATTGGAGTTTCAGGATCGCGGTCCGCGGGGCTTCGTGGTTGGGGAATCCTTCCACCACATGGTGGGCCCACGTGAGCCATCGGCGGGAGTCATCCGCCCAGGAGAGCGCGTCGGTGAGCGCGGAGTCGACCAGGGCGGTAAAGACCGGGTCCGGCTTGGTGGCGAAGTAAAGCATCGGTATTTTCCTCCGCGTGACACGGTAAAACCTACCAGGCGTCGTGGACTGCCGCCAGGAACGGGAACGGCGGAAACCTCTGCCAGTTAAGCTTGAAACGGTCGAACGCATGGGCGAGCGACGTCGGTGGGCAGAGCACCCCGTGCCGTGTGTTTCATGTAAGTGCAAGCGGGAGGCCAGTGGGGAGCGCGTGTGGAGCTGCTCCAACAACGGGGTTCCGCCGACCGCGCGGCCGATTGGGTGACCACCCCGACGCGGGCGGGCCGCAGCATCGCAGCGAGGAAATTGCCGTGAGACCGCACAAACGGCTGGGTCCCGTATGACGAGGGGGTCTGTGACGGTGGCGAGGTCCCCGGCGTCTTCACCAAAGACAAGTCAAATGAGTTACGTGCGTCCCGGAATACGATCGCGAAGCCGTGAAGCCGTAGCCCGGCCTCACACCCCGCGGACCAGAGCGAGCCTGCAAGGCGAGCGCGGAATGACATTATCCTCCTTCCACGCTGCTCCACAGACCCAAGCGGTTCCGTGCGCCTGTTCCCGCGGTGCCGCACCGGGGGCGTTTCGTGTTGACACAACGCTCGCTCCTCGATACGCTCCGTGCCGCACTGTTTCCTTCCCACCTCTTCTCTGCCAAGTCTTGGGGGTGTTATGCGGACACCATATAACATCCCGACACCTTCGCCCGACTTCTCGAGCCACCCTGTTTTCTCCGCACCTTCGTGGGTTCTGCGGCTGGGGGTTTGTATTGTTCACGAGCTTGCTGACCGGGGACGCCGGCATTTTCTCAGTTGGCCGTGGTCCACACACAATGGGGGTGCAGAACATGGGGTATCACATGGCATCCTGCCGTGCCGTGACAAGAGAGTCAGGGGTCACGCCATGAGGAACACGCGCATGAGTACGAGGACTCGCGTCAGTATCTTCGTCATCGTCCCGGCGCTCAGCCTGTGGTTTTCGGGCCCCGGTCCGGCCAGTGCCGAGCCCTCTGCAGAGTGCCGGGACCTCGCAGTCCGTTTCGCAAATGCTGCCGCAGGGCTCGATATGAGGTCGCTGGCGGGGTTGATGGCGTGCGTGAGCGCCGAGATACAGGACCGCACGGGCGGCACGGCGCCTGCTCCCCCACCAAGTCCCCCCGAGGAAGCACCGCCGGTCCCGGCGCCCGCGCAGCCGCCGTCGCCGCCGCCCACAAGAGAGCGAGGGCAGTGGCCGGCACCGGCACCGTGGGGCGGGGCATGGCCTCAGGCAGCGCCTTGGGATAGATGAATCTTTCCGGCGGAACGCGGGCTTCGTGGCCGCCGTCTCGCTCCGGGCGTGGGATATCAAGTGCGTGCTGGCGCATATCGCTGGTTGGGATGCCTACTTTGCCATGATAGTGAGACTGCTGAGAAACGGTCACGATCTGCCGTATCGGGGTGACAATATTGACGAGTGGAATGAGACATTGGTGAAGGAGCGCGAGGGCAGAACCTGGGCCGAAGTACGAGATGAGTTCGCGACAGCAAGCCAGGAGTTCCTAGAGGAATACGGCAATCTGGCGGAAGCGCTTTGGACCGAGCGCTTCTGGGAGCAACGGAAGCCTACGCCAACCTGGGTGGTGCGGCATAACGCGGGACACTATAAGAAACACCTGGGTAACGTTGACAAGAAACAGAGGGAGTGGGGAGGATAATAACCGGTGGTGTACAGTGCGCACTTTCCTGGACACGTGGTTCCGGCCGCTCCAGCACCACGGCTGGCGGGGCTGGCGATGTCAAGTGCGCCCGGGCCGTGAATCTGGCGTCCGTCAATGGGACATGAGGGTGGGCAGGGTCATGGTCTTGAGAATCTCCCGCGTGGCCTCCCGAGGACGATCTCGCGAAACCGCGAGTGTCCGTAACCGCCCATCACGATCAGGTCGGCTTGACAGTCACAGGCCCACGACAGCAGCATCGCCCCCACCTCGATATCGTGGGCCCGGACCCACGAGGCCTCGGCTTTCACCCCGTGGCGGGAGAGGTGTAGCGCCAGGTCTGCCCCGGGCACGTCGCCGTCTCCGCTCACCCCACCTCGCGGACTGACCGCCAGCACGGTGACCCGCGACGCCTGCTGGAGGATGGGTAGCGCGTCGTTGACCGCCCTCGTTGCCTCGCGGCTCGCGTTCCACGCGACCAGCACCCGCTCGCCGACGGTCGTGAAGGCGCCTGCGTACGGCACGACGAGGATCGGGCGGCCCACCCCCAGGAGCAGACGCTCGGGCAGCTCGCGTGCGGGACGGACAGCGTGCAGTTCCGGCTCCATCTGCCCGACGATGACCATGTCCGTGTATCGGGCGTGGAGGATGGCGATCTCCGCCACATCGCCTTCGCGCTCTCGTCACTCCGTCGTGTTCCCGGCCACTTCGGCCCGCGAGCGGAACCGTTGCTGCGCCCCCAGCGCGGCCGCGCGCCAGGCCTGGTGCTGCATCTCTCCGTAGTCAGATGGGGGCCGGACATGGGCCGGGAATTCCGACTGAGCCAACACGGGGAAGTTCGGGGGCTCTGTGACGAAGAAGCCGGTCAGGTGCGCGCCAAACCGGCTTGCCACGTGGACCGCCACGTCGAGTCGCGTAGCGCAGGTCTTAGAGTTGTCCACGACGACCAGTAAGTCTTTGAATTCTGTCATGGTGCTGCTCCTCCGTCCAGGCTTGCCCCGAAGGGCAGCCGGCCTGCGTGGATGGGTCGGGTGTTCCCGGCAATGGCGAACGCCAAGACGCCATGGAACCTCCCCATGGGTGAGGTGATCGTTACGGTTGCGATGGAGTGGCCGGTTACCTCCGCGGTATGTCGCGGGTTCACCGCGACCCATCCCCCCTGGCACATGTCACACACCAGTGCGGAAAGGCGGGATCACCCGGATCAAATTCTCGACCGTTTTCACCCCCTTCACCGCTCGCAAGACGTTTTCGGCGCTGGCTTTCTGCCCCTCCGTCTCTACCTGGCCGCTCAGCCGGACCGTCCCAGGCGCCACCACGGAGACGGATAGGGCGGGGACGATTCCGCGTCCGAAGGTCGCCTCGCTCAGGGCGGCCTCGGCCCGGCTGGCCAAGGCCATCGTTTCCAAGGTCCTGATGGCCTCCGTGGAGGCCTCGGAGATGTCCGGGGAGCGGACCACATGGAGCACCGTGCTGACCGCCAGATTCACGCTCAGCTTATCCATGTTGAGGACGAGGTCGTAGCGCGCGGGATCCTCCCAATCCACACCGAAGGCGAACTTGAGGACCGCACTCCGTTCGTCATCGCTGCGCTTGATCGCGCGGGCTGCCGCATCCCGGGTGAACCCCTGGTCCATCAGCGTGCGAATGCGGGCCTCCGGGGAGGCCGTCACCCGGAGGTGCAGGGCACACGGAAAGTCCCGCAAGAGGAGGTGACTGCCGCGGCCCAGGAAGACCGCATCGCCCTGTTTGGCGAGTTCGTAGATGACCGAGTAGAGCCGTTCGAGATAGACGACGGGTCGTTGGGAAAAAATCCGTTGAAAGAGGGACGGCGTTTTCTCATCGACTTCTCGGACGCTTTCCAGAACGCCCAGTTCCTGAGCCATCTGGTTGATGGCTTCGGTATCGTAGAACCGATAGCCGAGTTCGCTCGCCACCCGCTTGGCGATGTCTGATCCATGCGTCCCCAGCTTTCGAGACACCGTAATCCATTTCATGGCCAGCCCTCCTCTCTGTGGCGGCGATGCCCCTCCTGAGTCTCCCGGGATCTTCCTGAGGTCTGGAGGGGTGGGCCGCGGTTGTCCCGGTCACGGGTCAGGCACGCGATGGAGTGTCCGTTGGGGGCGGAGGGGTTCGGCGCGTTTTCCCCAACGGGATACGAACCCGAGGAGGAGCTGGTGGAGAGGCCTCCCTCCCGAGCCGCGGGCTCACGCCGAATACGTCGGAGGGGACCAGACGAGAGGTTGGGCGACCGGGCTGCCCTGCGGGGCACGGCTCGCATGGCGGCCTCCTGGCACTGCCAGAGCCCCATGAGGGAGCAACCAAACCCGGCATGCTATCGGAAACGGTGCCCTGGGGTGGGCCGCGAGGGGTCAGCGTCCCAGCCGGGACACCGAGTCAGACGGGGATGGGTAAGACGAACGTACGCCGAACGGCGCGGGGTGTCAAGTGAGGGGCTGGGGTGCTGCCGCGAGATGCTGCAGGCTATCGGCGAGGGCCGCGTGCTGCGCCACGGTGAGCGTGGCGAACCGAAGGCCGCTCCGCGACACGAGGCGGGACTCGCCCCCGAGCGTGCGCTGCCGCCCGATCACGGTACACCAGACCACCTGCGTGGGGAGGCTCAGCGCCCCACAGGGCGGCGGGAGGTCGAGGGCGCAGGGTGCGCCGAGGCGGAAGACGCCGAGGTGCTCGATCTGCGCGCCCGCGAGGCTGAGGTCGAGGAGGCGGACCTCCCGCAGGCCCCGCACCCGTGCCGCGGGACGCTCGGCCAGTCGCGTGCGCGGCACCGTTCGCCTCTCCTGTGCCTCCGTCATGGCCCCCTCCTCTCCAAGATCAGAAATACGCTCCCATAGAACTCACCCTTGCGCGGGGGCGTTGGAACCGCCAGGCGCTCGGAATGTGTCTCGCGGGGTGCTCCCGATTGCTCCGTCAGTTCACCGACTCCGACAGTGCCACGTAGGCCGTCGCCAGCCGTTCGGCCTCATCGGCCGTCTCGCCCAAGAATCCGACTCCCTTCACCTTGTCGGGGCCGGGAGGCGCGACACCGTCCGCCACGAGTGTTGCGATCCACCGGTGAAGGATAGGGTATTGAACCCACAGGGGTTCATGGTCGGAGCCGCCGGTGAGAAGGCGGGTGGGCGTCAACTCACTCGTCCCCCACCTCCATCACGATTTGCCCCTCATAGCCCGCGCCGAACCCTCGGGCCACCACCCGTGGATGGCCCGTCTGCCACCGGTGGGCTTCAGCCGCATTCAGCGCGCATCTGCGCTTTTCATTGGACCACCATTCCGGCTTCCCGCAGTGCTGGCATTTCACCACGCCCCCCTCACACTCCAGGCACTCCAGCGTCAGGATTCTCTCCTGCACCTCCGGCAACCCGCGGCAATCGCACTGCTCCATCCCGCTCACCTCCCCCCTGGCCACACCAACCCCGTGGTGCGCCGGTGGTGGGTTCTCCCCCAGACCCGCCTGCCCCGAATGGCTCGTGGTGTGCGACGATTCCTGATGGGTAAGTGCATCCAGGGCTCCCGGCGGGACTCGATGATGTCGCGCTGAAAGGAAGTCGGAGTGATCGGTTTCGGATTCACACGACCGAGAGCGTCGCAGAAAGGTCTGGCAAGCGGCGTGCCCACCTCAGGCTGGAGTGTCGGGGCTTATGTCATGGCCGTTTGCGCGGTTGACCCAAAAAACACATGGTGGAAGCCGGAAAAAAGTTCCCGGTCAATTGGGGCCTAAAAAATCGGCCGAAGCACTCTCCAGGTGCGACCTCAAAAGCGCCGCACCCACCCGAAGTCGCCTCGCTAGCCCAGCGCGGCCACTCGCGTCGGGGATCACTGCGGGGCTCACAGTGTTTCTGGGCAACACCCCTCACTCTTCCTGGAATCTCGACCGTCCAAAGGCCGTCGAATCCCGCTGGGGATTCGAACCCGCGGCATTCCCGAAATCAATTCTTGAGTCGTGGGTGGATCATAAGCAACCGCCGACGGATAAACGACCGGCCAGTGGATCAGGGCCAACGAGATCGGGAATTCCGCTTGTCTTGGTTTAGCGAGGGTGTTCTCTGTGGAACCGTGCCTGACGCTGCCGCGCCGCCTCGAAGAGGCATACGGCTGCGGCCGCCGAGGCATTGAGGGAGGCGACCTTCCCACGAGATGGGATCTGAACGATCAAGTCGCATCGGCTCTTGGTGAGATGGCGGAGGCCGCGCTCCTCACCCCCGATGACCAGGACCAAGGGATCGGTCAGGTCCGCCGTGAACAGATCGCGCCCTCCGGCGGCATCCGTTCCCACCACCCAGAAGCCCTGCGACTTGACGAACTCGAGGAAGGCGGCGAGGTTGGTTACCTGGGCAATAGGCAGATGTTCCGTCGCCCCCGCCGAGGCCCGCACGGCCGCGGCGGTCACGCCGGCGGCGCGGTCGCGCGGGAGGATACAGCCGTTCACGCCCGCCGCCTCGGCGCTCCGGATGATGGCGCCAAGGTTCTGAGGGTCCTGAATGCCGTCGAGAACGAGGAGGAACCCAGGCTCCGGTCCCTTCGACGCCTGGACAACTAGCACCTCCGGCTCGGCGTATGGAAACGGCCCAACCTCCAAGAGGACGCCCTGGGGCGTCGCCCCGCGGACGACCCGATCCAGTTCCTCGTGCGGCCGGGTCTCAACCGGAACCTGGCGCTTGCGCGCCAGGCCCAGAATGGTCTCGATGGTCGGGCCCTTCTCTTGGCGCGCCAGGATCAACCGCCGAACGGTGCGCTTGCCCGCCCGCAGGACCTCCAGGGCGGCGTGCGGCCCCGCGACGACTTCTGCCTCCGGCGAGGCGCGGTCCCGGAGGTCCTTCATCCCTTGACCAGGCTCACGTTGACGGTCGGGAGCCCCCGCTCCGCGGGAAACTCGGAGACGGCGTGGCACGCCGTCCGCGTGTCGTCCACCCGAATGGCCTGAGCGCCGAGGGTCTGCCGGATCCCGTCCGCCTCCGCCCACGCCTTGTTCTTGCGCGCGGCCTCGCGGAGCGCCAGAAGCTCCCGCACCACACCGGTGAGCTGTGCGCCAAGCTCCTGGGGATAGGGCGGCTCGGACGCGAGCAGCCGTCGGAGGTCGGCCATCGCCTGCTCCGCCGACCGCGCGAGCGCCACGCCGCTGGTCAGCGAGACCTCCGCCGCCGTGCTGGTCAGGTCGATGGCCAGGACCGATGCCAACCGCTTAAGCAGCGCGGCGGTCTCCTCCAGCGCGGTGATCGTCGCCGGCGCCGGCGAGGTCCGCTGCCGCGCCTCGTGGAGCAACCGATTTCCGTCCCGCACCAGGTCGAAGAGCACCCCCGTGGCCCGGGCCGTGTTGAAGTCGTCGTCCATGGCGGCCCGGAACGCCTCTTCGGCGGGATGGGAGGTCGGCGCGCCCGCGGGCGGCATGGCCGACCGGCCCGCCTCGGCCCGCGACAGCTCCACCGCGCGCAGGAACTCCTGGAAGCCTTGCAGCGCCTTCTGTTTCTCCGCCACCGCGGCGTCGGTGTAGTCGAGCGGCCCGCGGTAGTTCGTGGAGACGAGCAAGAGCTTGAGGGCGT
>Ga0316626_10001437_pt1 | contig 10577 bp, 11 predicted proteins | sample OWC_Aug_T1_C1_D5_FD_207656 | JGI IMG/M metagenome (GOLD analysis project Ga0316626, IMG submission 207656) | Wetland soil microbial communities from Old Woman Creek delta, Ohio, United States - OWC_Aug_T1_C1_D5_A | ecosystem: Environmental > Terrestrial > Soil > Wetlands | place: USA: Ohio...
CACCACCCTCGAGTTTTTCGATATTGCCGGATTGGTCAAAGGAGCGAGCAAAGGGGAGGGGCTGGGCAATCAGTTTCTGGACCACATCCGAAATGTCGATGCCATTGCTCACACGGTCCGCTGCTTCGCGAATGACAATGTGGCCCATGACTTCGGTTCGATTGATCCGAAAAGGGATATTGAAGTCGTCAATACCGAGCTCATTTTAGCCGATCTTCAGACCCTTGAGAAGAGAATCTCCAAGGCAGATAAGATGGTTCGGGTAGGTACGAAGGAAGCGGCCTTGGAGTTGGAGGTCTGCCGAGGAGTCCAGTCCGTTTTGAACCAGGGGCGAGGGGCAAGGAGCCTCCGTATGACTGGAGAAAAGGAAACGGTCTTCTCGGACCTCCACCTTCTGACGGCAAAGCCTGTTTTTTATGTCGCGAATGTTGATCAGGCAGAGCTTAAAGGAGAGGGGGTTTGCTTGAAGGCCCTCCAGGAGCGGGCAGACAAAGAGGGGAATATAGTCGTCCCTATCTGTGGCGATCTGGAGGCAGAGCTTGCACAATTGAACGAGGAGGAAAGGGAACAGTTCAGAAGCGAGCTGGGTCTGGAGGGGTCGAGTTTGGAGCGACTGGTTGAAGCGGGATACAAGACTTTGTCGCTGGTCACATTTTACACGACGGTCAGTTCCGAACTCAAGGCATGGACGGTTCCAAGCGGGACGTCGGCCCCGAAAGCCGCGGGGAAGATCCATAGTGATATGGAGAGAGGATTTATCCGCGCAGAGGTCGTTTCCTTTTCTGATTTCATCGCCTGTGGCTCTGAGCATGTGGCGAGGGAGAGAGGTCTTCTCCAATCCGAAGGGAAGGATTATTTAATCCGGGATGGAGATATCATCCATTTTCGTTTTAACGTATAGAGGGAAATATCATGGCCTGGAGATCATTCCAATTTATTCTTTACATGATTCCTATTCTTTGGATCTTTCTCAAGGACCTTGTTTGGGAAGACCTTTCCTTTGGAGAGATCCGGACGAATTACCTTTTCGGGAAGGCCAATGCCTACGACCGCGCCGATTTTTTAAGGAAAGCGGTCAGGGTCTACAAAGAAATATTGGCAAAGGATCCGAACCGTATTCCCGTTTTTCTTAATCTTGGAGGGCTTTATTATCGGAGAGGAATGTTTGAGACCGCCATCCCCTATTATGAAAAGGTAATCCGTGCGAACCCGAAGCACTACCAGGGTCACTATTGGTTAGCCATGTGCTTTTGGAAATTGCAACGATTTCACGCAGCCATCAACACTCTGGAAGAAGTGATCCATTTCTTGCCCACGTTTAAAGACGCCCTGAACCTGATGGGTGAGTGCTACGAGCAAATAGGGGAGGCGGCGAAAGCAGAACATTGTTATCTCAAAGCGATCAGCACCGATCCCAATGGAATTATTGTTCGCGGCGGCCTTTTGGACGGGTGGACCCAAGAGAAAAGGGAGGAGAGGTTAAAACACTGAATGGAAATCTTAAAAAGTCTTTTTGGGAGGAGAGGGAATCTTGGAGCAAAAGACGGAGAGAGAATGGAAATCGATCATCTGTCCCAGAGGGAAGGATAAAACGCTCATCATGGTGGAATGGAATATTACCTCTGAGAAGGGTCGGATCCTTAAGAGGACTTTGCGGCAGATTGATTGTCACCACCCTCCATTGACGGTATTGGGTGGATGGGGTTGCGAGTGGGGATGCGAGGCGGTGATTGGAAAAAGAGAGAGGTAGGCTTTCGGGCATTCACCTTATTCTTCTTCCGACCTCTTCTTCGGGGCCGTGAATTTTCCTTCATCCATGATCCGGGGAGAGATGCCCTGAAATCCGCCCAGGTTGGGATCAGGAGGAAGCAGGATCCAAGCAATTCCTTGTTCTTTGTCGATCTTGGCGATCTCGTCACCGGGTTGTAGTTTCTTCATGGGGCTCCGCTCATAATCATGCCGTTTGTCCTGTTGGCTCTCTTAACTCCCGAATGATCCGGCTGGTCAAACACTTTATGATATGTCAGACGCTCTTTTCCCGTTGACCCCTGACCCGAATCCCTCCTCCTGTCCTGACGGCGTCGTCGGGGGCCTTCACCGTTCCAGCATCCAAAAATGTCAATGCGAATCTTATACTGTTCAAAATCTGACTATCTCTGATCCCCTGTTGCAGCAAAAACTTCTTTAAAATCAGCTACCAGGACAGGGATTGTGTCTGGCACAGAATATGCTACTTTTCTCTCGTGCCGGTTTAGCCATCCGCATCCACTCTGTCCATTGGGAGCGGCTCAAATGGTATATAAATTTGTTGTATCTTTTATGGTTATCCTCCTCTTGATGGCCGAGGTCATTCTGCCGTTTGTTTTGATATTGATCCTCGGGTTCTTCACTTGGCGCCTCATCCGAAAGAAATGGATAGATAGAATTTTTGCAGGGCTTGTTTATCGGAGAAACCCTTTCGTCAGAGAATTACATAAACACGTAAGCCATTCCGTCGAAGAAAGAGGAAATAAAGTTGTAAAACCAATCGCATACTTTGCGCTTATTTTATGTATCGCTGGCATTTTGAAGACCCTTTGGCCGCACGTATTTTACGATAGCAACACAGCCAACCTATTTCTTTTAGATGGACTTCCTCGGATGTTTCTCTATATTGGATTGATTTTCTTAGGTTTTGGAATTTCGGCGTCCGTCATTTCTTCGTTGTTCTTCATCAAGGAAGCGAGAAAAATCAAGATATACAATAGGGGCCTCGAGATTTATCTACTGACCAAATACCTTGAGAACATCCTCACCATCACCCTCGGAATAGCCCTAATCATAGGAGTCGCTTACCTGTGGTTCTTTTTCCTGGAAAAGTTTTTACCGATATTCCGTTACTTTGAGAATGAATCTGCGTCGTTTGTGGAGTTAAAAGTTAACTATGAAGAGATGTTAAAGATATTAAAGAGTCTATTAATAAATTTTCGAAACCAATTTCAAACCTGGTGTATCACGGCGTTTCTCATCTCTTTGGCAAGCTTTGCCGTACCCTATATCTGGTTCAAGGGAAGACGATTCGCCACGATATTCCTAGCACTATTTTTATCGGGGACTGCCTTTTCTTACTTTGTTTCTTTTTTGATTAAGAAGTTTCTTGCTTCTGAAATGACTTTGGTTTTCATCGCGGTGTGGATCTTTTCTGCACTCATTACCTATATCGTCTCCCACTTAGTCAACACGATTTCATTGAATAGGATATCTATTTGCAAACATTGCCAGGCAGAAAACGGGATCCATTCAAAATATTGCAGTGCCTGTGGCAAGAAGCTCATTCCGCTCCCATTGGAATAGTCGAAAAATCTCGAAAACGCCGAAAAATATGGATGCCCGCGTCCGACACGGATGCTCTTGCATACAGGAGAAGCTGGATCCAGGTTTTAAGAAGCCAAGAAAAGACCGGTCCAAGTGCCCCTCTAAATCCGTCGTCCGCGAACCATCCCGATTTATGGCTGCCCTGTTTTATGAGGGCTTTTTCCCTCCGGGAACCGAAGCCTCCTCCTTGCCCATTCCCACTTTTGATTTGATCTCGCTGACGAAATAGATAAGAGCACCGACGCCGATCAATAGGAGGAGGATGGGAACAACTGCCATCAGTCCTTTGATGAACATGCCCCACCAAGTAACCAATAAGATCAAACCAACGATGCTGACCACAATCCCAATGATGATCCCCAATAAATTCGACACGATCACCACCTCCTTTTAGAAATTCTCACGAGGGAGAAAGCTATCAAAGGATGAAAAGGAAGTCAAGGCCAACTTCCTTGCGAACGATAGGTCTCATTCGAATCGAGGCGGGTGGCAAATTGAGAGTGGGATCGCTTGCGCTTCTTTGGCTCACGAAGGACGATTCGTTGTAGACAGAGCGAAGGCATTTGAGGTAATATGTATTAAACCTTTCCATCGATTCCAAGAGGGGCGATGGATAGAAATAAGATTGCGAGGAGAGACTAAAATGGCTGTGAATCTGAAAGGGAGATCACTGGATAGTCTTTTTCATTTGACCAAGGAGGAGATTGACCAGATTTTAAAGACGTCGGAGTTATTGAAAAGTCAACTCCTCCGCGGAGAGGAGCACCCTCTGTTGAAGGGGAAGACACTGGCCATGGTCTTTGAGAAGCCTTCCACCCGTACGAGGATCTCGTTTGAGGTCGGAATGTGGCAGCTTGGAGGGTATGCGCTTTATCTGAGCGCGAGTGATCTGCAACTGGGACGTGGAGAAACCATCGCTGATACGGCCCAGGTCCTCTCCAGGTATGTAGATGGAATTATGGCGAGAGTCTTTGCCCATCAGACCATCCTCGATCTTGTAAAATACTCGACAGTGCCGGTGGTGAACGGTCTTTCAGACTTTACTCACCCCTGCCAAGGTCTGGCTGACCTCTTTACCATCTATGAGAAGAAAGGCAGACTTTCCGGGTTGAGACTTGCCTATGTCGGCGACGGGAATAACGTGGCCCACTCCCTTCTTTATGGTTGTTCGAAAGTCGGTATGAACATCACGCTCGCATGTCCCAAAGAATTTGAGCCTGATCGAGAGGTCGTTTCGAAGGCGAAAGAAGAAGGAAAAAGAAACGGGTGTGAAGTAAGGGTAACAAGAGATCCGAAGGAAGCAGTGAAAGGAGCCGATATCGTCTACACCGACGTATGGGCCAGCATGGGAAAAGAAAAGGAGCAAGAGAAAAGAGTGAAGGTTTTCAAACCCTTTCAAGTGAACGGAAAATTAGTTAAGGAAGCCGCGGGGGATTATATTTTTATGCATTGTTTGCCAGCGCATCGTGGGCAAGAAGTCACCGATGAGGTGGCTGATTCGAAAAATAGCGTCATCTTCGATCAAGCAGAAAACAGGCTTCACACCCAAAAAGCTCTCTTAGCACTGATCATGTAAATGAAAGTGAATAGTCCGAAGTTAGGAGTTCGGAGTGACAAAAGAAAGGATAATGAATAAAAGTCGGCATTCATCATCTGCGAACCTGGATCGATAGATGACTGATGAGCACGGACTTTTTCCTAAGGAGGTCAACATGACTAGTTTTAAAGGAAAAGACATCCTTCATGGAAGTCAGTTTTCAAAAAAGGATGTCGATGGAATGATCAGAATTGCGTCCGATTTTGAGAAGGAACTTAAGAAGAAGGATTCTTTGACTCTATTGAAGGGAAAGATTCTAGCAACGCTATTCTTTGAGCCGAGCACCCGGACCCGACTCTCCTTTGAGACGGCGATGCAACGGCTAGGCGGGGGAGTGATCAGTATGGCATCGGCAGAGGGGTCCTCGGCAGCCAAAGGCGAAACCGTAGGGGACACAGCCAGGACGGTCTCTCAGTACGCAGACGTGATCGTGATCCGCCATCCTCGCATTGGATCCGCCAGGGAAGCAGCCGACGCGGCTTCGATTCCCGTCATCAACGCCGGAGATGGGGCAGGGCAGCACCCCACGCAGGCTCTTCTTGACACCTACACGATTCGTAAAGAGTTGGGATCTCTTAAGAATTTGGTAGTTTCCCTGGTCGGCGACCTGAAAAACGGGCGGACGGTTCATGCATTGGTTGAACTTTTGTCTCTCTACCAGGCGCGGCTCCATTTTGTCTCGCCCGGAAACCTCAGAATGCCGGAGGAAATTACCTCCAGTCTCAAGCAAAAGGGCATCCGGATCGAAGAGACAGAAGATCTTGAAAGGGCAGCCTCTGAAAGTGCTCTGATTTATATGACAAGAATTCAAAAAGAGAGATTTACCGACCTGACAGAGTATGAAAGAGTCAAGGGCAGTTACGTGATTAATGGAGAGTTTCTCAAAAAGCTCAAGAAGAAGATCACGATTCTTCATCCACTTCCGAGAGTAGATGAAATCAGTTCGGATGTGGATACTTATCCCGGAGCTGCTTATTTCAGGCAGGTGAGAAATGGCGTTTTTGTCCGGATGGCTCTGCTCGCCATGATTTTAGGGAAACGTTGACCTGATGAAAAAGATCGTGCCTCTCAGCAATAATAAGGCTAATGGAAACTGAAATATGCTCTGCTTAATAACAATATTTTCTAAGGTCATTCTGCGGTTAGAAGGATGAGTTGAAAGGAGCATATGACGGGGCAAAAATCTCAAACTATTCACAGGCTAAGCCGTTGAATTGAGAGGGAGATTTCCAGCATAATACTTCAATCTTGATTGTCATACAGAATTCTTATAATTTAGGGATATATTTATGTTGAGGATCTGCGAACCGGGCCTGAACGAAAATCAGCCCTAATTCTTCTTGACTTTCATGAAAAAATTTAATAAAAGGTGACTCATGATTCTGCGGCTCGAAGAGATTGAGCGAATCGTTTGGGAAGAAGAGAAGCTCTTCCTTATGAAGCAGGTCGGGATCCTCCTGATTAAGAACAATGCCATTAAATTCGGGGATTATATCTTAGCGTCTGGAAAGAAAAGTCCCTACTATATTGATCTCAGGCAGACGATCTCCAGCCCGACCACGATGGACTGGATTGCCAATTCCTTAACCCGAATCATTCTCAATGAGATCGGGAGGGATAAAGTCGACAAGATTCTGGGGGTTCCCACAGCAGGGGTTCCTTTTGCTACGGTGGTCAGTCAGAAACTGGGCCTTCCTTTGATTTATTACCGACAGGCGCGGAAGGAGCATGGTGTCAGGAAGAAGATTGAAGGAATTCTCGATCGAAATGATCGGGTTTTGGTTATTGATGATCTCATTACCACCGGAGAGAGTGTCATTGAGACCGCCGAGGTGGTCAGGGATCAAGGAGGTGTCGTCAGCGAACTGGTGGTCCTTTTAGACCGGGAGCAAGGAGGGCAACAGAGGCTTCGTTCATCCCGGATTGAACCGCACGTCCTGTTCAAGATTTCAGATGCGATGACGTGGCTTAACAAGGTTGGCCTCATCGAGGATAAGATCTACGAGACATTAACAAAATACATCCAAGAAGAAAGCCAGACCCCCCAAGGTACCGCGATATGACCCCTGTGGTCTAGTGTGAATGAAGGGATCTTTCTGAAATTTCTGCTACTTGCAGCGCCGCCACCCAATCTGTTAGCATATTGGAGATTTTTTCAAGGAAAACCTTCACATTTCGTCAACCCCAATTTTTCTTGACAAAAAAAGGTTTTCATTTATATTTATTTGTCTAATTTGAAGTAGAAGAGACAAAACAAAATGTTTACTTTGAAATTCGATGAAATCCCGGAAGAAGGTCTCGACCTGAAGTGGAAAGAAGAAAGGGCTTCGTTGTTAGCCTATTTAAAGGACCTCTCGAGAATTGACTTTGATTTTGAGACCCCCCTCCACTCCGAGGCAAAGATTAGGAAGGCGGGACGATTGGTGCTCATCAGTGGGAAGGTTCAAACCGAACTTCGATTACAGTGCGTCCGGTGTTTGAAAGAATTCCCCTATCCCCTTTCCACTACTTTTGAACTCACCTTTCAGCCCTTGAAAGAGGCACCTTCGGAGGAAGAAACGGAATTGGGCAGTGAGGAGATGGAACTGAACTTTTTCGAGGGAGGAGAAATCCACCTCTCCGAAATCGCCTGCGAGCAGATCTTTTTGGAAATCCCTTACCAACCTCTTTGTCAGGAGGGATGCAAGGGGCTCTGCGTTATTTGCGGAAAAGATCTCAATGTTTCCGCCTGTGAGTGTGTGAAAAAGGAATTGACATCAGGCTTTTCGGCACTGAAGAAATTAAAGCTTGATTAATGCTGTAATAATCTGTTATGGAGAAAAGATAAGGCAATTCGAGCAACTTCTTGATTCAACATCTAAGAGTCCTTTTAACGGATGAGAAAGGATGCTTTCGAATGGGAGTTCCAAAACGGAGAACGTCATCGGCAAAAAGGGATCAACGTCGAGCCCATAAGAGATTAGCCACCCCTAATTTCTCTTTGTGTCCTCAATGCCATGAACCCTTGCTTCCTCACCACATTTGCCCTCATTGTGGAACTTACAAAGGGAAGGAAGTCATCAAGGTGGAGGAAGAGAAATAGGGCATCAAAGAAGCCTTTAGGGAAAGCGTAATAAGATGAAGATCGCAGTCGATGCTATGGGGGGAGATTTTGCCCCTCAAAAGATTGTTGAAGGGGCCTTCTTGGCTGCAAAACAACATGGGGTCAAGGTGGTTTTGGTAGGGGATGAGGATCAGGTCAGCAAGGAACTGTCTAAATACCCTACTTCAAAACTTCCTATCTTTATCCACCACGCTCCATTCGTGGTCGCCATGCATGACTCCCCATCTACTGTCATCCGGAGAATGAAAGATACCTCCATTAAAGTCGCTACCGATTTGGCAAAAGAAGGCCAGGTACACGGGGTGGTCTCCGCAGGAAATTCAGGGGCAGCCATGGGTTTGGCAATGTATATTTTGAAAAAACTGGAAGGCGTGGAACGACCTGCGATCGCCACGATCCATCCCACCACGAAAGGGAGCACCGTCCTCATTGACTCGGGTGGCAACGTGGATTGCAAACCGGCTCATCTCCTGCAGTTTGCCATGATGGGAGATGCCTATGCGAAGTATATTCTGGGGAAGGAAACTCCTCGAATTGGCGTCTTGAGCAATGGAGAGGAGGAAGGGAAAGGGAATGAGCTGACACGGGAGGTTCACGATATTCTATCGGAAACCGATTTAAATTATATCGGTTACGTGGAAGGCCGCGACCTTAATAGCGGAGAGGTGGATGTGATCGTCTGCGACGGATTTGTGGGGAATGTCGCCTTAAAAATAAGCGAAGGTCTCTGGGAAATGATCCACGCCATTCTCAAGTGGGAGGCGCAGGATAACATCAGGGCGAAGGCTGCATATTTTCTGATGGGACGAGCCATTCGCCGCCTTGAAAAGAGGATTGACTATGCAGAAGTGGGAGGGGCCCCTCTTCTGGGGATCAACGGCAACTGCGTTATCTGCCACGGTTCATCGAATGAGAAAGCCATGATGAATGCCATTGTATTGGCCTCGAATCTGGCCAGGAATAAGCTGAATGACCATCTCATCGAAGAGCTGAGAGAAAAACAGGACATGCTTCGGCTGGGACAGAGGCGCTCAGAAAAGGTCAACGGAACAGCGGAATCGATTCGTTGATTCCTGAAAAATGAACGAGGAGGAAGGCAGATTGGATTATTTTCTTACACCGGAACAGAAGATGATTCAGGGCTTGGCGAGGAAGGTCGCCGAGGAGAGAATGCGGCCTGTCCGGGCGGAGCTGGATGAAAAGGAAGAGTTCCCTTGGGAGATTGTTAAAGTCAGCGCAGAAGCGGGCCTCATGGGTGTCTCCATGCCGGAGGAGTATGAGGGCTTCGGAGGAGGTATTCTAGAGTATTGCCTGGTCGCAGAGGAATTGAGCCGCGTCTGCCTCGGGATCGCAACCAGTGTGGTCGCAAGCGGCCTAGGCGCAATGCCCATCCTCTTATTTGGAAACCCTGAACAGAAGAAGAAATATCTCCCTCCTATCGCCAAGGGCGTAAAGCTGGCTGCCTTTGGGTTGACGGAGGCGGAGGCAGGAAGTGATGCAGGTGCCCTGCGGACCACGGCCACCCGCAAGGGTGAAGGGTACGTTTTGAACGGAACCAAACAGTGGATTACCAACGGCGGGGAAGCGGAGATCTACTCCGTTATCGCCATGACGGACCGCTCAAAGGGTCCCAGAGGCGCGAGCGCCTTAATCGTCGAAAAAGGGACTCCAGGCTTCGATTTTGGGAAGAAAGAAAAGAAGATGGGGATCCGGTCTTCGGCGACGCGGGAACTGGTTTTCCAAGATTGCTTCGTTCCAAGAGAAAACCTCATCGGAAAAGAGGGAATGGGGTTCATCGTCACCATGAGGACCTTTGATCGAACCCGGCCTGGAGTGGGTGCGCAGGGCGTCGGGTTAGCCCAAGGAGCCCTCGATGAGGCAGTCCGATATGCGCGAGAACGAGAGCAGTTTGAAAAGAAGATCATCTCCTTCCAGGCGGTTCAGCACATGTTGGCGGATATGGCCACTCTTGTTGAGGCTGCCAGAGCATTGGTGTATTCCGTCGCCCGCTATATTGACCAGTCAGAAAACCCCAAGGAAATCTCAAAGGTCTCCGGAATGGCAAAAGTTTTTGCAAGCGATGTCGCCATGAAAGTGACAACCGATGCGGTCCAGGTCTTCGGGGGCTATGGATACATGAGGGACTATCCTGTCGAGAAGATGATGCGGGATGCAAAAATTCTGCAGATCTATGAAGGGACGAACCAGATCCAACGGAACGTCATCGGTTTGGAATTGAGCAAGGAATACGCTGGGAAGAAAGGGTCTCGATGAAACCGACCGCCTTTATTTTCCCGGGGCAAGGATCCCAGTATGTGGGAATGGGAAAAGAACTCTTCGAAAATTTCAGCGTGGCGAAACGGGTCTTTCAGGAGGCAGACGATACGCTTCATTTCTCCGTTTCCGCACTTTGTTTCAAAGGGCCAGAGGACGTGTTGAAGCTGACGGAGAATACTCAGCCGGCTATCCTGACGACCAGTGTCGGAGCGCTCAGAGTGCTCGAGGCCGAGAAAGGAATGATTC
>Ga0316626_10001439_pt1 | contig 10575 bp, 11 predicted proteins | sample OWC_Aug_T1_C1_D5_FD_207656 | JGI IMG/M metagenome (GOLD analysis project Ga0316626, IMG submission 207656) | Wetland soil microbial communities from Old Woman Creek delta, Ohio, United States - OWC_Aug_T1_C1_D5_A | ecosystem: Environmental > Terrestrial > Soil > Wetlands | place: USA: Ohio...
AATATTTTTCGATAGTAAGTTAAATGCTGCTACAATTGTAAATAATAAAGCATGAACACAAAATAATATTGGAGATATTGCATAATTTTTAAGACGTGGATTTTTATTACAAAAAAGAACCCACACAACCAAACCTATTATAAAACCAATAACTATTAAATAGCGTAAAAATATATCAAGATTCATTTTTCACGCTCCTCTACAACATTTTTCAATATTTCTTTTCTTATTTGACATTCTATTTGTTCTTTATTCATTTTTTGTTTTGAATCAGGATTGCTCATTAATGCTGATATTAATAATAAAATAATAGCATGGGTAAAGAGTAATCCTGTCCACCAACTTACTAATATCAATGTCTCTAATGAATTATCAGGATTAATAAAACGCCACACGGAGAAAGCTAAAAAGTTAAACAACCAACTTACGGGAGCGAAAGCACCGATTTGTCTCTTGTTTTTATAAAACATTACCCACATTATTATACATGTTAAAGCTAGAATTATGTTTATTATTCGTATAATTAGTATAATATTAATTTCCGTTGTAATCATGTCTTTTATCCTCCCCTTTTTTTAATATCATACTTGTTGTTGGAGGCATGACAAAAATCAGAGATATAGACATAAACAAACTATATAGAACAATTATACCTTCCCATAATTCATTTTGGTGGTGGCTTAACATCTCTAATTTTAATGCAATTGCATATAAAAATACATTTACAAAAAGAAGAAATGGGGCAATTATATATCCTATTTTTTTCTTATTTAGAAATGCCCATATACCAGAAAGAAGAATTCCAAAAATAGAGGTTATAACTATTACTATATATACAGAACTAAATTCTGTTGATATATTTTCCATTATGGTTTTTCCTCCTTTTTGTTTGCTCCCTTGTTTTCTATTTGAGGGATGTTGTACTTATTTCTAGATGGTTCTATTATAACATTCATTAAGATTATAATAAAAGCATGTAACCTTACTATTGATGACCAGTTAAATAAACCTTGAAAATCAATTACTTTTATATCGTAATATGTTCTAAGATATATTGCAACATTAAACAAAAAAAGATTTATGAAAAAAGTCATGGGGGCAATTATATATCCTTTTTTGTCTCCATGACGAGTCAATAATATAATGCAGAGAACTATTGCAATTCCAGAACCAGCGAATAATATCAGGTGTATTAACGGGCTTTGTGTTATGTCCATAAAAACCTCCTTGGTTTTTTACATTTAAACCTCCTTTTCTATAGAAGGATTTTGTTTATTTTTTTCATTTTTAAAGAAGTCATATTTTATTTCGACAGATAATAAGATGGTCATAAATAACATTGTTATTACACCATCGAATCTTTGGAGCGTACTCCATGAGTTAAAAAGATTAGGGATACCAAATAATATATCTATTGTTGTTCCCATTAGACCTGCATATATTATTAAGGAGTAAAATAATGTTAAGTGAAGTGCCCAAACAAACAATGGTAAAAATAGATACCATTTAAATCGATATCTAAAAATCAAATCAAGACTTAACACTGTTACGGTTACACCTGTTAATAATATAAGTATGTTTACTACATTAATTGTACCATTTGCATTCACGTCATTATCCCCTCCTTTAATTTTTTATTATATATGTTTTAATGACATACCGTTATTTGTGTACCATCAGTAAATGTAACTAAAATACATTCCTGAGTAGGAACTGGTGTCAATGTAAAAGTTGGTATAGGTGTATTTGTAGGTACGATTACAGGTGTCATAGTTGATGTGGCGGTTATTATTGGGATATATGTAAATGTTAGTGTTGGTACAGGTGTACCATATTCATAACCCCCTGCATCAAAAGAACTTCCTTGTGGTCTCGCTTTACCATCATAATCCGTAGTAATCCAGCTAACAAGAACTCCAAAATTAATGGCGGGGGAAGTTGATTGTAAGTGTAAATCTGGAATAGTAAGGCTTACAAATTTTGGGTCAAGGGTAACATTTCCGTATATATCTGGATAACCGGGAGGATTATTAGATATTTCCACACAGTTTGGGTACTCTTGTGAACAGTTTTTTGGACCAAACACTATATTATGGTCTGCTTTTATATATTGTAATAAAGACGAATTTCCCGCTGTTATTTCTCCATTCCAATTATTAAAATAAACAATATTGTTTCTTATAACTATATTTTCAATGAAAGGGGCTGTAATATAAATTCCAGCACCACCATTCCATCTTGCTTTATAAATGGTATTATTATAAATCTCTATATTGCGCCTAATACCAGTGTTATATGTATTACGAGCGGGAATACTAACTCCTGCCGCACCGACATTATAGATTATATTATTGAAGATGCGGATATTTTCTGCTGTACCACCACGCTCAGAACCAACTGTAACACCAGCGGCATTATTGGAGAGACGGTTGTTATAGATATCTATATTACCTGTTAATCTTTCCCATGCGTCAATATAGATACCGCCATCTACATCAAGAAAATCGTGAATATAGTTATGATGGACAGAACCAAAACGAGCACCTTGTTTACAATCAATAGCCGCATTACCAAGATAAGATACTTGTCCATTCATAAGAATTTCATTGTAGCTTACTTCAAAGTTGGTAGTGCCAGCTATTGAGACACTTTCTTCATGACCCCCCTGTGCTTCCGAGTACAGGTGAGAATTTTCTACTTTATTATTTGAAACTAAAACTCTGTCTGACCACCATACTCCAATTCCCGATGACGCTTTGGTCATGTTAGTTTTGTTATTAATTATCTCAATATTATTGGTGGTATTAAAATAAATAGCTGCTTGAGGGGCATTGATTATACTTATCCCGTCTATTCTAATGTAACTAGCGTTACGTACATCTATCATTCCAGAAGAGGTCGATGCGGTAAAAGTTGCACCGTCTATAATAGGGATTTCACCACTATATGCTTTTATGGTAATGAATCCTCCGGAAATGCCGGACTTACCATTTATTAATATTCTCTCTTTATATGTTCCTCCACGAAGATAAAGGGTATCCCCTGCTGTTAACAAACCAATTGTTTTTACAAATGTTTTACATGGTGCTGATAATGTACAGGGATTGGTATCTAGTCCTGTAGGACTTACATAATAACTTGTTCCAATTGCCGCAGAGTAAGTTCTAATATTTTCTTTAGGTGGTGTATTACATGCACCAAGTATAAAAGTAAAAATAATTAAAATTGAAATAATAAGCGATGTTTTTTTCATGTTAACTCCTTATGGTTTACATACGAATATCTCTATTCCGTCACTAAATACAACCTGAATACATTCTGGTTCTCCGGATGGTACAGGAGTAGAGGTTTTTATTTGAGTCGGAGTTGGAGTTTGTGTTTTTGTTTGAACTGGTGTTTTGGTTGGTGGTTTAGCTCTGTTTTCAACCGATATTTCAGTTGGTGAATTTGTTTCCGTTGGTGGTGATGTGTTGCAAGAACTGAATATCAAAACCATTATAATTAAGACTGAAACAATAGTTAATACTTTTTTCATTTAAAATTCTCCTTTAAATCTCTGTAATATACTATATATATGAAGAGAGTTTATTCTAATTGTACATCATAAAATACGTCTTTTATCTTATCCCCGGTCCATTAATTCCAATTCCCATTGGAATCTTTTTCCAACCAAATAAGTTTTCAATAATTACTACGTAAAAAACAATAGTAGTAGAAGTATGTGCATGAGTAGAGTTATTGACTGGTGGTAATATATAATTTTGTGCAAGGTTGATAGTAGTGGATGTCATATAATGGAAACTATCAGTTGCCATTCTATGCTGTGTTAATTCGAGATTACCTGTAACTATTTGAGAATGAAGAGAATTGATTACTCTTAATAATCCCAACAATATATTTTCAGATATTTGCTTGTGAGTAGAATTCTGTATTTGTAAAAGACCCGGATTAATTACAGTCAATAATATTTTATCAGATGTTATATTATGTCTTGTGTTATTAATATCTAAACGGAAATAGAAAGGAGCAAATATATTTACATTACTTGCTGTTTGTCCGTGAATTGAGTTATTTACTGTCAAAATAATCGGTGGTATATAACCTAGTGTAATATTATCCGATGTTATTGTATGGACTGATAGTATATTAACTTCATTATATGTTAATGTTATATTATCAGAAGTCTGAAAATGGGAACAATTATTTGTTAATAATACTTGTTCTTCAATTAATAAAATATTCTCTGAAGTTTGTAAGTGCTCTGTATTTTGAACTGATAATGCATTAACTTCTGGTCCATGATATATTAATATTAAATTATCAGATGTTTGTATATGAGTGGAATTTTGAATTTCCGATAGATAGATATGAGTATTATACTCAACCATAAATGCAGCATTGGTTAATTGTATTTTTCTATCTGGTTTATATTCAATTTCAATTGAAGCATTAGTTAATTGTACTTTTCTATCTGGTTTATATTCAATTTGAATAGATGCGTTTGTTATATTAATATTATGAGGAAATTTTACTTTACTAGGTAAGTGTAAATGTTGAGTGTTATATACTAATAATACTTGATGCTGTATTAATAAAATATTCTCTGAAGTTTGTGAGTGAACAGAATTTTGAATTGATAATTGAGTAACTTCTGATTCATGATATACTAATACTAAATTATCTGATGTTTGCCCATGTGTGCAATCCTGAACAGTAAGTTGATAAACTATTTGCCATTCAGTATTTTGTTGATGAGTGGAATTTTGTACATCAAGATAATATACAGTCGTATATTCAATCATTATAGCAGCATTAGTTTGTTGAGCAGCTATATCATAATCATACTCAACCATTATAGCAGCATTAGTTTGTTGAGCAGCTATATCATAATCATACTCAATCATTATAGCAGCATTAGTTTGTCTAGAAATAGGATAACTTCTTTCTAATGATATATTATCAGATGTTTGCTTATGACCAGCCCCGGGAGGACCATCCCATAATAAATAATACCCATCTTCTCCGAGGATGTATCCTCCATCTTCGAGAGACAATATTGAACTCATTTCTAATATATAATGTTCCGTTAAATCTACATTACTAACTGTATGTAAATGCACAGCATTTTGAACAGCGGTTAATACAACATTAAAGGTATATTCAACCATCTCTGCGACATTAGTAACTAATACTTTGTCAGGATTTTGATATTCGACCATCTCCGCAGTATTTGTTACTAATACTCGATTCTGTATATATTCTACTATTATTCCAGCATTGGTTTGTATTATATTATCATTAGATTTATATTCGATAACTATGGCAGCATTGCTCTGATTTATGTTGTCGTTGGACTTAAATTCGACACTTATAGCAGAGTTGGTTTGCCTTATTTGAGCCATAGTATCACCCCACTTCGATTACATATTCTAATCCATTAATATCATCTACTGTCCAAGGAAGTCCTGTGACGGGATTTGCAGAAGCGCTGGTCCCTGTGATTCTGGTATAACTGGTAGTGAGAGCAATAGAGCCTGATAATTGGTCAGTCCCACCACTAGGAAGATATCCTAATTTTACAACATCGGAGCCTGTGGTTGCCATTTTTATCCTTGTTTCTGGAAAGATACGAAGAATATTAACTAAGCTTCCTCCGGTAAAATTCGAGAGACCATATTGGTCTTGCGCTCCTGTAGAACTAGCAGAAGCATATGTATAGGTTGTATCACTATCACTTGGGATATCGTCTACATAAAGATAATTAGCACTAGCCGAAACACCTCCGCTATTTGCCCAACTATTTGTAGTACCAGAACCGCTTGGGGTCAATAGTATTACACGTCCATCTTCGCACCACGAATTGTCGATATCTCCATTAGTATCATTCATAGCAATATCGTCTACATAATGTTGTTGTCCTCCCCTATCAAAAGCTATATTATTAAAACCTGTCTGAGCGCCGGGTTTTGTATCTCCTGTAAAGTTGATAACTTGAATTCCATCGATTTTAACGACAAAACGCCCGTTTGGAGCATCGTCTAGCTTAAAATATATCTCGACCAAATACCACACACCAAAATTATATACAATCTGAGATTTTTCTAATAATCCAGCGGAACTGTAAGCGCACCAGTTTTGTAATGAATTACCTCCAAGATAACATAATGTTGTAGTATCACTTGCAAAAATAGGAATCAGAAAATTATTTGCTGTAACAACTTTTTCCCTTAATCTTATATAACACTCATTGATTTCTGTGATATATTTTCTGCAAATACTGTTTCCGTTACCGAAATAAGAATAATTTCCGGTAAATGGATTAGTCGTACTAACAGTCCATCCACCTACAATATCCCAAAATAACATGTCTCCAAATTCTGCGCCATCAGTAAAAATTCTTGTCATATCTGCCTCCTATATTTCCAGAACAAGCTCTAGGTTATTTAAGTCATCTGCTGTCCAAGCCGAACCCGATACCGGATTTAGTTTTGCTTCGTCTCCAACTATACGAACAAATGTTTCGACTCCCTGTATTGCTCTGCTTCCCGATACTACATCTGTTCCTCCGAGAGCTAATTGCCCAAGTTTTATTCCGTAGTCAGTTCCTGATGTTTTGGTTACTCTTGCTTCTGAAAATATACGAGTAATATTTGCCCCGGGTACATTAAAATCACTTAATGCGAACTGTGTTTGTAAACCAGTAGATGATGGACTCGTATAGACATAATCAGTGGTATTAGCTGGAAAATCATCTACATAAAGATAATTAGCGCTTCCTGATACGCTCCCGCTGTTTAGCCAGTTGTTGTGAGTACCGCTCCCACTTGGGGTTAATTTAATAACGTGTCCATCATCGCACCAAGAATTATCTTCCACTCCGTTAGTATCATTTAAAGCTAAATCATCGATTCTTAATATAGCATCAAAATAGCCACCGTTCATATAAATATTATTTATGATTGAACCACTGGAATATTTTGTATCCCCAGTAAAATCCATTTCGGTTATTCCGTTCATTTTTACTATCGCTTTTCCATTTGGGGAATCATCTATTTTTAAATATATCTCAAACAATGCCCAAGTACTGAGGGTATAAATATTTGTTGATTCTCCTAATAAAACATTGCTATCTCCGGAATATATATTTAATTTAAAAGTTGTTTGATTTTGTCTAACCGTAATTATAACAGTACTATCATATCTGAATTTTAATAATCGTTGCTCATTATTAAAATTTGTATGATAAAACCCCATACGAAAATAAAGCTCGGATAAAGGTGAAAAATATTTCGTACTATAAGTACTCGCACCAGCATATCGATAGCAATAATCCCCCGAACGTTGACCACTTGTTAAAAGAGAAAGAGAAGGGGTATCCCAAAATAATGTATCCCCCATTTCCCCCCCATCCGTAAATATTCTTGTCATTTGAACCTCCTATCCACTCGAACCAACTTCGGCTACAAATTCCAGAGAATTTATATCGTTTTCAGTCCAAGAAGCACTGGTAACCGGATTTACTTTTGTTTCATCCCCAACTATACGGGTATATGCTCCTATACTAAGATTTGCGCTCCCTGACATAACGTCTGTTCCCCCGTCTGCAAGAAAACCTATTTTAATTGTATCTAGTTCTCCTGTGGTTTTTCTTGCTCTTGCTTCTGGATATATCCTCAAAATAGTTTTTCCTGTAAATGTCTCGTTGCTCATAGCAAATTGGGTTTGTAAACCAACATCAGAACCACTTGCATAGACATAAGTTGTATCACCATCAGAAGGATATTCATCCACATAAAGATAATTAGCACTCCCGGATACGCTTCCACTATTTAACCAATCATTAGTTGTTGCACTACTACCACTTGGGGTTATTTTAATAATACATCCATCTCCACACCAAGAATTATCAGCAACTCCATTTGTATCATTTAGAGCAAAATCATCAAAATAAAGGTTTTCATTTATTGCACCACCATAACCACCAGCCCAATATATGTTATTAAATGTTGATTCGGTACTTGGTTGTGTATCTCCTATATAATTGATAATTTGAACTCCGTCTATTTTTACAGTAAATATACCATTAGAATTATCAACTAGATAGTGAATTTCTATAAGCACCCATCCGCTTGTAGAAGAAAGAACCCCCGAATCCTCTAGAACTGATGAATCGTTTCGAACCACCCAATGACCTACTGCATCGTGGGTCAACCGCAAAAGATTTGTTCCATTGTATCTAAATGTACAAAAATGTCTATCTTCGTATCTAGAAGGAAAATAAAAACCTTGTCTAAAGTAACACTCAGATAGAGCAGGAGAGAAATATTTAGCCAAATACCCCGCTGCTCCAATGTGATATGCATATTCCCCTGACCTTTTAGTTGAGCTAATAACATCGGATGAACTATAATTTTCATCAAAAAAAAGCATATCATTCATCTCCGCACCTTCAGTAAAAATTCTTGTCATAATATCACCTCTTCTATGATGTTATTTCACATACATATTCTAAATCGTTAATATCGCTTTCTGTCCATTCGAGTCCTGTGAGCGGGTTGGTAGAAGCGCTTGTACCAGTAATTCTAGTGTAATTAGTAGTAAGAGAAATTGAACCTGATAATTGGTCTGTACTACCAAGAGGTAGATAACCGATTTTTACATATGTGTCATCGGCATTTGTTTTTCGCATATTGGCTTGAGAAAATATTCTCTTTATATTACTTCCCGCTGGTTTTGAAAAAGAAGTCATTGCATATTTGTCTTTATTTCCTATAGAACTTCCGGAGACATACACATAACTTGTATCACTATCATATGGAAATTCATCAACATATAAATAGTTAGCACTAGCTGAAACTCCCCCGCTATTCACCCAATTATTTACAGTACCAGAACCACTAGGGGTTATTTTTACAACATGCCCATCTCCACACCAAGAATTATCATTTTTCCCATCCGAATTATCTGTATCATTGAGGGCGAGGTCATCTAAATTATATGCAACATTACCAGTACTGCAATATAAAGTATCTATTGTTGTTTCTGCTCCGGGTTTTGTGTCTCCTGAATAATCTATTTCCAAAACACCATTTATTTTTACTTGAAATATACCATTTGGAGAATCATCTATTTTTAGATGAACTTCTATTAGATGCCATAATGCATTGAGATATGTTCCAGTACTGGTCCCAACAGCAACATTATTAACTCTAGCTTCAATAAAATAAGAACTTGTTAAATACACTTGGCATAAAGCAGTTCCTCCGTTTCTAAACTCCATAAGATTTTTATTAGCGGGAGGAGTAAAATAGAATCCCCATCTTAAATAAAATTCTGATAATCCGGTAATAGTTTTACTAAAAGTGGTATTACCAGCATCATAGGAATAACTTCCACTTCTTTTTGTGCTTGTAATTGCGGATACTGTGTTAGGAACAGTAAAAAATAAAACATCTCCCATCTCTGCGCCATCAGTAAAAATTCTTGTCATTTCAACCTCCTTTTGTTATCATAATATCTTTTCCTATGCTGTGGCTTCTTCATAACATCCCGGCGTAGGAGGAACTTCTCGGTCATTATTATCTTTGTCTGTATTATAACCGCTGATTGTTACACCTTTGTTCTTTATATTTCCTCCATCTGTAGGATGCATATTTGTATATCTAGACACAACATCAGGTAAACTGGTTAAGAATGTACTATGGGCATCCGGAGAACCAGTTAAAGCTTTCCATTCTGTCCAATTTCTATTTCCTGTAGAATCTCGGAATATATCAGTAGAACTAATCCCATTTGTATAATATGTATTGTAATCAATGGAATTATTGAGGGCAAAATCTGCTGTATCCACATAAGAACTCCTGTGTACCCAATATGGGGATATTGCCCTGTCTTGAATGATGAGATTGTTTTTTATGGTATTGTTAGACCCGGTATTGTTAATTTGGAATACACAAGCCTCTGAGTTGCTAGTGCTGTTTACTATTGTATTAAACATAAATGTCATGTGGTTTGAATCGGGGTCCATTACAACTCCTATTATATTGTTATATACTAGGTTATTATATATAGTTGCATACTCGTTTACTGCATATATACCGATAAAATTGTCATAACAAGTATTATTATATACAGTTGGATACCAACTTGTATGTATTCCTTCGTTATTGACCTTTATACCTGCCCCCCATTCTTGATTATAAGAAACACAATCATGAACAATACAACCATATCTTACATAAATTCCGTGGTCACGATAATACACTAAAGCATTCCCGTTATTGTGAGATATGCAATATTTTACTTCGCAATCATGTGGACCTCCTGTTGCGGTATTACTTGTTATACAAATACCAGAATCGTGATTATTATATGCCTCACAACTATCAACTGTAATGTTATATAAAGTAGCACCTGATTCTGTCCATGCTACAAATCCCATATATTGTGAATCTCGAAATATGCAATCAAACATGTATACATCGTGTCCTGAAATGAATGCAGCCGCATAATTCGTAGCATTGGAACCTGCAAAATCTATACTTTCAAATCTTAAATGATGATAACTTTCTCCAA
>Ga0316626_10001440_pt1 | contig 10575 bp, 11 predicted proteins | sample OWC_Aug_T1_C1_D5_FD_207656 | JGI IMG/M metagenome (GOLD analysis project Ga0316626, IMG submission 207656) | Wetland soil microbial communities from Old Woman Creek delta, Ohio, United States - OWC_Aug_T1_C1_D5_A | ecosystem: Environmental > Terrestrial > Soil > Wetlands | place: USA: Ohio...
TCCCTTGAGCGTCTGCCCGAACGCCTCGAGCTTCTCCCGGAGGAGAGACTGAAACTGCGCGTTGGCCACCCGCTCCTCTGCAGTCTGCTCGCCGCTCGGAAGAAAATCAACAAGGGTCACCTCTTCACTCTGACCCATAGGTGCGTCGATCGACACATCTCCCCCCGAGAGCCGCTGCTCCATTTCGACGACTTCACGCTCTTTCACGTCCAGCCGAGTGGCAAGCAGTGCCGGTCCTGCAGTGATCCCTTGCCGCTCGAGCTGTTCTTTCTCCTTTTGGAGATTGAAGAACAGCTTGCGCTGTGCCTGCGTTGTACCGAGCTTCACCATGCGCCAGTTGTTCATGATGTACCGGATGATGTACGCGCGGATCCACCAGACGGCGTACGAGGGAAACCGCACACCACGATAGGGATCGAAATTCTTGACGGCCTCCATGAGGCCCATGTTCCCCTCTTGAATCAGGTCGAGCAGGTTCTGCGATGCCCGCTGATACTCGCGGGCGAGCATCACGACGAGCCGGAGGTTGCTGGAGACGAGCTTATAGGCGGCGTCGAGGTCCTTCTCACGAAGATAGCGGAGGGCCAGTTCGTGCTCTTCCTCACGAGACAGAAGCGGATAACGGCGCGTCTCGGCGAGATAACGTTGCAGCGCGTCGCTCGGGACGAGCGCCGATTGCTCTTCCTGCCGGTCAAGCTCAGAAGATGCTTCATCCAAGTCATCTTCATTCGGCCGGTCTGGCTCTCTTTGCCGAGAAGTTCTCATACTGGAACTTATTTCAAAACTCCACGTAGACCCAATAAAATGCCAACCCTAGCCCGGACGAGCCGGAACCAAGAAGCTCATGTCACGCTGCGTCATGAATCTAGTCCTTGTGCCACAAGGGTTTCCCGAGTTGGCCGAAAATTTTTCTGCAGCGCCGTTCAAGATTCTACCCGTAAGTAACTAAAGAGGTTTTCAAACGGCCCGCAGGGAACTCCCGCATATTCCTGCTATCTTCTTATCACCGGAACCTCAGCTGCGCCAGGCGTGCTCAGGAATAGGAATGCGCGGCAACGATCCCGGGGCGAGGCATCTAGACCACCGACGCTGATTCACAGGTGAAGATGACGGCGGGGATCGTCCGAGTATGCCTGCTCGATAGCCTCGAGAGCGTCTCTTACTCGCTCCGTTCCGTCCGTCGGTACGTGCACCAAGAGCCGCACTAAGAGATCGCCCCGCGCCTGAGTCTTGACATCGCGAACACCCAACTCCCGCAGGCGGAGGGTGCGCCCACTCTGACTTCCGGGTGGAATTTTGACCTTCACCTTGCCCCCCAGCGTCGGAACCGTCACGGTCGCACCACGTACCGCTTCACCAACCGTGATCGGAACATCGAGATAGAGATCGAGCCCACGGCGTTCGAGGAAGGGATGCGGTCTCACCTTGATGATCAACCACAGATCGCCCGCTGGCCCGCCAAACTGGCCCGGCTCTCCCTTTCCCGCCAGTCGCACGCGGGACGCCGTGTCGACACCGGGCGGGATCTTGACGGTGAGCCGCACCCGCTCTGTCACCGTTGCCGTGCCGTGGCAGCTGGCACACCCGCGCCCCGCCGTCCTCTCCCGGCCAGCGCACACCGGGCAGGGGCTGGGCTGTTCGAGCGTGATGACCACCGAGCGACCACGGATAGCGTCCACCAGGTCTATTTCCAGAGGATACTCCAGATCCGCCCCGGGAACACCACGAGCCTGGCGACCAAGCCCGCTGAACATCTCGTTCAAGACATCACTGAAGCTCCGACCGCCCTCAGACCATGCGGGCCCCGCTCCTCCCCAGGGATCCGCGTGTCCGCCGCGTGTAGCCCGCCGGCGGAACGTCCGGGCCCGCTCGGGATCGAAGCCAGCTTGCAGGCCCTCCACGCCAAACTCGTCGTACAGGCTGCGCTTACGAGGGTTCGAGAGGGTGTCGTGGGCGACCGAGATCTCCTTGAACCGGTCCGCTGCCTTCTTGTTGTCTGGATTTCGGTCGGGATGGAACTTCTGGGCGAGGCGGCGGTACGCTTTCTTGATCTCGTCGGCTGACGCGCTCCTCCCCACCCCCAGAATCGCATAAAGGTCCTTGCCGGCCATAAGCTCCCGCTTCAGCGATGGCGAAGCCGGGTGATGCCGCGTCAGTCCGCGCTCGGTGGCCCTACGGGCTCGGGGGTGGGCTCTGGGTAGACGAGCCGGACTTTGCCCGCTGCAACCTCGCGCAACGCTGTTACGATCTCTTTGTTATCTGATTCTACGAGGGGCCGGGCACCCTTGAGCAGCTGCTTGGCTCGACGGGCCCCCAGCAGCACCAACTCGAACCGATTCCTGGCTTGCTGAAGACAATCTTCGACCGTAATTCGGGCCATCCGCGAGCCTCCTTTATGTTATGCATACCTTTGTATCCGAAAGTCGCCCAGAGATAAACCCCCATTTCGGTTGACTTCTCGGGTCGAGGCGGTAGCATTTCGCCATGGGCGTTCTGGCCCAAATGAAGGAGTGGCTCCAAGGAGACCAGCGCGGCAGCGGCGACATCCTGAGCGATCTGATCGCCGCCCACCGAGACGAGCTGCGTGCAGCGGCTCAGCTCCGCGCTCACGCCGAGCGCGTCCCGTACCCCCAAGCGGCTGTTACGCTGCGCCAGCTCGCGGACGCAGAGGACCGCCACGTAGAGGCACTCTCCGAGCAGATCCGTGTGCTCGGAGGCTCCCCGCAGGGCGTCGTCCCAACGATCTACGAGGGACTTAACCACTGGGAGCGAATGGCAGAGGACTTCCGGATGGCCGACCACAAGAGGAGGCGCTACCTCGAACAGGCTGTCCATTGGGACATCGAGTATCCTAGGGAAGCGGAGTTGCTATCGAGAATCGCTGCCGAGGAGAGCGCCAATCGCCGGCTGCTCGAAGACCTGGCGAGCAAGGCGGACTCGCTCGCCCAGGATTGAGAGCACGGTACGCAGCCGACCTCTTTGCCGGCTTCCACGAGAACCTCACGGTTAGGCCACCATTCACACACATTGCCGACAGCCTACCTCCGCTGCCCCCACGAGGCTAACGACCACTGCGGCTCACCTGCCAGGATGAAGCGTAGCGGAATCCTGGGCAGGTGCAGCCGTTTGTTCGGCCTTCGTCGGTCTCTGCCGTCTAAGCAGTCTCTATCCTGCCACAGCCTGATACGGGAAATTGCCGCGGGATCTCAACTACCAGCGCAGGGCATCCCTTGCAGACCGCGGTCCATGGGTGTATATCTACTGTATGGCACGCAAACTGACGACCACAGTACGTCTCGATCCTGAGGACGCGGCAGCCCTGCGCCGGGCGCGGGCCGATGGCCATGTGGCTTCCGAGCTCGTTCGCCGAGGGCTTCGCATCGCGGCCGCTCGCTACTACGCGAAGCGGCGGCCGCCGTCGACTGGGCTCTTCGTCTCCACTGACTTGAAGCTCGGAGAGGAGTCAGAGCTTTTCGGAAACCTCGAGCGTTGAAGCCCGTCGTCGCCGATACAGGCGGCTTGCTCCGCGCACTGGCCTGCCGCCCTGACGGCAAGCCCACCTGGCCGGCCTATGCAAACGCCCTCCGCCAGGCCAAGGTCGTTGTCGTGCCTGCTCTGGTGCTCGCCGAGGTGGACTACTTCCTCCGCGATGAACGGGCCGCCATGCGCCGCTTGCTGGCAGAGATCCTCGACCCGCGAACAAGGTACGAGATCGAGCCCGTCATTCCTGCCGACCTCGTCCGCGCAATGCATCTCGACGCCCATTTCGCAAGCCTCGAGCTGGGCCTTATCGATAGCATGGTGGCTGCGGTGGCTGAGCGGCGAGGGATTGACTGCGTGCTCACGATCGACCGGCGCGATTTCGCCGCAATCCGTGTGGGGACACGATTCCAGCGCTCCCTGACGATCGTGCCGTAAAGCGGCGCCGCTTTCTGCGTCTTGAACACCCTATCTGTTTATCTGTCCCTCAGGAGCCCTCAGGTTCAGAAAGATTTCTACGTTTCCCTTGGGGCCCGGAAGCGGGGACTCCACTTCGCCGAGGACCTGGTAGCCAAGATCCCTTGCCGCTCGAGCGACGTGGGCTACTGCTTCCCTGCGAAGGGCCGGGTCGCGCACCACTCCGCCTTTGCCGACCTTACCCTTCCCGACTTCGAACTGCGGCTTCACGAGGGCGATCACGATGGCCCCCGGCCGGCAGAGCGCTCGGACGTACTCGATAACTATCCTGAGGGATATGAACGACACGTCGATCACGACGAGATTCGGGATGGCCGGGAGTGCGTCGGCCTTAAGATTGCGCAGATTCTGGCGCTCGAACAAGACCACCCGTGGGTCGCGCCGCAACCTCCATGCGAACTGCCCGTAGCCGACATCCACGGCGATGACCCGGGACGCATGCCGCTGCAGCAGGCAGTCCGTGAAGCCGCCCGTCGAGGCTCCCACGTCCAGCGCTACACATCCGGCTGGATCGATCCCGAAGGCGTCGAGCGCGCCGGCAAGCTTCAGCCCCCCCCGGCTGACGTACGGGTGATCAGGGGTTCTAAGCTTCACATCCGCCTCTGGCACCACACGCGTGCCCGGCTTGTCCACCGGTCGCCCACCGCTGGGATCATCAGGGCCCCCAGCGATGAAAACGGCTCCCGCCATGATGAGTGCATGGGCACGTTCCCGGCTCTGCACCAGGCCGCGCGCGACGAGCAGGCTGTCGATCCGAACCCGGGAAACTGGGCGTGTTCGGCCTCGGCCCTTGACGGGCTGCCTAGAGCGCATTTCTCACCGGGTCGCGTAGTGTGGTGTAACTCACGCTACCGTACAACGACCGTTCCTTGCGAGGGTCATGTCGGCATGGCTGGTCCTCGCGGAGCGTTGTCAAGGCACTTCTGTTACAGTAGAGTAGCAAGGGCGCCGGGAGTGCCTCACACTAGCGGCCCTCGGATCCAAGGACGCCGCACGCGTAGTGAAAAGTGCCTCGGGCCTGCCGGAGAAATCGGTCCGAGGCGGAACCTCGCCAGGGACTCATCAGGAGCTGTGTCTCGCCCCCGCCTCGCCCCACTCGGCAACCTGCCGGGCGAGCTGAGTCAACAGCCGAGCCCGGTCTCCCAGAGGACGAAGGGCTCGCAGTGCTCGGCTGACCTCCCGTCTGAGGGCAGCGTGAGCGGCGGCACTACCAAGCACGGCAACATACGTCGCCTTGCCACGCTGCTGGTCCCGCCGGGTAATCTTTCCCGTGACTGCTGTGGAAGCTTCTGCGTCACGCACGTCGTCAGCGATCTGAACGGCCAGACCGAGGGCGCGCCCGTAACCCGTGAGAGCGCGAAGCGCAGCGCCACTCGCCCCACCGACTAGCCCGCCCGCTTCGCTCGCCGCTCCAATCAGCGCGCCTGTCTTACGGCAATGAATTCCCCGGACCGTTGCCAGACTCACCCGCTTCCCCTCGTGCTCCAGATCTGCGACCTGGCCCCCGACCATCCCCCGAACACCCGCAGCAGTAGCAATTGCCCGGATGGCAGTAACCACAGAAAGCGCTGCGTCCCCCTTTCCCATACTCATGCTGGTCATCACCCGGAACGCCTCGGTCAGAAGCGCATCCCCGGCGAGGATCGCCGTGCTCTCACCAAAGACACAGTGCGCGGTCGGCTTGCCTCGGCGTAACGCGTCGTCATCTATCGCCGGAAGGTCGTCGTGGATGAGCGAGTACGTGTGGATCATTTCGATGCCGCACGCAAAGGGCAGCAACAGCCGCCGCTCGCCGCCAACCGCCTCGCCAGCAGCCAGCAGAAGCACCGACCGCAGCCGCTTTCCCCCTGAAAAGAGGCTGTACCGCATCGCGCGTGAGAGCGTATCGCCACGTGCCGGCACATAGCGCCCGAGCGCCCGGTCAACCATGCGACGTCGAGCAATAATGGCCCGCTCTGCGTTCACGACCCCTCACCTTCCGCTATCTCGCGAACCCGCAAGCCCGACTCGCCCTCCTCCCGCGTGAGCACCTCGACCCGGCGCTCCACGTCGTCGAGCTTTGCCGTCAACTCCCGGACGAGCCCTACACCCTGCTCGAAAGCGGCAAGCGAGTTCTCCAGCGAGAGGGTACCCGATTCGAGACGATCCACTATTTCCTCGAGCCCCTTAAGCATCTCTTCGAATCCCCGGCCTTCAGGTTCCGTTGCCATGTCACTTCCTCGTCTCTGCCCGCCCCCGTCTGCACTAACGTTGCCCTACCCCCATACGCGTCACGTCGTCAGCGCTATCATCCGGACTTCCCGCGCTCACCGCCGAGCCCTCGAAATCCTCGGTGATCAATTGCCACGGATCCACACGTGCACCGCCGAGCCGGGCGCTGAAGTGTAGGTGCGGCCCGGTGACTCGCCCTGTCGCCCCAACAAGCCCGATTACCTGGCCCTTCTCTACAATCTCACCCTCGGAAACCCGATACTCAGATAGATGAAGATACACGGTGTAGAGGCCGAGGCCATGATCTAGCACGATCGCATTTCCGGAGAAGAAGAGATCGTCCCGCAAGACAACGCACCCTGTGTTTGCGGCAACGACCGGCGTGCCGCGTTTTGCACGTATGTCGATACCGCTATGCGGTGAGCGCGGCTGCCCGTTGAAGATGCGCCTCAGCCCGAAAGCAGTACCCAGCGGCCCCTGAGCGGGGCGCTGGAACTCTCCCCGCCACAGGCGCTCATGCGATACCGCCGCCCACAGCCGGTCGAGCCGCTTCGCCTCCTGTGCTGCGCGTGCTTGCTCGGCGGGGCTCGGTCGGACGTATTGGTCGGCCACGGTGAGTTCCTCCTTCGGGAACTCATGCCCACGCACAAGAAAACCCGTTCGTCCGGCCCAGCCATCGCACCGTACTGCCACTACCCGCTCGCCCAGCGGTGCATCGAGGTCGATTCCAATCAATGAGACCGCTCGGCCCTCTGAACCGGTCCGGAAGAAACGCAGGGCTTGGCCGTCAATGTTCCCTTCTGCGTGCTCGCATGCGCCGCTCAGTGTGACTCGGGCGATTCCACCCGGAATCACCTCGTTAGGCGTGACGCTCAGCTCCGCAGGGCATCCACCCGAAGGCACCAGCATCACCAAGGCCACCGCGGCGATGATCAGTCCCGTCGGTCCTCGACCCTTGCCCATGCAGTTCCCCGCGCAAAGCGCAGCCCCAGCCGATCTCCGGGTGTCAGGCGCTCTGCGTCCCGGACGAGTGCCCCGTCCGGCTCACGCCACACAAGCGCGTAGCCCCGTTCGAGTACGGCAAGAGGACTCAAGGTCTCGAGCCGCGCCGCCCTCGGAGCCAAGAGGCCCCTGTGCCGCTCGATCGCCGTACCAACGCCTCGTGCTAGCCGCGCGTGATCCCCCTTTAGGCGCTCGCGGAGCTGTTCCAGCCGGCGCCCCGGCGCCAACTGCTCCAGATAGAGAGCCCGCCGCTCAAGCCTCGCACCGGCGCCCCGCTTCCGCTCCGCCATGGCCCGTGTGCTCCTCCACCAGAGATGGTCGATGCGGAGGCGCTCTTCTTGAACCTGGCGGCACGGATCGCCCAGCCGGCGACGCAGTTCGCGCACCGCAACACGCCCACGGTCGGCGGCATGTCGAAGGGCGAGGCGAAGAGCCTCTACGCAAGCGCCCAACCTTGCCTCCAGCTCGGCTCTATCTGGCACCACCACCTGGGCGGCAGCCGTGGGAGTGGGCGCTCGCACGTCTGCAACGAAGTCGGCAATCGTGAAGTCGATCTCGTGACCGACCGCAGACACAACCGGAACCGCCGACGCTGCAATGGCACGCGCCACTACCTCCTCGTTGAAGGCCCAGAGATCCTCGATGGAGCCCCCGCCACGCCCCACGATGATCACGTCGACACCGCCGAACGCAACCAGATCGCTGATCGCTTGGGCGATCTCCCGAGCAGCGCCGATCCCCTGAACCCGCACGGGAGCGATGCGGACGTCTACACCCGGATGCCGGCGCTCGAGGGTGACCAGGATATCGTGGATCGCCGCACCGCCGAGCGCCGTGACGACGCCCACTCGACGAGGCAGGAATGGTAATGGCCGTTTCCGTTCAGGCGCGAAGAGCCCTTCGGCAGCAAGTCGCGCCTTCAACTGCTCGAAGGCCAGCTGGAGTGCCCCCACTCCCTTCGGCTCCACCGCTTCGACGTAAAGCTGCAGGTCGCCGCGTGGCGCGTAGAGACCGAGGCGAGCCCGGAGCACGACCTCTATACCGTCACTGAGCTCGAAAGGCAGCAGCTTTGCGGCCTGATGAAACATGATCGCAGAGAGCTGGCTACGCTCGTCCCTCACCGTGAAATAGAGATGGCCCGATGGCGGACGGCGGACGTTCGAGATCTCTCCTGCAACCCACAGCGCCCCAAATTCAGCGTCCAGGGCTGTGCGAATCAGGGTCGTGAGCTCGGTAACCGACAGGATGCGCGGCCCCCCGCTAACGGGGAGCCTCGCCTGCATGTGTCCGAAGGGAGCCGTGTTGGGGCTTACTCCCGTTTCGAGACTCCCCTGGCTGGACCGCCTCGCTCCGCGGTATTCCGCCACGAAAAGGAATCACTCCTGCACCGCCTCCTCGCGCTTGACGGTGAAGATCTTCTCGAAGACGTGCCAGCTCTTGAGGAGCTCAACGGCGTGATCGAGCTGCGGGTCGCTGGTCTGCCCGTCTTCCAACAGCTCATCCCGCATCTCCTCTGCACCCGGTTCACCCTCGAGGTGGCGGGGGAGGTTCTCCTCTCGCAAACCGGGTCGTTGCTGAACCGACCGTCCTTCCACACTCGCAACAGTGAGCGTGGAATCCATCACTATATCCGGCTGGATCCCCGACGCCTGGATGGAGTTGCCGTTGGGCGTGTAGTAGCGCGCCGTCGTCAGACGCAGTGCCGCTTCCTTCTCGAGGGGCAGGATCGTCTGCACGGACCCTTTGCCGAAGGTCTGCGTTCCGAGCACGATGGCACGCTTGTGATCCTGCAGCGCGCCAGCGACAATCTCCGCCGCGCTGGCACTTCCACCGTTCACGAGCACGACCATGGGAAAACCTTCGTAGGTCCCGGCCCTGTGGGCGTAATATTTCTGCCGCTGCGACTCCAGGCGGCCATCGGTGTACACGATGAGACCCGAATCGAGGAATAGATCAGCCACCTGGACCGCCTGGGCCAGCAGCCCCCCTGGGTTGTTCCGCAGGTCGAGGACGAGTCCCTTGATCGGCTCCTCCCCCAAGAGCTCGTCCATCGCCTGACGGAGATCGTTGTCAGTCCGCTCCTGGAACTGCGTGACGCGCACGTACCCGTAGTCGGTGTCGATACGCCGCGCCTTGACGCTTCGGATCTTGATGACCTCCCGCTCGATAGTCACGTCCAAGAGCCCAGGAACACCTTCGCGACTGATCGAAATCGTGATCTTGGTTCCCTTGCGCCCACGCATCCTCTTCACCGCTTCAAGGAGGCTCATGTCCTTGGTCAGCTCACCGTCGATCTTGATGATCTGGTCACCGGGTTGGATGCCGGCTCGAAATGCGGGCGTATCCTCTATCGGCGACACCACCGTGAGGAAACCGCCACGAATGGTAATCTCGATGCCGAGGCCACCGAAGCTGCCCTTGGTGTCGACTTGAAGCTCACGGTAGAGATCAGCGGTCAGATACGCACTGTGGGGATCCAGGGAGAGAAGCATGCCGTTGATCGCTCCCTCGAAGAGCTGTTCGGACGACACCTCATCTACGTAGTTCTTCTGCACTATGGCAAGGATGTTGGTCAGGAGCTCGATGTTCTCGTAGGTCTCCTCTGAAACCGCGCCGACCCGATCGACCGCGCGCCCTCCCGCAAAGAGGATCGCAACCGCAACAAGGCCTGCAACCAACCCGGTCAGCTGCCTCTTTCCCCTCGTCATTCCGTGTCTCCGACCTCGGCGGGGGTACCTGCCGAGAAAGCCCTCTCACGCTCCGTCGTCCACTATACAGCTAAGCGCTGCCCGGCGGCAATCACCAGCCTTGCACACTGGCTGATACACCGCACCGGGTGCCTCGGCAGTGCAGAGGCTTAGCCAAGATCCCCCCACCTCTCAGCCCGGTCTCTCGTACTCCCCCGATTCCATGAGAACGCGAAGCGCCCTCTCGAACCGCACCTCGCTCCACTCGTGAGGGCCGATCTCATGCGCCACCACCCGTCCATCGCGGTCCACGATGAATGTCTCAGGATAGCCGGTCGCCCCGTAGCGGCCTGGCACGACCCCATCAGGATCGAGCAGAACCGGGAACGTTAGCCCGAGCTTTCGCACGAACAGCTCCACTGCCTCGCGGTCATTGGCGTCCGCGTTCACGGCAAGCATGACCAGTCCGTCGTCCCGAAGGCGCCGGTAAAGTGCTTCCATTGAGGGCATCTCGACCCTGCAGGGCTCGCACCACGTGGTCCACAGGTTTATAAAAACCACCTTTCCCCGGAAATCAAAGAGACGCACTGTGTGGCCGTTCAGGTCCTCGAGGACAAAGTCAGGCGCAAGCCACGTCACGCGCCCTCGATAGATGGCGAGCGCGGCAATGCCGAGCGAGGCCAGGACTATGAGAACAGCGAGCGCCCGACGGCTCACG
>Ga0316626_10001441_pt1 | contig 10574 bp, 6 predicted proteins | sample OWC_Aug_T1_C1_D5_FD_207656 | JGI IMG/M metagenome (GOLD analysis project Ga0316626, IMG submission 207656) | Wetland soil microbial communities from Old Woman Creek delta, Ohio, United States - OWC_Aug_T1_C1_D5_A | ecosystem: Environmental > Terrestrial > Soil > Wetlands | place: USA: Ohio...
TCTCGCCTATCTCCCCGAGCCTGAGGTGGCTGAGCGCCCGCAGGCTGTCGTTGCCGGTCTCCTCGCAGAGCTTGATGACCTCCGAGAAGTCCTCCAGCGCCTCGTCCCACTCGCCGGTGGTGTAGAGGACGTTGCCCAGCGAGACGAGCACCTCCTCCTCGAGCCTGAGGTGCCTCGGGGTGGCCTCCAGCTTCTCGAGCGCCTCCAGCGACCGGCGGAAGTACCGTATCGCTTCCTCCGGAGCGAAGGACTTGAGCGCCTTGCGACCGGCCTCGGCGAAGTAGCCGGCCATCTTGGGCAGGTCGCCGGCCGAGGAGAAGTGGTAGGCCAGCGGGAAGATCACCTCTTCGAGCCGGTCCTTGTAGACCTTCTCGATGGCCTCGGCCGCCTTGCGGTGCAGCAGCCGGCGCTTGGTGCGGCTCAGGTTCTCGTAGGCCACCTCGCGTATCATGGTGTAGGTGAAATGGTACCTCTCCCGCTCGCCGCTTTGGTCCTCGAACACGAGCCCGGCGGTGATGAGGCGGTCCAGCGCCTCGACGAGGTCGTCCTCCGAAAGGTCGGATATGGCGCACAGAACGTCGAAGTCGAACTCCTGGCCCAGCACGGAGGCGTTCTGGAGCGTGCGGGCGGCGGCCGGCTCCAGCCGCGCGATGCGCTGGGTTATGACCGCCCGGACGGACGACGGTATCGATATGGAGGTCATGTCGACCTTCTGGTGCCATTGAGAATCCCTGGGGTTGATGATGCCCTGGTCCGAGAGGCTCTTCATGACCTCCTCGAGGAAGTAGGGGTTCCCCTCGGTCTGGCGGAACACGGTCTCGACGAAGCCCTCCGGGAAGTCAGCACGGTTGAGTATTATCGAGAGCAGGTGCCGGGTCTCGCGCAGGTCCAGCCGGTGGAGAGAAAGCGTCACGGAGATGCCCTCGCGACCTATCCGGTCAATGGCCTCGGTCAGAGGGTGCGGCTGGCCGCGGGCCGGCGCCACCTCCTCCGGGCGGTAGGCGGCCACCAAAAGCACCCGGGCGCCCCGGATGCTGCGCACGACATAGCCCAGAAGCTGCAGCGTCCCGTTGTCGGCCCAGTGCAGGTCGTCCAGGAAGAACAGTATCGGCCGGCGGCGCGCCATCTCCAGGAGCATGGACGACACGGTCTCGTACATGCGGTCCCGCTCCCGGCCGATGTCGATGCGCCGGAGCTCCTCGGCGATGTCGAGCACGCGGGAGGTCGCGTCCGCCTTTTCGCCGGTGCCTTCCTCCAGCGCCGCCACGCCCATCGGGCCCATGTCCTTGGCGGCGCCCAGGCCGGTAGAGAATGTCAGGGGCATCGCCTCTCCCTCGGCGTCGAGCGCGGCGAGCTTCTCCGAGCCCTCGCGCAGCGCGTCCGTGAACGGCAGGTAGGGGTCGGTGCCCTCCCGGTAAAGGCACCGGCCCTGGATGAAGAGCACGCCCATGTCCTGGGCGTACGAAACGAGCTCCTCCACAAGGCGCGTCTTGCCGATGCCGGCCTCCCCGGCGATGAATACGATGTGGCCCTTGCCCAGCAGGGCGTCGTCGAGGAGCTTCTTGAGGTAGGTGAACTCGGTCTCCCGGCCGACGAGCTTCTTCGGGGGCATTGCGCGGATGCGATTGGCGGTCGATGTTATATAATTATTCCAACGGCAATGCCGGCGGGCCGGCTCATCCTCTGCGCGCCCTTTTCGCCCGCCCGCTCCCTTTGCCCCGTTCGCTCCCGGTGCAGCGCCCTTCCGGCCGGAGCCTCCGCTCTATCTTTGCGGCGCGCTCCTGGAGCGCCCGTGCCTTTTTCGGCTCGCCCTGCTGGCGCCAGAGCTCGGCGTACTCCCTCAGGGCGTAGGAGAGGTCGCCGGGCGTGCTCACCTTCTCGAAGAGCAGTACGGCATTCCCGAACTCCTCACGAGAGCGGTCCCACTGGCGCCGCGTGCGGTGGACGATGGCCAGCCCCAGGTGCCCGTAGGCCATCCCGTGCTCGTCCGCCTGGGCGGTGAAGAGGTCCAGCGACTTGCGGAAGTACTCCTCCGCCTTCTCGGTCATGCCCTTGCGCGCCCAGACCTCGCCCAGGCTGTGGTAGATGGGCCCCAGCTCCCGGAGGTTGCCCTGGGAGATGGCCAGCTCCTCGCCCTTGTGGATCGCCGCCAGGGCCTCGTCGAGCCGACCCTGGGGCTTGAGCACCTCCCACCCCAGCGTGTTGTGGGCCCGCGCCGCCTCCGACCGGTCGCCGATGCTCTCGAGGAGCTGCAGGCTCCGGCGCAGGCTCCGTTCGGCCCCCGGAAAGTCCCTCTTGGCGGCCAGCACCCTTCCCAGCTCGATGCCCGCCGAGGCCTCGAGCGCCAGCCCGCCGGCGGCGCGGGCGCTCCCGATGCTCTTTTGGCAGAAATCGGCCGCCTCGGCGAGCCGGCCCTGGCGCCAGAACACCCGGCCCAATCCGTGGTAGGCGCGCGCTATTCCCCGGTCGTCCCCGCTTTTCTTTGCCAGCTCCAGGCAGAGGCCGAAGCTCCTGGCCGCGGCCTCCCACTCGTTGCGCTTCTGCAGTATCCAGCCGATGTGGTAGTGCACCTCGGCCTGCCGGCCCTCGGGCAGCCTCTGGAGCGCTCCCCGGTACTGCTCCAGCGCCCGGTCCCAGTCGCCCATGATGTCGTTGGAGCGGCCCAGGATGAAGAGCACCTCGGCGCCGGCTTCGGCCGTCAGTACGGCCCGGTCGAGCCCCTCCAGGTCCGACCTGAGCTCACCGGCGCAACCGGCGGCCAGGAGCGCCTCGCCGTGCGCCAGCACGGACATGGCCGCGGCGGCGTGCTCTCCGGCCTTCAGGGAATGGTGGATGAGCTCCAGCACGCCCCGGCTCTCGGCCATCCCCGAATAGAAGCGCGCCGCCATGCGGTGGAGGTCCGCCCTCTCGAAAGGCGTCAGTCGGGAGTAGAAGTGCTCCCGGACGAAGTCGTGGATGTCGAAGGCGGCGGGGGCCACCTCCCGGAGGAGCGAGCGCGCCGAAAGCGACTGGAGCGTGTCGTAGCTCAGCTCCGGGTCGAAGAAGAGCGCGTCCGCCGGCACCGGGTAGCGGAACACCGACGCCATCCGCAGCATCTTCCTCTCCGGGCCGGTGAGCCGGGCGACTATCTCCTCCTCGATGTACTTGCTTATGTTGCCCTTCTGTTCCGCTTCCCCCGACCCGGGAACGAAGAGCTCCAGTGCGAGCGGGTGCCCGCCCGTCAGCTCGAACGCCCGGCGGTGCTGCTTCTCGTCTATGTTGCGCGAGCGCAAAAGCTCCCGGCTGCTCTCCTCGTCCAGCCCGCCCAATTCCAGCTCGGCCACGAGCCCCTTGACCACGACGTCCCGGCGGTCGTAGAACCGCCGCAGGCTGCGCGCCGTGATGATGACGCGCACTCCGTCGTTGCGCTCCAGCACCTCCAGGAGCAGCGACAGGCAGGGCAGGAAATCCTCCGAGGCCTTGTGGAGGTCGTCGAGGACCAGAAAGGCCTGTAGGCCGCGGCAGCTCTCCTGCATCAGGAAGCACACCTCGTTGAGGTCGACATCCGGCTTCGTGGAAAGGTAGGTCTTGAGCTTGCGCCGGCCCTGCTGGGCCAGAAACTCCGAAAGGGGGCCCAGCAGGTTCCGGAGCGCGTCCCACTCGTGGAAGCGGTACCAGAACACGGGCCGGGAGCCGCGCGTCTCCGCGACCAGCCGGGCCGCCAGGGCGGTCTTGCCGATGCCCGCGATGCCCTGTATCACGACCAGCCGGCGGTCCTGGAGCCACTGCCTGAGGGCTGCAAGTTCGCGCTCGCGGCCGACGAAATGGGCGGGGGGGCTCTCCGCCTGTTGCGCCTGCTGCCCGTCCGGCCGCCGGGCCGCGCCCAGCCCGTCTTGGTCCAGCCGCCCGTCGGGCCGGACGGCCCGGGCCACCTCGATGAGGGAGTGCTGCGGGCCAATTATGCGCATCGCCTCCCGGACGGTGAGGGTGCTCTCGACGCCCGCCTCCGTCAGGCGCACGCGGGATTCCTCCGCCCGCCGGGTCAGCTCCTCGGCAACAGCGCGCCCCTCGCCCGTGAGGAAGTAGACCTTGCGCTTCTCCGAGACGCCCTCGACGCGGCCCTTCGCCTCCGTCAGCTGGCCCTTCTGGACCAGACGGCGGACGGCGCGCGAGACGTGGTCCTGCCCGGTGCCCACCGCCTCGGCGATGCCGTACTGCGTCATCCCCCAGGGCACCTCGAACTCCCCGGCGAACCGGGCGAAGCGGAGGAGGTGGACCAGTATCCATTCCTCCACGGTGAGGTTGGCGGCCTTGGGTCCCGCGGGCACGGCCTGTAGACGATTATGCGAACATAAATCCCTTTCGCAACGGCCCTGCCCGCGCTTTGCGGCCGCTTCCGCTATCGGCCCAGTGTGATCTCGAGGCGTCCCCGCCGCCGTTTGCGCGCCGGCGCGGCCCCCGGGGCCACCGGGAGCTTGAGCGGCGCCACCAGGCCCAGGAGGGCGCCGGCCATCATCTCCTTCGGGAAGCGGCCCAGCCGGACCTCCTCGCCGTCCAGGCGGACGGTCAGGGGCAGGTCCGATAGATTTACGCACTGCGCGAGCTTTCTTTTTCCATCGGCCACTGCGACGGCGAAGCGGGCGCAGTCCAGGCCGCATTTGCCGCAGTCGATGCCGGGCAACCGGTCGGCGACGCGCTGGACCCGGAGCCTTCGGTCGATGAACTTCCCCAACGCCCTCACGCTCGCCGCCCTTTTGGGGTCGACGCGCAGGACCGTCCCCGGAAGCTCCCCGATGTCGCCCACGGCGATCTTCTCAAAGGATGCCTGCTTGAAGCCCTCAAGAAAGAGGATGTCGGGCGCGACCGCCTCCCTGGCGAGCCGGACGAGCAGGGCGGCGTCATCGGGAATGGCGGCGCCCGCGTATTGGTCCCGTTCCTTGCGCCGCGGCATGCGATGGATGAGGAGCGCCGCCCGCCCGTCGGCCAGAAGCCCGACCGCCGAGGCACCGGCCTTCCCGTGGCGCCAGGAGTCCGTCCCCTTAGAATCGAGCTCGAATCCCCTGTGGGCCGTGTGCTTGATGACCGCAACGGAAAGGCCGCGCCCAGAGTATTTCGCCACGAGCCTCTCGATGAGCGTGGTCTTGCCGCAGTTCGAATTGCCGTAGAAACCCAGTACCAGCATTTTTTCCACCTCTCAGAACAGCACCACTTCCACAATCTCGCTCTTCTCGATGAGCTCGACGTTGTCGGGCACGACGATGTAGCCGTCGGCCGCGGCCAGGCTGGTGATGGCGCCGCTCTCCTTGAAGACGGGCTCCGCCTCGCCGTCCGCGAGCTTCACCGTCAGGAACTGGACGCGGCCCAGGCGGGAGGCAATGCGCCGGGAAAGCCTCGCCTTCACGGTCCGCCGGGCCGGTGGGAGGCCCGCCATTCTCCGGACGGAAGGGGCCAAAAAGACCTGGCCGACCATCAGGCACGCCGCCGGATAGCCCGGGACGCCGAACACGCGCAACGGGCCTATCCGGCCGAAGAGGAACGGCTTGCCGGGCTTTATCTGGACGCCGTGGAAGAGTATTTCGCCCAATTCGGAAAGCACGCCGGCGAGAAGGTCCCGCTCGCCGACGGAGCTTCCGCCCGATATCGCCACGGCGTCGAAACCGTCGGCTCGCGCCTTTAGGAGGGCTTCGCGTACGGCCTCCTTCGTGTCCTCTATCCGCGGCAGTATGCTCGATTCCCCTCCGCTCTGGCCCACCAGCGAAGAGAGGGTGTAACTGTTGGAATTGTAGACCTGGGCCGGCCCCAGAGGCGTGCCCGGCTCCGCTATTTCGTTCCCGCTGGATACGATGGCCAGCCGGGGCCGCGAGATAACCTTCACGGACGATTGGCCCAGCGAGGCCAGCACGCCGACCTTGGCCGGGTCCAGCAGGGTCCCCGCCGAAAGCACGCGGGTTTTTGCCTTGATGTCCGAGCCCCGCCGGGAGACGTTGCCCCATTTCGGCTCGGCGCGCCGAAGGCTCACGACGCCGCCCTCCTCCGAGGCGTATTCGGCCATCACCACGGCGTCGGCGCCCCCGGGAAGGACCGCCCCGGTGGCGACGCGGCAGGCCGTGCCCTTCTCGACCCGGACGGCGGCCGCATCCCCGGCGAAGAGCTCGCCGGCCACGCGCAGCGCCACCGGGGATAGCTCGCCGGCGCCCACCACCTCATCGGAACGGACCGCGTAGCCGTCCATCGCCGAGCGGTCGAAGGCCGGGACATCCATTTGCGACACGACATCGACGGCTAGCACCCGCCCGGCCGCCGCGGCAGCGGCCACCTCCTCGGTGCGCCCCACCTGGGCGGAATTGAGCCGGACCAGTTCCAGCGCCTCGGGCAGGGCCACCAGTTTCCTGAAGGGTGTGATGTTCATGGCCTCACCGAAGCCCCCATCCTCGCCTTTCGCTCCGCGCCCGCTTCCTGTCACGTCCGATGCGTCCCACCGCCCACGCTTTGCCTGAATCAGCATGCCGATTTAAGAATTGTGATTTTAGCCTGCCACCAAAAATTGTATATTGGCTCAATTGATAACCATTCCCCGCCCGCAAGGCCGGCAAGCCCCCCGGGGATATGAATCATGGATAGGAAAGCCATCCTGGCCATCCTGGTCGTTCTGGCGGTAATACTAGCAGGAGCCGGTTACCTGCTCGTCGGCCGCCAGGAGCCCCCTCCTCCGGGCAAGGGCCCGCCGCCCGTTCCGATGCCGGCCGCTGTGAGCTGGGACCCGGTATACGAGTTCGGCAAGCAGGGCTACGAGCCCAGCCTTGTGTTGGATTCCAAAGGATACATGTACTACACCGCCCACAAGAACCTCGACGACAAGCAGACCTGGGAATACCTCGCCTCCTGGTTCTTCGTCGGCAACCCCGACGGGACGAGCTGGGTTTCTCCGTCGGACCCGCCGGTGCGCGGCAACAAATGGAAAACGGAGCTCGGCGACGAGGGCGACCTCGCCGTCGACGGCACCGATCGTATCTATTACGTTGACACCTACCTTATCGACAATCATCTGCATGTCTTCGACAGCCCCGGCACCTGGCAGTACTCCGTGCGCATCCAGAAAACGACCGGCCTGGACGACCGGCCGTGGATAGCGGCCCAGGGCGACGGCATCTGCCACTATCTGGGCAACAACGGCGCCGAGGTCAACGGCGGCCGCTACTGGTACTACCGCTCGACGGATGGCGGGCGGATATGGACGCGCGCCTCGATAGTCCCGGGCAACGGCTGGGGCCACATCGATGCCGAGACGAAGGGCACGCACGCCTACATCGTGGACGAGTCGGACACGGGCGTCCCGGCCGACATCCTGGTGTACACAAGCTCCGACAGCGGGGCCAGCTGGGACTTCAACAATCCGGTCGTCGTGGGAAAGCGCGAGGGCAACGGCCTCTCCGACGGCTTCCCGGTCTGGATAAGCGCCGGCACGGGCGGAGACGTCTGGTGCCTGTGGACGGACGCCACCGACGCCATCAACGACGGAAGCCGGATATTTTTGGGCTGGAGCCCCGACTACGGGAAGACCTGGAACTCCTCCGAGATAACGCCCTGGAAGGGCCTCTTCGAGTACCCGACCATCGACGTCGGCGACGACGGGACCATCGCCGTGGCGACCTACGCCACGGACACGCTGCCCGTCACGGCCGACACCGAGTGGTTCGTGTACGGCGCGATGATACGGCCGGACAGCCCCTTCCATCCGCGCAACAGCGCCTTCCCCGACCGGTCGGAGGCCATCAAGGCCGGGAGGCAGGCGCAGGCGGCCCGCTCGGCCAATGCCGCCAATATCACCGCTCTCAACGCGACGCTCTTTTTCAATTTCACGCGGGGCGAGCAGGGTCCCGTTTACACCGGCACCGACCTCCACGCGCTGCACGACTTCTTCGAGATAGCGGTCGGCCCGGACGGCTACCTCAATGTCGCCTACCAGCACTATGTCGGCCCGACCAACGGCGCCAGCGAGCTTTATTTCGTCCGGGGCAATCTGGGTCAGGGGAACCGTACCGTGGCTGCAAGGAGCGGATGACATGGACCGGAAGGTTCTCTTCGCGCTCGCCGCGGTCCTCCTACTGCTGGCAGTCGCGTTCGGGGGCTTCATGATGCTGGGCGGCAAGGAAACGCCCCCACCGAGGCCGAAGGCAGCAGCGCCGCCGATGGCGCCGGCCGTGGACTGGGAGGCCCCCTACAATTTCGGCAAGCAGGGCTACGAGCCCAGCCTGGTCATCGACTCGAAGGGCTACATGTACTACACCGGCCACAAGAACCTCGACGACAAGCAATCGTGGGAATACCTCGCATCGTGGTTCTTCGTCGGCTCCCCTGACGGGAAAAGCTGGCAGTCGCCGTCCGACCCGCCCGTACGGGGCTCGATGTGGAAAACCTACACCGGCGACGAGGGCGACATCGCCATCGACCAGAACGACCGGGTGTACTTCGTCGACACCTACCTTGTCGACAACCACCTCCATGTCTGGGACAGCCCCGGCGTTTGGCAATACTCGCTGCGCATCCAGAAGACCACCGGCCTGGACGACCGGCCCTGGATAGCCGCCCAGGGCTCGAGCATCTGCCACTACTTGGGCAACAACGCCGTGGAGGTCAACGGCGGGCGCTACTGGTACTACCGGTCGACCACAGGCGGGCGCGTCTGGACGCTCGCCACCCCGGTCCCGGGCAACGGCTGGGCCCACATAGACGCCGAGACCAGGGGCTCCAACTGCTACATAATCTCCGAGGGCGACGTGGGCGTCCCGGCCGACATACTCGTTTACCAAAGCCAAGACAGCGGCGTCACCTGGAACTTCGACGACCCCGCCGTCATCGCTTACCGCGACGGCCCCGGCAGCCTCGCCAACCTGGCGGCCAACGGCGAGAACGTCTGGATATCGGCCGGCGGCAGCGGTGCCGTGTGGTGCCTTTGGAGCTGCACCTACGGGACGGAGCAGCACAACCGGCTGTTCGTCGGGTACAGCCTGGACAACGGAGCGCACTGGAACAGCTCCGAGATAACCCCGTGGGCCGGCTACTTCCTCTACCCGACGATGGACGTTGGGGAGGACGGCTCCGTGGCCGTGGCGTTCTACGCCACAAACAGCACGCCCGTGACCGACGAGTCCGAGTGGCACCTGTACGCCGGGATGCTGAAACCGGACAGCCCCTACCACCCGGCCAACCCCGATTTCAACACGACCTCGACCGCGATGCGCGACTACCTGAGAACCGAGGCCAACCGCTCGAAGAACGCCGCGGACCTCGAGGCGGCGATGAACAACACCGTGTTCTTCAACTTCACCAAGGGTGATTCGAAGCCGTGCTCGACGGGCACCAACCTGCACGACCTCCACGATTTCTTCGAGATAGCGATAGGCCCGGACGGCTGCCTGAACGTGGCCTACCAGTACTTCATCGGGCCGGCCAACGGGCACAGCGAGATGTGCTACGTCCGCGGGGCGCTGCCCGCGGGCGGCGCAACGAACGCCACGCGGGCTGGTTGACAGGCGACCCTCACTTCAAGATCCTTTCGAGCCGCTTGTTGACGGCCTCCCAGTTCACGATGCTCCAGAAGTTCTCGACGAACTTGGCCCGGTCATTTTTGTAATCAAGGTAGTATGCATGCTCCCAGACGTCGAGGACCAGGAGCAGGCGGTAGTTCGGGAAGACGTTGTTGTTGTGCTTCTCTATCTGCATGAGGAGCGGCCGGCCGGTCTTCCTGCACCAGGTCAGCGCGGCCCAGCCGGAGCCCTCCACGGAATTGGCGGCCTTGGTGAACTCGGATTTAAAGCGGTCGAAGCTCCCGAACTCCTTGTCGATCTCCTCGGCCAATATGCCGGAGGGCTTCCCGCCCGCCTTTCCGTAGGGGCCCAGGTTCTGCCAAAACAGGTTGTGCAAAACGAACCCGCCCTCGTGGAACGACAGCTCCTTCAATATCGCCTTCTGGTCCAGCTCCGCGTTCTCCTTGCGGGCCTTGTCCAGCTTTTCAAGTATCGCGTTGGCGCCGTTCACATAGGCCTGGTGGTGCTTGGTGTGGTGCAGCCGGAGCTGCTCCTCGCTGATGGCCGGCGCGAGGTCCTTGTATTCGTACTCTAGCTTGGGCAACTGGTAGAACCGGGGCTGTTCCATTTTCTCAACTCCTGCTTCCGATTATTCGTCGGATTGGCCAAATCGCTTTTATAGCTATGTCCAAATTTCATGCAAATCTGCAATGGACAAAGGGTGGAAGGGTGCAAGGGTGCAAGGGTGCAAGGGTGGTTGAAACCGCAGACATTCCACCGCCTTCAGGCGGTGGATTGTCGAGGTAAAAACGAACGGCGAGCCACCTGCCGAGCGAAGCGAGGCGGACATGCCACCGGCTTCAGCCGGTGGAGTGGCGAGCCGGTCGTTTGACAGCTAGAAACCCCGGGCTTTAGCCCGGGGTCGCCTCACCATAGGAAAGCGTCCATTCCCCGGACTTCAGTCCGGGGTCCGTCTAAGGATATATATATAGCCCGCCCCATGCCCGTTTTGACCCGAGAATCGGGGGGTACCGGGCTCGGGGAAGAGGGATGGGAATGACCAACGAT
>Ga0316626_10001443_pt1 | contig 10573 bp, 8 predicted proteins | sample OWC_Aug_T1_C1_D5_FD_207656 | JGI IMG/M metagenome (GOLD analysis project Ga0316626, IMG submission 207656) | Wetland soil microbial communities from Old Woman Creek delta, Ohio, United States - OWC_Aug_T1_C1_D5_A | ecosystem: Environmental > Terrestrial > Soil > Wetlands | place: USA: Ohio...
GCCACCTTCGGATGCGCCACCAGCGCGCTCTCGACCTCGGCCGTGCCGAGCCGGTGGCCCGCGACGTTCAGCACGTCGTCGACGCGGCCCGTGATCCAGTAGTACCCGTCCTCGTCGCGCTTCGCGCCGTCGCCAGTGAAATAGCGGCCGGGGAAGGTCTTGAAGTAGGTGTCGATGAAGCGCTGGTGGTCACCGAAGACCGTGCGCATCTGTCCGGGCCAGCTGTCGAGCAGCACCAGGTTGCCCTCGCAGGCGCCCTCGAGCGCGTTGCCCTCGTTGTCGACGATGGCGGGCTGCACGCCGAAGAACGGCAGCGTGGCCGAACCTGGCTTCTGCGCGATCGCGCCCGGCAGCGGCGTGATGAGGATGCCGCCCGTCTCGGTCTGCCACCACGTGTCCACGATCGGGCAGCGGTCGTCACCCACCACGCGGTGGTACCACTCCCACGCTTCCGGGTTGATCGGCTCGCCCACGGTGCCGAGCACGCGCAACGACTTGCGCGAGAACTTCTTCACCGGGCCGTCGCCCTCGCGCATCAGCGCGCGCAGCGCGGTGGGCGCGGTGTAGAACAGCGTGACCTGGTGCTTGTCGCAGACCTGCCAGAAGCGGCTGGAGTCGGGGAAGTTCGGCACGCCCTCGAACATCAGCGAGGTGGCGCCGTTGGCGAGCGGCCCGTACACGACGTAGCTGTGGCCGGTGACCCAGCCCACGTCGGCCGTGCACCAGAAGATGTCGTCGTCGCGCAGGTCGAACACCGCCTCGTGGGTGAGCGACGCATAGACGAGGTAACCGCCGGTGGTGTGCAGCACGCCCTTCGGCTTGCCGGTCGAGCCCGAGGTGTACAGGATGAACAGCGGATCCTCCGCGTCCATCGCGACCGGCGCGCACACGTCCGGCTGGCGGTCCACCACCTCGTCGTACCACTTGTCGCGCTGGTACATCGCGACGTTCGTGCCGGTGCGCTTCACCACCAGCACGTGCTGCACCGTCTCGGTGCCCGGCGCGGACAGCGCCTGGTCCACGTTCGCCTTGAGCGGCACCTTCCTGCCGCCACGGACGCCCTCGTCCGCGGTGATCACCACGGTCGAGGCGCAGTCGGCGATGCGACCCGCCAGCGAATCCGGCGAGAACCCGCCGAACACCACGGAGTGGATCGCGCCGATGCGCGCGCAGGCGAGCATCGCGACCGCCGCCTCCGGGATCATCGGCAGGTAGATGGTGACCCGGTCGCCCTTCTGCACGCCGAGTGCCTTGAGCGCGTTGGCGAGCCTGCACACCTTGTGATACAGCTCGCGGTAGCTGATGCGCGTCGATTCATCCGGATTGTCGCCCTCCCAGAGGATCGCCGTCTTGTCGCCCCGCGTGGCGAGGTGACGGTCGAGGCAGTTGGCCGAGACGTTGAGCTGCCCGTCCTCGAACCAGCGGATGTGGAAGTCGCGGGCGTCGTAGCTCACGTCCTTGACCCGCGTGTACGGCCGGATCCAGTTGATGCGCTCGCCCATGCGCGCCCAGAACCCTTCCGGATCGCGCACCGACTCCTCGTACAGCCGGTCGTAGTCCTCGCGACGGATGCGCGTCCGTGCCGCGAATTCCGCCGGTACTTGATAGAGCTTCGTCATGAGCCTTCTCCCCCTGTGATGAGCCGGTGCCGGCGGCGCTCAGTCGAGCGCGGCCCTGACCCGTGCCGCGTGCTCCGCGAGCATGGCCGGGTCGGCCATGTCGCGGGCGTGCAGGCGCAGGTCGAACCCCTCGTGGCGCGGCACCACGTGGAAGTGGATGTGAAAGACGCTCTGCCCCGCAGCGGGGCCGTTCAGCTGCGCAATCAGGATGCCGGGGGCGTCGAACGCCTTCTTGACGGCGCGCGCCACGCGCTGCGTCGTGAGGATGGTCGCGGTGAGCGCCGGCGGCGGCAGGTCGAAGAGATTCTCGGCCTCCGCCTTCGGGATCACCAGCGCGTGGCCGTCGGCCTGCGGCATGACGTCCATGAACGCGAGCGTGTGCTCGTCCTCGAAGACCCTGTGCGCCGGGACCTCGCCGCGCAGGATGCGTGCGAAAATGTTGTTGCGATCGTAGGCCATGCGCCGCCCCCTCGGAGCGTCCGAGCTACGGGCAGTATAGCCAGCGTACGGACGCAGGCCGCAGGGCCATTCGACCAAAGGATGAGGTCGGCAAACCGCGCCGCCGGCGGGACCCTGCGAACGGGCTCTACCTGCTCGTCCACGGCAACTTGCAGGCCTGGATCGCCGCGCCCGGGGGGCGATTTCTCCGGCCCGCGGCTCGTGACGGCCCCGAGCGCTGATCGCTCAGCGGGCCGGTTGCAGGTGATAGAGCGCGAGTGAGCCGCTGCGCTTGGCGAGCGGCGTCCGGCCGACGTAGCGCATCGCGATGCCGTCGGCCCCGCGCGCGGCGGTCACCGCGGCGAAGGCGCTGCTCGCGTAGACCTGTCCCGGCGGCGTGATGGGCTCGATGCGGGCCGCCCGGCTGGTGTGCGGCCCCGTGAACAGCGGCCCCTGCGTCACCGGGTCGCGGCCGCAGTACACCGGCCCGCAGTGCAGCGCGATGCGCAGGTTGAAGCTCGCCGGCAGGCCGTGCGCCGTCCAGTCGGTACCGGTGGCCAGCGCGCTCAGCTCGAGCGCGTAGTGCGCGGCGTCGCGCGCGTCCTCGAAGACCATGTACAGCCCGTCGCCGGCGGTCTCGACGTGCTCGAACTTGTGCGGCGTGCGCTGGTTCAGGTCGGCGACGGCGCCGAGGAACCCTCTCACGTAGCGCGGGATCTGGTCCTCGGTGAGCTGGCTGTAGCCCACGGCGTCCGCGAACAGCAGCGCCTTGATGCGGTGGACGGCCCCGGCATAGCTGCCAGGCTCGCCCGCGGGGTCGTCGACCGGCAACGCGGGCGCGGTGCGCGCAGGCGCCTCCTGCCGGAGGTGTCCGAGGTTGACGTGCTCGACCGGAATGCCACGCGTCTCCCACAGCGACACGACCGAGGCCGAGCCGCCGCGCTCACCACGGCCGACACGGTCCCACACCGCAAGCCCGCAGAGCGAGGTATCGAGCAGTTGCGCCCGCAGCTGACCGGACCCCGTCAGCACGAGGTTGGCGTATTCGAACGTCGCCACGCTGCCGGTCGCGCGGTGGTCGCTGGTCACCGTGACGCTGGTGGCGGCCTCGAGCAGCCGGTCGAAGCGCGCGGCCCAGTCGCCTGGCACGACGTCGACGCTGGTGCGACGGAACTCGTCCGGCGGAAACGGCAGCACGACGTGGATCTCGGCGCCGCGGGCGTGGACGCGCTCTAGGCAGAGGATGTCGGCGCCGCACGCGGCGGAGCCGTAGGCCGCCAGCGGGCGGACCTTCGCGACCGCCTGCTCGATGGCGGCTGCCACCGTCGCCTCGAGGCCCGCGGGGAAACGCGGCATCGCGCGCCCCGGCTGGTCGATCATGTTGCCGGTGAATACCAGCACCGGCGGGACGCGCAGCACCTCGGCGAGCCACGAGCTGTCGATCGGCAGGTGCCGCGCCAGCAGCCGCGCCTGGCGGCGCGTGGTGCTCAGGTCGCCGTAGCGGTCCTTGGCGAGCGCCATGGCATTCGCGTAGTGACGCTCGGCCGCCGCCGCGTCGCCGCGGATCAGCGCCGCCTCGCCGAGCGTCGCCTGGCGCCAGTACTCGGCCTCGGACAGCGGGTCGCCGCCGCCCGCCTCGGTGCAGATGCGGTGCACGTCGGCCGCCAGCCGGCGCGCCTCGTCGAGCTGGCCCCGCAGCACGGCGACGGTCGCGGCGTTGATGCCGGTGTAGAGAGCCCCTTCCCGCTCGCCTCGTTGCAGCGACCTCGAGTACGCCTGCTCGTACAGGCGGTAGGCAGCGTCGAGGTGGGCATCGCGCCGGGCGCGCTCGCGCGCCTGCAGGCCGAGGTCCTTGTGGGTCCTCGCCAGCACGCCGAGCGTCTCGGCATCGTCGACCCCGGCCTGCGCCAGCTCCGCGAGGCAACGGTTGGCGCGCTCCAGGTCGCCGCTGCGGGCGAGCGCGAGTGCCTGCAGCTGCCGCAGCCGCAGGTGATCGGGTGCGCACTGCAGGCCCGCGTCGGCCACGTTGTAGGCGAGCAGCGGCTCGCCCTGGTGCAGCAGCCTCTCGGCTTCGGCGACCAGTGCATCCTCCGTCCCGGGACTCGCAGGCGGCGGGCGGTTTACCATGCGCGGCACATCCTTAGGAGGGATCATAGAGGCACCATGCAGACTGTCCAGTTGCTGCAGGTCACGGATCCGCACCTGTTCGGCGATCCCGCGACCGAGCTCTACGGCGTGAACACCGCGGTATCCTTGCGGCTCGCGCTCGCAGCCGCGCTCGCGGACGGGGCTGCGCCCGACGCCGTGCTGGTCACCGGCGACATCGGCGACGACATGAGTGCCGCTGCGTACGCCAACTTCAAGCGCGCGCTCCAGGGCTGCGGCGCGCCGGTGATCTGCCTGCCGGGCAACCACGATGACCCGGCGCTGATGGCAAGGCTGCTGGATGGCGACGGGTTCCAGTACTGCGGCAGCGCCCGGCTGGGGGCCTGGGGAGTGGTGCTGCTCGACACCCACGTGCCCGGCCAGCCCCACGGCCGGCTCGCCGACCGGGAGCTCGAGCGGCTCGACGCCGAGCTGCGCGCCCTGCACGACGTGCCGGTGCTGGTGTGCCTGCACCATCCGCCCGTGCCCGTGGGCAGCGCGTGGCTCGATGGCGTCGGGCTCTGGAACGGCGACGAGTTCTTCGCGGTGGTGGACCGGCACGCCAACGTTCGCTGCGTCCTCGCCGGCCACGTGCACCAGGAATTCGACGCGCAGCGCGGCGCCGTTCGCGTGCTCGCCAGCCCCTCCACCTGCGCGCAGTTCCTGCCGGGGACCGAGCGCTGCGTGATGGACCGGCGCCCGCCCGGCTACCGCTGGCTGAGCCTGCACGAGGACGGCTCCGTGTCCACGCGCGTCGGCTGGCTGCCTGACCTGGTCGGCACGCCGCGCGACGAGAGCGAATCGCGGCGCTGAGCCGCGGCCGCCTCAGCGGACGAACACCCAGTTCACCAGGGCCGCCTGCACCGCCTCGCCTGCACCGAGCTCGGCGTTCGGGTGGTTGAGGATGATCACGGCGACGTAGGTGCGGCCCGACGCCGCCTTGACGTAGCCCGCGAGCGCGCTCACGTCCTGCAGGCTGCCCGTCTTCATGCGCAGGCGTCCCTCCATGTCCGGCGAGCGGAAGCGACGGCTCAGCGTGCCGTCGACGGCCGAGAGCGGCAGCGACGCCTGGAGCTCGGGCGCGTAGGGACTCTGCCACGCGTCGAGCAGCACGTCCGCCATGCCCTCGGCACTGATGCGCTCGTTGCGCGACAACCCCGAGCCGTTCTCGATCACGAGGTCCGCGATCGGGATGCCGCGCGAGGAAAGGAATTCGCCGATCGCGCGTGCACCCGCCGCCGTGGTGCCCGGCCTTCCCGCCTTCTCCGCGCCGATCGTGAGCAGCAGGTGCCGCGCCATGACGTTGCTCGAGAACTTGTTGACGAGGCGGATCACCTCGGAGAGCGACACCGAGTCGTGCGTGTACACGAGGCTCGCATCGGCGGGCACCATGCCGAGGCGCAGTCCGCCGTCGAGCGTCCCGCCTGACTGCTGCCAGTAGGTCTTGAACGTGCCGAAGGCGAACTCCGGCGCGCGCATCACGGCACGCGAGACGGACATCGGGCCACAGTCCGCGGTGTAGTGCCCGCCAAGACCAAGCCGGTTGCCGGACGGCCCGTCCGGCATGGCGACGACCACGCCGCCGGTGCCGCGACGGCACGGCCCGCTCTCGAGCCGGACCGAGTTTTCCAGGATCATGTTCGCCGGCCACGGGTTGACGCGCGCGCGCACGACGCCCGCGGCGGCGTCCGGCACGACGCTGACGTTCACGGTCTGGAAATTCACCATCAGCGCGTCCGGCAGCACGTTGTAGCTGCGATGCGGCCGGTTATCGAATGCAGCCCGGTCGTCGCCCTGGTGGGCGAAGTAGCTGTTGTCGATCACGACGTCGCCGGTAATGCGGCTGATCCCCTGCTGGCGCAGCCCGTTCACGAATCCCCACCAGCGATCCGCCGTCATGAACGGATCGCCGCCGCCCTCGAGGATCAGGTGACCGTCCAGCACGAGGTCGCGCACCGGCCCGGCGGCATAGGCGCGCGTCCGCCAGGTATAGGCGGGCCCGAGCAACTCGAGCGCCGCGTAGGTGGTGAGCACTTTCATCGTCGAGGCCGGGTTGCGCGGCACGGCGGCGTTATAGCTGACCAACGGTTGGTCAGCGCCGATTTCACGCACCAGCACGCTCAGGCTCGTGCCCGGGATGCGGCGCTGCGCGAGCACCCGCTCGACCTCGGGCGGCAGGAAGGGCCGGTCGCTTGCGACCAGCGGGGTCGCGAAGGAAACGAGCAGCAGGCAGGCGAGGAACCGGGTTCGCAGCAGCATCAGGCATCGATCCGGGAAGTGGCCGGCATGATACTTCATCACGGTGGCGGCGCGGCGCAGCGCTCTGCATACTTCCCGCCCGCGACGAGGACACCGATGCGCAAGATCTGGAACACGATGCTGAAAGGCCTGGTGGCGCTGCTGCCCATCGGCCTGACGCTCTACCTGGTGTACTGGCTGGCAGTCGCCGGCGAGCGGCTGTTCTCACCGGTGCTCAAGCTCATGCTCCCCGCCAGCGCCTACTGGCCGGGCCTCGGGTTGCTCGCAGGGCTCGCGGTGCTGTATGCGGCCGGACTCGCGGTCAACGCCTACGCCGTGCGCTCCGCGCTGCGCTTCAGCGACGAGTTCTTCGCGCGCATCCCGGTGGTCAAGACGCTGTACGTCGCGATCCGCGATTTCATGCGCTTCTTCCCCTCGTCCGGCAAGGGCGACGAATTGAAGCGCGTGGTGCTGGTGCCGTTCGGCCCGGGCAAGATCATCGGCTTCGTGACGGCCGAGTCGAGCGCGGCGCTGGGGCTCGAGCAGCCGGAGGACGCGGTCGCGGTGTACCTGCCGATGAGCTACATGGTCGGCGGATATACGCTGTTCCTGCCGCGCGACCTGCTCGAGCCCACCTCGCTGTCGGTCGAGGCCGGCATGCGAATTGCGCTGCTGGGCGGCGTGCAGGGGGCGCAGGGACTGGGCGGCGCGCCGTCGCGGGAAGCCTGAGATGCTCAGGGCGACCGTCGTCCCGGTTACGCCGTTTGCGCAGAACTGCTCGATCGTCTGGTGCGGGCGCACCGGCGCGGGCGCCGTGATCGATCCGGGGGGCGACCTCGAGCGGGTGCTCGCCGCCGCGCGCGAGAACGACGTGCGCCTCGAGAAGATCCTGCTGACCCACGCCCACATCGACCACGCCGGCGGCACCGCGGAACTGGCCCGCACCCTGAAGCTGCCGATCGAGGGCCCGCATCGCGGCGACCAGTTCTGGATCGACGGCCTGCCGGAGCAGGCGCGCATGTTCGGCTTCGAGCGCTGCGCCAGCTTCACCCCCGATCGCTGGCTCGCTGAGGGTGACCGCGTGCAGGTGGGCGACGTGATCTTCGAGGTGAGGCACTGTCCCGGGCACACGCCCGGGCACGTGGTGTTCTTTTCGGCGGCCGACCGGGTGGCGTTCGTGGGCGACGTGCTGTTCGCGGGCTCGATCGGCCGTACCGACTTCCCGGGCGGCGACTACGACACGCTGATCCGCGCCATTCGCGAGAAGCTGTTTCCGCTGGGGGACGACGTGCGCTTCGTGCCCGGGCACGGGCCGATGTCCACGTTTGGCGAGGAACGGCGCAGCAACCCGTTCGCGGGCGACGGAAAATAGGGGACATTCTCCTATTTCGGAAAATAGGGGAATGTCCCCTATTTTCCGTCGCCTGTCTTCTAGCCGCCGCGACCGTCGGTCTCGCGGCGCCCGCGCTTCGCCTTCTGGCGATGCTCTGCACCACCGTAGCCGTCGATCGAGACGCCGAGGTCGTGCGCGCGGCGATTGCCCTTGCGGCGATCGTCGTAGTGCTCATAGTGGCACTCGCACTGCGGCGAGCCGCAGTTCTTGAGCGGTAGGGGCGGCGCCTCACGCGACAGGAAGCGCCGGTCGCGCAGCGCCCGGGCCTCGTGGCAGGGCCGCAGGCCGGTGACGATCGTCACGGCATGGAACCGGCTGGGCTTGCGCGGCGTAACCGCGGGCGGCTCGGGCGCCTCGCGTCCGAACAGGGCCTTCGCTCGCTTGAACAGTTTAGCTGACATATGTCATCTCACCCCGACTCGGTGCCGAGGCTAACGCCAAGACGCGTCCGTCTGGCGTGATCAACTTCGCAACTCCAGCCCCCCGGACCCTTGCCGGTCCGCCCCGGGAGGCCGAAACTCGCCACATTGCAGTCGTGTCGAGCCCCGCATGGCCAAGTCCCGCCCCGCAGCGCAACCACCCTTCGAGTCGATCTACCGGCACGGGTTCGCCCGGGTCGCGGTGGCCACGCCGCGCGTCGAGGTGGCCTCGCCGGCCCTGAACGTGGCGCAGACCGTCGAGCTCGCCCGGCGCGCCGCCCGGGAGCGCGCCGTGCTCGCCCTGTTTCCGGAGCTCGGCCTGTCCGCCTATTCCAACGAGGATCTCTTCCAGCAGGACGCCCTGCTGGACGCCTCGCTCGCAGCACTGCAGACGCTGCTGGCCGCCAGCCGCGACCTGCCGCTCGCGCTCGCGGTCGGGCTGCCGCTGCGTGCCGACGACCGCCTGTTCAACTGCGCCGTGCTGGTGCATCGGGGCCGCCTGCTCGGCGCCGTGCCCAAGACCTACCTGCCGAACTACCGCGAGTTCTACGAGCGCCGCCAGTTCGCCCCGGCCGCGCAGGCGCGCTCGACCACGCTGCGGCTGCTCGGCCAGGACGTGCCGTTCGGATCGAAGCTGCTGTTCGCGGCGCGCGACCTGCCGGGATTCGTGCTGCATCTCGAGATCTGCGAGGACCTGTGGGTGCCACTGCCGCCGAGCACGTTCGCCGCGCTGGCCGGAGCGACGGTGCTGGCCAACCTGTCCGCGAGCGACGTCACGGTCGGCAAGGCCGACTACCGGCGACTGCTCGGCGCCTCGCACTCCGCCCGCTGCATCGCCGGGTGCCTGTACTCGGCCGCGGGCCCGGGCGAATCCACCACCGACCTCGCCTGGGACGGCCACGCGCTCGTCTACGAGAACGGCGAGCGGCTGGCGGAATCGTCGCGCTTCCCGACCGAGCCCGCGCTCGTCACGGCCGACCTCGACCTCGACCACCTGCGGCAGGAACGCATGCGCATGACGAGCTTCGGCGACAACGCCCAGGCGCACGCGCTGCAACTGCACGAGTTCCGGCGCATCGAGTTCGACATCGGCGTGCCGGCAGGCCGGGTGCCGCTGCGCCGCCGCGTCGAGCGCTTCCCGTACGTGCCGGCCGACCCCGCGCGGCGCGACGAGCGCTGCGCCGAGGTGTACGACATCCAGGTCCAGGGCCTCGCCACGCGGCTTGCGGCGACGGGCCTGAAGAAAGTCGTGATCGGCATCTCCGGCGGGCTCGATTCGACGCAGGCGGCGCTCGTGGCGGTGCGCGCCTTCGACCGCCTCGGCCTGCCGCGCCGGAACATCCTCGGCTACACCCTGCCCGGCTTCGGCACCAGCCAGCACACGTTCGACAGCGCGCACGCGCTGATGCAGGCCCTCGGCATCTCGGCCGACGAGATCGACATCCGCGCCGCGGCGCAGCTCATGCTCGAGCGCATCGGCCACCCGGCGGCGAAGGGCAAGCGCGTCTACGACGTCACGTATGAGAACGTGCAGGCCGGCGAGCGCACCTCGCACCTGTTCCGCCTGGCGAACCTGCACGGCGGCCTGGTGCTCGGCACCGGCGACCTCTCGGAACTCGCGCTCGGCTTCACGACGTACGGTGTCGGCGACCACATGTCGCACTACAACGTCAACGCGTCGGTGCCGAAGACGCTGATCCAGCACCTGATCCGGTGGCTGGTCCGCACCGGGCAGTTCGACGACCGCACCCTCACGGTGCTCGACCGCATCGTCAACACGCGCATCTCGCCGGAGCTGCTGCCGGGCTCGGGCGAGGAACCGGAGCATTCGTCCGAGGCCGTGGTCGGCCCGTACGACCTGCAGGACTTCAACCTCTACTACCTGAGCCGCTTCGGTTACCGCCCGAGCAAGGTGGCGTTCCTCGCGCACGCGGCCTGGCACGACCGCACGTCCGGTGCGTGGCCGGACACCGTGCCGGAGTCGGAACGGCGCGAGTACGACCTCGCGACGATCCGGCACTGGCTCGAAGTGTTCGTCAAGCGGTTCTTCCAGGACAGCCAGTTCAAGCGCTCGGCGATGCCGAACGGGCCGAAGGTGGGATCCGGTGGCTCGCTCTCGCCGCGCAGCGACTGGCGCGCGCCGAGCGACTCGCCGGCGACCGCCTGGCTCGAGGAGTTGCGCGCGAACGTGCCTGCACGCCGCAGACGCTGAGGCGCTAACTGCGGTGCAGCCGCACCGGCAGCCGCCGGCTGCCCCACGTGCCGGGCTGAGCCGCGAACACGCCCGGCAGCCGCTCGCCGCAGGCCGCGCAACCGCCCTG
>Ga0316626_10001445_pt1 | contig 10569 bp, 11 predicted proteins | sample OWC_Aug_T1_C1_D5_FD_207656 | JGI IMG/M metagenome (GOLD analysis project Ga0316626, IMG submission 207656) | Wetland soil microbial communities from Old Woman Creek delta, Ohio, United States - OWC_Aug_T1_C1_D5_A | ecosystem: Environmental > Terrestrial > Soil > Wetlands | place: USA: Ohio...
CTGCGCTATATCTCTATCTTCTAATCGCCGGCGCGCTCATCATGGCTGTCCGGTCCAGGGGCTGGAGATACCTGCTCGTTGCGTTGCCAGTGGTTCTGCATTCTATTGGCTTAGCCCTGGCCACCCTTGGCCAGGAATCACGTTTTCAGTATCCAGCCTCTTTGGTAGGCCTTCTTGTGGGCGGGTTGTCGTGTTTCGTTCGCGAGGGTGCCAAGATAGAGCCTCCTCACCAATGGGCAAGAGGCTCATCAGTGCTTGGAAGCAATTGACGAGCCTCCCTGACCCGTCCATGAAGACGGGCTAGTTTTCATGAAGCGCGGCAGCTCAGGTGTGGAAGTGCACATCTTGCGCTCGAGTGGGGGCCGGGTGGAGAAGGACCGGGCGATCCGCGACAGCCCCGAAGCTCGACTGCCGAGGAGACCCCAGTCACCCACGACCCCTCCACTCACTCTGACTCTGCGGATGTGATCCGTCCCTCCACTCGCTTCGCCAGCCGCAAGAACACGTAAAAAGCCGCCGTCATGCAAACAAACAGCCCCGCAAACCCCTCGCGGAACCCACCCGCAAACGTGTACGTCCAGGCGAACCGCCAGGCTGGCCGCATCATGACGGCGAGCCCACTCGGGCGCGAAGTCTTCGAGCCCGCAGCCACGTCAGTCAAGCGATTGACGGTCGCGAGGTGATCCGAGATGTCCCGGTAAGTGTAGTGCAGCAGCGGTGCCCGTAGGCGGCGCGTTCTCCCACGGACGATGGCCAGATCGTGCGGATCCGTGCCGCCCCAGGACGCACGCGATCGGCGCACCAAGCGCAGGCGGTACCCCGGGTACCAGGGCCCTCTATGCCACCAGCGCCCCAGGTAGTACACGAGACGCCGAACGTAGTACCCGTGCACACCTGCCGGCGGGTCGTGGAGCAGCGCCACGATTTCCTCCCTGAGCTCCGTCGAGACCCGTTCGTCGGAATCCACGTTGAGAACCCACGGCTGAGTCGTCCGTGCGAACCCAAAGCGTTTCTGCTCGACGTAGCCCGGCCAGGGATTGTGAAACACCCGATCCGTGTAACGCTGGCACAACTCGGGCGTCCCGTCGACCGAGCCACCATCGACGACAACGATTTCATCGCACCAACTAACACTCTGGAGACACTCGACGATCTGGCTTCCCTCATCCTGACAAACGATGAAGCACGAAATACCTTCCTGGCCTCTGCTCCGCCCATCCTCGTCTTCTGAAATCGCACCCATCAACTGACACCGCGCAGGACGTGCCGCAGATCCTTGCGTCGTGCGGCCGCACACACGCGCCGCCGCCAGCAGCGCCGGCAGCTTGGCAAACGTCCTTCGTCGCCCAGATACGTACGCAGGAAATACAGGTTCTCACGCATGCTCGCCAGGCGCCCCAGCGTTCGATGGAGCTGAACCAGGTTCTTCACCCGTTGCCCCGTGGACACCGATTGGCGTTGTCTCACGTGCTCGAGATCGAGCAGATAGTGTTCCACCACCCCTTCCGTACCCGCACGAACGAGGACGTTCGCGTCTTTGAGATCGTTGTGGTACACGCCGGCCGCGTGCAGAGCGGCAAAGAGGCGAGCCAAACCGGCGATGAACGCCCGCCGGGCCTCGGCCGGCGCCCGGTGCAACCGCCACCAATACTGGTCCGCAGGGACTGCGCCATCCACCGGCTTGGTGATGAAGAAACTCCGCTCAAGCATCCCCCAGCGCCGATACTCGATGGCGGCAACGGGCGACGGAGTCAGAAATCCAGCAGCCCTGAGCAGCATCGTTGCGTCCCACGAGCGAAAGGCCGGGGATGACAGCACAAGAGAGGCGATCCGCACCCGCCACGAGAAGACGTTGTAACGCTTGATGTAGACCGGTGTCGGTGAGTCTATGCCACCCTGCACCCTGTCTGGCATCAGCGTCGCCACGGCGACCCTCACCTTGCGCTGGTCCTTGATGATCCGGCAGCTCGGCGATGAAAGCAGCCGGTCCGGATCTCCCTGGGGCCCCCCGAACGTCCCCAGGCCGACGCCTCTTCGGATCCATGCCCGCATTCCGCGGTCCGCGATGTAGAAGCTTGCGGCTACTACCTCCGGCCCGGCTGTTCGCTTTCTCCGTAACCTGTAAATTCGTCCACCCACCGTATGCTGCTCCGCGTGGCTGCACGCCAGCACGCCCACGATCCGCGCCAGCCGCCGGAAGCGCACAGGCCACCGGCGGCCGGCACCAACGATCCCCGACCGTCAGCGCTCACTGAGTAATGAAGCCACCATGTACGTGTCAGCCAGCGCCGCCTGCCGCGAGGAGGCACGCGCTAGTACTGCTCAGTATCCCCCCCGAGGAGCTACACGTGAGCGCGGCGCGGGAGGGCACATGATCGAGGTCTGCACCAGTAAACTCATGGGAGACCGGGAGCACCCTCTTATCGAGCCGCGGCCGTCTCCTCGAGCAGCGATTCGAATTCTGCGAAATGCCCCGACCACGGGTGCTCCTCTGCGACCCGTCGTGCCTCCCGAGAGAAGTCTCCCCAGCGGGCCCCAAGAGCGAGCCCGAGCCGCCCGCGCAACGCCTCTACGTCGCGCGGATCATCGACCAGGAGGTCACGCAGGCAGCCGGTCAACAGCTCCGCGGCCCCTACACGTGTGGACGTCACGACGGGCAGACCCGCAGCCAGCGCCTCCAGGACGACGTTGCCAAACGCTTCCTGAAGCGAGGCGACGACCACGGCGTCGGCAGCCGCGTAGAACTCCTCGACACCCACCTGTGGACCCGTCACTACAACACGTTTGCTCAGAGGCGGCCTCGTGACAGCCCTGCGGTAGGCTCCGATCCGCTCATCCGCACCAACCACCATGAGCCACGCGTCCGTCGGCGGGTCATCTGACCACAACCTCATCAACGTGTCGACACCCTTTCGGCGAAAGCCCGAGCCCACCGAGAGCACGAGTCGAGCATCTGCCGGCAACCCAAACCGTCCCCGGACCGCCTGCCCCAGCACAGGGCGCCGTGTCACGTCGAAGCGTACAGAGTCGACCCCATTGTACGAGATGCGTATCAGTTCGGGCGAAACAGCATAGTCGGAGACAATTTCTTTCTTGACCCGCCCCGACACCGCAAGTGCCCGGCGGAAGTTCCCCGGCCGGTACTGTCTCGCCTCCAACGCCAGCACCGCGCGGTGGTAGGGACCGAGTCTCGAACCCCGAGCCCCACTGGCCCGCATCGTTTCGAGATACGCCCTATGGGTCCCGCCTCCGCAGCGGATGAGGTCCTGGCGGCTTGTGCGCCCGAATCCGACGACGACATCCCACGGGCCGGCGATGGCGGCCATTCGCGGGGCCGCCCACGCAAAGCTCAGCAGCCGTGCCAGCCTCCCCGCGTGGACCACCGGAACGCGACGAGCCGAGACCCCCGGCGGCGCCGTCGCCCGCACATCGGCGCAAAAGACATGGACATCATGACCGCGCCGGGCGAGCTCCGCGACCGTCCGGTAGAAATCTCCCTCCGTGCCGCCCTCGCGAGCGAGTCGGCGGTAGAGAAAAGCGAGCCGCATCCGAGTCGTGCCCCTCATCGCATTCGGAGCGAGAGGGCAAGCGCCCGCAACCGATAGCTCACGTTGCGTGGGGCCAACCGGCAGGCCTCCGCGAGGGCTTTCCGTGCACCCGCCATGTCTCCGGCCCGTAGCTTCATGCTCGCCAGGCGCGCATACCGACGCGCCTGGCGACGAGCGTACGTTGCCTGCCCGAATTGCTCCAGCACATGCGGGTATGCTCGCAAGAACTTCTCCGCCAGCCGGATGCTCTCCTCGCGCAAGAGCATGCGGTTCTGGGTGATACCCACGCCGTGCTGGCGGTAGGCGAACAGCGGCCGGTCGAGAAACGCCAGTCGGTAGCGCACCGAGAGCCGGAGCATGATGTCGAAGTCATCGAGGATGATGAACTCGCTGTCCAGCGGGCCGACGGCAACGAGGCTTTCCCGCGAGATCAGCGTCGCCTGGAGCTGCCCCAGATTCCAGCGGAACACCTCGCGCACCGTGATCTCCCTCCCATCAAGGGCAGCCGCCACCTCCGGGCGCAACCATGGTCGAGTCTGTCCTCCGCTTCCTTCCGGCGGAAGAAAGATTCCGTTGCCAATCATCACGTGGATCCACGGATGGTCTGTGAGGTACGCATGTGGAATTGCGAGTCGCCCGGGCAGCGCGATGTCGTCCGAGTCGTGGAAAGCAACGAAATCACCATGTGCCTCGCTGACCCCTGCGTTTCGGGCCGCCGCAATACCGCTGTTGGGCTGCCGCACGACCCGCAGCCTGGAGCCGTATTGCGCAAGCACGGACGGCGTCTCGTCGGTGGAGCCATCGTCGACGACGATTACCTCGAATGGCGGCCCTTCCTGGGCGAGGATGCTGTTGATACTCTCGCCGAGGTACTCGGCACGATTGAAGGTCGGGATGACGACCGAGATTACCGGATCCACCCGTACTCACCTTGTCTCGACGGCTTCCTCGAACGCGGCGAACATCTGGCGCAGGAACCCTTCGAGGCTGAAGCGCTCAAGCAGCCGGTTCCTCGCTGCCTGCCCCATTGCCACCCTGCGTTGCGGGTCCTCGAGCAGCACGAGCACGCGTGCAGCGAACGCGTCGATGTCATTCGGTGGGACCAGGAATCCAGTCTCCCCGTCGGCTATCATCTCGGGAATTCCTCCGACCGCAGTCGCCACAACTGGCTTGCCGAGCGCCATGGCTTCCAAGAGCGCGATGGGGAACGGATCACGCCGTGCCGGCAGCACGACCACGTCGCAGGCCGCTACCAACGGAAAGGGATTCGCCTTGAAGCCCGCCTCCACAACGTTCGCGGCTACACCGAGCTCCTGAGCACGGCCGAGCACTTCCCGCCGATAGCCATCGTCGGGAAAAGACCCGACGAGGAGGACGCGCACGCCTGGAACCCGCCTTACCAGCTGAGCCGTCGCCTCTACGAGCGCCATGGGATTCTTTCGCCGGTCCATGTTCGCCACCATGCCCACCAACGGACTACCCGCCGGCAGCATCTGCCCATCCGGTCTCGCCGCGGGTGTGGCAGCCGCTTCGATGCTGGAGATGTCAACGCCGTTGTAGACGACCCGCGCCCGCCCCGCAAAGCCACCGATGGCCGTAGCCGCCAGATCGAGCGAGTCCTGCGAGGGTGCTATCGCGTGGCGAGCGCGTCGTAGCCAGTACTTCCGGTACGGCGTTGCGACACCGTAACTACTGTAGATGTGAACGAGCACTCCTATCCCGCAAGCCCGCGCAGTGAGGTACCCGTATGGGAAACTCGACAGTGTTGCCGAGTAGATCAGGTCGATCCGCTCGCGGCGCACCTCATGGATCAGCGTGGCAAGAACGATAGGAAGCCGGACGCGACCGCTCAGGCGCCGCCAGCGATTGAGCCCGGGAAGATACCTCGCCCGTGCCGCAAGCCCCACGGCGGCGACCTGCTCATCCGCTCCGGGAAACATGAAGCGGAGATCCCAGTCGAAGCGGGCCGCTGCGTCGTTGAGCGTGGAAAGGCTGCGCATGATCCCACCGTGGTCGGGGTGGGCCATGAGAATGAGGGCGCGCTTCGGAGATCTCATTGGGGTCGGAAAACGGCGAAATGGTTCTTTCACAAGCTCTGAGGAGGCTGGGGGTCCGGCATGCGCATCAGGGCTCTGAAGCTCATGTGGCCTGCGGCCTCGATCCCATCGAAACGCCGACGCCTCTCGATCGTCTTGTTGATCACCCAGCGGCCAAGACGCCGAGCCTCATCATGATCGAGATGCCGGCTCGCGCAGTACGCATAAAAGACTCGCCACCGGTCCGCCGCCGTCAAGCCTTTCACGACGAAGCGATTGAGCTGGACCAGGTTTCGCCTTGCCTCTCGCAGCCCCACTGGACGGGATCCGATACATGTTCTATCGTTATCCAGGAGAACGATCTCCGGCTCCGCGCTCCCGCCTCGTACCCGGACGTTCGTCGGCACGAGGTCTCCGTGGCAAAATCCCGCCTCGTGCAGGCGTGCCACATGCCTCCCCAGCATGCTTAGGAATCGGTGTTTCGCCTTGACCGACCCATCGGCTGCAAGGGCACCCATGAATTCGCGTAGGTCAGGAGCATCGACCTCTGCAGTCACCAGAAACGCTCCCCTCAAGAAGCCAAAGCGCCGACGCTCGCCCGCTGCCAGCACCCGAGCCGCCGCGAGCCCGGCTCGCTCCAGTTCGCCGCTCATGACCAGCGCACGCAGCGCTTTCGACGGTCTTACCGCGTCCTTGAGCACGCCGAGCCAGCGATAGGGGCGATAAGCTTTCAGAAACGCGGGGGGGAGGCCAGGAAGATCCAGCCGACACGTTCGAGCGTGCTTGGATTGATACACCCATTCATAGGCCCTCTGTGCTCTCTCGATGATGGCACTGATGTGCGGCAACCAGCCTGGCATCGCCCATACCTTCCAGCCCTCCCTAACGACTCTCAGAAACCGGTCCGGAACCTTCATCATGTCGCCACACGGCACTCGCCGTCCACGATCGTCGCTGCTCGGGCGAGGACGTCATCACTGCTGATGCCCCGCATACAGACGCGCCCGATCGGACATCGCTTGAGATAGCACGGCGCGCATTCTGCCGCTCCCGTCAGGACGGCTTGGGCAAAGCCGTACGGCGCTGACCGGGCAGCACTGGTCGCACCCCACAGCGAAATAACCGGGGTGCCCAGAGCTGCCGCGATATGCATGGCGCCCGAATCCGGGCTGATCACGAGTGCGGCCTGATCCAGCACGCCTACGGCGTCCTCGAGCGCCGTCAGTTCCACGAGGTCCCGTACCGGAGCCCTCGTTTTCGACTTCACTGCCGTCGCGAACGGCCTGTCGGCCGTCGTGCCCAGGAGCACCGGGGGGTAGCCGTAGAGATTCCACAGTGCATCTGCCACCTTTGATGTGCACTCAGGAAACCACCGACGGCTCGGACACGACGAGCCGAGGATGAACGCGGCAAACGGTCGCTGCACGTTTCGGAGGAGCTCACGCGCGCGCTCCTGCGCCACCTGGCTCGGGGCGAGTCCGAACTCCGGTGGCGCCTCGTCGATACCGAGATGATCCGCAAACCGCAGGTACTGCTGTAGCTTTGACGAGTAATGCTCTTGAGGTCCGATGGTCTCTGTCTGGAAACACCAGTTCCCCTCTCGGCTGTTCTGCCGATGAAAGCCGATGCGGAGTGTGGCGCCGCTCGTGAGCGCGGTGACCCCACTCTTAAGCTGCCGCCCTAGATCGAGAACCAGGTCGAAGCGCTGGCGTCGAACCGCACGCAGAAAGGATACGAATCCGCGCACGCCACGCTGGCGGGCGAAAACGATGCACCCGTCGAGCGCGGGATGCGCCTTCAGCAACGGAGCCGCCAGCGGCTCCACAGCCCAGACGAGGTGGGCTCGCGGATATCCACGCCTCACCCGGTTCAGCAGCGGCAGCGCACGGGTGACATCACCGATCGCGCCAAAGAGCACGAAGAGCACACGCTCGGGGTGGTGCCTCATCAACAGCTCCCAAATGCCTCGCGGAGGGCTCTCAGCTCGCCCGCACCCACGATCCTCCGCTCCGGGTCGAGTCTCCGTGCCGAACGCTCGATACGCCTCAGCGCTCGTCGCCGCAGGCTTGCTCCCAACGCAGTCCGCTTCACCCTGGCACGGTCGAAGTCGACGACAAATATCTTGAGATTCCCCTCCTCCTCCCGAACGATGTAGTTGTTCAGATTGAGATCCGGGTGATAGATGCCCGCCTCACTCAGTAGTCGAAGCGCGTATCCGGCTCCTCGTGTCAGCCTTCGGCGGCGTTCGGTATCGGTCGTCCGCTTGAGCAGCTCCCACAGCGTTTCGGTGCCAGCCACGTGGCGGGTGACCAGCGCACCCCGATACGAGCCGTTCCATAGGCGCTCGATGCGCGCGCCGAGCACTTCCGGGACGGGCACACCACGTCGGTGGGCCTCGGCGGTCACTCGGAGCTCCACGAACGGTCGCGGTGGCCAGCCCCAGTACTTGTCCCGCAAGAAACGCGCAAGGAGCCCACCGCGCCGGTAGAACCGTAACACCACAACCTCACCCCCATCGAGTGCAACCCGATACGTCCCGCCGCGCCCGCTGGCAAGGCGCACCCCGCCCTGGGCCCACCCCTGAGGCGTCGTCAGCAGGAGCGTCCCGATAGACGCTTTCGCCGCCTCATGAACCAGTACCGTCCGGCGACCCGAGCGCATCCACACGAAATCCGAGGGTACACGCAGCCACATCACACCGGCGCCCGAGGCCCACGGGTGTGCTCGAGTTCCCAACGCTTAGCGCAGGTCAATACGATGCTGTAAGCCTCGAGCACCGCCAGGATGACCCCGGCGATTCCATCTCCCGCCACCACACCGGGCATCATTCGCAGTGCATGCGCAACGGGCCTGACGACAAGATCGGGCCACCCTGCCGGCACACCCGCTCGATATTGCTCCCGAGCGCCAACGGTGCTGAATATGTCCATCCGGCTGACGTACCCTCGAAGGTTCACACAAGGCTCGGCAAGCAGGGACGTATGGATACATCCCACGCGCCCTTCCACCGGCAGTGAGTTCGCTCCAAGGACGCCCTTATCCCACGAGACGGCATCCCGGCGTGCCAAGCGCACCCAGCGGGGTGCTGTCCATGAGCGGCTCCTGAGCGTGCGCCCCAAGAACCGTACGCGCCGCCCGATCCGGTAGGCATCAGGCACCGCCGCAGAACCCCGCATGCTCATCGCGCCTCGGACTTCCCTTACCAGCACCGAAGGTACCTCTTCATGCCCCTCGATAAGCAGCACCCAGTCGACCCCTCGCCGCGCAATCTCTGCGGAAACTTCCCCCGCCTCGACCAGCGTCACCCCATGCGCACTGCACTCACGAATCGTCCGGTCGTCGCTTCCTAGGTCAACAGCTATCCGCTCGTCGGCCCATGCCACGCTTCGGAGCGCCAGGCCAATCCGCCCCTCCTCGCCGGCCAAGCGCACCACGGCGCCAATCCGGGGAGGCGTATGCTCATCGCCCAGATGGTCTTGCACGCGACTGGCCGCGGTCATCGATACCTCAGGGCAGTGCCGAGGCACGCGGACTTGTGCGCAAGGAGCGCAACGCCTTCAGCACGTCCGCCGCGCCAACGAGCCGCATGCAGTCCTCCGTGCCACGCGGGCACCGGCGGCCGCCGTGGCGGCCACACGGCCGGCACTCGAGATCTGCTTCCACCAGCGCCGCTCGCGTACCGTACGGCCCGTAACCCTGAGCCGGTGTTGTCGCGCAAAAAACCGCGACGACCGGAACTCCAAGCGCTGTAGCTACGTGCATGGGCGCGCTGTCGTTGCTGACGAGGGCGTCGAGGCGCTGGACGATTGCCACGAACGTCCCGAGATCCGTTCTGCCCACGAGGTTGACTGCGGAACCACCAGCATGACGTTGTACTGCCTCGGAGACGCCAATGTCGTCAGCCCCCCCGAGCAACAGCACCTGGGCATCATCCTGTTCCCGCAGAGCCCGGACAACGGTACCATAGCCTTCTGTGTCCCAGCGCTTTGTCGCCCATACGGAGCCGGGACAGATCCCGTAAAGAGCCCGGCCGTCGCCGACGCCGACATCTGCAAGCAGCTTCGCCGCGCCTCTTGTGGCTGCCGCACCCGCGACCAGACGCGGAGCCTCGAGATGGTCCTCCACTCTGCCACCGAAAGCACTGAGCAGCCCCAGGTTTCGCTCGACGTCGTGTCGCGAACGGTCTCGGGGCACACGAACATGATACAGCTGAGAGCCCGGACTCTCCGCGAAGCCCACACGATGCGGAACGCCAGCCAGTGCAAGTGCCAGCGCCGTACGAATCGACCGGTGTGGCGCGACGGCGATGTCGGCCCGCTCTGCCCGCAAGCGCCTCGCCGTCCGAAGGAGACCCCGAAGACCACGATCGCCCCCGCGCTTGTCGTCAAGCACCACCGAATCGACACTGGGGTGGTGCGCCAACAGAGGTGCCGCCTCCGGCCGGATCACTACGGTGAGCTGGCGCGGCTGCAGGAGGCGCCGCAAGGCGCTCAGCAGTGGGATCGTGAGGATTACATCGCCGAGAAAGCTCGTCTGCGCGACCATGACATGCGCACCCGAAGAGGGCATGCGACCAGGGGAGCGTCCCCACATCGCACCCTGACGGCCGCAACCAAAAAGGTGCTCTGAACCAACGGGTTGCCCAAGCGTCCGCGCAAGATGCAGAGAAATCACGACTGAAGACTCTAACGATCGCTCCGAGCGAGACCGTCGTAACTGGCCGGCTTGGTGGACACCGAGAGGCCGCTGAAGAAGGCCCATGTGCTGTTCTCCTCCGCGCTCGCTCCGGCGCACTGGAAACGCACACCTAAGCTCGCCAGGTGTCGGCCGCCCAGTGCAGGCAGGCCTCTGTTATCAACCTGCAACATGGGCCTCTTCGGAAGGTCCCAGACTCCCGTCCGGTCAGCCGATCTTGATCGCCTCGTCTATGAGCATCACAGGGATGTCGTCCTTGATCGGGTAGCGAAGCCCACAGGCGTCGCAGT
>Ga0316626_10001446_pt1 | contig 10569 bp, 6 predicted proteins | sample OWC_Aug_T1_C1_D5_FD_207656 | JGI IMG/M metagenome (GOLD analysis project Ga0316626, IMG submission 207656) | Wetland soil microbial communities from Old Woman Creek delta, Ohio, United States - OWC_Aug_T1_C1_D5_A | ecosystem: Environmental > Terrestrial > Soil > Wetlands | place: USA: Ohio...
ATCATTCAAGGCTCCGTTTTTCGCCCCGCGGCTCTCTCCCGACGGGCAACGGATCGCCTATGACTCCCGAGGAAGAGAATGGCAGGAGTGGATATATGACCTCAATCGGGGCACCGCGAGTAGGCTGACCGGCGAAGGCAGAGCCTGCTGGGCGAATTGGACACCGGACGGCAAGCGGGTGGTCTTCGCCTGGTGGCGTTCAGGTCAGCCCAATCTCTACTGGCAGGCGGCCGACGGCAGCCAGCCGATGGAGCGGCTGACGACGAGCGACTACTGGCAGGCTCCCGGGTCGCTGAGTCCGGATGGTGCCATTGTACCTTTTCGAGAAGAACCAGAACCCCCCGTCGGGCACATACGCCTGCTGGATTTGCGAAGCCGTCGCGCTACGCCTTTCCTGAATTCCACAGCTGATGAATACTATCCGGAGATTTCCCCCGACGGGCGCTGGCTGGCCTACGTGTCCGATGAGTCGGGGCGATGGGAAGTCTACGTTCGGCCGTTTGCCAGAGCGGAAGGCAAGTGGCTAATATCAAGCGATGGAGGCCGGGAACCGCTCTGGGCGAGGAATGGAAAACAGTTGTTCTACCGATCGAGGGACGTTCGACAAGTGTGGGTCGTTGATATCCGGACCGACGGCGGGTTCTCCCCCAGCAAGCCCCGCCTAGTGTTTGAGAAGCCCGGATACGAAAAAGCAGCTCCATTCCGCGGATGGGATATATCGCATGACGGGCAGCGATTCCTGATGGTGAAAGAAGAGGAAATGAAGCCCCAGCCCGTGACCGAGATGATCCTCGTCCAAAACTGGTTCGAGGAACTCAAGCGCCTCTGCCCCACGGGGAAATGAGCATCGCTGATGTGCTGCTGACCAGAACCTGCGGCCGTCAGGCCGAGTGACCAACCAACCCGCAACGACAAGCCCTCACCTCAGCATTCCGCTATCAGCCGCAGTCTGGCGGGACTATAATGGCTCCAATTCCTAAGGTGCATCTCGATCAGGGGCGCTGAAAGCTGGGCCGGGAGGTCCCTCCCCATGATCGGCAAGACGCTCGGCCATTATCAGATCACCGAGAAGCTTGGCGAAGGCGGGATGGGCGTAGTCTACAAGGCTCGTGACACCCATCTCGACCGCTTCGCTGCCATAAAGGTTCTTCCTCCCGAGAAAGTATCAGATCCCGAGCGGAAGCGCCGCTTCATCCAGGAAGCCAAAGCGGCTTCGGCGCTGAATCACCCCAATATCATCACGATCCATGACATTGATCAGGCCGATGGCATTGACTTCATCGCCATGGAGTATGTCGCCGGCAAAACCCTGGACGAGTTGATTCCCCGAAAAGGCATGCGGCTCTCGCTGGCCCTGAGGTATGCCGTCCAGATAGCAGACGCTCTCGCCCGTGCGCATGGCGCTGGGATCATTCACCGTGACCTGAAGCCGTCGAACGTGATGGTGGACGAGCACGGGCTGGTGAAGGTCCTGGATTTCGGCCTTGCGAAGCTGACCGAGGCTGTGGGGCCCGAAGCGGAGACCGCAGCGACTCGCACAGGAGAGGGCACGGTCCTTGGGACTGCCGCTTACATGTCTCCGGAACAGGCTGAAGGAAAGCACATCGACACACGCTCCGACATCTTCAGCTTCGGGTCCATGCTCTATGAAATGCTGACGGGGCAACGTGCGTTCCGCGGAGACACGAGGGTGTCCACGATTGCGTCAATCCTGCGGGAAGAGCCGAAGCCGATCAGCCAAGTGGCCGATGGGATACCTCGGGACGCGGAGAAGATCGTCAGGCGCTGCCTTCGGAAGGACCCTGAGCACCGTTTCCAGGTTATGGCGGACCTGAGGGTCGCGCTGGAGGAACTCAAGGAGGAGTCTGATTCTGGCGCGCTGGAAACCGAAGGTGCAATCAAGCCGAAGCAGCGTCGCAGGCTCGTGTGGGTAGCGGATGTAGTCGCAGGGCTGGCGATTGCGGCGGTTGGAGTGTGGCTCGTTCGATCACGGATTGGTACGCACGAAGCACCGCTGACGGCTGTGCCTCTCACCAGCTACGCCGGCAGTGAGTACGGCGCTTCTTTCTCCCCGGACGGAAATCAGGTGGCATTTGCCTGGAACGGGGAGAAGGAGGACAACTGGGATATCTATGTCAAGCTGATCGGTTCCGAACCGCCCATGCGTCTCACCACCAATAAAGCAGACGAGGGATGGCCTGCTTGGTCTCCTGACGGACGGCAGATCGCCTTCTGCCGCGATCTTGGAGCTGGCAAAAGTGCTGTGGTCTTGATCTCTGCCTTGGGTGGCCCAGAGCGAATCTTAACGGAGCGTTATTACTCCTTCTCCAATTTTATCGTTGGTGGTCCCTTCCTCTCCTGGTCTCCAGATGGCCGCGCCCTGGCCGTGGTGGAACAGAAGGACCCCGACACTGGTTCCAATCTGGTCCTGTATATGATGGAAACCGGGGAAAAGTATCCCTTGACGAAGACCACAAAACCCTTACCCAGCGACAATTGCCCTGCCTTCTCACCGGATGGGCGCACGCTGGCTTTTTGCCGGTGGTTTTCATATGCTATCGGTGATCTTTACTCGTTGAACCTCTCGGGCGATCTCGAACCGGTTGGGGAGCCTCGCCGTCTTACGTTCCAGAACTCGTCTTCGCTTAGTTCAGGGGCGGTCTGGGTTTCAGACGGAAGCGCACTGGTCTGTGCGTCAGGAGGAAATCTCTGGAGAGTTGCGGCATCCGGCTCCAGCCAGCCGCAGAAGCTGGCTTCGATTGGTGGGGATGCTTACATGCCCGCAGTTTCTCACCGAGCTTCTCGTCTGGCTTACGCTCACTTGGCACTCGATATAAACATCTGGCGCATAGAGATTTCTTCTCCCCAGGGAAAGGCTAATCCACCGACGAAGTTAATCTCGTCGACTCGTTCCGAGATGGACCAGCAATACTCTCCTGATGGAAAGAAGATTGCCTTCGATTCGGACCGTTCAGGCACTCAGGAGATTTGGGTCTGCGACGCGGATGGATCGAATGCCATCCAATTAACTCACTTTGGCAAGGGTGCGGCATACGAACCCCGATGGTCTCCGGACGGCAGTCGCTTGACTTTCGCTTCACAGATTGAGGGCCATACTGAAGTCTATGTCATCAATGCCAGTGGGGGCAGCCCCCGCCGCCTGACGACATCCTCCGGATCAGAGAATCCAAGCTGGTCAAAAGACGGGCGTTGGATTTACTTCAGTTCCTTGGAAAATGTCATTCAAAAAATACCGGCTGACGGTGGGCCGGTTGTGATTGTGAACAAAGATACTCCAGGATTTGCGCCAGTCGAATCTCCGGATGGCAAGTTCGTCTACTTCAATAGAAATGGCGCTGATGCCTCGAGCTGGATTCTACTGAGGGCCCCCGTCGAAGGAGGAGAATCCAGACAAGTCATTGGTTCTATTATGATTGGCCCCTCCACATATGCGCTAGAGGATGATGGGATTTACTTCATTCCAAGCCCCGATCCCGCCGAGGGATACTCCATCCGGTTCCTTCACCTTGGGACAGGAAAGATCCAGACGCTTGCAGGTCTTGGCAAGCAGCCCTGCTTTGGGTTCACAGTCTCCCCGGACCACCGCTGGGCACTGTACACTCAACTCGACCAGTTAGGGAGCGACCTGATGCTGGTGGAGAACTTTCGATGATCGGCCAGACGGTTTCGCACTACAAGATCGTCGAGAAGCTCGGCGGCGGAGGGATGGGTGTCGTCTATAAGGCGGAAGACACCACCCTGGGCCGCTTCGTTGCCCTGAAGTTCCTGCCCGAGGCAGTATCCAAGGACCACCATGCCCTTGAAAGATTCCAGCGTGAGGCCAAGGCTGCTTCCGCCCTGAACCATCCCAACATCTGCACGATTTACGAGATCGGTGAGCACGAGGGCCAGCACTTCATAGCGATGGAGTTTCTTGAGGGCAGGACGCTCAAGCACCGGATTCAGGGGAAACCGCTCGGGACGGACGAGATCCTCGATCTGGCGATCCAGATTGCGGACGGCCTCGATGCTGCGCACTCGAAAGGGATCGTTCATCGGGACATCAAACCGGCGAACATATTCATCACTGACCGGGGCAACGCCAAGATCCTGGATTTTGGTCTGGCCAAGCTGACTCCAGAGCGTCATGCCGAAGGCACAGCTTTGCCGACTGCCGGCACGGAAGAGATGCTGACCAGTCCAGGCGCGGCCTTAGGCACAGTTGCCTACATGTCACCGGAACAGGCGCTTGCCCAGGAATTGGACGCTCGCACGGATCTGTTCTCATTTGGGGCCGTGCTGTACGAGATGGCAACAGGGGTGCTGCCCTTCCGCGGGGCATCCTCGACTGCTACCCTCGATGCCATTCTGCACAAAGCGCCGACCGCGCCGGTACGTGTCAATCCCGATTTGCCTGAAGAATTGGAACGCATCATCAACAAGGCACTCGAAAAGGATCGCAAGCTGCGCTGCCAGACTGCCTCTGACATGCGGGCGGACTTGCAGCGGTTGAAGCGGGCCCATGATTTGGGGCGCACTGCCGCTCCATCCGTCGCAGAGCCCACGCGCATCCCGTCGCTGGCGGTGCTGCCGTTCGCCAACCTCAGCGCAGACAAGGAGAACGAATACTTCAGCGACGGGTTGGCCGAAGAGATCATCAACGCCCTCTCTCGGCTGCCGGGGCTGCGCGTCACCGCACGCACTTCGTCTTTCTTTTTCCGGGGCAAGGAAGCGGATGTCCGCGAGATCGGAGCCAGACTCAATGTTGCGCACCTCCTGGAAGGCAGTGTGCGCAAGGCTGGCAATCGAATCCGGGTGACAGCACAACTGGTCAGTGCAGCCGACGGCTATCATCTGTGGTCGGAGCGCTACGATCGTGAAATGACGGACGTGTTCGCCATCCAGGACGAGATCTGCCTTGCGATTGTCGATAAGCTGCGTGTGGAGCTGGCGTCCGGCCGAACGCTTGTCAAGCGCTACACGGATAATATAGAGGCCTATAACCTTTATTTGAAGGGGCGCCATCATTTCTATAAATGGACTCCGGACGGTCTGGCGAAAAGCAAAGAGTATTTCGAGCAGGCCATCGCGATGGACCAGAATTACGCCCTGGCGTGGTTTGGGCTGGCGGAGTTTTATCAATACCTTGGCCTCTTCGGACTGATGCCGCCGAAGGTAGCAAATCCGCAGTCCCGCCAGGCAGCACTGAAGGCCCTGGAACTCGATGACATGCTGGCAGAGGCACACTCCATGGCGGCTGTGCTTAGAGCCATCGAGTTTGACTGGAAAGGAGCTGAACGCGAATTCCTCCGTGCACTGGAGCTCGACCCGGAATCAGAGGACGTCCGGTTCAGTTACGCGTTTTACTACCTTATGCAAATGGGGCGCTTGGATGAGGTGGTCGCCTCTTACCGGAGGGCGGTAGAGCGGGATCCCCTATCGCCGTTTCTGCAGTTTCGCCTCGGTTGGTGGTATTGCGTGACGCGGCAGTGGGACCGTGCCATGGAGCAGTGGCGTAATGCGCTCGAGATTGACCCGCACCACTTCCTGGCCCATGTCAATCTAGGCCTTGCCCATTTGCAGAAAGGGGAGTTTGAGGAAGCGATACGGGCTTGTGAGACGGGCGCACAACTGGTAGGGCGCAGCCCATGGGCCCTAGGATTGCTCGGTTTGACATACGCTCTGGCAGGCCGGACCAGCCAAGCCCGGAACCTTCTCGAAGAATTGCAGGAGCTCACTCAGAAGGCATACGTGCAACCCTACAGTTTTGGGGTGATACACTATGGCCTCGGCGACATCGACGGAGCCTTCGACTGGTTCGAGAAGGCGGTCGACGAGCGCGACTCCAGTATCCTCAATATCACGGGCCATCCCGTGTTTGATCCCGTGCGTTCCCACCCGCGCTACCAAGCGCTGCTTCGGAAAATGAACCTGCAACCATGATCGGCACATCACTTTCTCACTACCGCATCACGGAAAAGCTCGGTCAGGGCGGGATGGGCGAGGTCTATCGCGCGGAGGACACGAACCTCTCCCGGCAGGTGGCGATCAAGGTCCTGCCTGACGAGTTCGCGCACGACGCCGAGCGGCTCGCCCGATTTGAGCGCGAGGCGAAGCTGCTCGCATCGTTGAATCACCCGAACATCGCCGCAATCCACGGACTGGAGGAACATGAAGGAAAACGGTTCCTCGTTCTGGAACTGGTCGAAGGGCAGACGCTCGCCGAGCGGTTGCACAAAGGTCTGCTTCCGGTCGAGGAGGCTCTGGAAGTCTGCCGCCAGATCGCCGAAGGACTCGAAGCCGCCCACGAGAAGGGGATCATCCACCGCGACCTGAAGCCCGCCAACGTGAAGGTCACTCCCGAAGGTAAGGTGAAGATCTTGGACTTCGGGCTGGCGAAGGCGTTTCAGGGAGAGCCCACTGCCCCTGATGTGTCCAAATCTCCGACTTTGACGAGTCAGATGACCCACGCCGGCGTGATTCTTGGCACTGCCGCCTATATGAGTCCAGAGCAAGCTAAGGGCAAACCCGTCGACAAGCGCGCGGATATCTGGGCGTTCGGCTGCATCCTCTTTGAGTGCCTGACCGGCAAGAGGGCCTTCCCGGGAGAAACGATCACTGAATCTATCGCCAAGATATTGGAAAGCGAACCGGACTGGACGCTTCTCCCGGCAGCCACTTCGTGGAAAGTGAAGGACCTGCTGCATCGTTGTCTGCAAAAGGATTCCAAGGAGCGTTTACATGACATTGCCGATGCAAGGATCGAGATGCAAGAGCAGATGGTCCTGCCGAAAGAGCCGCTTGCAGTGTCGCAACGACTCCTACTCGCTTGGCTAATCACAACTGGCGTGACAGCACTTATCGTCGGCGTCTTGATTGGCCCAGCGGTGATGAAATACTTCAATGCCGAGACTTCTCAAGCATTGCAGCCCGTCGTGCGCTCTCCCGTCAGGCTTGAGGCAGGACATTGGCTAGAGGGAGTGCGCTTTTCGCCTCCTTTCGGATTTGATCAACCGACTCGGACGGCCATGGCCATTTCCAGTGATGGCCGTTTCATCATCTACAGCGCCATTCGAGAGAATCCGGGCCCTCAGGACAAACCTCAATTGTATTTGCGCAGAACCGATCAATTGGAAGCCAAGCCCATTTTGGGGACGGAAGGAGGCATTAGCCCGTTCCTTTCGCCTGATAACCGCTGGGTTGGTTTCTGGGCTGACGACAAGTTGATGAAGGTTTCTATCGACGGCGGAGTTCCCGTGACCTTGTGTGATGACGTGGAACCTTGGGGGGCCAGTTGGGGGCCGGACAACAGCATCGTGATCTCACCCGGCATAAACGTGGGCCTTTGCAGAGTTTCTGCTGATGGTGGAAAGCCGGGTATTCTGACCAGCCCGGACAAGACCCGGGAAGAAGTTAGTCACTTGCTTCCCAAGTGGCTCCCTGACGGCAAGGGCGTGTTGTTCACGATCAAGAGGGAGTGGTTTGACCTGCAGCCTCGTGTCGCCCTGCTGGATCTGAAGACACGGAAATGGCGCGTCTTGCTGGATGATGCTGCCGATGCCCGCTACGTTCCCACAGGGCATCTTGTTTTCCTTCGTCAAGGAACCCTCATGGCCGTGCCTTTCGACCTCAAAAGGCTTGAAGTCACCGGCCAACCTGTCCCTGCAATCTCCAATGTCATGCAAGCACTCAACACTGTCACTCAGAATACTGCGGCAGGCCAGTTCAGTGTCTCAGATTCAGGCTGGTTAGTTTATGCATCGGGCGGCATTATACCGGATTGGCAGAGCTCCCTTGTGTGGGTGGACCAGAAAGGAAATGCGCAACCCGCCACATCATTTAAAACTCCTTTCTGGGCTCCCCGCATCTCTCCCGATGGGCAGCGGATCGCTTACAACACCATAGGAAGAGAATGGCGGGTGTGGATTTATGACCTCAATCGGGGCAGTGCCACTCGGCTAACCGGGGAAGGGAAATCCGACTTTGCCATCTGGACCCCAGATGGAAAACGCGTGATCTTCAAATGCTGGAGAGCTGGTGAGCCCAATCTCTGCTGGCAGCCCGCCGATGGAAGCCAACCTATGGAACAGCTGACGACGAGTGACTACCACCAAGTCCCGGGATCCTTCTCTCCTGATGGAGGCACACTGGCATTTGTGGAACTGCGCTCGGACACTGGATGGGACATCAATCTGCTGGATTTGAAGAGCCGCCGCGTAACCCCCTTCCTGAATTCCAAAGCCAATGAGTATTACCCCGACTTTTCGCCTGACGGGCACTGGATGGCCTATATGTCTGACGAGTCGGGACGGCCAGAAGTCTATATCCGGCCTTTTCCCGGACCGGGAGGCAAGTGGCAAGTATCCACAGAAGGAGGTTGGCAGCCACTCTGGGCCCGGAATGGGAAACAGCTTTTCTACTGGTCAACCGAAGAACGGCAAGTGTGGGTGGTCGATGTCCGGATCGATGGTAGCTTCTCCGCCAGCAAGCCCCGCCTCCTCTTCAGAGGGACGGGATTCATTTTTGGCATGCCGAACCGCACTTGGGATATATCGCTCGATGGTCAGCGGTTCCTGATAGTGAAGGAGGGGGAACGGAAGCCGCAACCCGTGACCGAAATGATCCTCGTCCAGAATTGGCTAGAAGAGCTTAAGCGGCTCGTTCCGGTGAAGTAGTCACAGAACGAGCTCGCGCAAGGCTATGAAAGACAGTTCCAATTCAACGGCTATTGCAGGCGTAATAGCGAGATCCACGAACCAATGGAGAGGCTGATCGCAAGGTCTTTCGACCCTGGTTTGAGGAACTCAAGCGCCTCTGCCTTACGGGAAAGTGACCAGTCCTGCTGCCCAAGCCGGGAGGGTGACCGCTTGCGGTTTCATCTCGCTTTCGGGGGATCGCTGGCTTGTTCTTCTCCCTCAGATCTTCGTTGCCTATTCAGGGTGGCCTTCTGCGACGGCACGACGAAGGCAATCGACACCCTTGTGATTCGTGCAACCTCGCTTCTTCTATCCACTCAGGAGGTGCCGCCCGGCTCCGTGGTGCCGGTAAACGCTGCTGCAAGAGCAGAAGTCTGGCCAGGAAATCCCGACCTTACCTGGCACTGCTTCTCCCTGAGCGACGCCAACGCGAAACACTGTGGCATTTAGAACACGATAAACCATGCCCCGAGATGCACGAGAAATATCGAACTTTCTGGTGGTGGCTTCTCGTATAGCCCGGTCAAAGGAGGGGTGATCCATGGTAAAGCACATCCGGCTTATTATGCCTCTCATTGCCGTCCTGTTTTGCGGCTGCGAGGGATTCGATCTGGCATCTGAGCAACTCCGCGGCTCGGGCAAGCCCGCGACCGAGCAGCGGCCCGTCTCGGGCATAGATGCCGTGACGTTATCGGGGGTTGGCGACCTCAGGATCGAGGTGGGAAACCAGGAGTCGCTCAGGATAGACGCTGACGACAATATCCTCCCCCACATCAGGACCGAGGTGAAGGGCGGAAAATTGACGATAGGGATCGAGCGCGGCTTCTCGGTACACCCCTCAGTCCCGATCCGGTATGTGCTCGTCGTGCGGCAGCTTGATGAGGTGGGCCTCTCCGGTTCGGGAACGATCAGCACCGCGGCGCTCAGGGCCGACACGATGAAGGCACACGTATCAGGCTCGGGCGACATAACATTCGATGAGCTGACAGGGAAACAGTTTTCCGCAGAAATCAGCGGCTCCGGAAAGATCAAGGTGCCCGGCACAGTCGAGACCGAGGAGGTCCATATATCCGGGTCAGGCAACTTTGATGGAGAGAGTCTCCAGAGCCATACGGCTGAAGTTTTCGTGAGCGGGTCAGGTGACTCGAAACTTTGGGTAACCGACGCCCTCACAGTGCATGTCAGCGGTTCCGGGAACGTGGAGTACTACGGTAATCCCAAGCTGACCAAGCACGTCAGCGGGTCCGGCGAATTGATCAGCCGCGGCTCCAGGTAATATCGCCACTGGAGTAGCTTCGTGTTTCTGATGGCGAGGTACGTCAGCAGAGGCGGGGAATTGGTGCCCCAAAAACCTGGCCTTGCCCAAATGTGAGTTGGTCCCATGCCCAGGTAGGCCGGGGCGGCAGACCTCGGACGTACCCGGCACCCCTTCCAGTCCATCCTGCATCGCACGAACTTCCCCTGACGCTGGCCGAGTCAAAGTCGGCCTAGGATCGTTGCCTTGGGACCAGCACGGCGCAAAGGCCGAGTCTACTGAACGCTCCTCCTTAGCCCATAGCCCATGAACCAGACCTTCGGTAACCCCGCCACCTTCGGGCACATCCTGAACGGCCCTTCTATCTCCCAGCCATCTGCCGCCGGATCCCTGAGCGCGTCTGCTTCCGCATCCCACACCCTGGGGGGAGTGTCCACGTCCATGGTCACGAGCTCCCAGACTCGCTCATCCTCGTTGACGAAGAGTACCGCTCCCTGTTCGTTCATGGATTGTGACTCCGCCACCTGTAATGTTTCGCCCGAGGGCGCGTCATTTCGGGAATTTTCGCCAAAGATCGAATTGGGAGCGCCAAGTCTCACCGTGAGACAAGGAGAGTAA
>Ga0316626_10001447_pt1 | contig 10568 bp, 11 predicted proteins | sample OWC_Aug_T1_C1_D5_FD_207656 | JGI IMG/M metagenome (GOLD analysis project Ga0316626, IMG submission 207656) | Wetland soil microbial communities from Old Woman Creek delta, Ohio, United States - OWC_Aug_T1_C1_D5_A | ecosystem: Environmental > Terrestrial > Soil > Wetlands | place: USA: Ohio...
AACCATACCCAATGGGGACCAATTCAGGGAACAGGAGGCAGCTCAAGCACATTGTCGACATGGGACCAACTCCGGAAGGCAGGAGCTGCCGCCCGCATGATGCTGGTACAGGCGGCAGCAGAAGTGTGGAATGTCGATCCTCTTACTTGCAGTGCAGAGAACGGTTTTGTCATTCAACCGGGGACAGACAAGAGGCTCTCTTATGGCAAGCTGACAGAGAGGGCGGCGCGGATGAGCGTGCCGCAGGATATCCCATTGAAAAAGTGGGAGGAGTACAAGCTAATCGGCAAGCCGGTAAAGCGGCTGGACACTCCCGAAAAAACAATGGGAAAGGCGGTCTTTGGTATTGACGTCAAAAGGCCTGATATGCTCACGGCAGTTGTGGCACGCTGTCCTGTATTTGGCGGGAAGTTGAAGAGCTTTGACGATAAAAAGGCAAAAGAGGTCAAAGGCGTAAAATCTGTTGTGCAGATACCGACAGGGGTCGCAGTGGTCGCGGACAATTTCTGGTCTGCAAAACTCGGTCGCGACGCGCTTGAGACTGTCTGGGACCAAGGGACGCTTTCAGGATTCGACACTAAAAAGCAGAGAGAGGAATATGCAGCGCTTGCCAAAACTCCCGGTGCTGTTGCAAGAAAAGAAGGGGACGCGGAGACCGCTCTCACAGGAGCCAAAAAGCTGATACGTGCAGAATACGAGGTACCGTATTTAGCGCATGCCCCAATGGAGCCGCTTAATACGGTAGTCGATCTCCGCGACGACGGATGCGATATATGGACAGGCACACAGTTACAGACCATTGACAGGAATTCTGCTGCCGAAGTCCTTGGGCTTAAACAGGAACAGGTTAAAATCCATACCACATATCTTGGCGGAGGCTTTGGTCGCCGCGCCAATCCTCATGCGGACTTTGTAAGCGAGGCAGCACACGTGGCAAAGAGGGTTAAAAAGCCGGTGAAGGTCATGTGGACGCGGGAGGATGATATCAGAGGAGGATACTACCGCCCGATGTGGTGTGACAGCATAGCTGCAGGCATTGATGAAAACGGAAATCTGACTGCGTGGAAACATACGATAGTCGGGCAGTCGATCATTGCGGGTACCTCCTTTGAAGGGGGGCTTGTTAAGGAGGGCATTGATCAAACGTCTGTCGAGGGTGCCAGCGATATCCCATATGACATCCCGAATATCACTGTTGATCTGCATTCTCCGAGATCTCCGGTCCCGGTGCTGTGGTGGCGCTCAGTCGGACATTCCCACACGGCGTTTGTTGTAGAGACATTTATTGACGAGGCAGCGTTTGCAGCAGGTAAAGACCCTTATGAATTTCGCAGGGGCCTTCTTTCTAAAGACCCAAGAAGAAAAGCGCTGCTTGAGCTCGCCGCTCAAAAGGCGGGATGGGGGAGCGTTCTTCCAAAAGGACACGGGCATGGGATTGCTGTGCACAAGTCATTTGGAACTTACACGGCCCAGGTTGCAGAGGTATCTGTGAGTAAAGACGGAGAGGTGAAGGTACATAAGGTTGTGTGTGCTGTGGATTGCGGCAGGATTGTAAATCCAGATACAATCGAGGCCCAGATGGAATCAGGGATTGTCTTTGGGCTGTCCGCGGCATTATTTGGAGAGATCACGTTTAAAGAAGGAAAAGTTGTGCAGGGCAATTTTAATAATTACAAAATCGTACGGATGAAACACATGCCTCAGGTGGAGGTCTATATTATGCCGAGCCAGGAGGCGATGGGCGGGATCGGAGAGCCGGGTGTGCCGCCGGTTGCCCCGGCAGTTGCGAATGCCATTTTTGTTGTGACGGGCAAACGTATCAGGAGGTTACCTATACGTGCGGAGGATCTGAAGAGCGTTTGAATCATCAAGAAGACAGGAGAAGCTGATGAAAAGTTGCGATGATCGCTATTGTCGTCATTCCCCTGCAGGCGGGAACCCAGTTTCTGAACATGCATGCATGATAATTTTTGCATTTAAGTGGCCGAACCAAAATTTGCATCTATAAGAAACGGAGGCGGGGGATGGATATTTACGAAGAAATCATCAGGCTGAAAAGAGAGGGGAGACAGTGCGCCCTGGCGACAGTTGTCCAGAGCATCGGCTCATCTCCCCAGAGGGAAGGGGCCAAGATGCTCGTGCGAGATGACGGATCGATTATGGGCACTCTTGGCGGAGGATGCATTGAGGCAGAGGTAAAACAGGCGTCATTGATGGCCATGAAAAACGGGACACCCCAGACCTTCCCCTTTGAGCTCACTGAAAAACATGGCGGGCTTGTCTGCGGAGGGAAGATTCTTGTTTACATTGAGCCAGTAATTTCAGAGCCTCATCTCATTATATTAGGTGCGGGTCATGTGGGCAAGGCACTTTCAACAGTCGCAAGGTTTTCAGGCTTTCATGTTACGGTCACCGATGACCGGGAAGAATATGCAAACAGGAAAAACATCTCTCATGCTCATCATATTATTGTTGGCTCATTTGGGAATATTTTCGAACAGGTTATAGCAGACAGGAATACGTACATTGTCATAGCGACAAGGGGGCACAGTCATGACCTCGACGCGTTGAAGTCCGCGCTGGGAACTGAAGCAGGTTATATAGGGCTTCTCGGAAGCAGGCGAAAAAAATCACTTCTATTCAGAACGCTCAGGGAAGAAGGATTCGCTGAAGAAACCGTAAACAGGGTCATAATACCGGTCGGTCTGCCTATCGGCTCTGTGACGCCTGAGGAGATCGCGATAAGCATCATGGCTCAAATCATACAACACAGGAGGATGAATGCCGCAACAGGTATCAGCCATTCTTCTTGCAGCAGGCTCGTCAAAGAGGATGGGGCAGTCGAAACTGCTTCTTCCACTGAAGGGTCAGCCGATAATAAGGCATTGTATTGATCCCCTTATTTCTTCCGTTATTAAGGATATAGTTGTTGTTCTACGAAGCGGAGACACGGAATTGATACATGCCGTAAACGGATTGCCGGTGCATATTGTGTTCAACACCATTTCCGGAAGCGATATGGCCGACTCTGTGAGGACCGGTCTGAGCGCGGTCGATGAGGCATCAACCGGAATATTGATAAGCCTTGCAGACCAGCCGCTTGTGTCTTTAGATACAATAAAAATGCTCGTTGCCTATCATAACCGTGAACCTGAAAAAATCCTGATCCCGCAATATAAAAAAAAGAAAGGGCATCCTGTTGTTTTCCCTAGGAATTTACTGCAAGACATCTTTGACGGCGGCATCTTGAGAGACATTATAAAAAAATATTCCGGAAGAACAGGCTTGTTGCCTGTAGATGACGAGGGGATTATTCTTGACATTGATTTGCCGGAAGATTACAGGGATATCCAGGTGAAGATTGGGGATGTACGTTAATTTCTATTTTGCGCTTTTTATCAGATCGGCAAGTTCGTCTGCCAGATCCTTATTTAAGGACTTCAGTGCCTCAAGTTCCTTTTTTGCCGCCGGCAGCATCGCTCCGCCCAGTTTTACATAAGCGGTCCCGAGATGATAGTGTGCCTCGGCAAATTGAGGTTTTATTTTCAGGGCACGCTTATATGCTTCAACTGCATCCTGATATCTTCCGAGATCACTGTATAAATTGCCCAGACTGTAGTGAGATTCCGCATTCCCGGGATTGACACTGACTGCGGATTCCATGGCTTTAACAGCTTCCTTATCGTTGCCGAGCATTGAAGAAACAATTCCTAAAGATATAAGCGCCTCCTCAAACCTCGGATTGATTCTCACTGCATTTTTATATGCATCCAGTGCTTCTTCATATCTGTGCAGGCTGTAATATGAATGGCCCAGGTTGAAATACGCCTCTGCATAGTCAGGGTTTAATTTAATGGCATGTTTAAAGGCGTCTATCGCTTCTGAATATTCTACATTCCGTGCATTCTCGACCCCGATATCAAAAAAGGTTTTTGCTGTGGGCTTCTGAGCGTGACTATTGACGGATGAGAGACATATGAAAAGGGCAATAAACAGGAAAAGGTCATAAGCTGATTGTAATCGCATGATGATAATTCTACAGAAAATGATTTTGTTTGTAAACAGAACAATGTTTACAGGAACCTGACTTACCCGCCTATTTTGGACATGGTTTTCAGATGTTCGCCGGAGGAGGGGTCTTCATTAAGAAGATGTCTTTGGGGCTTGATTTTGACCGCCCTGAAAAATAGTTTTTCCATTTCATCATCTGAGGCGCCTTCCCTCATGGGTGTCTTGATGTCGATTTCCTCTTTGGAAAAGAGACAGGGCCTGATCTTTCCGTCAGCAGTGAGCCGGAGCCTGTTGCAATAAGCGCAGAAATGGTCGCTTAACGGGCTGATTATCCCGATAACTCCCGCAGCACCTTTGAATCTGAAATTCCTTGAAGGGCCCCTTCCCTTGAAGGCAAGACGTTCGAGATTTCCGAGACCCGATATCTGTTTCAGTATCTCGGCGGAACTTACGCATTTATCTTTGGCCCAGATCCCGCTACAGTTGGCGGGCATGAATTCGATGAACCGTACATGGTAATTTTTTTCAAATGTAAGAGACGCGAACGATGATATCTCGCCGTCGTTGAGGCCCCGGATAGGAACGACATTTATCTTTACCGGGGTAAGGTTGACCCTTTCTGCTTCCCTGATGGATTCCCATACGCGTTCAATGTCCCCTTTTTTTGTTATCTCCCTGTAGATGTTGGCATCCATTGTGTCAAGACTTATATTGACACGATCAAGCCCTGCCTGTTTGAGATCTCCTGCAAGCCCTGAAAGAAGTATCCCGTTGGTAGTGAGGCTTAAATCGCGTATGCCTGTTTCCTTTAGCGATGAAACCAGTTGAATGATGTTTTTTCTGACAAGGGGTTCTCCGCCTGTGATACGGACCTTTCTCAGACCATGCCTGCGGGCGATCCGGACGAACCTGACTATTTCCTCATCAGTCAGGACCTCGGATTCTTTAAAGTACGTCAGGCCCTTTGAGGGCATACAGTAAACACACTTAAGGTTACATTTGTCTGTTATCGATACCCGCAGATAGTCTATCCGGCGGTTGTATGCATCCTTTATGGGCTGAGTTTTAATTTTCATGGTTATGAATAGCCGTCGGTTATCAGCGTACCGCGATCAGCTAAAAAAATCCAAACGCTGAAGGCTGAATGCTTTTTTATTTCCCAAACGGACAAACCGGATACCTGCAGGTTTCACACTTCATACACAATCCTCCGTGTCCCAGCTCGGCAAGCTCCTTTCTGCCGATCTTCTCTCCCGCGAGTATCCTCGGCAGGACCAGGTCGAATACAGTGATGTCCGCGTACATGCCGCAGGCGGGAATACCGAGAATCGGGATCACTCCTGTAGGAGCGTATTGCAATACGCCCCTGCTAACATATGCTACCAGAAACATCGAGCCGGGCAGCACCGGTGAACCGTAGTGCATTTCCTGTACCCCCAAATTCCTGATCGCAAACCTCGTAACATCGTCCGGGTCCACGGACATCCCCCCTGATGTTATGATCAGGTCGGCGCCGGCGTTGATCAGCTCCCTGATCCTGTCCTCGATGATTTGTACATCATCCGGGGCAAAGCGCACTCCGATGATTTCTCCGTCGAGGCCTGTTATTTTTTCCCTTATTACAGACTCAAAGGCGTCCTTGATCCTGCCGTGATATACTTCATTGCCTGTGATGACTATCCCTGCCTTCGGTTTCCGGATTTCCTTTACACGGAGGACCCCATGAGCGCTTTCAGCTATTTTTACCGCTTCATCAATTATGGATTTTTTCACCACAAGCGGGATCGCCCTCGTGCCGGCCAATAGCTGGCCCTTTTTTACAACTGAATTGTTGTGGATGGTTGCACACATGACTTCCCCGAGCATGTTGAAATCGAGGAGGGCTTTGCGGTTAATGTTTAATAAACCGTCTCTCTCTGCAACAAGGTTTATCTTTCCTTCATTTGGTTCCCCGGCCAATTTAACACCTTCCCCCGCAAGTGCCGATGCAATCGCAATGGCTGCGTCATTTTCATGCAATTCGTCCTCTTTGATTTCGAGGATAAAGAGGTGTTCCTTCCCCAGTCTTTTTAAATGGTCGACATCTTCTTCACGAACAATATGCCCTTTTTTAAAGGCCCTGCCTTTGAATTCACCCGGTCTTATTTCCGTGATGTCATGCGGCAGTATCATCCCTACAGCTTCACTGACGGGCACCGTTTTTGTGCCGGAACTGCTGCTCTTATTATCTATGTCACAAGCGTCACACATGATTCCTCCATTATCTTTTCTTTTTGCTGCTGCCGAATACCTCGATGAACCTCTTGTCGAGCATTTCATTTATGCCGTCTTCAAGTTGTTCAAATTTTCTAAGAAATTCTTTAGCTTCCTGGGTCAACACTGCTCCGCCGCCATTCACACCTCCGGACTGCCTTTCAACAAGCCGGCTCCCGATTCGCTCTTCCATGGACTGAATATAACTCAATGCCTTTCTGTATGAAATATGGATGTCCTTTGCTGCCTTATTAATAGAGCCCAATCTGTCGATTGACTTAAGAAGAGCTTCCCTCCCGCTGCCGAACAGCGGCTTCCCATCCGCTTCAATCCATATCTTTGACCGTACTTCCATATTATCGTTATAACACAAATGTCATAACGCTGTAAAGAAAAAAAGTTTGTAAGGGTGACAGTGTGAAAGCGGGGAATGAACGATGGGTTGTTAGGGGCTGTCATCCCCAGTTTTAATGGGGAGGCCTTTTAGATGATAGACAATGGTTAATCCCTGACAATGAGGGCGGGAAAACCCAGCCTCTACAATGCCTTATAATACGCCCCCTGCGCACAAGCCTTGCAGAGTAGCTTTCCGTCCAAACTGACATCCCTTCTGTCCTGGACATATTCCCCGCAGGTATCACATTTGATCCGGCGGAGCGGTCTCCCGGGCATGTCCTCTTCGGGGATACTGACTTCAACTTCTTTCCATCCAAAAATCTCATCGTCCGGCATTATTTTATAGGCTTCAAGCTGGCATTTATATTTATCTTCAATATCAGGGAAGTAGTTTTTGGCCTTGTCTTTGGCTTCCTCCTTCGCAAGTATTCTCACTGCCGCTCCCGTGTCCGAATTCACAAACGTGGCAGCCATCTTCCCGAAATCAAGGAACTTTAATGACCGCTTGCCGAGACTGCATCCAGTGACGGACTGTATAGCATCAGTTGCGCAGCGGTCTATTTCCACATAGGCTATGAGCTTCTTTCGGTCTTTGCCTCTGGGGTCATCTATTCCGATCAGTTTCAGTCCGAGCATGCTCATCCTGACACCCAGCACCTGCCCGGGGCAGAGGTGGCCGTGTGTCCTGACCGATTCTTCGAGCAGTTTTTCAAAATCCATAATGTTTGTCAACCAGATTTACTGTAATCTTTTATTTTAACGCACTGTCATAGTTCGGAAGTTTCTTCCTGCTTCCGTGTTATCAAATCTACAACCTTTGTAACAGGCCTGTCAAATGATACGCTTTTAATCTTCCTTTAATCTTCCACCTGATATGATGAAGTCAAAGAATATATAAAAACAATTTCAAACAATCAGCAGGAAAGGAGAAGATTATGAAAACCTTATCAAAAGTTCTGGGAGTATTTTTAGTGCTGGCATTAACAGGCGGCATGGTGCTTGACGGCGTAGCATGGGGCGCAAGATATGAGAGCAAGTTTTACGGGACGGTAGAAATAATGCCGGAAGGGATTGACGGCATATGGGTTGTCAACGGGAAGGAAGTGCTTGTTACAAAGGAAACAGTTGTAAAAGAAAAGCATGGTAAAGCTGCGGTCGGGGCATACGTGGAGATTGAAGGCAATCTCTCGGGGAAGACATTTACGGCCTATGAGATTGAGGTGAAAAGGGCCTTGTCCGAACAGCCGGTTGGACGTGAAACCATAATGCAGCCAACGGGAAGTGAAATCAGGATTTCCGGGAAAGTGGAAAGAATCCCTGATGGCCTGTTAGGTACCTGGGTAGTAAACGGAAGAGAAATATTTGTATCAAAGGATACGGTCATTAAAGAAAGGCAGGGCAAGACTGAAGTTGGGGTTGATGTTGAAATACTGGGCATACAGACAGGGAAGGTATTACATGCATACAGGATCGATGTAAGGAATACATCAGTCGGGCAGCCCGCGGGAGGTGACATCAGTATCTTCGGTAAAGTGGAGAGAATTCCCGAAGGTCTGTTAGGTACATGGATTATCAGCGGGAAGGAAGTGTTTGTATCAAAGGACACAATGATTAATGAAGAGTTTGGCAAAGCCGGGGTTGGAGTTAATGCGGAAGTAACAGGAAGTTTTTCTGGTAAGACATTCCATTCCTACCGGATTGATATTAGAAAAGACAAAAAGTAACAAGGTCAACTACGGTGTGCGGGACAGTTGCCCCGCGCCCGGAGAGCAACGAGTCAGTTTGAAAAAAGGAGTTATGATATGACACGTATTATAGTCTGGGATTTTCCGACACGGGTGTTTCACTGGTTGCTGGTAGCCACCTTTGTGGCAGCCTTCAGCATTGCACAGTTCACGTCGGACGAGGCCCCCTTGTTTCATGTTCACGCGCTTCTGGGTCTCATAATCGGCCTGATAGTGGTCCTCAGGATTATCTGGGGCTTTGTGGGTTCAAGGTACGCGCGATTCAGCTCATTTGTATTCAGCCCTAAAGATTTGATCGGCTATGTGAGAGACACTTTCACCGGTAAGGGCAAGCGGCATATAGGGCACAATCCCGGGTCCGGATATGCTATTTTTGCCATGTTGGTCCTTCTTGGGGGAATCGTGGCAACCGGACTGCTCAGCCAGACCGTTAAGATTTTCGAGGAGCTTCATGAGTTCTTTGTATATGCCATGATAGCGGTAGTCACAGTGCATGTGCTGGGCGTAATCTGGTATACAATAAGGCATAAAGAGAATATCACTGTCAGCATGGTCACAGGGACCAAAGAAGGGATACAAAGTGAAGGGATCCTCTCGGCCAGGCCGCTGGCAGGATTTGTTTTTCTGTTTTTGACCGGATTCTGGGCAGTAAGTCTTTTTAATGGCTACGATCCGAACTCCGGGCAGACGACTGTACCGGTCTTTGGAACCTCAATTCAACTGGCGGAGAGCGGAGATAAAGCAGAAAAACATGAAGACAAAGACAAAGCTCATCATAAACACGATGATGACTAACCTTAATGTTACCTAAATCAGGCGGGCGGACTTGCCGTAAAACCTTTACAATGCGATGGGATATTGGAATTAAAATTTGGCAGCAGGGCGTAACACTTAGTGAAGTTCAGAAAGATATAACATATGCTTTTATGCATCTTGCTAAGGTATTGCAGGTAAAGCTTTTCCGTCAAGCCCGCTCCTCTTATATGGGTAATGTAATGCAACTGGAAGGATAAGTCTGCGAGATGTTAGAATTTAAGGTATCATGATGCCTGAAAAGGATGACGGCTGATACATGAAACTCCTGATTGTAGAAGACGAAAAAGATCTGGCGCTCACCCTGAAAAAAGGGCTTGAGGAAAATTCTTTTGCCGTGGATGTGTGCTATGACGGGGAGGAAGGATTGTTTATGGCCGAAAACTATCCCTATGATGTTCTGCTTCTGGATATCATGCTTCCGAAAATGGATGGTCTTGCAATCCTGAACACATTGAGAAAGAAAAAGATAGATATACCGGTGGTCATGCTTACGGCCAGAGGCGAGGTCGAAGACAGGATAAAGGGCTTGAACATCGGGGCTGACGACTATATCGCTAAGCCCTTTGATTTTTCGGAGCTGCTTGCAAGGCTCAGGTCTGTGATCAGAAGAAGCAAGGGGAAACCGTCCCCCGTGATTGTTATTGGGGACCTCACTATAGATACAAATGCCAGGGAAATCAGGAGAGGCGGAAGTGACATAAAGCTTTCAGCCAAGGAATACAACATGCTTGAGTATCTCGCGCTGAATAAAAACAGGGTCATCGGCAGGACCGAGCTTATGGAGCATATTTATGAATCGGACGGCGATCCTGACAGCAACATTATAGATGTCTACATCAACTATCTGAGAAACAAGATAGACAAAGATTTTGCTGTACAGTTGATCCACACAGTCAGGGGCGCCGGATATGTCCTGAAAGAAGGCAAATGAAACTTGTCCCCGGCTCCATAAAAGGAAGACTGCTTTTTTGGTTGTTCTCATTTGCATCGCTTCTGCTGATTTCCCTCGGGTTCTTTCTGGATAATGAAATTGGGGACATAGTAATTTCATCGGTTGATGATTTACTCCACTCCCAGACCCAGCTTATCGTGGGGCTTCTGCACGAAGAACACGGAGGGATTGAGCTTGAGCTTTCGGAAATCATTGCAGGTGAATACTCAATTCCACGGTCAGGGCATTATTATAAGGTTTTGATAAACGGTGAGCCTGCGGCAATTTCCCCGTCACTTGTGAACAGTGAATTTAATCTGGCAACTGGAGAAATTGTATCCAGTAATGAAAAATCCAGAGAGAAGATTTATCTGTCTGTCGGGCCTGACAATGAACCGGTGCGTGTGCTTCAGCAT
>Ga0316626_10001448_pt1 | contig 10564 bp, 10 predicted proteins | sample OWC_Aug_T1_C1_D5_FD_207656 | JGI IMG/M metagenome (GOLD analysis project Ga0316626, IMG submission 207656) | Wetland soil microbial communities from Old Woman Creek delta, Ohio, United States - OWC_Aug_T1_C1_D5_A | ecosystem: Environmental > Terrestrial > Soil > Wetlands | place: USA: Ohio...
CGCGGCAGCATCTCGGTCTCGACGAAGCGCGACACCGCCTCGCGCAGCATCCTGAGGTCGTCGTCCATCCACGGGGACTCGTAGGGCTTCATGGTCGCGCTCGCCGGTTCGCTCAATCGAAGGGGTCACGCAGCACGATCGTCTCGGCGCGGTCGGGACCGGTCGAGACGATGTCGATCGGCACGCCGGCGAGCTGCTCCATGCGCGCGAGGTAGCGACGCGCGTTCTCGGGCAGCCTCGCGAAGTCGGTGATGCCGAAGGTGGTCTCCTTCCAGCCCGGGTGCGTCTCGTACACCGGCTCGCACTCCGAGAAGCGGTGCGGCAGCAGCGGCGGTTGATCGTGCACCGCGCCGTCGATGCGGTAACCGGTGCAGATCTGCAGCGTGTCGAGGCCGTCGAGCACGTCGAGCTTGGTGACGCCGAGGCTCGAGAGGCTGTTGTGCAGCACCGCGCGGCGCAAGGCCACGGCGTCGAACCAGCCGCAGCGGCGCGGCCGGCCGGTGACGGCGCCGAACTCGTGGCCGACGCGCGAGAGGTGCTCGCCCGTCTCGTCGAACAGCTCGGTCGGGAACGGGCCGGCGCCGACGCGCGTCGTGTAGGCCTTCACGATGCCGAGCACCTTGTGGATGTCGCGTGGCCCGAGGCCGGTGCCGACGGCGGCGGCCCCGGCGATGGTGTTCGACGAGGTCACGAACGGGTACGTGCCCACGTCGTTGTCGAGCAGCGCGCCCTGGGCGCCCTCGAACAGGATGTTGCCGCCCTTCAGCATCTCGCTGCGCAGGCGCTCGCTTACGTCCTCGATGAGGGGACGGATGCGCTCGGCCTGCGCCAGCAGGTCCTCGAGCGTGCGCTCGAACTCCACGGTCTCCGCGCTGAAGTAACGGCTCAGCACGAAGTTGTGGAAGTCGAGCGCCTCGCCCAGGCGTGCCGCGAGGCGGTCGCGCTGGAACAGGTCGGCCACGCGCACCGCGCGCCGCGCCACCTTGTCCTCGTACGCCGGGCCGATGCCGCGACCCGTGGTGCCGATCGCGTTGACGCCCTTGGCGCGCTCGCGCGCGCGGTCGAGCGCGATGTGCGAGGGCAGGATGAGCGCGCAGTTGGGGCTCACGCGCAGGCGCTCGAACACCGGCACGCCCTTCTGCACCAGCGCGTCGGCTTCCTTGAGCAGCGCCTCGAGCGAAAGCACCACGCCGTTGCCGATCAGGCACTGCACGCCCGGGTGCAGGATGCCCGAGGGGATCAGCGACAGCACCGTCTTGGCGCCGCCGATGACCAGCGTGTGGCCTGCGTTGTGACCTCCCTGGAAGCGCACCACCGCGGCGGCGCGCTCCGTGAGCAGGTCGACGATCTTGCCTTTGCCTTCGTCGCCCCACTGGGCGCCGATCACGACGAGGTTGGTGGCCATGGGTGCTCGATCAGAGGTCCGGTCAGGCTGCGCCGCGCACGACGTACAACAGCACGGCGCCGGCGACCATGCTGAGGAACCCGGCGATGCGCAGCACGCGCTCGTCGAGCTGCGAGAGTTGGGCGAGCGCCCGCTTCATGCCGCCGGGATTGGCGAAGGGCATGAGGCCCTCGAGCACGAGGTACAGGGCGCAGGCAGCCCACAGGTCGTTCCAGTCCATGCGGGGCCGGCCGCTGGCTCGCGCGTCAGCGGCCCGACTCCTTCAGGTACTTGAAGAACTCGCCGTCCGGCGCGAGCACCAGGATGTCGCCCTCCTTGCCGATCGAGCGCCGGTAGGCCTGCATCGAGCGGTGAAATGCGAAGAAATCCGGGTTGCGGCTGTGCGCCCGCGCGTAGACGTCCGCGGCATTCGCGTCGCCCTCGCCACGGATGATCTCCGCCCGGCGGTACGCGTCGGCGAGGATCTCCGTGCGCTGGCGATCGGCTTCCGCGCGCGTCTGCTCGGACACGGCCGAACCCTCGGCGCGCAGCTGCGCGGCCTGGCGGGCGAAGTCCTGCTGCATGCGGTTGAACACCGACTCGCTCACCTCCTCGGGCAGGTCGATGCTCTTCACGCGCACGTCGATCAGCGAGATGCCGAGGCCCGCCACGTTGGCCTCGGCCACCTTGCGCACCTCGCTCAGGAACTCGGTGCGCTCGGCCGCCACCACCTGCTGGATGGTGCGCCGGGCAATCACGCCCTTGATGCCGTCCTTCACGATTTCGCCGAGGCGGCGGTTGGCGACGTCCTCGCTGCCGCCCGCCGTCGACGTGTAGAAGCGCGACACGTCGGTGATGCGCCACTTCACGAAGAAGTTGATGCGCAGGATCTTGCCCTCGCTGGTGAGGAACTGCTCGGCCGGGTAGTCCTCGGTGAGGATGCGCCGGTCGAACTTCCGCACGTTGTTCACGAGCGGCACCATGAAGTGCAGCCCCGGGCCGAAGTCGTCACGCACGATCTCGCCGAAGCGGAACTTGATCGCGAGATCGGTCTCGCGCACGGTGAACGCGGACATGGACAGCACCAGGGCGAGGAACCCGAGCACGATCACCGCGAGGTAGCTACGGCTGCTCATCAGCGGGTCCCCCGCTCGCGGCGCGCTTCGACGGTCTCGACCGGCGTATCCGGCTGCAGCTTCTGCGCCGGCGCGCGGGCTGCCGCCGACTGGCGTTGCTCGTCGAGCGTCAGCGCCGGGGCACGGCGCTCCATGAGCTTGTCGAGCGGCAGGTACAACATGTTGCCCGTTCCCTTGGTGTCCACCAGGACCTTGTTGGTGTTGCCGAGGACCTGCTCCAGGGTCTCGAAATAGAGGCGCTGGCGCGTGACGCCCGGCGCCCTTTCGTAGGCGGCGAGCAGCGTCGAGAAGCGCTCCGCCTCACCCTCGGCATCCGCCACGATGCGCGCCTTGTAAGCCTGCGCATCCTCGAGCTGGCGGGCCGCGGAGCCCTTCGCCTTGGGCAGGATGTCGTTGGCGTACGCCTGCGCCTCGAGGGCGAGGCGTTCCTTGTCTTCGCGCGCCTTGATCGCGTCGCGCTGCGCCGTGGCGACCTGCTCGGGCACGGCGACGCCCTGCAGGTTCACCGAAGTGACCTCGATGCCGGTCTCGTACGAGTCGAGCGTGCGCTGGATGAGTTCCTTGGTGCGCGCGGCGATCTCCTGGCGCCCCTCCTCCAGCACGAAGTCGAGGCTGCTGCGGCCGACGATCTCGCGGATCGCGCTTTCGCTCACCTCGCCGAGCGTGGTCTCCGGGTCGCGCACGTTGAAGGCGTAGGCACGAGCCTCCGCGCGGCGGTATTGCACGGCGATGTTGATGTCGACGAGGTTTTCGTCTGAGGTGAGCATGCGCGTCTGGTCGCTGAAGCCCTCGACGCTCTCGACGTTGATGATCTGCCGCGTCTCGATCGGCCACGGCATGTGCCAGCGCAGCCCCGGCTCGGTCGTGGCCACGTACTGGCCGAAGCGGGTCACGACCGCGCGCTCGGCGGCGTCGACCTTGTAGAGGCCCGTGGCCGCCCAGATCGCGACCAGCACCAGCGCGACCGTGCCGGCGCCGAACCCGCGCATGGCGGCATCACCGCCGCCGCCGTCGCCGCCGCCGCCGCCGGCGCCATCGCCCCTCCGGCCGCCGAACATGCCGGCCAGCTTCTGCTGCAGGTTGCGCAGCGCCTCGTCGAGGTCGGCCGCGCCCCGGTCAGGGCGATTGCCCCACGGATTGCGATTCCTTCCCGGGTCGTTCCAGGCCATGGGTGAGTTTGCTCCGGCGATTGGGTTCGTTGCGAGTGGACGGTTACGGCAGGCGGGGCCGGGTCGCGCTCAGATTGAGCTGCCCGTGGCCGCACAGCCTTGGGATTGTAGGAACGCGCCCGGGTCGGCACAAGGCGCGATCGCCACAGGAAGTTCGAGACCCGCTTCGCGACAGATTCGCTCGAGCTCGTGGCGGCGCAGGCTCACTTCGAGCTCGATTCCGCCGTCCTCGAGCGGACGCTGCCGCAGCACGGCACCGGCAGCGAACAGGCGCGCCCGCGCCCGGCCCTCGGACGCCGGCAGCCTGAGCAGGCAATGGTGCAGGTCGGTGCCGAGCTGCGCATGGAGTGCACCCAGCAACAGGTCGATGCCCGCGCCGCTGTGGGCCGACAGCCAGATCCGGTCGACCCGGCCGTCGGCATCCGTCTCGGCGCGCGGCGCCTCGCCGGTACGATCGATCTTGTTGTACACCGCGATCTGCGGCAGCCCCTCGGCGCCGACCGACTCCAGCACCTCGTTCACCTGCCTGATGCGTTCCGTGCGTTCCGGGTCGGCCGCGTCGATGACGTGCAGCAGCAGGTCCGCCTCGCGCGCCTCCTGCAGGGTGGAGCGGAACGCGGCCACCAGCTCGTGCGGCAGGTCACGCACGAAGCCCACCGTGTCGGCCAGCGCCACCTCCAGCCCAGGGGCGAGATGCAGCCGCCGGACGGTCGGATCGAGCGTGGCGAACAGCTGGTCGGCTGCGTACGCTCCGGCCGAGGTCAGGCGATTGAACAGGGTGGACTTGCCCGCATTCGTGTAGCCGACCAGCGCAACGGTCGGTACCGCGCCACGCTTGCGTTCCTGGCGAGTGGTCTCGCGCTGCACGAGCACCTTGTCGAGGCGGTCGTTCAGGGTCTTGATGCGCCGCGCGAGCAGGCGGCGGTCGGTCTCGAGCTGCGTCTCGCCGGGACCGCGCAGGCCGATGCCGCCCTTCTGGCGTTCAAGGTGGGTCCAGCCGCGCACCAGGCGGGTCGACATGTGCTCGAGCTGGGCAAGCTCGACCTGCAGCTTGCCTTCGAAGCTGCGTGCCCGCTGCGCGAAGATGTCGAGGATCAGGCCGCTGCGGTCCAGGACGCGGCACTCGAGCACCTTCTCGAGATTGCGCTCCTGGCCCGGTGACAAGGCGGCGTCGACGACGACGAGGTCGGCCTTCAATCCGGCAATGCGAGCCTTGATCTCGTCGACCTTGCCGGTGCCGATGAAGAATCGCGGCTCGGGCGACTTGCGGGTGACCGGCATGACGTCGAGCACCACCGCGCCGGCCGAGCGGGCCAGCGCCGTGAACTCTTCGATGCGGTCCGGCTCGGGCGCGTGCCCGAGGCCTACGCAGACGAGAATGGCTCGCTCGCCGCTACCCGGCCGGTCGAACAAAGAACCTCGCTCCGTCCGTCAGGACCGGCTCAGGTGACCGGCGGCTCTTCGGGTGGCAGTTCCTCGTCGCCCATCGGCAGGCGCACGTTGCGCGCCGGCACCACGGTCGAGATGGCGTGCTTGTACACCATCTGGCTCACGCTGTTGCGGAGCAGGACGACGAACTGGTCGAAGGAGTCGATCTGGCCCTGCAGCTTGATGCCGTTGACCAGGTAAATGGATACCGGGATGCGCTCCTTGCGCAGCGCATTCAGGAATGGATCTTGCAGGGACTGGCCCTTGGCCATGATCGGTTCTCCGTATTCTTGCTGTTTCGCTCGTGACCGGGGCACCTTCCATGCAACGGCCGCTCAGGCCGCCACCCCGGGACACTGGAACGAGTCAAATGCTAACACACCCGCCGGTCCTCATCGGGCCGCCACACGTTCCATGACCCGCAGAATGGGCACAAGTTCCTGTCGTTCAAGGCCGGGGATGCCGATCCAGGCGGGCTCCGATCGCAGCCAGGTGAGCTGGCGCTTCGCCAGGTTGCGGGTGGCCCGTTGCCCGGCCGCGACCGCCTCCGCCAACCCGCAGGTCCCGTCGAGGTGGGCCCAGAGCTGCCGGTACCCCACCGAGCGCAGGCTGGGAAGGTCGGGATCGAGGTCGCCGCGGGCCTTGAGCGCGCGCACCTCGTCGAGAAAGCCGTCCGCCATCATCTCCTGGAACCGCCGGTCGATCCTGGCGTAGAGCTCCGCCCGGTCGCGCGGGACCAGCGCGAACGAGGCCACGGCGAACGGCGGCGGCTCGGCCCGCCGTTGCAGCTCGGACAACGGCTGCCCCGTCAGCTCCAGCACCTCGAGTGCGCGCTGGATGCGCTGCCCGTCCGCGGGGCCGATGCGTGAGGCGGCGGCGGGATCGCGGGCCGCCAGCTCGGCGTGCAGCGCGGGCCAGCCCAGCCGGCACGCACGCTCGTCGATCTGCGCCCGCAGCTCCGGGCTCGCCTCGGGCAGCGGCGCGATGCCGCGTGTCAGCGCCCGGAAGTAGAGCATCGTGCCGCCAACCAGCAGCGGCACGCGCCCGCGCGCCCGGATGGCCGTAACCAGTTCCAGGGCATCGCGGCGGAAGCGACCGGCGTTGTAGCGCTCGGCCGGGTCGCAGATGTCGATCAGGTGGTGAGGCACCTGCGCCCGCACGGCGGCGGAGGGCTTCGACGTGCCGATGTCCATGCCCCGGTACACCTGCGCCGAGTCCACGCTCACGATCTCGACCGGAAAGCGCTCGGCAAGCTCGAGCGCGAGCGCCGTCTTGCCGGCGCAGGTCGGCCCCGCGATCAGCACCGCCTGGGGCCGGGTCGCGGGCGCTTCGCTCATCGGCCGCGCAGGAACAGGCGATCGAGGTCTTCGAGGCTGACGAACGACCACGTCGGTCGGCCGTGCACGCACTGGTCGGCGCGCAGGGTGGTCTCCATCTCGCGCAGCAGCGCATTCATCTCGGGGACAGTGAGGCGGCGATTGGCACGCACGGCCTGGTGGCAGGCGATGGTGCCGAGCGCCCGCTCGAGCGCCTGACGGGCCCCGCCACCGCCCTGCTCGCGCAGGTCGGCGAGCATGTCGCGCACCAGCGTCGCCGGATCGACCGCCGTGAGCAGCGCCGGCGTCGAGCGCACCAGCAGCCGGGTCGGGCCACTGCGTGACAGCTCGATGCCGAGTTCGTCGAACAGCGCAGCGTGCGCTTCTGCCGTATCGGCCTCGGCGACCGAGACCGCGACCGGCACCGGCACCAGCAGCGGCTGGCTCGCGATCCGCCGCGAACCGAGCGCGTCCTTGAGTCGCTCGTAGGTGGTGCGCTCGTGCGCGGCGTGCATGTCCACCAGCACCAGGCCACCCTGGGCCTGGGCCAGGATGTAGATGCCGTGCAGCTGCGCGATCGCGTAACCGAGCGGGTGTTCGGCCCCGGCCGCAACGGCGTCCGTTTCGCCCTCTGCGCCGGCCGCTCGCGCGTCGGGTGGCGCGTCGCGCACGCCGCCACCCAGCGCCGTGTAGAGGTCGAGTGCCGACGTGCGCGGCTCCGCGACCGGCAGCGGCATGCGCTGGTCGAAGCGAGCCGCGGGTATGTCGACGGCCGCCGCCCGCGACGGGCGCGTCTCGGCGAGTGCATGCTCGAGCGTGCGGAAGATGAAGTCGTGCACCAGCCCGGGTTCGCGGAAACGTACCTCCAGTTTCTGCGGGTGGGCGTTCACGTCGACGCGCGCCGGGTCCATCTCGAGGTACAGCACGTAGGCCGGATGACGGCCGTGATACAGCACGTCGCGGTAGGCGAGCCGCACCGCGCTCGCGACCAGCCTGTCGCGCAGCGGACGGCCGTTCAGGAAGAAGTGCTGCTGGTCGGCCTGGCTGCGCGCGTACGTCGGCAGGCAGAACCAGCCCGACAGGCGCATGCCGGCGCCCTCGTGATCGAGCTTCAGGGCGTGACGGATGAACTCGTCCCCGAGCACTGCGGCCACGCGTGCATCACGGCTGCGCTCGTCCCGTGCCGGCGGATGGTCCGCGAGCAGCTTGCGTGCCGACATCAGGCGAAAACCCACCTCAAAGCGGCTCAATGCGAGCCGCTCCACGAGCCGCTCGACCTGCCCGAGCTCGGTGCGCTCGGCGCGCAGGAACTTGCGTCGCGCCGGCACGTTGAAGAACAGGTCGCGAACCTCGACCGTCGTGCCGGGCGGATGGGGTTGCGGCGCAGGTCCGCTGACTTCGCCGTCGGCGGCCGTCACCGCCAGTGCAACGGGCGAATCCTTCGGTCGCGAGACCATCTTCATGCGCGACACCGAGGCGATGCTCGGCAACGCCTCGCCGCGGAAGCCAAGGGTGCGCACGGCTTCGAGGTCGTCGATGCTGCCGATCTTGCTGGTCGCGTGGCGCGCCAGCGCCAGCACCAGCTCGTCCCCCGCGATGCCCGCGCCGTCGTCGCGGACGCGCACCAGCGACGCCCCGCCGCCGTCCACCTCGATCTCGATCGCGGTGGCCCCGGCATCGAGGCTGTTCTCCACGAGTTCCTTCACCACGGACGCCGGACGCTCGACGACCTCGCCGGCGGCGATCTGGTGGATGAGTTGCTCGGGGAGGACCCGGATGGACATGGTGGCCGGCCTCGCGCTCGGGGTGCGCGAGGATAGCAAAGCCGGGCGCGTTTCAGCGCTCGGCCAGCGTCTGGGCGGGAGTCGCGCCGCCGCGCCGCGCGGCGACGATGGCCGCGAGCTTGGTGCCCGGCGGCGGCTTGTCGTAGAAGAAGTCGCGCACGCCGGCATGGATCGCCTCGGCGACGCGCTGCTGGTAGGCCGGGTCGCGCAGCTTGCGCTCGTCGCCGGCGTTCGAGATGAAGGCGGTCTCGACCAGCATCGAGGGAATGTCCGGCGACTTGAGCACCACGAACCCTGCATGCCGCACGCGGTGGCTGCCGTGCACGTGACCGACGCGCCGCAGCGCGCCGAGCACGGCGTCGGCCGCCTCGACGCTGTTGCTGACCGCTTCCTTCTGCGTCACGTCGAGCAGCACGGAGGCGAGCACGTCGTTCTTGTCGTCGAGCGACACGCCGCCCATCAGGTCCGCGGCGTTCTCGCGCTCGGCCAGCCAGCGCGACGCCTCGTCCGACGCACCCCGCAGCGACAGCACGTACACCGACGCGCCGCTCACGCTGCGATCGAGCACCGAGTCGGCGTGCACCGAGATGAAGATGTCGGCGCCGGCATCGCGCGCCTTGCGGATGCGGCCGCGCAACGAGATGAAGTAGTCGCCGTCGCGGATCAGCAGGGCGCGCATGCCCTCCTCCGCGTCGATCTGCTTCGCGAGCCGGCGCGCAATCGCGAGCGTCACGTCCTTTTCGCGCGTGCCGCCGCGGCCGATGGCGCCGGGATCCTGGCCGCCGTGGCCCGCGTCGATCGCGACGACGAGGTCGCGACCCTTGGCGGTCGCGGCGATGCTCTTCACCGGCGGGGTGCCCGCCGCAACCTGCGACATCGCCGCCGCGCCGGCCGTGAGCACCTGCTGGCCGAGCGGCGGCTGGGGCGCAGTCGCTGCGGCGGCCGTGGCCACGGGTGGCAGTTCGACCACGAGGCGGTGCCCGGCACCGCCCTCGGGCGCCACCATGAAGCTCTTCACCGCCTGGCGCGTCGCGAGGTCGAGCACGATGCGCAGCCCGCCGCCCGCCTGCGGGCCCGAGCGGACGCGCGTCACGGGGCCTTGCCCGTCCGGCAGCGCCTTGCGCATCGCGAGCCGCGCGCTCTGCAGGTCGATCACGACGCGCTCGGGGTTCTCGACGCTGAACACTTCATGACGCACGGGCGCGCTCAGGTCGAGGACGAGCCGGGTGCCCTCCGGGCCCGACCAGAGGCGGACGTCCTCGACCGCAACCGGCGCAGCTGCCCGCGCCGCCGTGACACAACACAGCGTCAGGAGCGCACAGAGAAACGTCAGGCGCGGGGGCAGGCGTCGCGACATGCGGCGTAATCTACCTGCCGGCGAAGCGATAATCCAATGAAATTATAAGGATACGAGTGATTCGTCAGGTTCCGTCGAGCCGCAGGCCGGCCAGTACCCGCTGGCCGGCGCCGGAACGGGCGGCCACCGCAACCTGTCGGCCCCCGTCGGCATACTCGAGGCGCAGCTGCAGGTCGGGGTCGCGCAGCCGGTCCCCGGCCCGCTCCGGCCACTCCACGAGCAGCACGCTCGGACCGGTCAGCAGGTCACGCAGTCCCAGGTCCTCGAGTTCCTCGGGGTCGCGCAGCCGGTACAAGTCGCAGTGATGGAGGTCGCGGCCCGCGAGCCGGTAGGACTCGATCAGCGAGTAGGTCGGGCTGCGCGCCGGCCCCGCGTGACCGAGCGCCGCCAGGAGACCGCCGACCAGGGTGGTCTTGCCGGCACCGAGTTCGCCCGAGAGCCCTACCAAGAACGGGTCACGCAGGTCGGCCGCGAGGATTGCGCCGGCGAGCCGGGCCCCGACCGCGCGGGTCTCCTCGGCACTCGCAGCCGTCAGGTGCAGGCCGGGTTCACGCACGCGCGCACCTGCTCCAGGACGTCGGAGGCGAGCAGGCCACGCTCGCCGCGGCGCGCCGCGAGGTCGCCCGCCTGCCCGTGCACGAAGGTGCCCGCCTGGGCCGCGAGGTCGAGGTTTGCACACTGCGCAGCGATCCCTGCGATCACGCCCGTGAGCACGTCCCCCATGCCGCCGGTGGCCATGCCCGGGTTGCCACGGTCGCAGATGCGCGGTACCTGCCCGCCACCGTGAACGACGGTGCCCGCCCCCTTGAGTACGACGGTGCCCCCGTAACGGGCCTGCAGCTGCGCTGCAGCGGCGAGACGATCCGACTGCACCGCGGCAGTCGTGGTGCCGAGCAGGCGCGCCGCCTCGCCCGGATGCGGCGTGAGCACCCAGTGCTCGTTGCGGCGCGGGGCGGCCGCCAGCAGATTCAACGCGTCGGCATCGATCAC
>Ga0316626_10001449_pt1 | contig 10564 bp, 10 predicted proteins | sample OWC_Aug_T1_C1_D5_FD_207656 | JGI IMG/M metagenome (GOLD analysis project Ga0316626, IMG submission 207656) | Wetland soil microbial communities from Old Woman Creek delta, Ohio, United States - OWC_Aug_T1_C1_D5_A | ecosystem: Environmental > Terrestrial > Soil > Wetlands | place: USA: Ohio...
TCCCATTGCGTATGGTTTAGCGACTCGTATTCGTCCATCGAACCTCCCTCTCGTGATGCTTTGCGCGGCTCACGGGAGGGAGGTCTACTTTTCAGACGCCCGGAACTGTCAAACTTCGGCGGCCTCCCCGGCAGAGCCGGGGGAACTCCTTGGGGACTTAGACCTGCCCGGCAGATCGGACCTCGTGCGCCGCTACATCGAGCAGCGCCAAGCCGCCGGAACCGCCGCGGCCTCGATCGCCTACTCGCTGCGGATCCTGCACCGTATGTTCACGCTCGCCGTCGAGGAAAGCCGCCTCCCGGCGAGCTTCCCGGTGCCGCACATGCCGACGCCACCGGTGGCGAACACCCGCCGCGGGTTCTTCGAGCGAGCGGACTTCGAGCGGGTCGCCGCCCTACTCCGCCCCGACCTCGCCGACGCTGCCCGCTTCGCCTACGTGACGGGATGGCACCGGGGCGAGGTGATCGGCCTCGAATGGCGGGACGTAAACGCGCACGATCGCACCGTGACACTCCCATCGGAGCGGTCAAAGACGAACGACGCACGTACGATCGGCCTCGGCGGCGATCTGCTGGCGCTGATCGAGCGGCGCCGGGCCTTACGACGCCTGGACTGTCCCTTCGTCGTTCATTGCGACGGCAAGTCGCTCGGCGACTTCCGCCATGCCTGGAAGACGGCGTGTAAGCGGGCCGGCGTCGCGGGCCGGCTCTTCCACGATCTCCGGCGCACGGCCGTCCGCAACCTCATTCGCGCCGGCAATCCCGAGCGGGTCGCGATGGAGATCACCGGGCACAAGACGCGCAAGGTCTTCGACCGCTACAACATCGTTGACCGCCGCGACACCGAGGCCGCGCTCGCCCGGGTCGAAGCGTACCTCTCCACGCAGGCGACCGAGACCCCGGCGGTCGCCGTGCTCCGGACCGGCACCGAAGGGTCGCCAACGTGACTATGACAGACATATTACAATCGGAGCGGTGCGGGTGAGGCTAACTCTTAGTGCGCCCAGGGTGATTCGAACACCCGACCTTTTGATTCGTAGTCAAACGCTCTATCCAACTGAGCTATGGGCGCGCGGAAAGTCATCCTTGACGAAGCGGTCCGGCAAGTCAAACGCCGACGACGGAGAGTGAAGCCCGGCACCGCCGGCTACGCTCGCCTGCCGTGCGCTCACTCGACCGCGAGCAGGTGTGCCACCTGCGGCGGCTCGGCCCCGCGGTGCAGAACACGCGCGCGATCGCGGATCGCGGCGTCGCTCTTGGTCGCGCGCTCGTGCTGGCGAAGATGCTCCGCCCAGGACTCGACCAGGAACACCTCGACCAGGACCCCCACGGCCTCGGGATCCTCGTAGAGCGACCAGCCGATCGCACCGTTACGCCGGCGCAGCTGCTCCATCTCCGACATGACGCTTTCGAAAACGACCCGGTCGGCGTCGGCCACCTCGTAGCGCACCGTCACCATCACCGGACCGCGATCGAGCGGGAGGTCGACACGCGGTGCCGGAGTGAACGTGGTCGGGGAAAGATCGGGGCCCTCGAGAGCCGGCAAGCGGAAGCGACCGAGCAGTGGCTGCGTCACCACGAGACCCAGCGCAGCGGCGCTCAGCGACCAGGGTGCGCCGACCCAGCTTGCCAGCGCACCCCACGTGGCACTGCCGAGAGCCATGCACGCCGCAAAGACGAGCAGGTAGACGGAGAGCACCCGCCCCCGCACCCAGCCAGCGACGGCACTCTGCACGGCCACGTGGAAGCTCGAGATCAGCGTGAGCCAGCATATACCGGCGATCCACATCGCTCCGCAGACGAGCGGAAAGCTGTGCCCGTGCGCCACCGCGAGGCAGCAGACGGCAAACACGAGAGCGCCCACGCGGATCAGGTGCTCGCCGGAGAGCAGCTCGCGGAGTCGCGCCCGCAACGCCGCGCCCGTCACGGCACCGGCGCCCAGCGCGCCGAGCAGGACGCCGAAGGCGCCGGGACCGCGCCCGAGCTCGACCCGGGCGATCACGGGCAGAAGGGCCAGGAGCGCGATCGCGAACACGATGAAGCCAGCGGCGCGGACGATCACGGCGCGTAGCTCGGGAGTGTAGCGGACGTAACGCAATCCTCCCCGCATCGCCCCCACCAGGCGCTCGGCGGGAAGCGGGCTCGCCGGAACCCGCCGCTGCCAGCGGTAGAGGACGAAGACCGTCCCGAGGAACGACGCCGCATTGAGGAGAAACGCCGGTCCTGGGCCGGCGGCCGCCACGACGAGCCCACCGAGCGCGGGACCGATCGCGCGCGCGGAGTTGAATCCCGCACTATTGAGCGCGATCGCGGCCGGCAGCTCGGAGCGCGGAACGAGATCGGAGACGATTGCCTGCCAGGCCGGCCCGTTGAGGGCAACGCCCATCCCCATCGCGAAGGTCACGGCGAGGAGGATTGGTGGGGTGACGTCGCCCGCGAGGGTGAGCGCACCGAGCACCGTCGCGGCCACGAGCATCCAGGTCTGCGTGAGAAGCAAGAGACGGCGGCGGTCGAGAATATCGGCGAGCGCGCCCGAGGGAACCGCGAGCAAGAACATCGGGAGGCTCGAGCCGACCTGGATCAGCGTCACGAGGAAGGGCGACGGCGTGAGCGAGGTCATCAGCCAGGCGGCTCCGACCTCCTGCATCCAGGTACCGACGTTGGACGCGAGCGCCGCAATCCAAAGCGCACGGAAGACGGCGCGCCGCAACGGCGCCAGGGCGCCCACCGGTTGCGGCGCTACGGAAGCCGGCTCCGGGCTCTCCGCCGTGGCCGCCATCGCGCTATGCGAGGGCCTCGCGCCGGCAGCGGGTGGTAAGGAACGGAGAGGGAGGGATTCGAACCCTCGGTAGAGTGTTACCCCTACACACGCTTAGCAGGCGTGCGCCTTCGACCACTCGGCCACCTCTCCACCAGGAACGGTCGTCTCATGCGGTTTACCCCACGGGCGCGCATCTCGCCAGTGACGGACCCAGAGGCGTGATCATGACGGGTAGTCAGGTCGGGTACCGCGAAGCGCCTTGACAACCGAGTTCACTACTCTTTAAGCACCTTCTCTTACGTCATCCCCGACGTGGCGAGGGCAAGGGGCCCGACCGTCAGACGCTGAACGCGGGGACGAGAGGGGAGGTCCAACAACGTGATGAACCTAATCGAATCGCTGTTCCGCTGGATCCATGTATGGGCCGGTATCTTGTGGATCGGCCTGCTCTACTTCTTCAACTTCGTCAACTCGGGGTTCGCTCCGACCATGGATGCCGAGACCAAGAAGAAGGTCGTCCCGGAGCTGATGCCGCGGGCTCTGTACTGGTTCCGCTGGGGCGCTGCGTTCACCTGGGTCACGGGCGTGCTGCTCCTGCTCCTCGTGTACTACCACACGAATCTGGTCTTCGAGGGCATGCGGCCGAACTGGGGAGCCCCCGCGTTCATCATGCTCGCCGTGGTCTTCTTCGGGGTCTTCGCCTACGACGCGCTGTACAAGACGGCGCTCAGCGACCCCAAGACGGGCTTCGTGGCAGGGCTGGTGTTGGTGACGGTCGTGCTGTGGTTGCTCGATTCCTTCGCCGGATTCAGCTTCCGTGGCTACGCCATCCATCTCGGCACCCTGTTCGGGACCATCATGGCATTCAACGTCTGGTTCCGTATCTGGCCTTCGCAGCAGAAGATCATCACGGCAACGAAGAACGGTACAGCTCCCGACCCGGCCCTGGTTGCCTTGGCCGGCACGCGCTCGAAGCACAACACCTACATGTCGGCACCGCTGATTTTCACGATGATCAGCCAGCACGCGACCTGGGCAGCGCACCCCATCGTCCTGGCCCTCGTGGTGCTCGTGGCGTGGGCGATCGTCTATCACCTCTACGACCGCGCGAAGAAGGTCCCGGGCTTCTAGACCATTCCTTCGCACCGGCTGGATTTTCCGCCGCCGACGGGGACGGCACTGCGCCGCGCGCCACCGCGCCGGCGCGGTGCCGTCGTCGTGCCTCAGTCGGCCGCGAACGTGAAGACGACGGTCTTGGCTTCCTTCGCCGTCAGCGACACGTTCGCCGTCCGAGTGCCGAACCGCTCGTGCCAGGCCTCGATCACGTAGCTCCCTTGCGGGAGGTTCTCGAGCGTGAAACGTCCGTCCGGGCCGGTGACGGCGAAATACGGGTGCGCGAAAACGCCGAGATACGCCACCATCCAGGGATGAATGTCGCACTTGAGGGCGATGACCGGCTCCTCGGTCGGCACGCTGGTCGTGCGTGAAGCCCCGATGGTCCCGAGGCTGAAGTTCCATCCCCCACCGTGCACGTTGTGGAGCAACGGGTCGCTGTTGAGAAAGCGCACGGGCTGCCCCACCTGCGCCGCCGCCACGCGCGGCACGAAGACGCAGCCCTTCTGATCGATCACGACCGGCGTGTCGGGCACCGCGAACACGCGTCCGCCGAGCCCCTCCTTCACGTAGACGAGCACGTTCTCGACCTTGCCGTCGCCGTGCACGAGGACGTCTCCGGGGTCGATCGGTCCGCCGTGCTGGGCGATGCACTCCGGCCATGCGGCGAGCTGGAGCACGGTCGGCGATGGCGGCGGGCCGTCGAAGCGAACCACTCCGGAAACCGTCCCCACCGTCGCCGGATCGATCTGCGTCGGCTGCCGTCTCTCGCCCTCCTCCCGCCGGCACGCGCCGAGGGAGACGAGCAGGATTGTTACGATCGTCGCTGCGACTCGCTGTGACTGCGTCATGGTCTCCACCCGCTTGTTCGGTCCGTCGTGAGCTTCTCCGCTCAGATTGCCAGACGGGCAGCCGCGATCAAGGGCGCGAGGACGCCGACCGAGCTCGGCACGTCACCCCGCGGCCAGGATCCCTGCCAGGTCTTTCGCGTTCTGCACCGCATAGTGCCGGTGGCAATTGTTCATCAGGACGTGCACCTCGCGCGATCGCCCGGCGAGGTGGGCAATGCGCGGCCGCCACTCGCTCAGCTCAGGCTCGCTGTAGAGGTACCGAAAGCGCTCCCCGACCCCGACACCCGGCCGGTCCCACGACGCGGCGTTGCGGCCGTGGAAGCGAACGACCGCGAGGTCGTCGGCGGTCACCGCCGCCACCGGCGGGACGCTGGCGCGCGTCCCTTGCGGCTCGTCGACCGAGACGTAGATCAAGCCGTGGTGGCGCAGGAAGCCGAGGGTCGCATCGGCGTGCGCCTCGGTCAACCAGCTCGGCTCGCGAAACTCGACGGCGAGTGGATGATCGGGAAGCCGGCGCTGGCACTCCTCGATGTACGCCCTGTTGGCTCGTCCGCACGGAAACCACTTGGGAAACTGGAAAAGCACGTAGCGAAGAATCCCCGCCTCTTTGAGGGGTGCGATTCCATCGCGGAACCGGCGCCAGATCTCGTCGCGAACCTCGGAGGGCAACTTCCGCGCATAGACACGCGGACGGCGCGCGACGTCGGACGTGAGCGCCGCCCGCAGATCCGACGGAAGCCGGCTCGGCGCGAAGGGATGCCCGGTCATTGCCGCGAATGCCTTCACGCCGAACGAAAAGTCGCTCGGCGTGCGCTCGACCCACGCGGTCGCATTTCGCGCCGAAGGCGGGGCATAGAAGGTCGAATCGACCTCGACGACCGGGAAGTGGCGCGCGTAGTAACGCAGCCGATCCTCGGCACTCGCGACACCAGGCGGGTAGAAGGTCGCACTCTCGATCAGGGACTTGTCCGTCCAGGAGGCGGTGCCGACGCACACGTTGGCAACGCGCGCCGGAATCGGTCCCTTGCGAAGCGCGGCGAGTGGGGGCTCCGCATCGAGCACGGCGGCACCCGGCAGCACACCGGCGAGACTCGACCGCTCCCGCCGATCGGGCACGGACGTATGGCGATGCACGCCCTCACTTTGCGGGAGGCGGAGAGGGAGCGCAAACCATCGGCTTGACAGCGAGAACCCCCGCCCCTAGAGTCACGCGACTTCCCGTCGCGACCGGCGGGCAGGCATCAACGGGAGGGATTGAACGCCGCATGCGCCAGCAGGATCTCGAAACCGCCGCCCATCAGCAGCTGAGGAAGATCGTCCGCAGTATCGACAAGAAGCTCCAGCTCCAGGTTCAAGATGGGCCGACGCCCCAGGACCCGCTGGTGACCCTCGCGCTGAACCAGGGCGCCCTACAGGCCTCGATGGAGGTTGCGGTCGAGGAAGTCCGCCGGGCGACCGAAAGCGCGCGCGACCGGGCGATCTTGCGGGAGAAGATCAAGCGGACGCGCCAGCGTCTCTGGTTCCCGTCGAAGCCGGCCCCCTTCTTCAGCACCAAGGCGATTCGCCCAGGAAGCGAGGCCTTCGCGCACTTCCGCCCGTCGGGCGGGCGGCGCTGAGGCGCTTTCCCGGATCGACCGCGTTCGGCGTGACGGCGCGGGGCGCGTCAGCCTTCAGCGGCTGAGTTGAGCTGCGGGCCCGGCACGCCGCCTTCGGCAGCCAGGTCGTAGAGGGCTTTGCGGGCGAGCCGAGTCGGGCTGTTGTGGCCGTTCTCCCAGCGGTTCACAGTCGCCACTGTGATGCCCAGTCGGTGCGCGAACTCCTCCTGGGTGAGGCGCAGCGTTTGCCGCAAGGTCCGGATGTTGTTTGCTTCCATAGGGACGCTCCTTTTCGCCTGAGGCGGTGCAATCTCGCTGGCCTGGATGGAAGCAACTGATATGCCACCTTCCATTGTCGAGAATTCCTCGCAATCTTCGGCCAACGGGGGGACAAGGCCCCGTCAGCAAAACGGCACTGGCGCCGTTCGAGTGACGCTGGAAGCCATCTTGCCGAGTGAGCCCGGGCAGACGATAGTGACTCCAGCAGTCCTGCCCCAGGAGGCGTACGAACGATGACGGGATCCAAAGCACTGATCGGCGCTCTCGCAGTGCTCGCGCTGCTGTCGAGTGGATCCGGCACAGCCGGCTCGGCCGAGCGAGCTGATTGCGCCAAGGCATACGCGGCGGTGAGCAGCCAGATCGACGCGGCCTGCCCGTGCGACGCCGACGTGCCGCACGCCCAGTACGTCCGCTGCGTCACGAAGAAACTCCGTGAGCTGAGCGCATGTGAACGTGGACCGGACGGGCAGCAGATCTGCGGGCCGCTGCCGCGCACCTGCGTCGGCCAGCGTCGCCGGACCGTCTCCCGATCGGCATGCGGTAAGTCCGACGTCGTGACCTGCTGCATTCCCAAGCAGCACGACTGCACCAACGACCCCACCCCCGGCGACGGCAATCCACAGGGCACGTGTAGCGGCACTGATCGTCTATGCGACAAAGTAACCGATTGCCTGATCGCCAAGTGCCAGCTGGCACCCAACGCGGAGCGCTGTCAGCTCGCGGGCGGCACGGTCGGAACCGGCAAGGACTGCAGCACCGCTTGTAAACCCTGAGGCGCGGGCATCCTCGCCGGACATCCCGGCATCTCAAGTTCTCCCGCCAACCGGCCGACAGCCCATAGCACGCACTGTAGCAGCGGGAGAGGTCCGCCCGGCGCGGTCGTCGCAAAGGCGAGCCCATGTTCACGGCCATTGGCATTGTGGTTGTTCTGACCGGCGTCATCGGGGGCTACCTCTTCGAGCACGGGCCGCTCCACGTCCTCGTACAGCCGGCAGAGCTGCTGATCATCGGCTGCGCCGCCGTGGGCGCGCTGCTGGTGTCGGCCCCGGGCAAGGTGTTCGGGCAGGTCATCGGGGCAATCGGCAGCTCCTTCAGCTCCGGCAGCCCTACCAAGGCCGACTACCTCGAGCTCCTGAAGCTTCAGTACGAGGTCTTCCAGTTCCTGCGCAAGAACGGCGCCGTCGCGCTCGACGAGCACGTGCAGGACGTGCACAAGAGCGTCATCTTCTCCAAGTACCCGGGGTTCCTGAAGCGCCACCACGCGGTCGAGTTCTTCCGCGATGCGCTCAAACAGGTGGTCAATGGCACCGCAAGTGCCGAGGAGCTTGACGTGCTGCTCGACACCGAGCTCGAGACGCACCACGAGGAGGCGATCATCCCCGTCGGCCTCCTTCAGAAGACCGGCGACTCGCTCCCCGGACTCGGCATCGTGGCAGCCGTCCTCGGCATCATCATCACGATGGGATCGCTCGACGCGGGCCCGGAGGAGATCGGCAAGAAGATCGGCGCCGCGCTGGTCGGCACCTTCCTCGGCGTCCTGCTGTGCTACGGCATCTTCAATCCCATCGCCACCAACGTCGAGATCCAGGCCGGGGCGAACTCGAAGTACCTGCGCTGCATCAAAGAAGGTCTGATCCCGGCGGTGCGCGGTGTATCACCGATCGTCGCCGTCGAGTTCGCCCGCAAGGCGATCTTCGCAAGCGTGCGGCCCTCGAGCGACGAGACCGACGAGGCGATTCGCAGCGCGAAAGCCACCGCGGCCGCCAGCTGAACAGCGCCATGGCAGGAGCAGCGTCGAAGCCGCAGATCATCGTCAAGATCAAGCGCAAAGGCGGACACGGCGGCCACCACGGTGGTGCGTGGAAGGTTGCGTACGCCGATTTCATCACCTGCATGTTCGCGCTCTTCCTGGTGCTCTGGCTGCTCACCCAGGCCGACGTGCAGCTACGCCAGGACATCGCCCGTTACTTCCGCAATCCCAGTGTGCTCCCGGGCGGTTCCGCGCTCGGCGCCCACTCGCAGTCCGCCAAGACCGAGAAGTCGCGCCCGATCGAAGCGGCCCTCACCGTCGTGCAGGATTCAGGCGAGGACCTGGAGGCGCTGCGCGGCCGCGCACACGAGATCCAGAAGGCGATCGAGCGCGCCCCGGAGCTGGCCGCCCTGAAGGAGAACGTGCGCGTCCAGGTCACCGAGGAGGGCCTCGAGATCCAGATCATGGACTCGGGGGTGAACGGGCGCAGGGATGTGCTCTTCGACGTCAGCAGCGCTACCCTCAAGCCCGCGCTGGTCACACTGCTCGGCGAGGTGGCGGCAGAGCTCGGCAAGCTCCCGAACCGCGTCGAGATCGGCGGCCACACCGATGCGCGCCCATTCGTGCCGGCCTCCGCGCTCAGCAACTGGGACCTCTCCTTCGCGCGTGCCAATAACGCCCGCCAGATCATGGAAGGCCATGGACTCTATCCGAATCAAGTGCTGCGGGTGACGGCCTACGCCGACACCAAGCTCTTGAACCCGCAGGACCCACTCGCCGACGAGAACCGGCGCCTCTCCGTGCTCGCCCGGCGCGAGGCACCGAGCGGCAATGCGCGGCAGACTGGACGTGCGCCGGCGAACTCCGGTCCCGACCCGATCCAGCCGCCCTTCGTCACTCCCGGCGTTCCGCCGGTGTAGGTTCTCCGGGGTCGGGCCAGGAGGCGCCGATACCCGCTACAGCGCCGCCGTCGGCGACGATCACGGCGCCCGTGACGTACGACGCCTCGTCGGACGCGAGGAAGAGGGCCACGCTCGCGATCTCGGCAGCCCGGCCGATGCGCCGGGCAGGAATCTGCCGCTCGAACGCCGTCCGTCCACCCGGCAGGGCGTCGACGAATGCGCGCAACGGCGGCGTGTCGATGGAGCCCGGGCAGATCGAGTTCACGCGCACGTTGCGTGCGGCGTTCTCGACGGCCGCGGTCTTCGTCAGGTTCACCACGGCCGCCTTGGCGGCGCCGTAGGCGGCGATGCCGGGGACTCCACCGAGCCCGGCCGCCGACGAGGTGTTGATGATCGAGCCGCCGCCCTGCGCCGTCATCACCGGAATGGCAGCGCGCATACCGTAGAAGGTGCCGTCGAGTGTCACCGCGAACACCTGCCGCCAGAGACCGTCGGTCATCTGCTCGACCCTTCCGAAGCAAGGAGCCGCCGCGTTGTTGAGAAGCACGTCGAGACGCCCAAAGCGCGCGACGGTCTCCTCGACCATGGCATCGACCTCTGCCGACCTCGAGACGTCGGCAATGACGGCGGTCGCCCGCCCTCCCGCCGCTTCGATCTCCGTCACGACCTCACGCGCCGCGTCTGGCCGGATGTCATTGACGACAACCACTGCGCCCTCCGCGGCAAACCTGAGGGCACAGGCTCTCCCGATACCCGAACCCGAGGCGGTTACGATCGCGACCTTGCCCTGCAGTCGGTCTCCCATGGCACCAGCCTCCGTTTCACCTCGCGCGCCTGGCCTATCTACAGCTGACGGCATCCTCTCATCACGGCATGAACTCGCCGCCGTTCACATCGAGCGCGGCGCCGGTAATCGCGCTGGCGTAGTCGGACGCCAGGAACAGCGCCGCCTTCGCACAGTCGGCATCGTCGGGGATACGGCGCAAGGGGATGTTCTTGGCAACCTCGGCAGCAAGGGCCTCCACCGTAGCGCCCTGCCGCTTCGCGGCGCGCTCGAGGTAGTGCTCGACCGGTGGCCCCCACATCCACCCCATGAAGGCGGAGTTGACGCGGATGTTGTACGGCCCCAACTCGAGCGCGAGATGCGCGGTGGCACCGGCCAGCGCCGCCTTCGAGGTGCTGTAGCCGGCCTGATAGGCGAGTCGCTTGCGCGTCACCATGCTGTTGATCATGACGATGGCACCGCCGCCTTGGCGCTTCAGGATCGGAATCACCTCTTGCGTCAGATTCATCGTGCCGAACAGGTTCACGTTG
>Ga0316626_10001451_pt1 | contig 10563 bp, 5 predicted proteins | sample OWC_Aug_T1_C1_D5_FD_207656 | JGI IMG/M metagenome (GOLD analysis project Ga0316626, IMG submission 207656) | Wetland soil microbial communities from Old Woman Creek delta, Ohio, United States - OWC_Aug_T1_C1_D5_A | ecosystem: Environmental > Terrestrial > Soil > Wetlands | place: USA: Ohio...
CACGTGTGGCTGGACGGTCTGGCGGGCCTGACGTACGCGCCGTTCGCGCATGGCTCCGTGTTCGAGACGGGAGCGAGCGCCTCCGATCCGGTCTCGCCGGAGCTCGTCGCGCTCCCGGGCGAACCGAGCACCGGCTACGTGCTCGGGATCGGCATTCGCGTGGGGGCCAAGTGAAGCTCGCGAGGCCACGCGCGATCGTCGGGCGCGCCGACGAAGGTGGGCAGGTGGTACCGCTGCGTCGGCTCGACGAGCGCCTCGCGGGGCTCGCCGAGATCTCCGACGAAGCACTGCTCGCCGCGTGCGGTGTCGGTGATTCCGCCGCGCTCGGTGCGCTGTTCGATCGCTATCACGAGGCGGTGTATCGACTCGTCTCGCGCCTGATCCGCAGCGAGTCGTACGAGATCGATGACCTCGTGCAGACGACGTTTCTCGAGGCGTGGCGTTCCGCGAAGAAGTACGGCGCGCGCGGCTCGGTCAAGAGCTTCCTGTTCGGCATCGCGGCGAACACGGTGCGCCACTACGTGCGCTCCGCGAAGCGCCGTCGCGATGCGTATGCGGACTGGCCGGCGCCGTTGCCCGGCGGTGCTCCCGACGAGGCTGCACAGCGCGCGCAGGAGCTGAAGCGGCTCGCGGCCGCGCTCGAGGACTTGCCCCACGACCTCCGCGCGGCGTACGTGCTGTGCGATCTGGAGGAGTTGCCGGGGGTCGAAGCTGCGCGCGTGCTCGACATCCGCGCGGGAACGCTCTGGCGACGTCTACACGAAGCGCGGCGCGCCCTGCGCGAAGCGATCGATCCAACGGGAGGTGCGCGATGAGCGACGACGCTGATCGGTTGCGCGAGCTGGGCAAGCAGCTTCCCTTCGACCGGCCGGATCACGAGCGGCGCGAGGCCGTGCGCTCGTCGTTGCTCGTCGCGGCGACGCAGGCCGAACCGTCGACCGCGCGCAAGCGCTGGCTCCTCGCCGGTGGCGGCTTCGCGGCGGGTGCGCTCGCCGCTGCCGCGATCGCGATCGTCGTCGTGTCGCCGCGCGAGACCGCCGCACCGATCCGCGAGGCGCACGCACGCATCGATGCACCGGCGACCGCGAAGCTCGAGCACACGGTCACCGCGACCACGACGGGTACCGATGAGGTCGTGCGCGTGCGGACCGGCGTCGTGCGCGTCGCGGTGCCGGAGATGAAGCGCGGCGACCGCGTGCGCATGCAGACCGCCGATGCAGAGATCGAGGGTACCGGCGCGTACGAGGTCGCCGTCGTCGACGATCGACTCGAACGCGTCACCGTCAGCGCAGGCAACGCACGCGTGCGTGTGCGCGTGCAGGGCGAGCAGCAGCAGGTGTTCCTCTCTGCCGGCCAGACGTGGCGATCGAAGATCGTGACCGCGGACATCGACCTCGCCCCACCCCCCACTGCCGACGACAAGCCGGCGACTGCCGGCGACCAGCCGATCGTCGCCGAGGTGACACCGATGAAGGCGGATCCGCCCACGACGACCGCCGTGTCGAAGCCGGAGGCAGCGTCGCCCGCGTCGCCGGACACCGTGTCGGCCACCGAGCCCGAGCCGGTGCGCATGCCCGCCGTCACGACGCTCGACGTCGCGAAGCCGACGGCGAGACTGCCGTCGCCGACGGAGAAGCACTTTCAAGCGGGCTGGGCCCTCCTGCGTGCGGGCAAGGCACGCGAGGCTGCCGTCGAGCTCGGCGCCGCGGCCGACGCAGGCGGCGATGATCCGCTCGCGACCGATGCGCGGTATTTCCAGGCGGTCGCGCTCGTCCGCGCGGATGAGCGCAGCCAGGCCGAGCGCGTGCTGGTCGCGTTCCTCGATCGCGCGCCGCAGTCGTTGCGACGTGGACGCGCCGCGATCTTGCTCGGCAAGCTGCTGCGCGATCGCGGCGACTCGAAGTCGGCGCGCGCGTGGTTCGAGTCCGCGCAAACCGACGCGGATCCTGCGATCGCGGCCGCTGCGAAGGCGCACCTCGACGCGCTCGCGCCTGCCCGCTAGCATCGAGCTGCGTGGAGCTGCCCGACATCGTCTCGCTCGGCAAGCCGAGTCGGTTCGAGCTCCCGAGCCGGCAGCCGTGGCCACTCTCGATCGCGTTCGGACGCTACGATCTCCTCCTGCGCATTCCGTCGGGCCCCGACGACGAGTGCTACTGGTCGCGCATCCGGGGACCGGCCGGGTTCGAGAAGATCGTGTTCGTGCGCCGGTTCGCCGAGGACCGCCTCGACAACGCCACGATCGAAGCGATCAAGCGCCAGGCGATCGTGAACGTGAGCGGCGTGTCACAGGTGTTCGAGCTCGGCCGTCAGGATGGGTGGGGGTTCGTCGTCGGCGACATCATCGTCGGTGCCTCGATCGCGGCGCTGTCGCGCGCGGAGGGACGCGTGCCGTGGCTCGTCGCGCTCGCGATCGTCTTCGACACCTGTAGTCGCCTGCTCGCCGTGTACGAACGGTATCGCGAGCACGACCTCGACCTCGCGCTCACGCCCGCGCGCATCGTGCTCTCGACGACCGGAGAGGTCGCCCTGTGCATGGGCATCCCCGCACCTCGGCGCGCCGCGTGGCATCGCACGCTCTGCGACGTCATTCATCCGATCCTCGCGCTCGCCGCGACCGCCGAGGAACGCGTCATGCTGCGCGAGTTGTTTACCGACGACAACCCCGATGCCGTGTGGGTCGCGAGCGACGCGCTCGTGCAACAGCATCCGGAGCTCGATCCCGTCTTGCCGATCGTCTTTCTCGCGCTCGCCGGTCGCGTGCCGCGCACCGCCGCACACGCCGCGCTCGTCGAGCGCGTGCCGATCGAGCAGTTGCGCGCGCTCTGGCACGTCGTCGTCGATACCGCCGCCCAGCGCGGGCCCTGATGCTACGATTGCCGCATGTTCGAGAACAGACTCGCGCATGGGGTGAGAGCCCCGTGGAAGCTGGCACTCGGTGCGATCGTCACGACGGCGACCTTCTTGGTCTGCGCACCGCGCGAGCACGAGCCGCATTGGCGATGTGGCGGGTCGGACGCGATGGGTCCCGTCGCCTACGTCCACGTGAAGTTCCGCAGCTTCGACGCCGCACGAACCGCACGCGCGGCCGCATACGAGCCCCTGTTCACACAGCTGCCCGTCGCGACCATCGACGACCGTGCGCGGTGGGCGCGGCTAGCGGTCCCGGCCTACGCCGCCGAGCACGCCGCACGGAACCTCGCGCGCGATCCCGACGTCGAGCAGGCGTTCGTCGAGCCGACGATCACGCTGCCGCATCGCGGCCCCGAGGGGCACACGCACGACGAGCACCACACGCTCGACCTGACGCTCCTCGCCGAAGACCCGAGCTGCCCGCTCACGACGCCGTCGTTCGAGGAGTATCAGGGCTACCTCGGTCCCGCACCCCACGGCATCGACGCCCCCGCCGCGTGGCGGCTCGGTCATCGCGGCGCCGGCGTGTGGTTCGCCGACATCGAAGGCGGCTGGAATGCGACGCACGAGGATCTGCCCGGCGATCGCATCGCGCACGTCGCTGGTCGGCCGATCGACGATCCGAGCTGGCGCGCGCACGGAACGGCCGTGCTCGGCGAGGTCGTCGGCCGTGACAACGGCAAGGGCGTCGTCGGCATCGCACCCGATGTCGAGCAAGTGTTCACGTCATCGATCGGCGGCATCGCCGTCGCCGACGCGATCGACACCGCGGCGAACAAGCTCCGCGCCGGTGACGTGCTGTTGATCGAGCTGCAAGGCGTCGGGCCGCGCGGCACGTACATTCCCGTCGAGTACTGGGACGACGTCTACGACGCGATCGCGGTGGCGACGAAGCGCGGCGTGATCGTCATCGAGGCCGCCGGGAACGGTGCCGAGAACCTCGACCACCGCGCGTACGGTCGCAAGTTCGATCGCGAGAAGCGCGACTCCGGCGCGATCATGGTCGGTGCCGGTGGCCCGCCGCGCGACGGCTTCCACGATCGCGAGCGCCTCGACTTCTCGAACTACGGTGGGCGCGTCGACGTGCAGGGCTGGGGCCGCAAGGTCGCCACGCTCGACTACGGCGACCTCCAGGCCTGCGATCGCGAGCACCGCCAGAACGTCGATCGCGACTACACGAACGAGTTCTCCGGCACGTCGAGCGCGTCGCCGATCGTGGCCGGCGCGGCCGTCCTCCTCGAGGGCGCCGCGAAGCGGGCCGGCAAGGTCCTCACTCCTGCCGAGCTGCGCGAGCTCCTGCAGCGCACCGGGACGCCGCAGGCCGGCAACACGAACGAGCACATCGGTCCGCGCCCCGATCTCGCCCGCGCGCTCCAAGCGATCGAGTAGTCACGACTGGTAGAGCCACACGCGGAGCAGCGAGAGCAGCTGGTCCGCATCCACGGGCTTCGTGATGTAGTCCGACGCGCCGGCTTCGAGACACTTCTCGCGGTCGCCCTTCATGGCCTTCGCCGTCAGCGCGATCACGGGCAGGTCCTCCCATTGCGGGCGGTCGCGGATCTGCCGAAGCGCCTCGTAGCCATCCATCTCCGGCATCATGATGTCCATCAAGACGACGTCGATGTTCGGGTTCGCCTCGAGCTTCGCGAGCGCGCGCTTGCCGTTCTCGGCGTACTGCACGTGCATCTTGTGACCTTCGAGCAACGACGTCAGCGCGAAGATGTTGCGGAGGTCGTCGTCGACGACGAGCACGTTGCGCTCCGCGAGCCGAGGGTCGCTCTTTGCCAAGCGCCTCAGCACGCGTTGCTTGCGCTCGGGCAAGTTCGCTTCGACGCGGTGGAGGAACAGCGCCGTCTCGTCGAGGAGCCGCTCCATCGTCGTCACGTCCTTGATGATCACGGTCTGCGCGAGTCCGTGTAGACGCGCCTGGTCTTCCTCGGTGAGCTCGCGGCCGGTGTAGACGATCACCGGCAACCGGCGATGCCGCGGGTCGGCCTTGATACGCTCGATCAGCTCGAAGCCCGACATGCCGGGCAACCGCAGATCGAGCACGACGCAGTCGAACGCGTTGCTCTCGAGGGTCTGCAACGCGCCTTCGCCCGACGAAACCGTCGTGGTCTGCACGTCGCCCTCGCCGATCAGCTCGGTGATCGCCTGGCTCTGCACCGGGTCGTCCTCGACGACGAGCAACTGCTTCACGCGCTTCTCGACGAACTCTCGGATGCCCGACAGCCCCTGCATGATGGTGTCGGACGTGACCGGCTTCTGGAGGAAGGCGAGCGCACCGGACTGCAAGCAGCGCCGCTCCTCGTCGAGCCCCGAGATCACGTGCACGGGGATGTGACGCGTCGCCGGGTCGTGCTTCAGGCGATCGAGCAGCACCCAGCCGTCGATGTCGGGCAGCCGCAGATCCAACGTCACGGCATCCGGCTTGACGGTACGCGCGAGCTCGAGCGCTTGCTGGCCGTTCGTCGCGACGACGCCCTTGAAGCCAGACTGCCGAGCCATCTCGAGCATCGTCATCGCGAACGTCACGTCGTCCTCGATCACGAGCAGCACGCGGTCCCCGGGCTCGAGGTTGTCGTAGTCGTCCGGAATGCTCCGGGTGAGCGGCAGGGCGCTCTCTCCGACCGTGTCGTTGCGCTCGGTCGTCGGTGGTGGCTCGATCACGAGCGCCTGGTGCGCCGACTCGGCCGCCGCCACGCTCGACACGCGCGCGTGCACCGTACGGTTGTCGCGCGTCGGTGCGCGGTACATCGCCGGCAGGTAGAGCGTGAACGTGCTGCCTCTGCCCGGCGTCGACTCGACGCGGAGGTCGCCACCGAGGAGGCCGGCGATCTCGCGCGAGATCGCCAAGCCGAGCCCGGTGCCACCATACTTGCGACTCGTCGAACCGTCCGCTTGCTGGAACGCTTCGAAGATCAGCCGCTGTTTGTCCTTCGGAATCCCGATCCCGGTGTCGCTCACGGCGAACGCGAGCACGTCGGGGGTGGCGCGATACATGCGCAGATTCACGCGGCCCTTCTCCGTGAACTTCATCGCGTTGGACAACAGATTCCGGAGGACTTGCCGCAGCCGCATGTCGTCGGTGTCCATCCACGGCGGTAGGTCGTGATCGAGATCGATCGTGAACTGCAGGCCCTTCTCTTCGGCGACCTGACGGAACGTCTGGTCGACGTAGTCACGCAGGTTGCCGAACCGCACCTGACCGACCTCGACCGCCATCGTTCCGGACTCGATCTTCGCGAGATCGAGGATCTCGTTGATGAGCGTCATGAGATCGGTGCCCGCTTGGCGGATCGTGTCCGCGTAACGGATCTGCTTGTCGGTCAGGTTGCCTTCACCGTTGTCCGCGAGCTGGCGGCTCAGGATGAGCAGCGAGTTCAGCGGCGTACGCAGCTCGTGCGACATGTTCGCGAGGAACTGGCTCTTGTACTTCGACGTGAGCGAGAGCTGCTCGGCCTTCTCCTCGAGCTCCTGACGAGCGAGCTCGACCTGCTTGTTCTTCTTCTCGACTTCCGCCTTCTGCTCGGTGAGCTGGACGGCCTTCTCTTCGAGCTCTTCGTTGGTCTGTTGCAGCTCTTCCTGCTGCGAGCGGAGCTCCTCGGTCAGCGACTGCGACTGCCGCAGCAGCTCGTCGGTGCGCATCGTCGCTTCGATCGTCGCGATGACGATGCCGAGTGACTCGAGCATCTGGTCGAGGAACGCGAGCTGGATGCTCGAGAACCGCTCGAACGACGCCAGCTCGATCACGCCCTTGACCTCGCCCTCGAACAGGATCGGCACGACGACGATCGCGTGCGGCGACGCTTCGCCGAGCGCGCTCGAGATCTGGATGTAATCGGACGGCACCTTCGTGAGCACGATGCGCTTGCCCTCGAGCGCGGCCTGGCCGACGAGGCCTTGGCCGAAGCGCCACGAGCTCGAGACGCTCTTGCGCTCCTGGTACGCGTAGGACGCGAACAGCCGCAGCAGCGGTCCCTTGTCGTCGGTCTCCGTCATGTAGAACGCACCGTGGTGCGCGTCCACGAGCGGAGCGAGCTCGTTGAGGATCTGCCGCGCGACGGTGAGCAGATCGCGCTGGCCCTGCAGCATGCGCGTGAAGCGCGCGACGTTCGTCTTCAGCCAGTCCTGCTCTTGGTTGACCTTCGTGGTCTCCGCGAGCGTGCGGATCATCTGGTTGACGGTGTCCTTGAGCTGCGCGATCTCGCCGCGCGCTTCGACGGTGATCGATCGCGTGAGGTCGCCTTGCGTCACGGCGGTCGCGACGTCGCGGATCGCGCGGACCTGACCGGTGAGGTTACCGGCCAGCTCGTTGACGTTGTTCGTGAGGTCGCGCCACACGCCGGCGGCACCCGGCACGTCGGCCTGACCGCCGAGGCGGCCCTCGACGCCGACGTCACGCGCGACACCGGTCACCTGCTCGGCGAACGTCGACAGCGTGTCGATCATCGAGTTGATCGTCTCGACAAGCGTCGCGATCTCGCCGCGGGCGGTGAGCGAGAGCTTGCGCTCGAGGTCGCCGTTCGCGACGGCCGTCACGACGGTCGCGATGCCACGGACCTGCTCGGTCAAGTTGCGCGCCATCAAGTTCACGTTGTCCGTGAGCTCGCGCCACGTACCGGAGACGCCGCGGACTTCGGCCTGACCACCGAGTACGCCGTCGATCCCGACCTCGCGGGCGACGCGCGTCACTTCGGAGGCGAACGAGCCGAGCTGATCGACCATCGTGTTGATCGTGTCCTTGAGCTTGAGGATCTCCCCCTTCGCGTCGACGACGATCTTCTGTTGCAGGTCGCCGTTCGCGATCGCGGTCGCGACCTTGGCGATGTTGCGCACCTGGTCCGTCAGGTTCGCGGCCATCGAGTTGACGGCGTCGGTCAGGTTGCGCCACGTGCCGAGCACGCCGCGGACGTCGGCCTGACCGCCGAGGCGGCCCTCGATGCCGACCTCGCACGCGAGCCGCGTGACCTGATCGGCGAACGACGACAGCTGATCGACCATCGTGTTCACGGTGTTCTTCAGCTCGAGGATCTCGCCCTTCGCGTCGACGGTGATCTTGCGGGTCAGGTCACCACGCGCGACCGACGTGGTCACCTCCGCGATGTCGCGCACCTGGTTCGTCAGGTTGGACGCCATCTGGTTGACGTTGTCGGTGAGCTCTTTCCACGTGCCGCGCACGCCTTCGACGGACGCTTGTCCACCGAGCCGGCCTTCGGTGCCGACCTCGCGGGCGACGCGCGTCACTTCGCTCGCGAACGCGTTCAGCTGATCGACCATCGTGTTGAGCGTGGCCTTGAGGTCCAAGACTTCGCCGCGCGCGTCGACGGTGATCTTGCGCGACAGGTCGCCGGCCGCGACGGCGCGCGCGACCTCGGCGATGTTGCGCACCTGGTTCGTCAGGTTCGAGGCCATCGAGTTGACGTTATCGGTCAGCTCCTTCCAGATGCCCGACACGTCGCGCACCTGGGCTTGGCCACCGAGCACACCCTCCGTGCCGACCTCGCGCGCCATGCGGGTCACTTCGGAGGCGAACGAGCCCAAAGAATCGACCATCGCGTTGATCGTGTTCTTCAGGGTCACGAGCTCGCCGCGGGCCTCGACGGTGATCTTGCGCGAGAGGTCGCCGTTCGCGACGGCCGTGGTCACCTCTGCGATGTCGCGAACCTGGTTGGTCAGGTTCTTCGCCATCTGGTTGACGTTGTCGGTCAGCTCCTTCCAGATGCCCGAGACGTCCTTCACGTCGGCGGTGACGCCGAGCGTGCCCTCCGTGCCGACGAGACGCGCGACCCGCGTCACCTCGGCGCTGAACCGGTTCAACTTGTCGACGGTCGAGTTGATCGTGTTCTTGAGCGCGAGGATCTCGCCCTTCGCGTCGACACCGATCTTCTTCGAGAGGTCACCACCGGCGATCGCGGTCACGACCTCGGCGATGTTGCGCACCTGCGACGTCAGGTTCGACGCCATCGAGTTCACGTTCTGCGTGAGCTCGCGCCACACGCCCGACACGTCCGCGACCTCGGCTTGGCCGCCGAGCACGCCCTCGGAGCCGACCTCGCGCGCGACGCGCGTGACTTCGGCGGCGAAGGCCGACAGCTGATCGACCATGATGTTGATCGTGTTCTTCAGCGAGAGGATCTCGCCCTTCGCTTCGACCGTGATCTTCTTGCCGAGATCACCGGCGGCGACGGCCGACGTCACCTCCGCGATGTTGCGGACCTGGAACGTCAGGTTGTTCGCCATCGAGTTCACCGACTCGGTGAGGTCGCGCCACACGCCCGAGACGCCGCGCACCGTTGCCTGACCACCGAGGCGACCTTCGGTGCCGACCTCGCGGGCGACGCGCGTGACCTCGTTCGCGAAGGCCCGGAGCTGCTCGACCATCGTGTTGATCGTGTTCTTCAGCTCGAGGATCTCGCCCTTGACGTCGATGGTGATCGTCTTCGTCAGGTCGCCCTGCGCGACGGCCGTCGTCACGCGCGCGATCTCTCGGACCTGAGACGTCAGGTTCGACGCCATGAGGTTCACGGAGTCGGTGAGATCCTTCCAGACGCCAGACACGCCGTGCACCCGGGCTTGGGCGCCGAGCTTGCCTTCACCACCGACTTCCTGCGCGACACGCGTCACCTCCGAGCCGAACTGCGAGAGCCGGGCGACCATGCCGTTCACGATCTTCGCGTGGCGCAAGAACTCGCCGCGCCGCGGACCGTGATCGCCTCCGTCGATCTCCATGATCTGTTCGAGATCGCCACGGGCGACGGCGGTGACGACGCGCGCGATCTCGTTCGCGTGACCCGTGAGGTCTTGGATGACGTCGTTGATACTGGTGATGTACTCGGCCCAACCGCCGGCGGCGTTCAAGCGACGCATGCGACGGGCCGCTTGGCCTTCTTTGCCGACGGCCGTCGAGATCTCGCTCGCCTCGTCGCGGATCGTCTTCACCATGTCGACGAGCTCGTTGAACGTCTCCGCGATCTGACCGTCGACACCGGTCAGGTCTTCCCGCATCCGGACGCTGAAGTCGCCGCGCTTGAACGCGCGGAGTGCCGAGAGGATGTGAGCGTGGTCGAGCGCGCCGGTGGTCGTTTTCGCGGCGCCCTTCGGCTTGCCGGCCCCGTTGCGCTTCGAGCTCTCGAACGTCTCGCTCATGGGTCCTCTAGGCTGCCGTAAAGCGCACGCAGGATCTTGTCCGCGCTCGCAGGCTTCACGATGTGAGCATCGAACCCCGCGCGAAACGCCGTGGCGCGGTCTGACGCTTGGCCATAGCCGGTCATCGCGATCAGCCGAGGATGAGACTCCTGGAGCCGCCGCCGGATCTGTCGCGCGACTTCGTAGCCATCCATCTCGGGAAGTCCGATGTCGATCAGCGCGACGTCGGGGTGCTCGCGGCACACGACGTCGACGGCCGATGGTCCGTCCTCGACGACGGTGACCGTGTGGCCGCGCAGTCGCAGCAAGTCGGCCACGAGCTCGCGCAGGTCGGCGGCGTCATCGCAAACGACCGCGTGCAGCGAACCCAGGGGCCGAATGCCGTGCGGTGTCCGCGTCCGCGTGCGGAGGCGGCCGTCGGCGAGCGCGACGCGCATCTCGAAGGCGCTGCCCGTTCCGGGCCCCTCGCTCGCCGCACCCACGGTGCCGCCGTGCATCTCGATC
>Ga0316626_10001452_pt1 | contig 10560 bp, 10 predicted proteins | sample OWC_Aug_T1_C1_D5_FD_207656 | JGI IMG/M metagenome (GOLD analysis project Ga0316626, IMG submission 207656) | Wetland soil microbial communities from Old Woman Creek delta, Ohio, United States - OWC_Aug_T1_C1_D5_A | ecosystem: Environmental > Terrestrial > Soil > Wetlands | place: USA: Ohio...
TCGTCTTCGACTTTATGAACGGCTTCCACGACGCCGCGAACTCCATCGCGACGGTGGTGTCGACCGGCGTGCTGCGCCCGTACCAGGCGGTGATCTGGGCGGCGTTCTTCAACTTCGTCGCGATCTTCATCTTCCACCTCAAGGTGGCGGCGATGGTCGGCAAGGGCATCGTCGACCCGGTCGCCGTGGATCACTACGTGATTTTCGGCGCGCTGGTCGGCGCCATCACCTGGAACGTGATCACCTGGTACTACGGCATCCCGTCCAGCTCCTCGCACGCGCTCATCGGCGGCCTGATCGGCGCGACGGTCGCCAAGGCGGGCACGGCCCCGCTGCTCGCCCCCGGCATCCTCAAGACGGCGGCCTTCATCTTCGTCTCGCCGCTGCTCGGCATGACGCTCGGCGCACTGCTCATGATCGGCGTGTCCTGGGCCTGCGTGCGGATGGCGCCGCGCAAGGTCGATCGCTGGTTCCGCCGGCTGCAACTGGCGTCCGCAGCGGCCTACAGCATCGGCCATGGCAGCAATGACGCGCAGAAGACCATGGGCATCATCTGGCTGCTGCTGATCGCCGCCGGCGTCACCACCCGCGACCACCTGCCGTACTGGGTGATCGTGAGCTGCTACGTGGCAATCGCGCTCGGCACGATGTTTGGCGGCTGGCGCATCGTGAAGACCATGGGGCAGAAGATCACCAAGCTCAGACCGCAGGGCGGCTTCGCCGCGGAGACGGGCGGCGCCATCACGTTGTTCCTGGCCTCGAGCATGGGCATCCCCGTTTCCACCACGCACACGATCACCGGCGCCATCGTCGGCGTCGGCTCCGCCCAACGCACGCGCGCGGTGCGCTGGGGCGTGGCAGGCAACATCGTGGTGGCCTGGATCATCACCATGCCGGCCGCTGCCCTGATCGCGGCACTCGCCTATCGGGCGGGCTTGCTGATCATGTAGGAGCGCCATGATGACCGTGCCATACCCTCACCTGCTGTCCCCGCTCGACCTCGGCTTCACGCAGCTTCGCAACCGCGTGCTGATGGGTTCGATGCACACCGGCCTCGAGGACGATCCGAAGCACTTCCACCGTCTTACCGCGTACTTCGCCGAGCGCGCGCGCGGCGGCGTCGGCCTGATCGTCACGGGCGGGTTTGCACCCAACATCGAAGGCTGGGCGGCGCCGTTTTCCGGCCGGCTCACCACGAGCGCGGCGGCGGCCAGGCACCGCCCGATCACCGACGCGGTGCACGCCGAAGGCGGCAAGATCGCGCTGCAGATCCTGCACACCGGCCGCTACGGCTACCACCCGCTGGCCGTGGCGCCGTCGCGCCTCAAGTCACCGATCTCGCCGTTCACGCCGCGGGCGCTGTCGGCACGCGGCGTCGAGCGCCAGATCCGCGGCTTCGTGCGCTGCGCCAGGCTCGCCCGCGAGGCCGGCTACGACGGCGTCGAGGTGATGGGCTCCGAGGGGTATTTCATCAACCAGTTCATCGCGAGCCACACCAACCGGCGCACCGACGAGTGGGGCGGCAGCTACGCGAATCGCATGCGGCTGCCGGTCGAGATCGTGAGCCGCACGCGCGAGGCGGTGGGCCACGACTTCATCATCGTTTATCGCCTCTCGATGCTCGACCTCGTGCCGGACGGCAGCACCTGGGACGAGGTCGTGCAACTCGCGCAGGCCATCGAGCGCGCGGGCGCCACGATCATCAATACCGGCATCGGCTGGCACGAGGCCCGCGTGCCCACGATCGCCACGTCGGTGCCGCGCGCGGCTTTTGCGTGGGTGACGAAAAAGCTCAAGGGCGAGGTCTCGATCCCGCTCTGCACGACCAACCGCATCAACGCCCCCGACGTGGCCGAACAGGTGCTGGCCGACGGCTGCGCCGACATGGTCTCCATGGCCCGACCGCTGCTCGCCGATGCCGAGTTCGTGAACAAGGCCGCGGCCGGCCGCGCCGACGAGATCAATACCTGCATCGCCTGCAACCAGGCCTGCCTCGACCACGTCTTCCAGCGCAAGATCGCCTCGTGCCTGGTCAATCCACGCGCCGCCTACGAGACGGAGATCGTGATCCGTCCGGCCGAGCGGCACCGGCGCATCGCCGTCGTGGGCGCCGGGCCCGCCGGCCTCGCCAGCGCGACCACCCTGGCCGAACGCGGCCACTCGGTGGACCTGTTCGAAGCGGCGCGGGAAATCGGTGGCCAGTTCAACATGGCCAAGCGCATCCCCGGCAAGGAGGAGTTCCACGAGACGCTGCGTTACTTCCGCCGGCGGATCGAAACGACCGGCGTGCGGCTCGTGCTCGGCCACGCGGTTTCGGCCGGGCAGATCGCGGCCGGCGGCTACGACGAGGTCGTGCTCGCCACCGGCGTCACGCCTCGGGACCCGCGCATCGACGGCGACGAGGAGTTCCGCGCAACGGGCAAGGTGATCTCCTACGTCGACCTGCTGCTGCACGGCAGGCCGGCCGGACAGCGCGTCGCCGTGGTGGGTGCGGGCGGCATCGGCTTCGACGTCAGTGAATTCCTGTTGAGCGGCGGCCACTCGACCACGCTCGACCTCGACGCCTGGCTGCGCGAGTGGGGCGTGGCCGACCCGGCCGTCGCCCGAGGCGGTCTCGGCAAGCCGGAAATCTCTCCGCCCGCGCGCCGGGTGTACCTGCTGCAGCGCAAGGCCGCCCCGCTCGGCAAGGGCCTCGGCAAGACCACCGGCTGGATCCACCGGGCCGCGCTGAAGATGAAGCGCGTGGAAATGATCGGCGGCGTGAATTACGAGCGCATCGACGCACGCGGCCTGCACGTCAGCTTCGGCGAGCGTCACGAGCGACCGATGCTGCTCGAAGTGGACACGATCGTGCTGTGCGCCGGCCAGGAGCCGTGCCGGGAACTGGCCGAGCCGCTCCGCGCCAGCGGCTGCAGCGTGCACCTGATCGGCGGCGCCGACGTGGCCACCGAGCTCGACGCCAAGCGCGCCATCGAGCAGGGCACGCGGCTCGCCGCGACGCTCTAGCGCCAAGGCACGCGGCCCGGCGACTTACTCGAGCGGGAACGGAACGCGCGCCTCGCCGGTGGCGTGCTCCTCGGCGCGCTTGGCGGCGTGAATCGCCTTCAGCAGCAGCGAGTGCGTCTGCTCGTCCTGGCCGGTCAGCAGGAAGCGGTCGGCGAGCTCGAGGACCTTCTCCAGGTACTTGCGGCGCTGGTCGAGATACAGCAGGGCCTTGCCGACATGGCGCGGGTCGCGCGACTCGACGTGCAGCACCTCCGCCGTGCGCAGTGCCGTCGCATACTCATCGCCGGTCGGCTTGCGGTGGTAACGCAGCTCCTCGCGCGTCTCGTCCGTGGGCGACTGCTGCGTCATGCGCAATGGCGACAGCACGCTCCTGCGCGGCGGGCCGTGCAGCAGGCTGCGCATGATGTCCGTCGTGGTCACGATGCCGAGCACGTGGCCAGTCTCGTCCAGGACCGGCGCGGCATGCACGCCCGCGGCGATCAGGTGCTCGGCGGCGTCGCGCAGGCTGGCGCTCGCACGCACGCCCTCCACCGGCTGGCGCATCAGCTGCGTGATCGTCAGCCGCTCGTCGAGGTATCGCGCCCGCTCCGCCGCCGGCTGCGGCGCGATCAACTCCAGCTTCTTCACGTCCGCCGAACTCAGCATGCCCACGAGCCTGCCGTGGCGCACCACCGGCAAGTGGTGAATCTCGTAATGGAAGAAGCAGTCGAGGGCTTCGCTGACCGGGCGGTCGACCTCGATGGCCACGACCGCTTCAGTCATGATCCGTGCTACGGGCTCGTCGGGTCGCATTCTCTGCCGCTGCCTCTTGCCGACAGCATACCCAAGCATCCGTGCAGCAGCATGTGAACAGGTCCGGACGGGGCGGGCCAATCATCGGTAGCGGCACGGATGGACATTGGTAATCACCGCAGCGGCCATGCACGGGCGACGTCGGCGGCGGGCGCCTGAACCGGGATCAGGCGAAACGGGGCGCCGCGCGGGTACGGTCCAGCAGTAACTCGACCTTGTCGCGGAAGCTGCGGCTCAGCTTCACCTCCTGCCCCGACTCGAGCTTGAGGAAGCACTCGCCGTTCAGGTGCGGGCGCAGTGAGCGCACGCGAGCGAGGTTGACGATCGTCGAGCGGTGCACGCGCTGGAACACCTGGGGGTCGAGCATTTCCTCGAGTTCCTTCATGGTCGCGCGCAGCACGTGGGTCTGGCTCGCGGCATGCACGCACATGTAGTCGCCGGCGGCGTCGATCCAGTCGATGGCGGCCACGTCGAGCCGGATCGTCTCTCGGCCGACGCGGATCGGCAGCATCGACGCGTAGCGGCGCACCGCCGGGCTGCCGGCCGCTGCCGCCGACATCGCCTCCGGCTCGATCTCACCCTTGCCGGTCAGGTCGGCCAGCATCGCCAGGAGCTGCTCGCGCTGCGCAACCGCCTGCCGTTGCTGCCACTGTGCACGCACCCGGTCGAGCGCGTGCGCGAGGCGAGTTTCATCTACTGGCTTGAGCAGGTAGTCGAGCGCATGCGCCTCGAACGCCTCGATCGCAAAGCGATCGAAGGCGGTCACGAACACGATCATCGGCAGGCATTCCTGCGGCACCTGCTTGAGCACGTCGAAGCCCGACAGTCCCGGCATCTGGATATCGAGGAACATGAGGTCGGGCTGCAGTTCGGCGATGGCGGCGAGTGCCTCGCGGCCGTTCGCACACTGGCTGACGACCTCGACGTCGGTCGCCTCGCGCAGGCGCAGCTCCAGCCCGCGACGGGCCAGCGGTTCGTCATCGACGATGATGGCGCGGATGGTCATGGCTGCACGGACCGCTCGAAGGGAATCGTGATCTCCAGGCGCAGCCCGGGCCGCGCGAATCGCACCGCAATTTGCTGGTGCACGCCGTACAGCGCAGCCAGGCGCTCGCGGGTGTTGCGGAATCCCACGCCGCGGCCCTCGCCGAGTTCCACACCGATCGGCAACCCCGGGCCATCGTCGGCCACGGCGAGCTTGAGGTTCGGGCCCTCGAGGCCGGCGATGATGCGCAGCCGGCCACCCTCCTCGCGCGGCGCAATGGCGTACTTGAGCGAGTTCTCGACCAGCGGCTGCAGGATCAGCGACGGCACCAGCCCCGGGTACGCTGCCTCGTCGATCTCGTATTCGAGCCGCAACCGGTCGCCGAAACGCAACTGCTCGATGCCGAGGTACAGGTTGAGCGCCTCCATTTCCTGGCGCAGCGTGACCTTCTTCATCGGGTCCTGGTCGAGCGTGTAGCGCAGGAAGTCCGACAGGCGTCCGATCGCCTGGTTGGCGACCTTGCCCTGACCGTCGAGGACCAGCGTCGAGATGGCATTCAGGGTGTTGAACAGGAAGTGCGGGTTCAGCTGGTAGCGCAGCATCTTGACCTGCGCTTCCTGCGCCAGCGCCGAGGCCTTGAGCACCTCCTCCCGTTCGCGCTGCAGCGTCTCGTAATACTTGATGCCGAAGTACAGGCCCGACCAGCAGACGAGCAGGTACGTCGAGCTCAGTGCGCCGCTGAAGTAGCTGTACCAGGGCTCGTTCTCCATCCAGTCGCCGACGAAGTAGCCGTACGACAGGTTGATCACGGCGCGCCAGGCGAGCGCGGTGACCCAGGCCGTCAGCAGCACGGCCGGGATGATCACCATTGGCCGCTGTCCCCACAGCCAGCGGTACACGTAGCGCAGCGGGGCGGACAGCAGGAACCCGCTGGCCGCCGCGGCAAGCACGACCCTGATGTAGGACGCGGGCTTCTCGTAGAGCAGCGCGCCCATGTACTGCGTGATCAGGTAGGCACTCCACCCCAGCGTGTGGAGGCCCCAGAACAGCAGGTTACGGTTGCGGCGGACGTCGTCGAGGGTCACGGGGGGAGCTTACCGGCCGGGATTCCCGGAATGAAACGCCTGGGCGCGCCCGGGCCACGCTTCAGCGCAGCCGGGGCGGGAGCGCCTCCGGCCTCGGCAAGCGCCGCGAGGCAGCCGACACGGAAGCCCTCGCCCGCGCCGTCACACAGGCACAGGTCGGTGGTCTCGTTTTCCAGCGCCCACCGATAACCCGCCTGCTCGGGCGTCAGCGATTCCTCCACGTACGCCCGGCAACCATCGGCCACGGCTGCTGCCAGATGCCCGCACGCGGCCGGGTCGGCCACCGTGTGACGCTCGGCCCAGGCAAACCCCGCCTTCTGGCGCTGGCAGTCGTCCGCGCAGGCATAACCGAGGAAGCTGCGGGGTTCATAACGCTCGAGCGCCGCGCCAGGACAGCCCGTCGCCCGGGCCGTCGTGACGACCGCGAGGGACAACACAAGCGCCGGCGCCAGTCGAGGCATCCGCCGACGCTAATCGGCAGCATCGCTGCGCACCTCACGAATTTGCCCCGCAAACGTTGCGATTCACGGCGCTGGCCGCACACCATGTCGTCATGCTGCGTCGCCTGTCCTGGCCGCTGTTGTTCGCTCTCGCGCTGACCACGGCGGCTCCCCCTGCCCGCGGCGACGCGGTCCTGCCCGGGGTCGTGGTCGGGGTGGTGGACGGCGACACCGCGGATATTCGCCTGCAATCCGGAATGATTCGGGTGCGCCTGCATGCCATCGACGCGCCGGAGCGGGACCAGCCTCATGGGGCGGCAGCGAAGCAGGCATTGTCGAGCCTGGTCTTCGGCAAGGACGTGACCGTGGAACCCATCGAGCAGGATCGCTACGACCGACTGGTCGCACGCCTGTGGCTCGTCGAGCTCGACGTCAATGCCGAGATGGTGAGGCAGGGCCACGCCTGGGTGTACCGACGCTATGCGGACGACCCGGCCTACTGCAGCGACGAAAAGACGGCGCGCGACCTGGGGCGGGGGCTGTGGGCGCTGCCGCGCGCACAGCGCGCAGCCCCATGGGAGTGGCGGCGCCGCAAGACGCTCGGAAACCAGTTCACCGACTACGCGGCCGAACCGCTCGCTGCGTGCGTCGCGAGCCTCGGTCGCTGAGGCTACTTCTTCGCGGCGAACGCGCCCTCGAGCAGCTCGGGCCCGAAGCCCGGCAGCGGCGTCGTGTGCTCCGTCGCGTAGCGGTACAGCGCGGCGGAATAGACCCCCTGCATCGTCGCATGCAGTGCCGCGAGCGTGAAGAACGCCAGCAGCCCCAGCACGATCACCAGCGAGATGACCACGGCACTGCCGGCCTGCGCAGCGAGCACGACCGCGGCTGCGGCCACGATCGCCAGTCCGAAGTATGCGACGCCGAACACCAGGCCGAGCCCGACGTTGCCGATGAGGTTCTCGCCCCAGGTGCGATGCAGCAGATCGGCGCTGTGCTTGACCGCCTCGACCGGCCCGACGTCGCGCGTCACGATGATCGGCACGACCAGGAACGTGGCCAGCGTCCAGCCGACGCCGATCAGCTTCACCACGATCCGCCCCACCCAGCCGACCCGCTCCTCGAGCGCGCGCAGCAGCAGCCCGACCGTGGCCGCGATGCAGGCGTAGCCGAAGATGCGGCCCGCGCGCTCCCACGCGATGCGCAGGCCGTCGCTCAGGCGCGGATTGCCGCCATTGATGCGGATCATCGCCGCACCGACCAGCGCCGTATTGAAGAACAGCGTGATGAAGTACGCGACGACGTAGAACAAGAAGGCGCCCAGCATCGAACCGGTGCCCGGATCCCCGCTGGCCGCGTCCGGCTGGAACCCGCCCAGCGCCGCGAACGGTACGGCCAGGCTGCCGAGGATCAGCACCAGCGTCGCGACGGACATCACGGGCAGCAGCAGCAGCTCCTTGTCCGCGCGCACCACCGACCAGGACGCCTTGGCGAGTTCCAGACTGCGGGAGAAGCGACCAGCCATGACCGATGATCCGTGCGAGTTGGCTAAAGCGTGTCGTACTTGCGGCTCGACCCCCGCGACTTCTCGACGGGGTACTTCTCCGCATTGCGCGCGATCTTCGCACGCGCGGCCGCCGCGAGATCCACGTCGAGCGTGTCCGCGAGCCGCACCAGGTAGAGCAGCACGTCGGCGAGTTCCTGCTCCACCGCAGCCCGCGCATCCGGCGGCAGGCCGCGACTCTGCTCATCGGTGAGCCACTGGAAGGGCTCGAGCAGCTCGGCAGCCTCGACGGACAACGCGGTCGCCAGATTGCGCGGCGAGTGGAACTGGTCCCAGTCGCGCTCGGCGGCGAAGGTACGCAGCGCGTCGCGCAGTTGCAGCAGCGAATCGCTCAAGGGAACTGGATCTTGCCGCGTGGTGGGCCGCCCTGGCCCGTGAGTGCGGAGGCCGCACCAGCGTCGGGAATCACAATCGACGACGCCTGCTGGCGGCGCATCTCCTGCAGTTCCCGCATCGTCTCCTCGAAGGCCACGCGCGCGCCGTCCGCGAACCCGGCGCAGGCCTCGGCGAGCGTCTTCGCCTCGATCTCGAACGACAGCGGCAGCGCGCCCGCCGGCGTCATGATCTGCGCCTGGCCCACGAACGAGGTCGGCCGGGCGGCATCCGGCGTGCCGTCCGACTTGACGGGCGTCAGCACCCGGATCGTGCCGACCTTGCGATCGGAGTAGATGTCCTCGCGATAGAGGTCGTTGGCGTCCATCTTCGGTTCGGGGGCGTTGGTCGGGCCGGCCATGTGCATTCCTCGCGTCGGTCTGGGGCTGCAGGATCGGGCCGACACGGTACCGGAGCGCGGCCCCTGCGACAACGTGGCCGGCCGGTCGCGCCACCCCCGCCCGCCTAGAACCGTGCATCGGGCCCGTCTTCGTCGCGCAGTGCCTTCCACTGCTGCTCGCGGGGCCACGGCGACATCGCGACGTAGTACAGCACGATCAGGTTCACGAGCGGCAACGACGCAATGATCGCGAGCCAGGGCGGAAAGCCCATGCGACCGAGGATGCGCCAGAAGGCGACGAGCTGCAGCAGCGACAGGATGGCAATCCAGCTGATCAAGGGATTCTCCGCGGGCGGGCCGCTCCGGGCGGCCTTGCCGATGATATAACGCCCGCCATGGACGACCTTCAGCATCGACCCGCGGGCCCGATCCGGGCGGCCCGCGGCACCACGCTTTCGGCGCGCAGCTGGCTCACCGAGGCGCCGCTGCGCATGCTCATGAACAACCTCGACCCCGAGGTGGCCGAGCGCCCCGACGACCTCGTCGTGTACGGCGGCATCGGCCGCGCGGCGCGTAACTGGGACTGCTACCAGCGCATCGTCCGTGCGCTGCGGAACCTGAGCGACGAGGAGACGCTGCTCGTACAGTCGGGCAAGCCGGCGGGCGTATTCCGCACCCACCCTGACGCGCCGCGCGTGCTGATCGCCAACTCCAACCTCGTCGGCCGTTGGGCCACCTGGGATCACTTCCACGAGCTCGACCGCAAGGGCCTGATGATGTACGGGCAGATGACGGCCGGCTCGTGGATCTACATCGGCAGCCAGGGCATCGTGCAAGGCACCTACGAGACCTTCGTCGAGATGGGCCGCCAGCACTATGGCGGCGACCTTGCCGGTCGGTGGATCCTCACCGCGGGCCTCGGTGGCATGGGTGGCGCACAGCCGCTCGCGGCGACGATGGCCGGCGCCTCGATGCTCGCCGTCGAGTGCCGCCCGGAGCGCATCCAGAAGCGGCTCGACACACGGTACCTGGACGTGCGCGCTGAATCGATCGACGAGGCGCTCGCGCTGATCGAGCGCGCGACGCAGGAACGCAGGGCGCTCTCGGTCGGGCTGCTCGGCAACGCGGCCGAGGTGCTGCCCGAGTTGCTGCGCCGCGGCGTGCGACCGGACGCGGTCACCGATCAGACCTCGGCGCACGACCCGGTGAATGGCTACCTGCCCGCCGGCTGGACGCTCGAACAGTGGGACCGGCTGCGCGACAGCGATCCGCGCGCGGTCGAAGCGGCCGCACGTCGTTCGATGGCCACCCACGTCGAGGCGATGCTCGCGTTCCGGAAGCTCGGCCTCCCGGTGTTCGACTACGGCAACAACATCCGCCAGGTCGCGCTCGACGAGGGCGTCCAGGACGCCTTCGCGTTCCCCGGCTTCGTGCCGGCCTATGTGCGGCCGCTGTTCTGCCGCGGCGTCGGGCCGTTCCGCTGGGTTGCGCTGTCGGGCGACCCCGACGACATCCACCGCACCGACGAGAAGGTGAAGCAGCTGATCCCCGATGATCCACACCTGCACCGCTGGCTCGACATGGCGCACGAACGCATCCAGTTCCAGGGCCTGCCCGCGCGCATCTGCTGGGTGGGCCTGGGGCAGCGGCACCGCCTCGGCCTCGCATTCAACGAAATGGTGGCGCGCGGTGAACTCAAGGCACCGGTCGTCATCGGCCGCGATCACCTGGACTCCGGTTCGGTCGCAAGCCCCAACCGCGAGACCGAAGCCATGCGGGACGGTTCGGACGCGGTCGCCGACTGGCCGCTGCTCAATGCGATGCTGAACATCGCGAGCGGCGCGACCTGGGTGTCGATCCACCACGGCGGCGGCGTCGGCATCGGCTACTCGCAGCACGCGGGCGTCGTGATCGTGTGCGACGGCACGCCCGCCGCCGCGAAGCGCATCGAGCGCGTACTCTGGAACGACGCCGCTTCC
>Ga0316626_10001454_pt1 | contig 10556 bp, 6 predicted proteins | sample OWC_Aug_T1_C1_D5_FD_207656 | JGI IMG/M metagenome (GOLD analysis project Ga0316626, IMG submission 207656) | Wetland soil microbial communities from Old Woman Creek delta, Ohio, United States - OWC_Aug_T1_C1_D5_A | ecosystem: Environmental > Terrestrial > Soil > Wetlands | place: USA: Ohio...
CGGGCAAGCTGAGCCTGGGCCAGAATGTCAAAGCGCTCGAAGCAAGGGTCGCAGAAATGCTGGACGTCAAGCACGCCTGTTTTCTGGCGAGCTGGACTGGAGGCATGGAGATTGCGCTGCGGCTCGCCGGCCTACGTCCGGGGGACGAAGTTATCATACCCTCCAACACCTTTGTTGCCACGATGCTGTGGCCTCTGTCGATCGGGGCCAAGGTTGTCTTTGCCGATATCGATCAACGAACGGTCAACATAGATCCGGCGGATGTCGCCCGCAAGGTCACGCCGAGGACGCGGGTCATTATGCCCGTTCATATCGGCGGCTATCCCGCGGACATGGATCCCATCATGGCGCTTGCGCGCAAGCATGATATCGTGGTGATCGAGGACGCGGCTCACGCCTTCGGCGCCCTGTACAAGGGCAAGAAGATCGGCACTATCGGTGATTTCGGCGGCTACAGTTTCCATGAGGTCAAGAATATCACCTCTTTAGGTGAGGGCGGTCTGTTGGTCAGCAATAGCGTTCTTGGGGAACAGTTCGCGAAGGCCCGTTTCTGCTCGCTGGACTTCACGCGGCAGGTTAAGAACTGGCTGTACGATGTGACTGCCCTGCGCGACCGATTCGGGAACCCTGTGGCCCCGTGCAACTACTCGGTTACCGAGGCGCAGGCCGTCGTGCTGCTCAATCAGCTGGTGCGCTTCGAGCTGATACTCGACCGGAGGAGGGAAGCGTTCCGATATCTATGCGAACGGTTTGCGGAAGTCCCGGAGATCGTGCTGCCCCCGGGCGACACCGAGGAGATCCGCAGCACCCATCACCTGTTCCTGCTCCAGGTCAATCCGAAGATGATTCTAGGCGACGTTCAGGACCTCAAAGCAAAGCTCAAGAGCAAGGGCGTCACCGAGATCCAGCATTTCGCGCCGATGTACAAGTTTGAGATCATCCGCGAGTTGGGTTACGACCAGGCTGCCATCGCCGAGGCATGTCCCAATACCGAACAGGTCTTCTGCCACAAATATACCCATCTACCTCTCTATGGCCTGACGCGGCCGCAGCTCGAGTACATGGCTGAGACCGTTCTAGCCGCAGTGCGGGAATTGAAGGAGGGCAAGTAGGACAGGCGCCGCGGATTCTCCCTACGGTGACATGCGCAAGGGTTTCGGATCCGGGGCGTCGCGCTTCGGGACGATGCTCAGTTTCTCCAGCGTCACGGGGTTCGATTCCGACACGGACCGCAGGCGCACGTCGCGGATCACTTTGCCGAAGCGGGGATTGATCCACTCGAACGCGAACGCGGATTTGCCACGGCGACCCGGCTTCATCTCCGCCTCGTAGGCCACGTCTTTCGGAGCCGGGCTGTCGAGCCACCCTTCCTCCAGGATGTTTACCCCGTATCGGAGCGGAACGGTCTCGGCAGACCCGTCTTCATAGGTCACTTCGTACCATCCCACCAGGTCAGCGGTATCTGCGAAGTTCCAGGTTCCACTGTAGGCTTTCGCGTTGCCGGCGCGATTTCGGCAGGCATGCACGAAGACGATGCTGCTGGCGTCCTCGCCGATGCGAACGGAGTTAGCAGTGCCTGGATCGACCTCTTTCACTGGGCCGGGGCCGTCACGGCTGGGCAGCGGGACGGCGCTCAGACGGCTTCGTATCCCGGGCAGGAGCTCCTGCACGATCAATGAGAGCCGGTTCATGTCAGGACGATCCGGAGACCAGAGCAGATTGGCGCAACCCAGGAAATCGAACATGAGGTCTTTGCCGAAATTCAGTTCGTTCGTCGCTGCCCAGCTGGATGGTGCACCGCCTAGAATGCCGCGGCGCCCGGCGCGGCGATCGAAATCGACGATGTGCGGCTCGAAGTTGCCGAAGACCTGACGGAAACCCCAGTCCGATAGCGCTATCTCGTTCTGTTCCCCGAGGCCTTGCTCCCCATCATCATTCCGAGGGGAATCCCAGAACCAGTTGAAGATGAGGATATCCTTGGGGATCAGCTTCTTCACCTGTTCCGGAGACAGCGCGCCAGGCATGTCGTAGGAAGTGCCCCGCGGATTGGGGACGTGTTTGATCTTCCTGCCGCGCAGCGGTTCGATCAGGTGGTCGCCCCAGATCGCCGTGCCGACTCCTTTCGAACGCAAATGAGAGTAAATGCGGTTCAGATCTGTGGCGAAGAGTTCCGTTGGGTCCTTCCCCTTGCAGCGGGGGCAGACGCCAAGGGGCATACGCCACTCGTCGTGGCCGACATGCACCATGGCGGGTTTCATTACGTCGAGGTACTCGTCCAGCACGTCGAACACGAGGGGGTACACCACAGGTTCCGAGGGACAGTATGTGTCGGGCCATTCCGCATCCTGGATCTCGGCCAGCTCGCGGTGTCGTGTCAGCAGGTAGTAGCTGTGTGTCAGCGTCGGGATTTCCGGGATCACCTCGATGTGGTGCTTCCTGACAAATGCCACCAGATCCGCCACTTCGTCCTTTTCAAGGACCTCGCTGTCGGCCGTGTCTGCGTTTGCCGAATCCTGGAACTGCCGGCCCGGACCCCAGGATCGGTGGCGACGGGTATAGTTGAGGTCTTTGCCGAGTTCGATCCATCCCGCGTTCAATTCCGGGTGCCTGTCAAGCCGCATGGCGGCATTCACTTCCAGGATCATGGTGTTGTACTTGTAGAGCGCCATGAAATCCCGGACAAAACGTTTAAAGAAGGGGATGTTGCCGTGCCCCGGCAGGTATAGCTTGATGCCGCGGAACGGCCTCAGGGGCCAATCCCGGATCATCGTGCCCTGGATAACCACGCCATCCTGCGTTCGTTCGATGAGCTGCCGCAGTGATTGCAGCCCGTAGAACGCGCCGGCGTCATCAGCCCCTACCACAACAGCCGTGCCCCGGCGGACATCAAGAACATAGCCTTCACGCTCGGTAACAAGGTTCGCATGATTTTCTCGCGAGTACTGCTGCACCAGGGGATTGGCAACGGACCCAATCAGTACAAAAGAACGGCGTCCCTGCAGGCTCTCAACCCGCTCGGTCCGCAGTGCGAGCCCGTATCGGTCGCTCAGTTCCGCCGTCAGCAGCCGGGCATGGGAAATGTCCTCGGCCGACGGGTTCTCCGGCAGCAGGATGGGTACAGACTCGTCCAACGCGAGTCCTTCACCTCTGCGCATCTCGATCTGCCGCGGCACCGGAAATACTGAAGGCTTGGCGATCGGGGTCGGACCGAAACAAAGCATTATAAGCCATATAGTTACGGGCATTCGTGCCTCCAAAAAGTGCCTTAGAACGTATTTCCGTGGGTCATTTCTGCGTCTTGCGAACTGGATCCGCGGCAGTCTGGTCCTAGAATGCGAAAAACGGCCCCCAGAATCCGAGTATAAGGCCGTATTCAGGAGGTGGAATACGGCTAATCTAAAGCGGGTAAATGAGTTGCCTCGGTCCGACCCCCTATAATCTACAGGCCAAACGACGGCTTGCGGGTCTGCCACTTGCCACGGGTGAAGTCCGGGCAGGCCACCGGCGCGCTCCCTTTCGCGATTGACTCCTGCGAAAGGGGAATGATCGAACTCATCAGTACCGAATCGTAAACGTCGATGGGAGGCGGCGTCCTGTTTATCACGGACTTCACAAATTCTCTCACGACCAGGTAATCGGCACCGCCGTGTCCCGCTTCCGGCGAATCCGCCGGGATAGTCTTCCACAAGCCGTGGCCGAACTTAGTCTGGTATGGCTCGAATGGTTCCCATTTCTCCCCTTGGGTCAATCCCTCCAGATAGACGGCATTATGCTCGTGGGAATACAAGCCCAGCGTGCCCTGGATAAGCCAGCGGTTGTCATAGGGCCGGGGCAGCTGCATGTCGTTGTTGACCACGATCGTGTTGCCTCTGTGCGTCTTGATCACCGTGGTGACGATGTCACCCTGCATGTACTTCTGTTTTACCGATGGATGGTTCGGACCATATCTCCGGCTGAGCTCGCGGTATATGCCGAGAGGTCGACTCGCCGTAGTGGTTGCGTAAGCGAAGTAGTCGCCGCAATTGAGATCCATCCAGCTCATCGCGGGTCCGATCGCGTGGGTGGGCTCCGGGTTGGCGTTACGTCTGGTCAGAAAGTTGCCGCTCCACTTCGGGTAGCCCTTCTCGTCGAAATACCAGAAGATGCAATCGTGCGAGTAGGCGCAGTGGCAATGGACGATTTCCCCCAGCAGGCCCTGCCGGATCATGTTGAGCACTGCAAGGTTGTCCTCGCGGTAGCACCAGTTCTCCAGCATCATATAGGGCACCCCGGTCTTTTCGTGCGTATCGACCAGGTTCCAGCATTCCGCAAAGGTCAGCGCGGCCGGTATCTCGCACGCCGTGAACTTGCCGGCCTTCATACAGTGAACGGCCATGATCGTGTGCCATTCCCACGGGGTCGCGATGACTACGGCATCGAGGTCATCGCGCGACATGAGCCGCTCAAAGTCATGTTCGCTGCGGGAATAACCTTCCGGTGTCGGCCGGCCTGACTGCTGCACCATCTTCTGGCCTGCTGCCAGATGCTGCACGTCGATGTCACAGAGCGCGGGAATGCTCACGTCCTTCATCGAGAGCAGCAATTGCAGCAGGCTGCTGCCGCGATTGCCCACACCGACAATCCCGATTCTGGCTGGACTCCCGGCTGCGGTGACCACCGGAACGAGTGCTGCCGCCGCAACTCCGAGAAAACTGCGTCGATCCATGCGAACATCCATACTCACCTCCAAACCCGGTCGAATCTGGCGCCGCGCGTCGGGCTTGTCAACAGAAAATCCTATCGCCGCGGATTTCACGGATTTTATTGAGGCCCGCATCGGTTATGATGGATGGCGATCTACGCAACCGGGAGAGACGCGATGCCATATAAAGGGGTGATGGACGATATCCGGGCCTGTGTGGCCTTGAAAAGGCCCAGGCGGATTCCTGTTTTCGCGATGAGCGAGGAGTTCGACGTCAAGTGGTACGGCAAGTACACCTACGAGGAAACGATCCAGAGTGCGGACAAGCTCGTCGAGGTGTGGAGCGCCGCCGTGCGCGAGTTCGACTACGACTGGGTCTGGCTGCAGATAGACGACTGCATTGAGTTCGAAGTGCTGGGCGTCGGCTGCGTCGGCGAAGGCAACATCCTTCGAGCGACCCACGATTACCTGCCGGCTACGCGGGAGACGCTGAAGTCCCTGAAGATGCCCGACCCTTCACGCGACGGCCGCATGCCGATCAAGCTGGAAGCATTGCGCCGGTTCAAGGCCGAATTCGGCGACACCGTCTGCGTTGCGGGCAGCAATGCCGCTCCTTACTCCTCGGCCGGCTTACTGTACGGGCTGGAAACGCCCATGCTCATGATGTATGAGGATCCCGGCCTGCTGCGCGACACGATGGACTTCTTTGTCGACCTTCAGTCGCGTTGGAGCGTGGCACAGATCAAAGCGGGGGCTGATGTCATCTGGCTGGGGGACTGCAACGCTTTTTCCGGCTTGCTTTCTCCTGCTCATTACAGGGAGTTTGCCGCGGAGCCCTGCCGCAAGGTCATTCAGGCCTGCCAGAAGGCCGGCGGGATGGTGTTTCTCCATAACAGCGAAATCTCTATTCCGCACATCGAACTGGAGATTGAACTGAAGCCCGATGTCGTCAGCGTCGGACCCGGCGCAGACATGGAGGCGGCCCTCCGCGCGGCGCGGGGCAGGATGTGCATCATGGGAAACGTCGATCCCATCGAGGTTCTCATGAAGGGAACCCCGGAGCAGGTGGAACAAGATGTCGACCGCCTCATGGCTATCGGCCGCCAGGGCACCGGTTTCATGCTGGACAGCGGCGAGATGATCCCGCGTGACGTGCCGGTGGAAAACATGCGCGCCTTCATGCGCCGCGGCCACCAGCTGGCCGTGCCATAGGGAGCTGAGCGCGGGGTGAAAGGCCGCGCTGGGCATAAAGAGGGGCCGCAGTCCACTACGGGCTGCGGCCCCGCTTTCGAACAAGAGTGGAACAGTTTAGAAGCGAAGACGTAACCTTATTTCAATGATGCGCTGGCCCGCTCTTTCTGGCGAGTAATCACCCTGCGCAGAGCTGATGATGCCGGCGTCTGCCGTGGAGATATCGGACGACGGTGCCAGGAAGTTGGGGTGATTGAAGATGTTGCCAATCAGCGTCATGAAATCGAACTGAAATCGTTCGGTGATCTTGAAGTTCTTCCCAACGGTCACATTGTGAGTCTGCATGCCGGGCCCTTCGAGGACATTCGCTCCGCTGTTGCCGAAGCGACCCGCCGGCGGATTCACAAAGCAGCTCGTGTCAAACCACAAACTGTCAACGCTGCGTTGATCTGCAGGTCGGTTGCCATCGCAGACCCGGTCGGGGTATCCGCCCCAACTGTTCGTGTTCGATGGGTCGGCATCGGAGAACGAGGGTGAGAAGTATTGACCCGTTTGGAAATAAGCCACCCACGTTATGTTCCATCCGCCGATGATCTGATCCGCCGCAGGGGAGATATTTTGGCCATACCGCTTGCCGCGGCCGAACGGCAACTGAAACATGGAGTTGATCGCCACCCGGTGGCTGGCCAGGAAATCGCGGTTCCAATACAGCGAGGCGTAGGGGTTCTGGGTGTTGAGCGTGTTGTCCATCCCATGCGCCCATGTCCAGTGTGCGTCGAACGTTACCCATCCGACGCGCCGGTTGGCCGCTAAGCTCATGGAGTTGTAGTTTTGGGCGCCATTAGTGCGATACTCGCCGGTATCGACAAACTGAGGATATGGCCGCCGGTCGTCGCTGAACGGGATCAGGCTCGGTTCCGGGATGTTGGTCCCGATGCTGTAGTTCATATTGCGGTTCCGGGAACCGATATAAGAGAGTCGGACACCGATATCCCCGATTTGCCGTTCCACGCTGACGTTGAACTGGTGGATCTGGCCGTTCTTGGTCTTCATCGGGTAGGCAGTAATGCCCTGTGATGGAATTTCCGCCGTTACAAGACTGGTGGGGAAGGGATTCGGCATCTGGAAGAACGGCACGCCGTCGGTGACCGAGTTGGTGTACGTCTCGGCGATCTCGAAGGGCCCTCCGCCGTTGACGCGGGATAAGGAACCCAGGAACTCGTTGAAGATTCCGTAACCGCCCCGGATGACCGTCTTGTCATCAAGGCGGTAGGCGACGCCGATGCGCGGCACGAAGTTGGTAGAGTCCGGATCCGGCACCACCTCACCGGCCACGACATTGATGTTAGCGGGGTAGAGAGGACTGATATTGCCCATGGCATCCTGGGGCACGATCACGTTGCCGGTCGTGGGATCCCAATTGACCATCAGTCCATCATCATAGGTCGTCGAGCTGAATCGGTCCCAGCGCAGTCCCAAGTCGAGGGTCAGTTTTTGCGTTACCTTGAAGGTGTCGGTGATGAACAAACCCAGCTCTTTGGACGTCATGGTCCGATTTACCAGGGGATCCAGCCGCGTGCTGCTATTGGGCAGCCCCAGCAGAAAGTCCGCATAGGCGTCCCCGGTGAACCTGCCATTGAAGTCGAAAACGCCATAATTCTCGTTCGAGACCATCTCGTTATAGTTACTGTACGTTCTGAGCTCGCCTCCCAGTTTTAAGACATGTCTGCCCTTGGCCCAGGTCACGGAGTCGGCAACGTTGAAGTTCCGAGATGATCTGTAGTAACCTCCGGGATTGATATATATACCGTCATAACCGCTGATATAGAATTCTGGAGAGCCGCCGGGCGAACTGATGCCTGCCTTGTTGACGCCCTGCAGCCCCATCTTCTGTACCAGGTCCGCGCCGGAGGCCGGTTGGTATCCGTCTACCATTTCGTTGTCATTCATCCCGTCCCAGTTACCCCCGAACGTGAAGGAATTGACCAGGTTCGGCGAAAAAACATGGGAGTCGGTGACGGCCCAGGAGTAACTGTGACGCAGCCGGGTCCAGCCCGTCGCGGGGTAGTTGCTCGACAAAACGTACTTCGGCCGGTACGTCTGAATCCTGCCATAGAGAGAGTTCTTATCGGATAGGCGATGGTCGATGCGAACCGAAAAAACATCCGCATAGAACTGGTCGTTAGGGTAATTCCACATCCAATCGAAGTTGTTCACCGGAACGTTGGCATCGCCGCGGTTCGGGGCCGGGAGCAATGTATCCTGTACCACCTTGGCCACACTGGTGATCCTCGAGTCCGGAATCGTGTTGCCCGGGAACGGTTGACCCGTTGTCGGATCGATAATGGTTCCGATTGCTGAGAAATCCCCCTTCCGCATGGCGTTGGTGGGCACATTGTTAAGATGGAAGGTGTGCCCGGGGACACGTTCGCCATTCCACAAGGCGTAGAAAAAGGTCTTGTTCTTGATGATGGGGCCCGAGGCCGCAATGTTGAACGTGTGATAAATAATCTGAGCTTTCTCGCCTTCAAAGAAGTTGCGCGCCCCTAGCGCCGAGTTGCGGTGATAATAGGAACCTTCAAAATGAAAGTCATTCGTGCCGCTCTTTGTGATGGTGTCGAAGTAGCCTACCCGCGAGTAGTCTGCGGTGTTGTTCACCACGACCGCCTTCAGTTCCGCTACCGATTCCATGTTGACGGTCTGGCTGTTCATCGTCTCCTCTTTCACACCGTCCTGGCCCATGTGGACCTGGGCGCCGCCCTGCCCCGCGAATCTTGGCGTCCCCCAATCGCCCGGTTCCCTCTGAACATCCGGCAGAACTGCCAGAACAGCATACGTGCCGGAGAACAGATTGCCGGGGATCGGTAGACTTGCATATTGCTCGGCGGCTTTGAAATCGGATGCGATTTTTCCCTCTTCCGTCTGTATCGCGGCTGAGGCCGCACTCACCGTTATCTGGGTGGCCACCTCTCCCACTTCCAGCGTGATATCGACGCGCTTTATCTGGTTGCTCTGAAGCAGGACGTCGTCCACAACAGATGTCTTGAAACCGGTCAGCGTGGCCGTCACCTGATAGGTGCCCGACTTCAACGCCGGCATCTCATAGTTTCCCTGTGCGTCCGTAGTGACTGTCCGCGCCACGACATTAGTTAAGACTTGGCGCGCAGTCACAGTGGCACCGGGCACGACGGCTCCGCTGGCATCGGTCGCGGTTCCGCGGAGGGTCGAGAGCCCTTCCTGACCAAACGAGAACACACTGAACAATGCCCACAGCATCGCGAAGAGAAGCGAACTCTTGGCCATTGTCAACTTGGTATGCATAGCACCTCCTCTTTTTCCCTCATGGAGAGGGGTTATCTCAGGATGGTCGCCAGTATCTTCGCCTCGCCCTTGGCCGTCAAGCTCTTTTGGATTGACGCCGCCATTCAGACACCGGGCTTAGCCATGTTCGAGTCATCACTCTCACCGCTCCAACCGTTTTTCGGTATATAGTCTGGTGGGCTTGCCGCAGGGGGAACAGCAACATACGTTCCGGGAGCGGGGCGGTGACCTCAGACAGTCGATTATCATGGAAGTACTTCAATGCGGAACAAAATGCCAGGAAAGGAGTCAAGGAATGCAGCATCGATACATGGCCATATTTAACACAGGCCTTCTGGTCCTGTCAGTGGCAAGCTTCGCTTCAGGGCAGACTCAGGCAACACCAATCGCCGAACTGAGGCGCATTGAGCCGCAAGTCGGCACCGTCGACAAGGACGGCAAGAAGATAGGCCGCGGCATCGTCTGGGCAGAATCAAGCGGACCCGTTGTGGCGGAGTTCGCCAAGACCTGTGACACGGCCGTTATACCGGTCGGCTGCGTGGAGATGCACGGACCACACAATCCCACGGGCACTGACTCGATGAACGTCGAGCGGGTTTGCCGGCTCGCCGCGGAGCAGGAGCCCTTCATCATTCTGCCCACGATCTATTACAACATCAATGACCAGATGATGAGCTATCCGGGCACGATTTCCATCCCGCATCGAATCCTGATTGACACCTGGCGGGCGCTCTTCAAAGAATGCGCGCGGAACGGATTCAAGCGCATTGTGCCAGTCTGCGGACATGGAGGGTCACAGGAGCCCCTCATCGTCGCACAGGCCGAGGTCCTGCAGGAAGCTGCCGAAGGCGTACCCGTCGATTACCAGGTTTTCCGAGTACAGCACTTCGGACTTCCAGAACCCGCTGAACTAGACGGCCATGGCGGAGGAGGCGAGACCGCCCGAGTCATGGATTCACTGCCGGGTCTGGTAGACCTCTCGAAGGCAACTGGGGAAGGCCCTTACATCCGCCCGGTAGCAGATCCTGCGGACTACAGGATTCCCTGGATCAGGAACGTCCCCAAGGGATATCACGGAAATCCGGAGATCGCGACACGAGAGTTGGGTGAGAAGCTGAACCGCGAACTTGCTGCCCGGCTGGTGGAAATCATCCGCAAGATCAAAGCAGTTGACTTAAAGATAAGTCCCTGAACGGCGGCAATGGCGAAATCGGGACCACACTTCAACAGGAGGACTGCAACGATGAAAGGAAGAGGTGAAATTTCACGACGTGAGATGCTTGAGAGCGCCCTTGCAGTTGGCGCGGTTGCACCGCAACTGGCGCACGCATTTTCAAGGGCAGCCGAACCATGGCGGGTCGGC
>Ga0316626_10001455_pt1 | contig 10554 bp, 8 predicted proteins | sample OWC_Aug_T1_C1_D5_FD_207656 | JGI IMG/M metagenome (GOLD analysis project Ga0316626, IMG submission 207656) | Wetland soil microbial communities from Old Woman Creek delta, Ohio, United States - OWC_Aug_T1_C1_D5_A | ecosystem: Environmental > Terrestrial > Soil > Wetlands | place: USA: Ohio...
ACATATCCCCGCCGCACAGGCATCGACCTGCATACATGCATCGCCGTCATTACACCCCTTCCCATCAACACTCGCCGGATTCGAACACACTCCACTGGCCGGATTGCACTCGCCAGCCTCGTGACATTGATCTGATGCTGTGCACATCACGGGATTCGCTCCCACACATATCCCCGCCGCACAGGCATCGACCTGCGTACAGGCATTACCGTCATTACACCCCTTCCCATCGACACTCGCCGGATTCGAACATGCTCCACTGGCCGGATTGCACTCGCCAGCCTCGTGACACTGATCTGACGCCGTGCAAACCACGGGATTCGTTCCCACGCAGATCCCCGCCGCACAGACATCAACCTGGGTGCAGGCATTCCCGTCATCGCAGCCGGTTCCATCTGCCTTCGGCTGCGCGACGCACACCTCCGCCGCCTCGTCACACACGCCATCGTTGCACTGGTCGCCGGCGGCGGAGCAATCCCGCTCAGCCCCCTGGCACACGCCGTCCTTGCAGGTGTCGCCCACCGTGCAGAACGCTCCGTCGTCGCATGGATCGGAGTTGTTGATGTGCAGACATACGCCAGCACCATCGCACTGGTCATTGGTACAGACGTTTCCATCATCTCCACAAGAGGTGCCGGCCACCTCGAACGAACAGACAGACGAGCAGCAATCGCCGTCGACGAGGTTGCCGTCATCGCACTGCTCCCCCGCACCGAGGGTACCGTTTCCACAGAGGTTGCCGAACACGGCGATGGCATCATCGATGTCGCCGGCAACGTAGAGGTGCGCGCCCTCTGGGCTCAGCACGACCGATTCGGCGTCCTCGAGTCCATCGACGCCGCCAACGCCGTCCTTGTGCCTCTCGACGAACGTGAGCGTGCCCGTCGCAGCGTCGCGGCTGAACACCGTCAGGGCTTTGTCCAGGTCGGCTGTCGCATAGACAAACGCTCCATTCGGACTCACGGTGACCCACTCTGCCCCGGCAAGGCCTATCACCCCGCCCTCACCGTCCTTGTGCTTCTCGACGAAGGTGAGCACGCCCGTGGCCGCGTCCCGGCTGAACACCACCACCGAGTCGCTCAGGCCACTGGCCGTGTAAACGTTGGCGCCGTCGGGGCTCACCGTCACGCCTTGCACCTTGCTCAACCCAGTGATCCCGCCAACGCCCTGCTGCTTCACCTCGACGACAGTCAGAGCGCCGGTCGCGGCATCCCGGCTGAATACCGTTACCGTGCTGTCGTCTTCTGCGGCAACGTACACGTGCGCGCCGTCGGGGCTCACCGCGATCGTCTCCGCTCCGTCGAGACTGGTGATTCCACCAGCGCCAAGAACGTGCGCCTCTACCAGCGCAAGCATGCCGGTTGCGGCGTTGCGGCTGAACACCGTTACCGCATCGTCTCTGTTGCCGGCGACATAGACGTTCTTGCCATCAGGGCTGACTGTAACGCCGTGCGCGCCGTGCAGGCTGGTGACACCCCCCGTTCCGTCGAAGAGCGCCTGGCCGAAGGTGAGCATCCCCGTCGTCGCATCCCGGCTGAACATGACCACGGCGTTGTCTTCATACCCAGCGGCGTACACATGAGCGCCGTCGGGGCTGACGGTGACCGCCCGCACCCGATTAAGGCCGTCGACACCGGCGATGCCGTCCACGTGCACCTCGATGAACGTCAGTGCACCGGTGGACGAATCCCGGCCGAACGCGACAAGCGCGTGGGCCTGGCTGCCGGCGGCGTAGACATGGGCCCCATCTGGGCTCATCGCTACTGATTCGACCCCATCGAGGCCCACGACGCCACCAATGCCGTCCTTGTAAACCCCCAGAAACTCGACGCCACCCGATCGCGCCGGTGCCGCCGTCGTCAGGATCAGCACTGGGAGCAGCCACGCGGCTGCAATTATGGATGGCACTCGGCGTGAGCGTCGCCCACACCCCGTCGGCCGGTATGGATGTGCTCCGCGGGCTACTCGCTCACCGGCAAAAGAAATGGATGGTTGCACGGGACGGTCCCTTTCTTCTCTTCTTGCGGACGTCCGACGCGCGACCCCTAGAATGCACTTCCTGCAGCAGCGTCAGGACGTCCGAGTTGTCTCGCGGCCTATCATCAACCAGCGTGCCACGCTTCTGGGACTCGTCCTCACCGCCGCGTTCGCTTTGCGGTGAAACAATGAGCGCCCTCCACGCGGCCGCCGACGCCCTGCAATGCTTTCTTTCTGTAGATCGGAAGGTTAGGTCTGTGCAGCTGCCAGAGTGCCCTGACGGGCTAACGCAATATCTCCTGCAGACCCTGTGAGCTGCGCGGCAGCGTGTTGTGTGGCTTGCCTCAACGTGCGAACGCGTCAGGCACCGTGCCGATCTTGCAGGCCTGCCTGAGTCGCAGCAGCGACAACGGGTCCTCGATGTGGCCTACCGCTATCGGCTCGGACACAAATCAGACTACACGTCCGGGTCCTCGACGCTCTGGGATCCCTGGCCGGGCGTATGCGCCAGCTGTGCTACCTCGCTCGCCAGAACCATCGCCGCGAGATAATCGCGCGATTCTCCGAGGTGCTCGAACGGCCCCCGCACACCGATCTCGGGAGCCGTCTCGGAATCCCAGTAGCTTACGATGAAGCTTAGCTCCGCAATTCGCTCGAGCTCATCCGTCACGTCGCCCCCGCGCTGTCGTACCGCCTCGTCCGCCTTGTCACACAGATTAAAGAGGCGGTCGGCAAACCCTCGCTTCTCCTGCAGCAGCGTCGCTTCGACGAACCGCCCGGCCCGCTCGCAGTTGGGTCCGGACGCACCGCCTCTCGCGCTTCGTTGTCGGTACAACCTGCTCTGCCAGATCGGGATCGGTCCCCTCTGCCTACCCCGCCCGCACTTCAGAGGTTTCCCCACCTCCGCGCCTGGCCCCGTCCCGTCGCTCATCGCCCATCCTCCCTTCCACCTCCGGGCCACTACGAACCCGCCGCAACATCGGCTCCGTGCTCCAGGTCCCTCCTGCTCTCTAACCCTCGTGCCCCCCCCCCGCTCTGACCCAGCGAGAGCTGGCTCCCCCGGGGTGCACGCGCGGATGCTCCAGCCTAATCGCGGCACCCACGAACTGTCAATCGGAGGATCGAGGCTCGGCAGGCATTCGGTCTGGCAGGATCCCACGGCCCCTACTGTCTCACCCCCCCTTTCGGCGCAGAGCGGCGCCGCGCCGCGACCTCACCACCGCTTGCCGCCCACTCCGTGACCGACCGGGGCTGGATCGAATGGGCCGGCGTCGGCTCTCTGTCGTCTCGGCGGCTTCATTCGCCTCCTCGTAACGACGGCGCTCGGCTCGCGCTGCCGCCTCCAATCTCGCCCGCACCACCTTGTACTTGATCCCGAGAATACGCGCGGCCAAGAACGCCGCATTGCGAGCACCGTCAACGGACACCGTGGCGACCGGAACGCCCGGAGGCATCTGAACCGTCGACAGCAGACTGTCGAGGCCGCCCAGGGCCCCCGAAGCCAGGGGCAAGCCGATCACCGGAATCCGGGTGTGCGCCGCAACCGTTCCGGCCAGGTGGTTTGCCATACCGGCACAGGCCACGATCACCTCGATGCCCCGGGCCTCCGCCGACTTCACGTACTTCAAGGTGAGATCGGGGCTCCTGTGAGCCGAAAGCACGTGAAGCTCACAGGGGACGCCGAGCTCGCCGAGAGTGTCGCGGGTCTTCTTCACGACCTCGAGATCGCTCTCGCTTCCGGTGAGAATGCCGACGCGTCCAACGTCCGTCTGCTTCATCGCTCTCCCCCTTCTGATGTTGGATTAGAAGAAACCACCGATCCTTTCGATCGGCTGGCGCGTCGGAGGCGATCGGCGACTGCAAGTCCGAGACCTCGCTCCTGGGGCAAGGTGACCAGCACCGCATCACACCCACGACGGTCAACTTCTCTCAGGGCTGCGTAAAGCGCGCGGGCGACGTCCTCTGGGGCCTCCGGCAGTGGTATCTGCTCGACCTTCGGCGGCAGCCCCACCATCGCCTCACTCGTGGACACGGCAACACGGAGCCCCCTCGCCAGCAAGGCCTCGGCCCGCGTAGCTAGCTGATCTGCCTCTGTGAGGATGACCTCCGCTCGAGGCGAGTAGTGGTGTTGAAGCTGACCCGGGCTTCGTACGGGCCCACCCTCGCGAATCGGCAAGCTCTCTCCCAGGACCTCTTCCAGGTGCTCGCGGCTCAGCCCACCGGGCCTCAAGATGGCGGCTGCTTCGGAGGACAGATCCACAATCGTGGATTCGAGCCCCACCTCGCAGGGTCCCCCATCAAGGATCAGATCGACCGCTTCGCCGAGATCCTCATGGACGTGCGCGGCAGTCGTCGGGCTCACGGCACCGAATCTGTTTGCCGAGGGAGCGGCCAGGCCACAACCGACGGCGCGCAGCAAGGCACGTGCGACAGGGTGGTTTGGAACCCGGAGCCCAACGGTAGGTAGACCTCCCGTCACCGCGTCCGGTACCCTCGCGCTTCGCCGCAGGATGATGGTCAGCGGACCTGGCCAGAACCTCTCGGCAAGCCGCCAGGCAACCGGCGGAACCTCGGCAGACCAGGAGGCGATATCGCTCGCATCACCGAGGTGGACGATCACCGGGTGCGTAGCTGGTCTGCCCTTTATCGCGAAGATCCGCTTGATCGCAGCCTCGTTCTCCGCATCGCATCCAAGTCCGTAGACCGTCTCGGTGGGAAATGCCACGACACCGCCGGCCTGCAGCACCTCGACGGCGCGTTCGATCTGATGATTGCCTCGCCTCAACGTGAGAGTCTCCCTTATTCGAGAGCACGTGCCCCCTCATGCTCCCGCGTCGGGCGAGCTATTACAACTGCCCCGCTTCCCTGCTGCCCTCGGGATCCGTAGCCGAATCCCATGAGCAGTCGTGTACCTCGTCCCAGCCTGGGGCATGAGCCTGCCGACTTTCCTCCCCTCTGGCCCAGCACGTCAGTCTCGGATAATTTCGTCTCCATCGAGGGCAGGGGCCTCGATCGATGCTCATTCCGGAGCCGGAAGGGAAGGCGCCCTCATGATCGACCTCTTCATCGCAAGCACGCCCAACGCATGGAAGGCGTCGGTCGCCCTGGAGGAACTGGAGCTTCCCTACACTGTCCACCCGATGAACCTCAGCGAGGGACAGCAGAATGAGCCGGTGAGACATGCGGGCCAGGTCAGAAACGTGAGGAACTAACCGATGATACGAGCCGGTCAGAACGAAGCACTCTGGAACATCCGCACGAGCCAGGAGTCGGACGCGTGCTGTCCGGGCGCCCTCGACAAGGGCGATCGTACCGGACGTCATCAGTGGCGGATGCGCCTCACCTGGTGTCGAGCGGCACTCGCGCTCTCCATCGTCGGCACGGCCTTCGCAATCGGGTGCGCACCTGCCACGCGCCCGGACTTCGTCAAGACTGCTCTGCGCTTCATCGACGAGGACCCGGAAGAGTTGTTCACAGGCAAAGACCTCTTCCGAGAAGAACATGTCTTCACCTGGACCTTCGACACACGCGAGGATCTGTCGTGGTGGCGCCTGGCACTACTGGAGAAGGAATTCCCGCCGACGGCGGATCACGCGACCCTTAGAGCGACCAGAAGATTTCCGCGGCTCTTCCGTAGAGCGCAGATCGAGACCGACTCGATCCACGCCTTGCGCCTGGTCGCTGAGGGGCTTCGATATGAAGTCGTCCTGTACTGGTCGAACTCTGGCCAGCGCCACTCGAGAGAGCGCAGGCTCATCGTGATGCCTCAAGATCCGCCCGGCGCACGCGTCAAGACGTATGACTTCTACGTGGCGAGTCACCCGCTTTGGACAGGCCGAACCAAAGAGCTCCGCCTGGATCCCACCGCCCTTCCGGAGCAGGAGTTTCAGTTTCACGCTCTCACAGGCGTCAAGTTCATCGTGGTCCCGGAGAGGCTCAAGGCTGCCGTCGAGCGGGCGTGGAAGGTTGAGTTGAGGCGGGAGGTCCGAAACGCCCGCGTCGTACCGCCAGGCCAGAGAGTAGAGCGTGAGCTGCTGATTCCTGAGGACGCAGAGCTCCAATTCGCCTATGGGTTTCTGCGTGGCATCATCACCCCGCACACCGCGGGCGCAATCAGCTTCAGTGTGTCGGTCCGTCGAGGCGGTGGCGAGGCGAGCCGGCTCTTCGAAGGCAAGATCGATCCGACGCTCAAGGGGAGCGCTCTGCCGGGGTGGAACGAAGAAACGATCGACCTCAAGCCGTACGCGGGCGAGCGCGTGCAGCTGATCCTCGAGACCGCACCGAATGAGTCATGGCAAGCCATTCATGGGTTTCCTATCTGGGCGAGCCCCGAGGTCGTGCACCGCATCCGGCGCACGCCGTACGATCCCGAGGCAGCAGGAAAACCCGGGACACCCAAGGCGGCACCAGCAAACGTCATACTCGTTTCCATGGACTCCTTGCGAGCCGATCATCTGTCGCTTTACGGATACGAGCGGCAGACCTCGCCCAACATCGATGACTGGGCGCGCCGTGTCGGGGTGACCTTCGAGAACGCGATTGCCCAGGCTCCCTCGACACTCCCATCCCACGTCTCCATGCTCACCGGTCTGGACGCCCCCAGCCACCACGTGAGCAGTGGCCCTGTGCCCTCCTCACTGACGACACTAGCCGAGTTGCTGAGGCGGGCCGGCTACGCAACAGTCGCGGTCACCGGCGGAGGCCCCCTGGGTTCTGAGGGCGGACTCTTCCAGGGATTCGACAGGTACGGCTACTGGGTTGGCCAGAACGACTTTTACGAGCTCATTTACGGCATCAACCGCGTCATGGAATGGCTGGAGGCAAACGCCGACCGCCCCTTCTTCCTGTTCTTCCACACCTTCGAGGTGAGCGACCCGTTCCGCGCGCGAGCCCCATACGCCAGCGAGTTTGGTGCGGACCTCCAGGATGCTGTGGAAGAGTTCGTGCGGGTGGAGCCCGCCGAGCCGAAGACAGCCGGGCTCGAGCAGGCCCAGCAGCAGCTCATCTGGCCTGACGGGTCGAGCTACAACGAAGGCTCACTTTCCAGCGAGCAGCGGGCCTCTGTCGTGAACATGTACGACAGCGGGATTGCATATGCAGACAACGCTTTCGGACAGCTCTTGACCCGGCTTCGGGAGCTCAAGCTCGAGCACGATACGCTCATCATCCTGACCTCCGGTCACGGCGAGGCGCTCGGCGAACACGGCCGCATAGGTCACGGATACCTTTCCGACGAAGATTTCCGGGTACCCCTGGTGTTCGCCTTTCCCCGCCGTCTCGTAGCCGCGCGGGTGATTTCGGCCCGGGCCCGATCCGTCGACATCCTGCCCACTGTAGTCGATCTGCTCGACCTGCCTTCCCTGAGCGGTATCGACGGCGTGTCCCTCGTTCCACTGATGGAGAGCGACTCGTAGACGGACCCGTCACTGAGCGATTCATACGCAGGCGTCCAAGACGAGCGAGCACCGGCGCGTGCCGCTCCAAGCCTACAACTTGTTGCAAGGCCCCGCGTAGACTCAATGAAATGGGGACCATGAAAAGGTCTTGAAACAGCTTCTAGTAATGCGATTCCAAAATAACGCTGCAATCTGCCCAGCCGGCACCCTTCGAGACGGCCGCTGAAAAGACGCGGCCTCCTCAGGGTGAGCGGGTTCCGCTTCATTGTCATGGTAATTTGGAATCGCTCTACTAGTAATGAGTTGGCGGCGCATGGGCGCTCAGTACAGCACCTTGTTGGGCATAGCAGCCCACCGCTCCAGGACTCCCAGGCCCTCGGCGTGGAGAAGCTGCCGCATCTGCATCCGGCGCGCCGAGGTAGGAACGATCAGCTCCTCGTAGATCTGTGCGTCGTCGAAGCCTGCGCGGGCGGCGTCCCCACGCGTTGCGGCGTAGACGATCCGGTCCACCCGCGCCCAGTAAGCCGCAGCCCAGCACATGGGACAGGGCTCGCAGCTCGTATAGAGCGTGCAGCCGGCGAGGGAGAAGCTGGCCAGGCTCTGGCAGGCGTTACGGATCGCTAGCACCTCGGCGTGCGCCGTCGGGTCGAGGCTCACCGTAACCGAGTTCCATCCCCGTCCGACGATTTCATCGCCGTGAACGACCAGCGCACCGAAGGGACCGTGGCCGGCCTCCAGGTGTTCCCCGGCCAGGCGGATGGCCTCGCGCAGGAAGGCTTCGTCGTCACTCATCCAGGGTTCCATCGGCGCGCCCGTCCTGCCCTGCAACCCGCCTGGAAGTTATTGCGCTTACTAATCCGGCCATAAGTAATTGATCCGAGGGTTCACGATTGAGCTTGTGTCATAAGGCGGCGCGAGCACCGGACCATTCTACGGACTTATGGCCTCCTTAGTAAGCTGGACGTTCCTACGTTCCATCGGCGAGCGCCAGTCCCACCCTGCAACCCGCCGGCTTGTCACATTGTCAGCCGGCCTTGGAGGGTACCGCCGCAAGCCAGTACCCCAGAAGCTGAATCTCCGGATCTTGGCCGTGCAGTCGATGGAAGCGTAGGGGATTCCACGATTCGAGGTCAAGGCCGCTGTTCGGATCCTCTTCGGGGCTTGCACCCTCACTGCGCCAGGTCTAGGCTTTTAGTCGTGGCTTGTGTGACCGTCCCGTCAGTATACGACGCGTGCTCGAGATACCTGCGGCTCGTCGGGCTGTCTGCCCGTATTGCGATCTGCTGTGCGGCTCTCTGTGTATTCCCGGGCAACGCACGAGCGAGCGACGCGCAGGGAGACGAGTCCTCCGCGGGCAGGCCAGGAGAAGCCGCTCCACCCCCACCAACGCAGGCGAGCAAGCCGCCGCCTAACGCTGAGCAGCCTTACGGCCTGCCGGACGATGGCATGGGCGACGAGGATGACTACCTCGTCCGTTACGCGGAGGGCCATCTAACGGTGGACGTTGTGAACATGCCGCTCCAAGACCTGCTAATGGAGTTGGGCCGCCAGAGCGGAGCGCGGGTTCGCGTCGAAGGCCTGGACGATCGCACGGTGACCGACGCCTTCACTCGGCTGTCCCTCGATGCCGCTCTACGACGCCTTGTTGTGGGGAAAAACTTCTCCCTTACCTACACGGAGCAGCGAAATCCGAACGGGAACCTTGTCGAAACGCGACTGAAAGAACTCACCGTCTACGGTGGCACGGGATCGGTGAGCACGGACCGGCCCAGTTCCAGCGTCGCGGATTCGTCTCGACCAACCGCCGCCGGCGTCGGCGCTCCACCTTCACCGCCCGCACCCGCTCCAGGGGGCGAGAAGAAGCAAAAGCCGCCGATAAAGCCCAAGAAAAACGAGAAGGTCAAACCAGCAGAGGACCACGATCTAGCAGGGAGACCTGAAGCGGAACCTCCGGCACCTCCGGCGTTCGCAAACCCGGTCACGGAGGCAATCCTCGGCGAGCGTCGTGCCCCGGTGGAAGAGCCCACTGCGCTCGGGGAGCCATCCCCGCTGCCCAAGCAGATAACAACGTTTCCCGAGGAACTCCCGCCGCCGAACGAGCAACCTCAACTGACAAACGAGCAACCTCAACCGCTGCACGAGGAACTTCAGCCGCTGCACGAGGAATTGGAAGCACAGCCTGCGGTGGAAGACGTGTGGCACCCTGACCTCGACGTGAACGAGCAGAGGGGAGAGGGCGAGATCCAGGACGACGGGGCTACGTACGAGGAGGACGGGTACGAGTAAGACCTTCATGCAGTGTCCCGCAGGCGTCGAGAAATCACTCGCCGATGAGGTCTTCCGTGGTCGCGTAGCCTGCGTCGGCGGGGATGACGAGCCAGTGCTTGCCGTCGCGAGCCACCAGTCTGGGGAGCACGGGAATGACCGACCGGCGCTGAGAGGCCTGCAATGCCTCGAGGGCGGTCGAAAAGCCGGCGACCGATTCCAGATTGACGGCGGTCGGGAAGATGATTCGCCGCGTGCGCGCCCGTCGCTGCTCGAGGGCCTCCTCGGGACGAATCCAGACATGCGCCGTGGTCTCCACGCCGTCGGGCTCCGCGAGCTGCCCGGGTGGCGCGAGGGCGGTGAAGAAAAACGTATCGAAGCGACGCGGCATGAACTCCGGCGTGATCCAGTGGGCGTGAACGGCGAGGCTGTCGCCCGCAAGCTCCAGGTTCTGCGAGTCGATCAACTCGCGGAACGACATCCGCCCCCCCTGCACGTCGAGACGATATCGGGCCAGCGCCGCCGCCCTCTCGCCGTCCAGCAGCTCGCGCTGGCCCCGGGGGCGCGCGAGCAGGATCCCCACTTCTTCGAAGGTCTCCCGGATTGCCGCAACGAAGAAGTCAAGCGCAAATTCCGGACTCATGCCTCCGAGTGCCGCGGCCGCCTCCGCGGCTTTGATGCCACCAACACGGTCCGCGAGCGCGTGATCCTCCTCCTCCACCCGTCCTCCTGGAAACACGTAGAAATTGGCGAAGGCTTCGCTCTTCACGTGGCGCTCTATCATGAGAACCTCGGCTCCCGCGGATCTGCCGCGAAGCAGGATGATGGTGGAAGCAGGAACCGGCTCGGCTACCACTGATTGCTCCTTCTATCTATCTCCGTTTGCTTGGCCCTGATCTTATTCTTGTCCAATCTC